>Ga0187885_10002306_pt1 | contig 18969 bp, 16 predicted proteins | sample June2016WEW_20_1_3_FD_132970 | JGI IMG/M metagenome (GOLD analysis project Ga0187885, IMG submission 132970) | Peatland microbial communities from SPRUCE experiment site at the Marcell Experimental Forest, Minnesota, USA - June2016WEW_20_100 | ecosystem: Environmental > Terrestrial > Soil >... | reverse complement strand
GAAGCTCCATCGGAAACATGATCACGCAAATCAACGGGGGATGATATGGTGGAAGTGATTGCTCAAGGGGAAGGCCCTCTTTTTGTGAATCCCGATGCTGAAAAGGCGAGGGAATTTTTTCGACAGAAAAATAGAGCTTTAGTGAATAAATCCATGTCGGTGAACGAGGCGGTCGATCTATTCATTCATGATGGGAACTATTTAGCCATTGGCGGGTTCGGGGCCAATCGTATTCCCACAGCCATCTGTCATGAGATCGTCAGACAGAGGAAGAAAAATCTCGCTTTTGCCGGGCACACTTCTACCCATGATTTTCAGATATTGGCAGCGGGAGAAGTTTTTGATCGCTGTGACATTGCTTACATCGTGGGGTTGGAAGCGAGGGGGCTTTCTCCTAATGCCCGCCGGTATATGGAAAGTGGCAAGGTGGAGTGCTGTGAATGGTCCAACTATTCTATGGCGCTTCGCCTCAAGGCTGCGGCGATGGGGGTTTCATACTTACCGGGTCGTAACCTCATGGGAACGGATACGTTTAAATACAGTGCCGCAAAAGTGGCGAAATGTCCTTTCACAGGACAACTTTATACCCTTTATCCTGCCCTTTGGCCTGACGTTTCGGCCATCCACGTTCACGAAGCCGATATCTACGGGAATGCCAGAATAAGAGGAATATCCGTTGCGGATTTAGAACTTGCGCGTGCCTCCAAGCATCTCGTCATCACCTGTGAGCGCTTGGTTCATAATGAAGAGATTCGGAATAACCCATCGCTTACCGTGATTCCTTACATCCTGGTCGACGCGGTGTGCGAAGTATCGTATGGGAGTTATCCCGGGAATATGCCCTATGAGTACTTCTCTGATGAAGAACATTTGAGGCTCTGGTTGGAGACAGAGAGGAGTTCTGAGAAATTCAAGAAATTTTTGGAAAAGTATATCTATGGAACCAAGGATTTCAATGAATACTTAGAACTCTGCGGAGGCATTCAGCGGATCAGCGAACTTCGAGATCAAGAGAATCTGATCGAGTCGAAAAAAAGGAGTGATCAAGATGGCCGCTTATAACGCCGTAGAAATGATGATTGTGGCCGCCGCCCGCCATCTGGAAGACGGGACCAGCGTCGGAGTGGGGACGGGAGCCCCCTGCGCAGCGGCCATGCTGGCTCAGAAAACCCATGCGCCCAACTTGGTGATCATGTTCGAGGCCGGGGGCATTGCGCCGCTCCTTCCCACCATGCCCATTTCCGTCGGTGACTCAAGGACCTTTTACAAAGCGGTCATGGCGAGTGGCATGTGCGATATCATGGACATCTCTCAGCGGGGACTGGTGGACTATACCTTCCTGGGAGGGGCTCAAATCGACACGTACGGAAACCTCAACTCCACGGTCATCGGAGATTGGCACAAGCCGCAGGTGCGATTTCCCGGATCCGGAGGGGCGAATGATTTCGCCTCCTTCTGTTGGAGAATTATGGTCATCACACCCCAGGATGTAAAGAGGTTTGTACCGAAAGTTGATTTTATAACTTCGCCCGGGTATCTCGATGGTCCTGGAGCTCGAGAGAGGGCAGGATTGTCGGCCAACACCGGCCCCTATAAGGTAATCACCAATATGGCTGTGATGGGATTTGATGAAGAGACCAAGCGGATGCGTATTGAATCCATTCACGGCGGACATACCCTGGAAGACGTACAGGTGAATTGTGGCTTCCCCCTCCTCCGAGCTGAGGAGATCGTCAAAACCCCTCCTCCCACTAAGGAAGAGTTAGAGATATTGCGGAACGAGGTTGACCCCAAAGGGTATATCATCGGCAGATAGAAGGCAAATCGAGTTTTGGGTTCGGAGTCTAACGTTCAGAGTTTCAAAATCGAACGTAGCGCCCCAAGAATGGTCTTTGATGATGATGATGAGATCCATATTCGTAACCGCTCTCATGGCTGGATTCATGGTGTTCATTTCTTCCTGTGTCACAGTACCCCCCCAACCTCTTGCTTCAGGCGAGCTAAGATTGTTGAGCATAACCACTGCAGAGAGGTTGGAGATCAGGAGAAACGTACCGTTTGAGGCGATAATTAATTTTGAGGCGGATGGCGAACCAGAGATCCGAAGCGCCTGCTTCTACTGGGGAGGCGACGGACCGCACTGTTTTAAAGTGACGGATGTAAATTATGGGCCACCAGGAGCAATCAAGATAAAGCTCACTCCAACAAAACCTGGATCGTATGCATTAGAAAGTTATGTTGTGTACACACGAAACGGAAAAGGACAACCGACCAACATCGTATTTACCGATCTCAGAGTTCTTCAGTGAGGAAAGAACGAATCTGCGTGAAATGTAACCTCACACTCTCGCGGATACCCTCGGGTTCTTTGAATTGTCGCTGCTAAAATGCAGGAAATACTTGAAAAAGTCTACGAGAAATGTGTATACTGGTTTATAGGGATTTCGATATGGTCGACGAGACACAACTCGGGAAAAGAATCCAGCATTATCGCATCAGTAAGGGGCTGACCTTACAAGACCTGGCCGAAAAGACCAAGTACACCAGGAGCTATCTGTCCAGGATTGAGAACTCCGAAAAGGCCCCTCCCGTTTCCACGCTGATTAATATCGCAAAGGCGCTGAATATCGGCATCTCGGAGATCTTCGGAGAAGCAGAGGAAAGCAGTTCGATCTGTCTGATGAAGAAGGCGGATAGGCGTGTGATTGCACGCGATGGTTCGGTGTTCGGGTATGCGTATGAGACACTGGCCCACCGGTTTCATAATAAACATATGGATCCTTATTTTTTGACGGTTCCACGCAAGACCAAGGAGAATGCCCTTTTCCAGCATAAGGGTGAAGAGATGATGTTCGTCCTTGAAGGGACGATGAAATTTTTCCATGGAGAGAAAGAGTACATTGTGGAAGAAGGAGACTGCATTTACTTTGACGGCAGCATCCCGCATTACGGGGTTTGTCAGGGGAAGAAGGAAGTGAAGTGTTTAATGGTTATTTTCACTCCGGAGTAGATCCATCCGGAGTTGTCTATCGAAATGGATAATCCGAAAGTCCGCGTTTGTCAAAATAGATCCCTCCGCCCGTTCCGATGCAAACAGCCAGCGAACTCCGTTTCAAACCCTTCCGTTATGTGAGGCCGGGCACCTCATCATGATGGCGCCGTTGCTTAGGCGTGCCAAATTGCCACAGGTGCTTTCTCATCCGGATCCGAACAAGAAGGCAGATCGGAAGCGCTCGGTATAAATTTAAAATCGGAAGGCAAAACAGAACCATCTAACATTTTACCTAATCAACCAGCCGTTGAATGATCACTTTATTCGCTACCGAAGAATGACCTAATCGCTTGATTCCCAAGCTTCTTTGACTAAAAAAGAAAATATTCAAAAAAATTTTAAAAAAAGGCTTGACAAGGTTTCCAATCAGTGATAAAAGGTTTCCCGTTACGAAACAATGAAGATCGATTAAAATCTGGGTGCGCAGTCAAGCAAAAAAATGATTGAAGAAGCCGAACTCGGAAAAATGATTCAAAGGCACCGAACCAACAAGGAACTTACTCTGCAAGACCTGGCTGAAAAAACGGGGTATACGAAGGGCTATCTATCCAAAATTGAGAATGCGGAAAAGGCCCCTCCTATTTCCACGCTGATTAATATCGCAAAGGCGTTGAATATCGGCATCTCGGAGATCTTCGGAGAGGCAGAGGAAAACAGCCCCATCTGCTTGGTTAAGAAGGCGGACAGGCGTGTGATTGCGCGCGACGGTTCGGTGTTCGGGTATGCGTATGAGACACTGGCCCACCGGTTCCATAACAAACATATGGATCCTTATTTTTTGACGGTTCCGCGCAAGCCCAAGGAGAACGCCCTTTTCCAGCATAAGGGTGAAGAGATGATGTTCGTCCTTGAAGGGACGATGAAATTTTTCCATGGACAGAAAGAGTACATTGTGGAGGAAGGAGACTGTATTTACTTTGACGGCAGCATCCCGCATTACGGGGTTTGTCAGGGGAAGAAGGAAGTGAAGTGTTTAATGGTTATTTTCACCCCGGAGTAAACAGGCGTCAAAAAAGCCCGACCAGAAAGGAGGATTCGATATGGGGAAAGTGAAGCTTTATGATTTGAGTCATCCGTTTGGGGACAAGGTGCCGCTGTGGCCGTATTTTGCCGACGTGAAGATTGAGCGAATGCATTACCATGCCAAATCCGGTGTGCTCTCTCAGATCATCACAACGACCATGCACTGCACCACGCATGCCGATTCACCGGCCCATGTATTTGAGGGCGGCATGTTTACCGATGAGATTCCGCTGGAAAAGTACTATGGCACTGGGGTTGCGGTTTCGATTCCCAAGAAAAAGTGGGAAAAGATTATGCCAGAAGACTTGGAGAAGGTTCGTCCTAAGATTGAAAAGGATGACATCGTGATGGTTAATACCGGCTGGCACCACAAATACTCTGACAGCGTCGAGTATTTTTGCTACTCCCCCGGCCTCTACAGAGAGGCCGGAGAGTGGTTCGTTGCAAAGGGAGTGAAGTGTGTTGGGGTGGACCAGCAGGCCCTGGACCACCCGCTGGCCACTGCCATCGGTCCTCACGGATCCGGCCCGCTGAGGCCGGACGTGTGCGCGGAGTACAAAAAAGTGACCGGCCGCGATGTGCTGCAGGACTTTCCCGAATGGGAGCCGTGTCATAACCTTCTTCTGCGCAACGACATCATGGGCTACGAGAACGTGGGCGGTGACTTGGATAAGGTCACTGGGAAGCGATGTACCTTTGCTGGCTTTCCGATCCGCTGGACGAAAGGCGACGGGTCCATCGTGAGGATCGTGGCTATCGTGGACAAGGGAGACCAATAGAAACGTTTGGAAGAATTCGGTTCGGAGTTCGGAGAAAAGTGGTGAAGACAACAAAAAATATAAATAGCCGCCGGAGGGAATGAGAGATGAAAAAAGTAGAATTGAAGGATGTCAAGCCGTACCAGGCCCCGAAACATTTTAATATGACCGCTCTGCGACTCCATGGAAAAGAAGAGAGCGGATCGAAAAAGTTCTGGATGGGACTTTCCCATTTCTTGCCAGGAGGTGGAGCCGAATTCGACTCCACTCCTACGGAGAAGGTTTATTTCGTCCTCGACGGGGAGGTGACCATCAAGACCAAAAAAGAAGAAATCGTACTTCGGCCGTGGGACTCCATCTACATCGGCCCCGACGAGGGCAGAGAGATCATCAATCGAACCAATAAGCCCGCCAGTATGCTGGTGGTGATCAATTATCCTGATTGAGGGGGCGTTTCATGAACAAACAAGATATGCAAGGTCTTTTTGACGTGAACGGAAGGGTTGCCCTGATCACTGGGGCAACCGGTGGTTTTGGCAAGGCGGCTGCAAGAGGGCTTGCCGCAGCCGGAGCAAAAGTGATGGCGACCGCACGAACATCGTCGGCACTTGAGCTCCTCGTCAAAGAAATTCGTGAATCGGGCGGGCAAGCGGCATTTTCAGCAGGAGATCCTATCAACCATGAAGACGTGAAACGTGTGGTCAAGAATACAGTGGATACCTTCGGCGGCATAGACATCCTGGTGACTGCCGCAGGGATCAACAAGGTCAAACCGATCACTGACCAGCCTGTTCAGGATTGGGAAGAGGTCATGGGCGTTAATGTAAAGGGCACCTACCTCTTCTGCAAGGAGGTGGGTCGGGTCATGATCAACCAGGGGCGAGGGGGTAAAGTGATCCTCGTTGGTTCTGCCCGCGGACACCTTGGCTTGGCAAACTATACCGCCTACAGCACATCGAAGGGTGCAGTGCATCTGTTGGCAAAGACTCTGGGTTGCGAATGGGGGCCTTACAAGATCAACGTGAATGCCATTGCCCCTACGGTATTCAGGACAGCTCTGACTCAATGGATGTTTGACGATAATGCGTTTTATATGAATTTTCTCAAGCGCATCCCTTTAGGAAGATTGGGTGAGCCCGAAGACTTTATTGGAACGGTCATTTTCCTTTCATCCAAGGCGTCGGACTTTATGACCGGTGCAATCATGGATGTGGATGGGGGCTATACGGCAGGATAGAGGAGGCTCATGCCAAATTCGGAACGTATTGCCGTTATCGGTGCCGGGATGATGGGCCATGGAATTGCACAAATTTTTGCAATCCATGGCCATCGGGTTTCTCTCCTTGATGTGAGCGATGAGATCCTGGCAAAAGCCATTGAGAACATTCGGATCAACCTGACCTTGATGGCCCAGAGCGGGCTCGGCAGCACGGCGGATATCGAACCTGCTATTAAGAGGATAAGAGTCACCCGGGACTTGGAAGAAGCTGTCCGGGATGCCCAGTTTGTCATCGAGGCGGTGCTCGAAAAGTTGGACCTGAAACAGGAACTTTTTCAGAAACTCGATGCCCTTTGTCCGTCAGAGACCATTCTGGCCACCAATACTTCAGTCATCAGCATCGCGGAAATCGGAGCCAGGGCCACGAGAAGAGACCGGATCGTGGGGACCCATTTCTGGAATCCACCCTACCTGGTGCCATTGGTTGAGGTGGTCAAGGGCAAAGAGACGTCTTCCAAGGTCGTAGGCCTTACGACAGACCTATTGAGATCTGTGAGGAAACATCCTGTTGAAGTCAAGAAGGACGTACCCGGTTTTGTTGGAAACAGACTCCAACATGCGCTCTGGCGCGAAGCCATCTCCATTGTGGAACAGGGTATTGCCGATCCTGTGACCGTCGATGAGGTCGTCAAGAAAGGCTTCGGTATTCGGTTGCCCGTGCTCGGACCTCTGGAGAATGCGGATATGGTGGGGTTGGACCTGACTCTGCAGATTCATGATTATATTCTCAAGCATATTGAAAGGTCCACGGAGCCCTCACCCGTCCTGAAACAGAAAGTGGAGAAAGGGGAACTTGGCTTTCAAACCGGTCGAGGCTTCTATGAATGGACTCAAGACAGCATGGAAGGATGTAAGAAGCGCTTCCTGAAACACCTGATACGCTGGGATGGAGAGCACTTAGAAGATTAGGAGATACTCAGCTCCAATCTCAAAACAAGAAAGTGTTACGTATGGGGAGAGATGACCAATGCCAAAGAGTTGGAAATGGTGGTTTCTGATCAGCTTGGCGTGTTTGTTCCTTTTGAATGGCGGATGTGAGAAATCTGGCAAGACTGGAAACCCTTCTTCAGCTAACTCCAAAGCGGGGAGTCCAATAATTCATTTTCAAGATAAGTTCTATGATGTTTCGGTGACAGGCAGGGGAAGCGTGTGGGTGGTTGGCTATTACGGTGCTATTCTCCACTCCAACGATGGTGGTAAGCACTGGTCCCGACAGAGTGCGGGAACCTCGGATGCCCTTTTAGGGGTTTCCTTCGTGAACGACCTTGAGGGGTGGACAGTAGGCGAGTCGGGAACGATTCTGCATACGAAGGACGGAGGAGCACGTTGGGAAAAACAGCAGACGCCGGTCCCGGATGAAAGACTGCTAAAAGTCCAGTTTATTAACGAACGGGAGGGATGGGCCGTAGGAAGTAATGGCGTCATCTTGCGTACCTCAGACGGAGGAGTTCACTGGGAGAGGCTGTCCTTTAAGGAAGATGTGACCCTGAACGATCTGGTCTTCCTCAATGCGTCGGAGGGCTGGATTGCGGGCGAATTTGAAACGATCCTTCACACCACGGACGGGGGCAATACCTGGAGAAGGCAGCGAGGAGGTAAAGAGGGGAAACTTTTCGGGATAGGATTCAGGGATGCTCTCCGTGGGGTGGCCGTGGGCACCTCGGGAAAGATGGTCTTTACGGACGATGGCGGAAGAAGTTGGAAGGAGATCAAGAGCCCTACAGAGGATACGCTTACAAAAGTTCGATTCTACGGGCCGTCAGAGGCGATCGCGATCGGGTTAAGGGGTGCGGTGATCCGTACGGAGGACGGTGGAAGAAATTGGTCTCTTCTTCCCCTACCGCATCATTATACCTGGCTTTCAGGGGTAGGTTTTACCAGGACCGGGATCGGATTTCTTGTGGGTGACGGAGGAAAAATTTTTGTAAGCAGCGAGAACGGAAAGAATTGGGTTCCTTTTGGCTCGTATGGCGGATAAAGGTTCATTCTCGAATGAAGGTCATTTATTCCAATGATGGGGGAGTAAGAAGAGATGTTTTTTGAAAAGCTGGTTGGGTTCTTCATCAGATTCAGAGTGGCGGTATTGGTCATCATGGCCATTGTGACCGCGTTTTTCTTAACCCAGATTTTTCGTATGGAAATGTTTACTCAGTTCCTGGATCTTTTTCCGACAACCCATCCCTACGTCCAGATCCATAAGCAATATGCCAAATATTTTGGCGGCGCCTATCAAGCGACGCTCGTGGTCGAATTAAGAGAGGGCGGGAAATACAAAGATGTTTTTAACTTAGAGACGTTGAACAAGATGCACCGCATCCAATACGATGTCGACCTGATACCCGGGGTTGACCATTTTGCAATCTATTCCATCGCAAGCCCGAAGGTCAGTTATACGAAGGAGACGCCCTATGGTTTTTCGACAAAGCAGATCATGCCGGAGGTGCCGAAAAACCAGCAGGAGCTTGAGGATCTGAAGAAAAAAGTATTTACGAGCCCGATTAACGGGACCCTCGTTTCAAGGGACCAGAAGGCCCTTCGTCTGGATGCAAACTTCATCGAGGGGAAAATTGATTTTAATAAACTTTTCGATGGATTCATGAAGATCAAGAAGAAGGAGGAGGATGCAAACCACAAGATCTATCTGACCGGAACGCCCCTCGTCTACGGGTGGATCTATCACTACTTGCCAAAGATGGGGCTGATTTTCTTGATCACCTCCTTCATTATCGTGGCGTTACTGTATGGATATATGTACCAGGGTGGGTTGTGGTGGCGTCCCTTTCTCGACGGGATTGTCACTTCCATTTGGGGCCTTGGGTTCTCGGCCTTGATGGGATTCCATTTTGATCCACTGATTATCGTGATTCCCTTTTTGCTCAGCGCCCGGGCCATGAGTCACGGGGTGCAGTGGACGGAGCGGTTCGTGGAGGAGTACCGGAGACTCAACGGTGACATCCAGCAAGCGGCATTAATCACCGGGGTGGCGCTTTTTCCTCCAGGGCTCATCGGTATCGTTGCGGATACGTGGGCGCTTTTGATCATCTCCATCACTCCGATTCCGATGTTGAGAAACCTGGCTTTTATCGGCACGTTCTGGGCATTGTCCGCTGTTTTTTCGAGCTTGGTTCTCAATCCCGCCCTGTTTGCATCATTTAAGAAGCTATGGATACCCATGGAGTATAAAGAGAACACCTTCGACCGGATCCTGAAGCAAATTCTTGTACGGATGTCGAGCTGGACCTTTGGGAAAGGCAGATACATCACGGTCGGCTTAGCCGTTGCCGTCCTGATCGTCGCTGTGGTTTCATCCACTCGTCTCAAATACGGCGATGCAAATCCCGGGGACCCGATTCTCTGGCAAAACTCGGAATATAACTCAGATGTGAAGAAGACCAATGAGCGTTTTCCCGGGGTGGACCAGATGTGGGTGGTCATCGAGGGGAAAAAAGAGGGGACGGTATTGGCTCCGGACGTCGTCAGAGGAATGGAGGCATTAAAGTATCATATGATGGAGGACCCAAATGTCGGATTTGCCACGTCCGTTGCCGACGTGATTAAAAGTATAAACATGTTAGCCCGCGGGAATGACCCAAAGATGGAGTATATACCGCCGACTGGGAAGGAGATCGAGACGATGGTATGGCTCTTTAAGCTGGGATCAGCACCGGGTGAGTTGGACCCTTGGATGAATCCTGAATATTTTGGGAGCAACGTAAGACTCTATCTCAGAAACCACGAAGGATCTCTGCTGCAAGAGGTGATCGGCCGGATCAAAAATTTCATCAAGGATAATCCGAAGCTCATGGAGAATGCAGTAGCGAAACCGGCCGGGGGGCTGGGAGGGATCTTGGCGGCGGCCAATGAGGTCATTGCCTCCAGAAACGATCCGATCCTGATTTTTATTTTGGTGGTTATCTTTATTCACTGTTCCCTCACCTACTGGTCCATACTGGCAGGCGTGATCTTTACCATTTCGCTGGTCCTGGCCAACTTTCTCGCCTTTACCTACATGGCCTTCAAAGGGATCGGGCTCAATATCAATACGTTCCCGGTGGTCTCGCTGGGGATAGGGATGGGGGTGGACTACGGCCTCTACATTGTCAGCAGGATCATCGAGGTGTATCGGGTCGAAAGAGATTTGGCAAAGTCGGTGAGAGGCGGGATGGTGACAGCAGGAAGGGCGGTTTTTTTCACGGCCACCATGATGACGGCCGGAGTGGTATTCTGGTACTTTTCGCCCCTTCGTTTTCAGGCGGAGATGGGCCTTTTGCTCGGGATCCTGATGATGGTGAACATGGTGGTAGGCGTTTTGGTTCTTCCCGCGGTGATTAACATCATCAAGCCGAAGTTCGTTACGAAAGGTTTATGAAACTAAAAACCGTTGATGGATTTAGGGAGGCAACCAAAAACATGAAAGGAGGGGATATATGATGAACAAGATTACAGTTTTATTAATCGCCATCGGGGTCGTTTTCATTTCGACTGTGGTTGTTTTTCTTGGAAATCCGGGGACCATCGGAGCGGCAGAGTCGTGTAAGATTGTCACGATTCGCGGTCGAGATAACATCGAACCTAACATGCTAACAATTACAAAAGGGGATTGTGCCGTATGGATGAATTGGACACGGGACCAGGATGTCCTATTGTCCTTTAAGGAAGGCGAAAAGTGCATACGCGCGACGAAAACTCCGGTTGGTTTTAAAATGGATGTCCCGAAAGGGTGCTATATCGCCGGCTGGTTGAAATACGGAGAAACCGTCAGCTTAGTGTTCACACAACCAGGTACTTATAGTTACGATGTGGAATTCAAGGTGGGTGGAAAGAATAAGGGAACGATTGTAGTGAAATAATAAGTCGTGCAAGTGAAAGGTTGAATATATACCTGAATAGGTCAAGGTTTTGGGAGGGGTTACAAATTTTAAGGAAAGGTGGTGAGGCGAAGTTATCAGGGGGTACACTCGTGTCGCTGGGGGGTGACATCTAGGGGATATACGGGTAACATAACGAGAAGGAATATAACTTTCTTTGACAACTCAAAGAGGACAAGGAGGGGATGATGAAGAAGATTGCGCAAAGATCCTTTTTTACGGCTGTTTGCCTTGGATTGCTAAGTCTTTTGATGGTGTCGCCTAGCACGGCCTTCCCGACGCTGAACTTGGGGGAAGAAACCGAATTGACTTTTTATGGTTGGGTCCGTAACAACACTGGAATGTTTCTGGAAAACCCTCAGCCTTTTTCCAAGAGCAGCAACGACCTGGCAACGGAAAGAACCTGGCTGAGGGGTTATACAGATTTCAAAATCAATGATCAGCTGAGGTTCTGGTCAGCCATTCAGTTTGCATACGAGCCACCGTATCCGGTTGAGCATGATGCGTCTACAAGCCTGTCCAAGTTCCTTGCTGAGATGCCGATCAAGGGAGGCGGCAACGAGTATAGCGAATACAAAAACATTAACGATGTTTGGAGAGAAGTTTATTTTGCATGGAAGCCCACAAGCGCAGACAGTATCAAAATCGGAAGGCAGATCGCGATATGGGGAGAAGCTCTTACAACCCGAGTTGGTGATGTGGTCCATCCCGAGGATGACCGGTATTCGCTTGCTTTTGCCAACCTTGAGGATACCCGCATACCCTCTTGGATGATCAGGGCGATCCACGACATTCCGAACATTAATTCCAGCTTAGAAGTGATCTTTAATCCAAATCTAGTAGGTGAGAGATATCGTGTCAATCAGTCCGCAACGTTTGCTGACCCTATAGGCGGTTTTACTGGAGAGAGGTTCGGTATCAATATTGAACGGCGGTTTGCGCCACCATATTCTGTTGGAAACGCTGCCTTGGGACCGCCATTCTCTACTTTTGGTGTGGTCGCTCCACCTCCTCTGTCGAGAGACTGGATTTTTAGTCCCTTCGCTCCAGGTAGTCATTGGGTTCCAACTGACATTCCGGTGTTTAAACAAAACCTTCCCAATGGCTTGGAAAGTATACGCGGTGGGTTTAGAACCAACACCACAATCGAGGGATACAATTTTGGCGTTTCTTACTTCCACACGCAAAACTATGATCCAGTCAGCAAAAGAGAGGGTCTTATACCCGGACAGATTAATCCTGAAACACATCTTCCGTACAGATATTACGCCCTCGATTATCCCAACATAGACATCATTGGTGCCTATTTGAACAAGCAACTAACTGGAGCCTCCCCGATCCCGGGTGTTTTGAGGGCCGACTTTATCTATGTACCAAACAAGCCTTTCAACACCTTCGATCTACGAGTGCCCGATGCTGTCGTAGACCGGAGTTATATGAAATATATGGTAGCTTATGATCTCAACAGCTATTTCTATTTTTCATGGCACAAAGATGCCTCCTTCGACATTACCTTTGAACACGTTGGCGAAGTGGTGCCGAACAACAAGCAGCTGCAGTATGCCATTTACGACACAAAGTGGGTAAAATGGAACCCATCCTTTAACGTGGGTATAACGACAACCTGGCTCTATAACGAAATCTCCACCCAATTGATAGCCGGCTATTTTCCTTGGGGCAATAGCGGATTACTCATGCCGATCGTGAAATATACACCCCCATTATGGAACCAGAAGCTTTCATTCGAACTAAGATATATCGGTGTTTTCGGGAATAATTACAAAGGCTTGGGTATATTAAATTCGAAGGACATGGTCGTTTTTACAACCGAGTTTGATTGGTAATTCTTGACCCCCGGCAGCGGAAGGCTACGGCCCTTGGCCGGGATGGTCGCCCCGGATGGGGATTTTTCAGGAACGACAGACTTTGCCCGTGGTACTACACCAAGAAAAAAGGAGGAATAATAACATGACAAAGAGTATGAAGACGATTTTAGCGTTGTTTACTGCATCTTTAATTTCTTGTTTTTTATTCAGTTCGCTTTCTTTTGGCCAGGAAATACCAAAACCAGGGGAGATCATTGATAAGAGCAACTATAAGAAATATGCACATCTTATCCCCGAGGAATTATACCCCGGGTTTGAAAACGGCTGGGGAGGATTCTGGAAGCCGATCTCATTGAAGATTGTCCCGACGAAGCCCGCTTCGCAGCCGAAGAGGTTTTTGGCTTTCTCAGAAAAGAACCGTGGCAAGTACGCCTTAGATAAGGATGGATTTATCATAGGCGGATACGATTACGAGGGTCTTCCTTTCCCAGGGGTGAGGCCAGATGACAAGGATTTCGCGACCAAATTTATGTGGAATTTCACCTATAGGTATATGAGGGACGATTGGATTGGTCCAATGACAGCATTTTCAAAAAGGAAAGGAGAACCAATAACGTTCAATATTTCAGATGAGATCATTGTCGAGTTTGTCAATCGCATGTACGATGATCCCAAGCCGAACATGAAGGACCCTATCGGCTTACAATATGCTGAATGGATACGTTATTCGGTGCCGGTGAATGTTAGAAATTTTCAAATGTTAATATACAGGTACTTAGACCCAAGAAAGTCTGACGATACCTATTTGTATCTGCCCACTCTGAGAAGGGTTTTAAGGGGGGAAGCGGGGCAAAGATCTACTCCAATACAAGGCCAGAACCAAGCGCTCGACGATTTTCAAGGCTTCGATGGCAGGATCCAAGACTTCACTTATAAATATATCAGGGAACAAAAGTTGTTAGGTGTTGCAGACAGCAAATTGAACGTAGGACTTGTGCGCAAGCAGACGGCTCAGGCAGGGGGCGTATTGTTTTTTGACGACGACAATTGGGAGGTGAGGGACGTCTATGTCATCGATATAATACCAAAAAACGCTACCTACCCTCAAAGCAGAAAACGAATTTATATCGACAAGGAAAATCCTACGATTTACCATGCAGCCGTCTGGGATCGGGCAGGGAACCCCTGGAAGTTTTGGAGTTTTGAGTTCGCTAAACGACCGTGCGCCGACGGGGATACAGCCAGCAGCATTGAGCACAATTTTGGACTCGATGTTCAGTTCGGATATGGCCAAACGACGACTATGGACTATAAGTTAAACGGTCATGGTTTTAAGTACAACGATATTATGCCATCTGCTATGAGTAAAAGGGGTGAGTAATTCGTCTTGTGACCTTCTGAAGGAGGGCCATGCCTGCACGAAGCGATTCGGTAAGAGCAGGCGGTTAAGGTTGTGGGCAAAGCATTAAGATTGTGGGTGTTCATCCTTCCCAGTAACTTTTGCTGCGGCTATGGGAGAATGGGAGCACAAGGTGATCTCGTAAAGGATCCGGTGCTTAGCCGTGAGTTTGCCGCCGAGGACAGTTCCGGTGTGCAATCATACGCAGCAGATGGTCCTTACTTCCTTATGAGGTGACTTGAACAACAATCACGGGTTAAGGGGGATAAATCAAACATGCAAGGGTTTCAGACAATTAAGGAAATGTTCCTGTGGTTGGAGAAATGTTTCGGGAGCAAAGCGGCCATAGTGGATTACCCAGGAGGGAAGCGGTGGACTTTCCGAGAGTTGAATGATTACTCCAGAAGAATCTGCGCCAGTTACAAGAACGATGGGTCGGTTGCGAGAGGAGATAGAATAACCTGGCTGTCGCTGACGCCGAGGACTGACGTCATTGCGCTGAGCTTCGGCGCCCGAAAGATGGGCGCCATACCAGTGATTATTAATGCAAGAGCGAGTTTGGAGTCCGTCGCCTGGATGATCAATCATGTCGGGGCAAAGACCCTGGCCTACAGCGGTGATTGCGCGGATATCCTCAGGAAGGTGCGGGAAATAGGCATTCCCAGTGTTCGAGAATACATCGCACTTGAGGACCGAGTTGGATTCCCGGGTGAGATCGCGATCGATGAGATATATGACCAGTATAAGTCAGCGGAGGAGCCTAACGTAGAGATTGCAGAGGATGATGATTGTTTTATCTGCTACACTTCGGGAACGACGGGGAGGCCAAAACCGGTCTTGCACAAGGAAGGAGAGTGGTTGTGGACAAGTATGATCGTCGCATACCAATTTGGTTTGTACTATGACGATGTTTTTCTGAATGGCATGGGTCCTGGCTTCATGGGTTGGGCCCATTCAACGTGTGGTTCTCTGCGCGCCGGCGCCAAACAGTGTTGCATCAGATTTGTGCCGGCCACCTATCTGAAGGCCGTAACGGATGAGAGGCCAACGCACGGCATTCTTTCGCCGACCCTCGTCAGGATGTTATATCGCGATTACAGGGGGCAGAGCGACAAATTCAGACTCGATTCGTTGCGCAATGTGCTTGTTTCAGGAGAGCCGGTCACGGAGGATGTCATTGCGATGATCAAGGAAATGTTTCCTAAGCTGGTGCGGATGAGTTCCATCGGGGCGACGGAAGGCATCAGTATGACCACGGGGCCTCACAGCGCTTATTTGAAAGAGCATTGGGATACTGTCGGAAAACCCGTGCCGGGGATGTTAGCGGAGCTTCGTGATGTCGAAACTGGCGAAATCCTCACCGAGCCTAACAAACCCGGAGAGCTATACGTGAAGGGTCCGGGTTTAACATGCGGTATTTGGAATGATCCGGAAACGACCGAGAAAAACTTCCCCGGGGGATGGTGGAAAACGGGCGACCTCGTATTCATGGACAAGGACGGATACTATTACTACTCGGGCAGATCCGATTACATGTTTAAAAGCGGAGGGATCAAAGTGTATTCCGTCGAGGTTGAGATGAACCTTAAGAAACACCCGACTGTACTGGATGCAGTCGTCGTTCCATTCCCGGACGAGACCTTCGGTTTCGTCCCATTCGCCCACATACGTAATAAGGAACCCTTAACGGCGAAGGAAATGGACAGTTGGTGGCTGCAACAAGGGTTCGCAAGGTTTAATCGGCCTAGGGAATGGAGATTCTGGGGAGAAGAAGAATTTCCCATGGTCACTCCGGTCAAGATAGATCGAAAGAAGCTGCAGCAAATGGCGACGGCCCGGAAATAATTCAAATTTTTACGGGTTCTATGCCCAACAAAATTGAGGCCTTCAAAGAAGGAGGCAGGTCATGGTGATTGATTTTCATACCCACATTTTCACCGTGTCAATCATGGGGGAAGGCTTTTTAAAAGGGAGTGAAGGCATCTTGGAGGGTTTAGACTTTGTTGGAGTCGGGCCGACGCGAGAGGCGTGGGATGGGATGTTAAAAGAGCTGGGCTCGGCGGATCTGGATCAAATGGGAGCCGTCTATCTTCAAACGAAAAGTGAAGCGGGAATTGACAAGTCGGTTGTTTTTCATGTCGATATCGCTGGCCTTCAGGCTGACATGAATTATGTCGAAGCCAATCGATGGTTTGCAAAGTTTGCGCAAGACCACTCGGACAGGGTGATTGCCTTTGCCGGAATTGATCCCCACCGGGGCAAAGAGGGACTGAAAGTCTTCGAAAAGTCTGTAAAAGAATGGGGGATGAAAGGGCTCAAGCTGCATCCTTTGGCCTGTGAGTTCTTTCCTAATGACAAACAGTTTTATCCGTACTATGCGAAAGCGATGGGGTTAGGTGTTCCTGTGCTCTTCCATACCGGGCCCGTTGGCCATATGAAAATGAACTACAGCAATCCTGTTTTTATTGATGAGGTGGCAGCTGATTTCCCAGAACTCAAAATTATCCTTGCCCATATCGCAGATCCGTGGATCAAAGAATCGATATCGATCGTTACGAGGAGAGCGAATACGTATCTTGATATCTCCGGCGGGCAAATACTTTTTCGGACTGAGCCTGATCGGTTTTATCGTACCTTAAAACTGCTCCTCCGGTCTCCGGCGAGAAAAAGGGTGCTTTTTGCAACGGATACATTAGGTACTGCCAACAGCTTTTTTGTTTCCGATGCGGAATGGGTAAGAGTGGTCAAGGGCCTCGCTAGCAGTAGGTACTCTGCGGACATACCTGTTGATCAAAATGATGTTGACAATCTGATGGCTGGAAATGCCAAAAGGCTTTTAGGCCTTATATAGGGTATCGGAAAGGAAGTGTTGATTTACAATTGTCGTTTGGAATGAAGGTGCTCACAACTGTGAGGTGTCCTTGCACAGAGCACGGAAAGGGACAAACAATCGTACGTAGAAAAAAGAAAATGGAGGTGGCCCATGGAGAGGGTAAAGATTGACTTGGATGCTTGTAACAAATGTAAGATCTGCGTGGACGCATGTTTTGTTGACGTGATTCGCTGGGATGAGAAACAAGGGGTACCGGTGGCTGCTTATCCAGAAGATTGTGTCTGGTGTTATGCCTGCGAGATCGCTTGTCCTGTTCAGTGCATTGAGGTTGTGCCCGGTACACCGCGCTTTGTGGAACCCTATTAGCAATTCCGACGACGAAGGGGAAAGCGAGGCTTCTTGTTCCAAAGGCAAAGGTAGGTTCGTTATCGCAATGTAAAAAAGCGCGAGAAAAGAAAGGAGCTCCGATATGGCTAAAATAGAGGATTTGGGAGAGGTGATCTCCACAGATGTGCTTATCGTTGGGGGTGGTATTAGCGGCCTTGTGGCGGCGGTCAAAGCCAAGGAAGAATCATCGAAGGTGGAAGTCCTTTTGGTTGACAAGCAGACCATTGGCTGGTCGGGAAAGGCACCCAAGGGAGGGGGCTTTACGTTGGTGCTGACGGAGGGGGAGGACGCGGATGATTTTGTTGAATATCATGTCAGAAACATTGGGTATTATCTGAACGACCAGGAACTATTATATTCGTGGGTGACCCAAATGTACGCAGCGGTTGAGCAGCTTTCGGCGTGGGGAGTAAGGGTACCAAAGAATGCGGACGGAAAGTTGAATACCATGAAATGTCCCCTTTTTGATCCTCGGTTCAAGTATAAGTGGTCGATTGCTGGCATCGATCTGGATGTCCTTTTCCCGTTACGGGCGAGGGCCCGCAAAACGGGAGTGAAGACGCTGAACAAGATTCAGGTGGTTGAGCTTCTGAAGCAGGATGACCGGATTGTAGGAACAGTCGGCTTCAATCTGATCGATGGCCGCTTCTATATTATCAAGGCAAAGGCCACCATATTGGCGAATGGTAGTTGCAACTATAAGGCAAAGAGGATGTGGCACTCCGGTTGCGGTGATGGTATCGGTGCAGCTTATCGTGCCGGGGCGGAGATAAGGAACGCTGAATTCGGTAATTTCTTCGACGTTCACCGGAAGGATAATGACGGGCCGGCCTTCGACTATACTGCTCTCTATAATGCCTTGGGCGAGAACATCTCCCTGCGATACATCCCCGTGCCACGATCCGATATTCCTTCGGAGCTTGTCTTGGGGATGGAAAAAGAGGTCAAGGAGGGCAGGGGACCGATCTATTTCGACCCATCCGCGGTCCCCGATCTCTTTAAGCCTCTAAGTGATTGGCCCCGGCCAAATTTCCACAATTTTTTTGGACGAACGATTTCTAAGGAGCTTAAATACGGAGCACCTCCATCGGCAAGGGTAGAGGTTTCAGTGGCCCTCAATGCCGAGCTTTCGCCTATTCGAGTAGACCATGAGATGAAAACCAGCCTTGCCGGTCTGTGGGCCATCGGAGACACCAGCCAAATGGGTTCGGCTATTGTCGGAGCGGTGTATTCGCCCCCCGCTATGATCAGGGGCATTGGTCTGGGTTTGGCCACACGTTCCGGGATGTGGGGAGGTTCATCCGCCGCCCGTTTTGCCTCTCAGGCATCAGCGCCTAAGGTTAGCGAAGGGGAAGTAAAGCGGTTGAAAGAGGTGATATTTGCTCCGATGGGGCGCACCAAGGGATTTTCTGCTGAAGAAACCATTTATGGCATACAGGATGTCATGTGTCGGGTTCAATATAACCTACGCAGGAGCAAAGAGCGGTTGGAGGAGGGTCTGTCCAAGATCGAGAAAGTGCAGCAGAGATTACCGGAGTTGTGGG
>Ga0187885_10002303_pt1 | contig 18975 bp, 21 predicted proteins | sample June2016WEW_20_1_3_FD_132970 | JGI IMG/M metagenome (GOLD analysis project Ga0187885, IMG submission 132970) | Peatland microbial communities from SPRUCE experiment site at the Marcell Experimental Forest, Minnesota, USA - June2016WEW_20_100 | ecosystem: Environmental > Terrestrial > Soil >... | reverse complement strand
GAAAATGGCTATTTTCGTGTATTTTTGATGGTGGACCGGGTGGGATTTGCGCCCGCGAATGAGTGGAGGTAGTGGTTCGGGCAGTCTCCACATCTTACTTTTTTTCAAAAAATCCTTCTATAGATGTCTGGGAAAAATCGATTAGTGTCGATCTAAATGCGCTTTTTTTAGATTTTCTACTTTCGCTACTGCCTCGAGGATGAGCTTTCTGAAGGGCTCAAGACCTACCTCTATTATTTCCAGAACCGGAAGCCCAGTCTTAGAGCTGAACTCCTCAATTTCTTTCTTTAGTTCTTCCATATTACTGAGGGAATCGAAAATTAATATCCCCTTCAGTTTCTTGAACTGCCTCTTTGTCTCCTCTTCGCTGAGGTCAAAGATCCCCCTGAACCTTCTGTTTTGCCTCAGCCTTGATGGCATCCAACCCGGCGAAAGGTAGAAGTAGACATGGTCCGGGTCGATCTTCAGAAGCAAGCTGTGGCCACCCAGAAGGCAATCGATGCAGTTGGCGGCTTCGATCTTGATTACATTAGGGTACCTCCCCACAATCTCCTTCATTTTAGGGTGGCAGTAATCGCCGTAAATCACTACAACCCCTCGTGAGCCTCCCCGTGATTGTTCCTCGATCGCCTTGGTAAGCCCTTCCTCAAGCTCGCCAAAGTCAGCGTGGAGCCCTGCATCTAGAAAGAGTGGCTCGACATCCAAAGAGCCACTCCCAATAATATGCTCAACCTCCTCTCTTAGGATGCCACAGCAGATGAGGCAGGGCTTTGAAGTCATCAGAATGGAGACCCCTTTCATGATATGCCGAATCCGATTAAAAAATCATATGCCAACAATCGGAGTGAAAACCTTCTATGCGACCTTATCTTTAAATTATGACTTTATCAAATACTGTAAATCAAGCGATAGTTATGGACCAAAAAACAAGGGAGATCTCCGCAATTGCCGCGTCAGTAGCCGCGCACTGTCAACCTTGCCTGAAGTTTCACTATGGGAAGGCGAAAGAGCTGGGGATACCTCAGGAAGACATAGTCCAGATAATCGAGCTGGCTTTGAAAATCAGTGATAAGGGCGATGAGTATATGTCCAAATTTGCTGATGAAGTCTTGCTGGAAAAATGAACCAACGACTCGCGGAAATAACACAAGCTGCCCTTTTTCTCCCAAGAAAAACTTTTTGTGTCATAGAGTCTATCCAACGGATTTCCAAGATGATTGTCAATGAGATACTATGCGAATTGGGTGTAATTATTTTGTAAATGGCCTTTCCAGAATTGTCACTCGATCAGGATGAGAGTGTACTGCTTGGGTACTTCTCCGTCAAGGGGGAACTTGACCAGTCCCAGTTTGAGCTTCTCCAAGGTCTTGTCGAGGCGGATGCCAACCCCCATCATGCAGGGTCTCCTCACGGCGGGATGGTGGCATCCCTCCTTGCTGTCCTTGGCGCAGTTCACGAAGGAGTAGTCCTCGTTCGCGCACCAGGCACACATGCCAGGGAACGTGGCTAGGGCGATGTTGTATCCGAGCTTCCACGCTAGCTTCTCCAGCTCTAGGCTTCCCGGCTGGATCCTCTCCTTTCTCTCCCTCAGCACCATGGCCTGAACCTTTTTGAAAGCCTTCTTCGCCTCGGGGTCGGAGGGGGGTCGCGACCCGTACTCCACAAAATTCTCACTGATCTCCTTAGCGATGATGTTATCGGATTTCCAGTCCACTAGGAGCGCCCAGTGGTATTCCCTCAGCATCTCCCTGAACTCATCGACGGTCGGGACGTAGGGCGGGCATACCCTGCTACCCCAGCCGTTGCAGCCGAAGATGCACTTCAGGACGGTCCTGTCCTCAACGACGATGTCCTTGGCGGGGACGATAATGGCGCTCGTGGCTCCCAGCTTCTTCGCCTTCGCCTCCAGCAGCCTCCGGTGGGAATCGGGTATCATATTAGAGAGACCATTAGTATTTGCGGTCCTGTAACTAAAATTCCTTGCCATTGTTGCCTCATGGCAAGTTCATCGCCCGAAGGACTTGCTCTCTGTCAAGCTGACCGCTTTATCCCTAGCGAGCATCCTCTCCATATTCTTCAGAAATAAATATCGCATCATGGCGATTAATACTTTTATGTTGTAGATGTCTGAAAAACGATGGCTATTTGGCAGATACTTGATGGTGGACCGGGTGGGATTTGCACCCGCGAATGAGTGGAGGTAATGGTTCGGGCAATCTCCACCTTTCTCCTTTTTTTCTATTGTTTTTATTGGCGAAGATTGCCTGTTTCATTGATGATTTCATTCGTTACGGTTTCCCTTACGAAGTAAGAAGTGTGGCAAACAAACGAGATAGTTATAAATTGAGGCCTTGTTTAGGGACTTTGTGACTTACTTGTCGAAAGAGGAAAATAACATACTTGAAGTCGTGCCACATGTCGAACTAGAAAAATATCTAGGCAAATGGTACGAGATTGCACACCTTCCCGCCAAATTTCAAGAAGGTTGTAATGATACGACGGCAACTTACACTTTATCTAAAAATGGTAGCATATCTGTACTCAACGAATGCACAAAAAACGGCAAGGCAAAACAGGCAAAGGGCAAGGCAAAAGTGGTTGACAAGAACTCCAACGCGAAACTAAAAGTAACATTCTTCTGGCCGTTCTACGGTGATTATTGGATAATAAACCTGGGTAAGGATTATGATTATACCGTTGTGGGCACACCAAACCGAAAATATCTTTGGATATTGAGCAGAACCCTGCAAATGGACGATAAGCTATTTTCCCAGCTAATAGAATTTGTTAAGGCAAGAGGTTTTGATGTGAGCAAGCTCATTAAAACCAGCCATAAATTATAGATAGATAAATTCAAAAACTTGGCCTTGAAAGGTCACCTGCAACTCTCCCTTTTTCTATTCTTTGTTCTACTTACAAAGCGCTGCTATGCCTCGCTAATTATTCCGGTAAATCTTTTTATGTTATAGAAGTCGAGTTTAACTGGTCAGCTCCACACGTTTATCATAAATAATTTCAATCAACCTTTAGAAAAGGAATTTGTATAACATTGTGATATTATTCATATGGTGAATCGAATGCCAAAGAAGAAAATGCCATACACCCATGCAGATGTAGTTAAAAAGGAGCTCGCAGGCACACTAAAGGAGGGCAAAAAACCGGAGAAATTTGAGACCCAAACCCATGCCGATCAGGTCGCACGCGAAATGGGTGCCAAAGAGGAAAAGAAAAAAAAGTGAGATGAACGATACCCGGGCTCAGGCTCCACAATACTTTTTTTTAATTTGGCTATACTGGCCAGTATTTTCCCGTTTGATAAAATAGATGGCTAGCTAACATTAATCTCACAATAAATCCTTTTATGTTGTAGATGTCTGAAAAAATAAATCGAGTATACCCGAGGAAGGGCTGAAGGTATTGCACCTAATTAAGGGCAAGTACCTTAATAAAATGAACAGGATGCCATTGCGCTTAGTCTCCCATTACAATCATAGTCATGGTCGATCTTACTTTATCGAGCGACCGGATCTTTTTTGTTATCGTCTCTCGAAGCTTATCAAGCGTGTCTGATTCTAACATGACGACTATGTCATAGACTCCATAGACCACGTAAGAAGCTTTGACTTCGGGGATCTTCTTTATGTTCTCCAGAACTTCCTTCTCCACACCGGTCTCGACATTTAACAACACAAAAGCCAGAGGCATAGTATCACCGTACGCGATTTTGTATTACTTCTTTCAAGTAATATTACAATAATGCATAGATATTTAAATATAATTGAGATATTTTCATATATTCTTACTTCATATATTAAACGTTTTCAATTCAGGCAATTATGCCGGATAGTCTGTATTTTAGATTATTTAGATTGTTCTTGAGGGCAAAGACATGGCCAAAGACCTTTGTCGTGTAGTTGACTACCATTGAAAATGGCTATTTTCGTGTATTTTTGATGGTGGACCGGGTGGGATTTGCGCCCGCGAATGAGTGGAGGTAGTGGTTCGGGCAGAAAATCTCCACCTTTCTCCTTTTTTTAAGAGTTAAAATTTAACCCCCCACACACTTGATTAATACAAAGACAAATTTCCTGCTGGATTTTTGGTGTTTTTATGGTGAAAGAACCTTTATAAAGCCCTTTGAAGCTTTTTTAAGCTTAAGTTGATTTTTGGAGCGAGAAATTATTGCCTTCCCATAAGATTGAAAATGTGGTCGCTTCAGTCACTATGAACCAGAGAATAGATCTGAACACAATATCCGGGAATGTTCCTGGGGTGGAGTACAACCCCGAACAGTTCCCTGGCTTGGTTTACAGGATCTCAAAGCCCCGCACTGCAACCCTGATCTTCTCATCAGGCAAGATGGTCTGCACCGGCGCGAAGTCTGAGAAGGAGGTTCACAACGCTGTCAAGAAGATAATCAAGAACCTCAAGGACAGGAATATCGTGATCATTGGGGCTCCCGAGATTACGATACAGAACATTGTGGCTTCTGCCAACCTCAATGCGGAGGTGAACCTTGAGAAGGCTGCGTTCCTCCTCGAGAATGTCATGTATGAGCCAGAGCAATTCCCTGGGCTCATATACAGGATGGCCGACCCCAAGGTGGTGCTGCTGATCTTCTCATCGGGCAAGATGGTATGCACGGGCGCAAAGCATGAGGACGAGGTAAAAATAGCAGTTGAAAAAATATATCAGAAGCTGAAGGATCTGGGCGTCCTCTACGAGTAACATTTATCGTATAGTTGACTGCCAAATTATTTTTCCCCCAAACCCAAACCCAATGTTAAAATTCAATCCAAAAAAAAAGAAAATAGCTTATTTTGCTGGTTCTTTTCTGCGCCTCCTTGAGGCTGCTATGAGTAGAGCTATCACTAGGATAATCACTATGATTATAATGATGTACCAAAGGTATTGCAGATAGTCTATGCCTACAATAGTGGTAGTCTGCCCGACATTGACCGTGTATGTTGGGGACTGCGCTGGGTTGAGTTGACTGTTGCCCACAAATGACGCCTGGAATACATAGGTGCCTGGTCCTTGGACTGAATACTGGTAGGAATAGGCATTATTCGAAAGGGTCGGGTTGGCGATCTGCTGGCTGGCAGAACCATTGATCGATACAGTTAGGGCAACATTGCCTGATGTAGCTGGGGAGATTGTGCCTGAGAGAGTTAACTGCTGCCCTGTGGTCGCGCTTGAAGCCGAGACCGTCAGTGTTAGGGTTGGTGTCGTTGTAGTTGTGCCTCCACTACCGAAGGCGTATAGCTTACCGTCTTCGGCGTTGGCGTAGAGAATGCCATTCGCGATGGCTGGAGAGGCTACAAGGGAATAGCCAGTTGCATATTTCCATACAAGTGCACCAGTCTGGGCATTCAGACAATAGATGTTTTTGTCATTGGAGCCGAAGTAGACGTAGTCGTTGGCGGAGACAATGCCTGTAAATACATAGGCGTTGGCAGTATATTTCCACACAAATGCACCAGTCTGGGCGTTGAGGCAGTAGAAGTTGTCGTTTTCTGAACCAAAGTAGACGTTGCCGTTAGCGATAGCCGGGCAGGAGAATATCACTTCGTCGCCCGTATAGTTGAATACGCCGGTCGTATAGTTCCATACGGGAGTGCCGGTGGAAGCATTGCAGCAGTGAAGGGTGCCATCAAATACGCCAGAGTAGTAGACATAGCCGTTGGCGACAGCAGGGGTAAAGCTATCTGTGTTGCCATTACCTGGGATGTTCCATACCTCGGCACCGGTGGAGGCGTTGAGGCAGTAGAAGTTTTCGGCTTCGTCGCCAAAGTAGACGTAGCCGTTGGCGAGTGCGGGTGTTCCCACCCAATTGTCCTGACCGACAACTGTGAAGGACCACACATAGGCGCCCGTCATGGCGTTGAGGCAAGTGAGGTTATTGTACTGGTTACCGATAGAATCTGTGTAAAGGCTGCCATAGTAGACGTAGCCGTTGGCGACGGTGGGGTCAGAGTCAAATGACCCGAAAGTGGTGTAGGTGGAGTTCCATACTTTGGCACCTGTCTGGGCATTGAGGCAGTAGAGGTTGCCGTCCTCAGAGCCGAAATACACGTAGCCATTTGCTACAGAAGGAGAGGATTGGGCTAAACTACTCATTGAGAAGTTCCATACTTTGGCACCTGTCTGGGCATTCACGCAGTAGAAGTTATAATCCATTGCGCCGAAGTAGACGTTCCCGTTTGCAACAGCGGGCGCGGAGTACTCAATGTAACCGTAATGGACTGTTGCGTAACTCCACAGGAGTGCGTTTGTGGTGGGTCCGTTAGATGTCGTATAACCCGTATGGCCTAAATCGTTGTGGTACATGGGCCAGTCATCAGAAGGCGACAGGGCACTCACCATCGGCACGAATGCCAAAAATATTGATACAAACAGAACGCTTAAAATTCCAATTGCAAATATTTTATTCAAGATTATCCCCTCTGAACTAATAATTTTAGGATGTGGGCTACATATAACATTAATTATGTGTCAAACTCATCTTTTTCAATCCTAGGATTTGTACGAACCTGGAGCTCAGCGATCCCGTAAGGGTTGTGTCGAGTCGTTTCGTGTATGTTTGGGTTGGGGATAGAATGAAATCCTTATGCGTTGCAAATGTCCAAAAAATCCATCAGCTTTGCATATTTTTGATGGTGGACCGGGTGGGATTTGCACCCGCGAATGAGTGGAGGTAAAGGTTCGGGCAACCTCCACTCTTCCCTTTTTTCAAAATGAATCCTTTTATATCCTAAATGTCTTGGAAAAATCGATTAATGCTGGTCTAAATGCTTTTTTTGGATTTCTAGCTTCGCTACTGCCTCGAGGATGAGCTTTCTGAAGGGCTCCAGCCCCACCTGTGTTACTTTCAAGACCGGAAGACCAGTCTTAGAGCTGAACTCTTCAATTTCTTTCTTTAGTTCTTCCATATTACTGAGGGAATCGAAAATTAATATCCCCTTAAGTTTCTTGAACTGCCTCTTTGTCTCTGCTTCGTTAAGGTCAAGGATCCCCCTGAACCTCTTGTTTTGCCTCAGCTTTGATGGCATCCAGCCCGGTGAAAGGTAGAAGTAGACATGGTCCGGATCGATCTTCAGAAGCATGCTGTGACCACCCAAGAGGCAATCTATGCAATTGGCAGCTTCTACCTTGGCTACGTTAGGATACCTGCCCACGATCTCCTTCATTTTGGGGTGGCAGTAATCGCCATAAATCACTACAATCCCGCGTGAAATTCCCCGTGATTGTTCCTCGATTGCCTTAGTGAGCCCTTCCTCAAGCTCGTTAAAGTCAGCGTGGAGCCCTGCATCAAGGAAGAGGGGCTCGACATCTAAAGAGCCACTCTCAATAATGCGCTTGACCTCCTCTTTTAGTATGCCACAGCAGATGATACAATGCTTTGAAGCTATCAAGGGAGACACCTTACAAGGTATACCGAGTCTAATTATAAATTATTTGTTAACTGTCGGAAGGCGGTAAATCCTTTTATGTTGTAGAAGTCAGTGAATGTGGAGGGTTTGAATTTTTATCTTAAATCAGAACAAACGTGTCAAAATTATGACGTTATGATTATTGGCGCAGGACCTGCTGGACTCATGGCAGCCAGGAAAATTGCAGGCGAAGGATACTCTGTATTGATAGTAGAGAAAGAACGGGATCTTGGGATAAAGCCTTGCGCTGAAGCGATAGCAGAGTCTGATTTTGTGGTTGCTGAGATCCCAGCGTCATCACAGTTTGTTACTAATAATATTGATGGTGCGTACGTGTATCCTTCTGATGAGAGTCAATCCACGAAGATCATGGGAAAAGGGTACATTCTGAATAAACCGTTGTTCCTGTACGCATTAGCCAGTAAAGCTATCGCCCATGGAGCGGAATTATTGATGCGGGGCGAGGTGCGGGAAATTGTGCTGGAAAATGGCAGAGCGGTTGTTGCAAAATATGAGCACAAGGGACAGATGTTGCAAACATCATTCAAGATTCTTATTGGTGCAGACGGAACAGGATCCATAACCTCCAGAAGCTGTGGATTTGAAAGGGGCAAGTATGAGGTTATTCCTGCAATTCAGTATGTCATGGTCAACTGCAATGTTACAGAAAAGGAAATGATTAGACTCTACTTTGGAGATGTTGCCCCGAAGGGTTATGCATGGATATTTGCCAAAAATAAATATGTGGCTAATGTTGGAATTGGTACTCTGGGGTCTCATGAAAGGCAATATCTTGACAAGTTCATACGCAATCATCCTGCCATATTTGATAGCGCTTCCATTATAAAAGAAGGTGCAGGCCTCGTCCCTGTGGGAGGGCAAATCCAAACTGTCAAGGAAAATGTCATGCTTTGTGGAGATTCTGCAGGTCAGGTCGTTCCAGTGACTGGAGCAGGCATAGGAACTGGCATGATTGCAGGAAAAATAGCGGGAGAAACTGCCGTTCTTGCGCTCAAAGCCGATGAGATGTCTTTACTGAACGAATATCCAAAGAGGTATGCAATTATGGAATCCCGCATGCATGGCGATTTCAATATGCTTGGTGGTCTCATATCTTATTGATATTCAGTGTGTGTGGGGTTAAAAATTAAGCCCCAAACCCAAACCTCGGGCAAAGACATGGCCCAGAAGACCTTTAACGCATAGTTAACTAGCAAAATAAATTTCAATCTTCTTTATTTCCAAAAAAAAGGGGGGAGGAGGCCCTGAATTTACCATTCAGTTGGGATACCCTTTTGAAGGGTAGATGTTCTACTCATGCCCCTCATATACCTTATCAGTTTCATCTGAGGTCCCTTCTGTTTCAGTTCCCCAGTCATTGTCGCCTTCAATGGGTTGATTTTTCCCTCGGTGATGCCCTTGTATACTTCCATTGTCGCCTCGTTGAAAAATTCTGCTTTCTCATCTGGTTCGGCGTATCTTACCTCCATTAGCCTTCCGTCTTCAATTCTTTGAAGTATTGGTTTCATTTCAGGTTTATCTGATATTTTTGTAATCATTGTTGTCGAAAAGCCCTTCAATGACTTGATAATCGTTTCGTCCGCGTCCCACATCTTTTTGTATTCCTGATACCATTCCAGTGTCCCAAACTTTAACACGATTCTCACCTCTTACAATTCATTATACTCCTAGAGACTTTGCAAGGAGTTCTGTTATGTCGTAAACTTCTAGCTTGGACCCTGTAGCTTTGACTGCATCGGTGATGTTTGTTTTGCAGAAGGGGCATGAGGATACGATGGCTTCTGCATCAGCCTCCTTGGCGTGTTTAAGCCTATCAGTGGCGATTTCCACTGTCATCTCTGGATTGGAAACTTTCATCCCACCGCCGGCCCCGCAGCACCAAGAATTCTCCCGTGTCATGAACATTTCTTTATACTCGATGCCAGGTATGGCTTTTAGCAGCGCCCTGGGCTGGTCGTAGATTCCAAATTCCATGTGCCTACCGATGTGGCAAGGGTCATGGTATGTGACCTTCTTGGCGATGCGCTCCTTCGGCTTTAGCTTTCCTTCATCCATCAAGCCGCCCAAGAACTCTGTGATGTGTACTGCGTTGAATGGGAGTTCCATTCCCATTTTTGGGTAATCCTGTCTGAAGGCCTTGATGCAGCCGGCGCATGAGGTGATGACCGTTTCCGCGCCTTTCAGCTCCTCCACATTATGTCGAGCCATCTTCTCAGCTAGTGCCCTATGCCCTGTCCTGAGCAGCGGGGAACCGCAGCACCATTCATCCTCCACTACGCCGAAGGGGATCCCCAGCTTTTTCAGGATATTTACAGTATCAGTGGCTATCTCCTTCCTCCTATAGCACGAGGTGCAGCCCACATAGTATATGATTTTTTCCTTGTCGAAAGATAGATTTAGTCCTTCAGCCCACTTCCACCTCTCCTCATTAGGCTCTGCGTAGGGGTTCCTGTTCTTCTCAATCCTTGAAGCAATGGCCTTATAGCCCGGGGGAGCCAAGCCGAGGTTCACGACATCAGCCCTCATGGCCTCCGTTACCTCTGGCACACAGATCTTGAACTCGCCTGTCTCCATATCCCTGGCGCCGCACTGCTGGACACAGCCCATGCATGTTGAGCATGCCGTGAGGACGTTGGCAAGGGCCTCTGTATATTTGAGTTCGCCTTCCAAGATTCCCCTGGCTACTGCCATTCTCCCCCTCGGATTGTAGGGCTCGAATCCAACTGAATGCTCTAGAACCGGGCAAACTCGATGGGTGGAGAATGAATTATATTTGTAGACACATACTCCGCATCTCTCGCAGGCGAAGACGTTTTTACGGTATTTTTCCAACTCCAACACATTAACCACCTCTCACTATAGGTCTCCCCACATTCCTGGATTCATGATGTTGTTTGGGTCAAGCGCTTTCTTTATGGTTGCCATGTAGTTATAGAAAGCCGGCGTCCAGTATTTGGCGACTGTTTTGCAAGTATTCCTTTGGTTTGTATCCGGCATCCATCCGTGGCTCGCGGCAACGTCGAAAAATTCCTTATTTATTTCCAGAATGCCTTCCCTGTATCTTTCGTCAGTATCGTCCCAGTAGATGTACTGGGAGAATATAGTCGTGTTACATCCGCAGGCAACGCAACTCTCGTGCCGCCGTGCAATCATGTCCCTTTCCTCAAGTCTTCTCGTCGTTAGCGAAGCCATGGTGGTGAAGCACTCCTGCAATTGGCCCAGCGGGCAGACCACTTCCATCAATGCATACCTGCCAGGCGTTGCCCATTCGCCCATTTCCGCAATGGATTTCCCTACACACTGCATTTTCACGAATTCCATTACCCCTGGGTCATCAGCTTCTTTGCCTCCAGCCCTCTCAATATTTTCCTTAACCCATTTGGATTTGAGAGCTATTTCTTCCTCGCTGTATCCTGCGGCAACCCACATGAAGGTCCATTCCTCTGGACAGCCCATGAGCTTCATTGAGAATGGGGATTGGGCACTTAGTATGGCGTATGGAGCAGGTTCGATTAGGCATAGGCTGCGGTAACATCGATACAAATCTTCGAAACTCTTGAAGGTGGCCCCTCCCCCTTTTCTGATGGGATGAGCGCGGAACATTCGATATGTTGCTTCTACCTTAATGCCGAAAGCTCCTGCGTCACCGATGAACATGGGTGTGAAATCTGGTCCGCCAAACTCAGGGGCCCAAATGACATTCTTGCCCACGTTGCCACCCGTTCCGGTTTGAAGAATGCTTCCGGTTGGGAGAACCACTTTCATCCCATTTACGAAGTGGCGATTCCAACCTACCGCTGACGTCTCAACGCCTGCGCCTCCGCCTGGAAGCGCGCTCAGCTGACCGCCTACCGTGTCTGAATACCATGGCGCCACAGCCGTGTGGATGCTCCAGCCTTTTTCCCCAAGCTTGGTATCGAATTCCGCCAACCTTATGCCTGCCTGAGCCGTCGCGCACATGTTGTCTTCATCGATAGAGAGCACCTTATCCAGCCGCGTCAAATCCACAACTATGCCACGCCCAGGAGAACCTGGCGGAACGCCGTAAATCCCGGCTCTACCCCCGGATGGAACCACTGGCGTATTAGTCCGGTTAGCCAACTTGACAATTTCGACCACTTCTTCGGTACTAGCAGGCCTGGCGACGATCCCTTGTATTTTTCCAGGAAATGGACCGGTATCCCTCGAATATGCAAAAAGAACAAAGTCATCGTCCGAAACGTACTTTGAACCAGCAATGGCCGCCAACTCGTTGTACAATACATGATGCTTCACTTCAGTCATTTTTTAAACCCTCCTTTTCATTATTTTCAATTTTTCAATGACGCCTACTTGGTGTCTGATAGACAATGTAAGAATAATTTCATATGAGGTGAATGTTTACGAAGTGCATAAAAGTATAACAAAGTATAGTGAAATTGGCAAAAAAAGTGGTGCGTATGCAGCGCGAGATAAAAAAGCGCCGAAAAATGCCAATAAGAGCTTTCAGGGTTGAAGAAGAAACAATCACCAGGCTTAATAAAATTGCTTCGAACGGACATAACTCAATAAATGCAATTGTGAATTCCATTCTTGAGGAATATACCACTTTCATTCTTCCTGCTAAAAAAAGTGATAGCAAGCTGCTTTTTGGAGAATTGTTAAAAAAATTAATTGATGAAATTGATACGAAGCGACTTGAGACTATTGCACTAGAGATGGGTGAAAGAACGTTTAAAGAGCTTCATGATGAAGGAATTCTATCTAAGGATGCATCCAGTTTCAGAAAACTCATATCCAATGTATGGTGTAATTTTGCAAATTGGGCAAATTATGTTGAAGATAGTGGTGGGAATAAATTGTTAATTGTGTTATATCATCACATGGGATTGAAATGGTCTTTATTCATGAAGAACTTTTTCTATTGGGAGATCGCTCAATTAGAAGATTTGGACATAGCAGACGTGAATTTCACATGTAAAGAAAATTCCTTAGCCATTACTTTTCCTAAGATTGAGCCTAACAGTTAGAGTGCTTATTTACAACCTGGCTGCCTTGATATAAGTAATAGGTTCGGCCATTACTCATAACAAGTCTGAGAAATCCATCAGTTTTGCGTATATTTGATGGTGGACCGGGTGGGATTTGCACCCGCGCATGGGTGGAGGTAATGGTTCGGTGAAAAATCTCCACCATTTTCTTTTTTTAAGGATAAAAGTTAAAACATAACCTTTTTTTTATCTTTTTATACAACTTAAAACCAATAATAATACATTCTGAATGAAGGTAGGGAATATGGAGCCTAAGTCGGTCTCCGAAAATAGAGTGGTTTTGAGCGAGCTCGCATGCAATGTTCTTACAGAATTCAACATGAGCGCCTTAAACGAATTCATGAAATTAGCTGGGCCGTTGGACACGATGGCCCATATTAGGCCCTTCAAGAAACGGAGCTCTCTCACTTTGCTCATTGAAACTCGTAGACAGATGAACCTAAAAGGAAATGGCCCAGACCAAATAGCAATGCCTTTTTATGTAGCTCATTCAGCGCTCGGCAATCCTGAAGATGCTGAGCTTGAAATTAAAGAGGGGGGAGTGGTCGGCACTAATCATGATTGTATCTTCAAGAATGCAACGCCTGAATTCTGTGTTGTTATCTCTCATCTAGCAGGAGAGGCATTCTGTGAGGCATTGAATCCAGAATACGATATGATTTGGACACATCACATAACCGCTGGTGACCCTTATTGCCGTTATGTCGTCAAGAAAAAGACTACGCCGTACACCAACCTTGATGATTTGGGCAAAACGCTTGCGACTCTTCCCAAGGTGAATCTTCCAAAGGAGGAGTTGCTCCGAATTAAAGGATGGATACTTGGCCATTTCTGGGGCTGCACAACGGAAGGCTTTGTCGACTATTGTGGTTCTGAAAAAACCATGGAGATACTTGGAGCCAACGCCAACCGGATCGGGTTGGGGGCAGGTACGTATCTCGTTCAAAGTGGCATGATAAAAGAGAGGAATGTAACTGGTGTCGGTCAGCTCATCGATGAATTTGGTAAAGGATCCGAACAGTATGGCGATGTGGTCCGTTCTTCCAATAACGAATACAGCAAAGAGATAGTCAATTGCCCCTTCAAAAGTTTACCGTGTGAGATATGCAAGCAATTTGAGTCCTTCTTCAACGGTGTTTGCAAAGCAGTCAGCCCTGACCTGGAATTCAAGTACTCTAAGATGATGACCGCGGGCGATCACTCCTGTCTCTGGTCTGTCACGAAGAAATAATGGGTTTCAGGAAATTTGATGGTGGACCGGGTGGGATTTGCACCCGCGCATGGGTGGAGGTAATGGTTCGGTGAAAAAATCTCCACCTTCTCCCTTTTTTTACGGGGTAAGATTTACCTTTTTTAGGCGGTTACTGTATGATAATAACCTTTATCGTATAGTTGACTAGCCCAGAATAGTGTGGCGCTTACTAACCGATTTTACACGCCATAAGGAAACAAACGAAGACTGCACAGCCTTTTATTTTGTCATATAGTAATTATGAAATGGCCAGTTACATCGAGTTAATGAAAAAGCCCAAGATAGTGGCTATGATACATAACACGAAGAATCCTCTATTGTCCGTATGCTTTCCAAGCGCTAAATCGATATCAGATATCCAAACGATAATGAGTACTCCTCCAATAAGTCCAAGAGGAAGAATAGGAGTCAAATTGACTCTAAACCATAAAAAAGAAAGTAAAAAAGCGATTGTAAAAAATCCAGTTGAATGAGTATTCACTTCCTCCTTTATTGAGGCTGTTGGCTTGGACGTGGAAGGCAAGGGCGATTCTTCACCTTGAGACAAGAAATCAACCTCCAAGTTACTTGTGTCTTTACAAATTATAAGCCTATTAGCCTCAGGGCAAAAGAAATGGCCTAGAAGACATTTATCGGATAGTTGACCAGCAGATTAATTCCCAAAAACTAAAAACGATCTAAAAACATAGGTAAAAGCAAGTGGGGTTTTTGTCATGGAAGTAGCGGAAATGAAAGTGGCAGCCCATCATTTATTTGAAGAGAGCAACAAGGGCAAAGCGGCTTGCTTGGCAGCATTAGACGAGTTATATGCTACTGACATCGTCTATCACGCTGGCACTGGTCAGGAAATCCACGGTCTCATGAACTACAAACAATCCTTCAGCAATCTTTACGAGGCGTTTTCCGACCTTCATTTTACCATAGATGACATGGTCGTCGAAGGAGATAAGGGAGCAATTCGCTGGACAATGACTGGTACACAAAAGGGCATATATCGCGGCATCCCACCTACCCATAAAAAGATTACCATTTGGTTTATCACCATCGACCGGTTGGTTGACGGCAAGATCGTGGAAGAATGGGAAAGGTTCGATACTCTGGGCATGATGCAGCAGCTCGGCGTTATACCTAAACCTCCATAATGTTTTCAATTCAGGCAATTACGCCGGATAGTCCTTAGGTTCGAGTATTTAGATAGTTTCTAGATAAGGGCAAACACAGCCAAAGATAAGATTAATTTTTAATTAATGTTATTTCGGGGTTTTAAGTTTTAATCCCCAAACCTCAAAATATATCGAGCACTCAGCCTGCGGTATATTTTTGGTGAGCATTTTTACCTAACTGAGAACCTTTTGGGAGAGTTCTTTTGCCCAGATCCTTATAGCGTCCAAGTCTCTCAAATCATAGATTCCAGGCTGTGTTTCCTTACAGGCTGCTTCCAGCTTTCTCCTTGTTGCCTGAACTGGGGGAGCCATTTGCATAAACCTTGATATTTTATTGTAGTCGTAGATGCCACCGAATAAGCCCAAAGCTAAAGGTTGCAGATTATACTTAGCGGCTTTTTCTTCAAGATAAACTCCTCTGAATTTAGCAATCACGTCGGGTTTTCCTTCATTTAGTGCCTGGCTGCCATGACCGCAGGAGACGAATAGTGCCACTTTCTTTTTTGCCAGCTCCTCCTGGAATGTTTTCAGGAATTCCTCTGGTTCACTGGTCCACATATCTCTCTCGATGCCACTGCCGACAATGACAAGATCATACTCATCTATCTCACTGATTCTCTCCTGTTTTGCATCAACTACTCGAACCTCCAAGCCTTGTTGCCGGAATGTGTTTGCGATCTCTGCTGATGTGCTGGCCGTTGCTCCATATCGAGTTCCATAAACAATCAAGGCTTTAGTCATTCATTAACAACTCCTTGCCTTGTCGTTTTGTCGACATGACAAATCACCTAATGATTACTAAACCTATGGCTATTATAAATGATCTCAGTGCACGCTACCAACGCGCGCAGAACAAAGACATGGCCCAAGACCTTTATCGTACAGTGGAAACAGGCCACAGATCAGTCTATATTATGTAAGGAATTACTCGCTTTGTTCGCTTCATATACTCAACATAACTGTCACCCAATTCATTAATGAGAACCTTTTCTTCTACATAAATTCTGTATCCATAGACTAAACAAAAGACTGCGAGGGCTATGAGCACTGCGCTTATGGACTGTACTGCCAATCCCATTCCAACCCAAAAAATGAGAACGCCTGCATATGAGGGATGTCTTATCAAGTGGTAGGGTCCAGATTCCACAATCTTATGTTCCTTCTGAACGCCAATTGCACGAGAGAAGTAGCGGCCAAGTACAGCAATGGCCCATTGCCTAAACACAATTCCTGTAATCATAACAGCGAGGCCGATGTAATATGCCCAATCAGGCAATGGAACGATGTCAATCGCTGCAAAGATGAATATTAAGAATAAGATTACAGGCCAAGAGAAATAAATTATTATATTTGAGAGCACATGGCTTCGCTTCACCCTGGCACCACCCCTTCTCTTTGCTGGAATAATTACACCCCCAATTTGTTCTGCCACAAAAAAACAAATGAATACGATAACGAAACCTATGAGGGCGTTGTTAGAGGTGAAGACAAGTGAAGAAGTCATTTTTATCTATGGAATAATATGTAGTGCTTCGGTAAATTCTTTTATATAATAGATGTCTGGGTGATCAAACCACGGGCAAAGACATGGCCCAGAAGACCTTTATCGCATAGTTGACACGGGCTATAGGTCAGTCTTTGCTTCCAAAATCATGCTGAGGTAATATTAACTGACGTTACCATGGGATCAAACCTGTAAGAAAGGGTAAAAAGAAAACGGGGAAAATGAGGAACATTAGGGATATATCCAATAATATAACAAGAATGCCAAACAATTTCATTCTGTTATTTTGCAGATTACCTATTGCCCGAAAGAACACATAACCTATCATCACATTAATAACAATAACCAGACCCCAATAGACCCAATCAACAGCCGTAGTCAATTGTATATTTTGTCCAGTAACAGCCATGTAGCCAATAATTGTCCCGATGAGAATTATGCCAATCATGAACAAAGTTACGACAATTCTCTGCTTATACGAATATTTTGTCACTAGGCGAATTATAAATCTCGACCTATACTTGTAGGCAAACCAACCTAGCGTAATCCACCAAAGAACATAGAGAATTACAAGGACCCAATACCAAAATGAGCCATACCCGAGCACGTTAAAGCGATATGCAATAAAAAGATAAACTACTGATATTACGCTGTATGCACATAGTTTGTAAGCGTCTTTCTCTCTCTCTGATAAAGGTCGAGTTGGTTGAGCAGGCAAACCTCGTTTACGATCGAGCAACCGTTTTGTTAAATAAATAAGCAAGACAGTTCCATAGCCTGCTGCCCAACCCTCATTGGCTATTGTAACTGTAAACATGAAATCAGAATATGTCGCCCCTGCAGCAAACGGCATGAGCAACAAGCAAAAGGCGAAAACTACTAAATTTCGCCAATGCTCATTGTCATCAGCTAAAAGGAAGCCTAAGAATCCAAGTAAAAACCATAGTAAAAAGGACAGCCAAAAAAGGGGTGGTTTGGAAAATGGCGTTGCCAGGTATAGCCAGAAAAGGATATAGAAAATTGATGAAAAAATTGCGAGCAGAAGTGCTGTTGTGCCTATATTGGTGTCAAGCTTCAGCTTCACATCTTCCTCTTTCGTGCTGCAAAGATTAATACACTCCCACTCTGGTCAATGAGTTGTTCTTCAAAAGGGCAAAGACATAGCCCAAGACCTTTCGGATAGTTGACTACTCGCGTCAATATGATTGATACCCTTTTTCGGGAATTGGATGCAAAGTTTGACCTAGTAAATCATGTTTCCTAACTAACACTTATTTTGTATAAAATCGATATACTCACAATAGTTTCGACTCACAATTTGTGGTGGTTAATTTGTTATCACAGGACATAATCGGTGTTATCAAATCTGGGAATCTGAAATATGAATCTGATTTTGGCTTTTCACTAGCAATCATGTCTACGAAGATCATTGGCGCTGAAGCAAGTTCTTCCGAACAGCCATACGCAGTATTTCTCGATCCAAATTCAACGGTTGAAGTGAGCAAATATCAGAACGCTGACGAAATCGTGAAAGATATTGAAGGCAAGAAATGTTTTGAGTTATACAAAGACTCGATTCTAAAGATTGTAATTAATGTCCCAAGCGAAGATGGTATGGACGGGACTCTAACCTTTACAACCAAGGATAAAGATGTTCAACTGATTTTAAAGAAAATCCTTACAAAGCATCCAGGTTTGACTGATGAAGAGGCCAAAGTGCTAGTAATGTCTCTATTGGTATTTGCGCCTGATAGATTATACACTATTGAGGACGATTTAGTCTCAGAAATTGGGAAACCAACCTCACCTGTTGAGGTTCAAGAACCTGATGATCCTAGCATTCCAATATATACAGTACACCGTGATGAGGGTTTGTGGACTTATCATTTCTATTGGGATCATTTCACAAAAACTAGGTTAGGTGGAACACCCCTCGACATCCCATTGACTGATATAGAAACCGTAGAGCTCAATCTCAATGTACAATTAAATGCGCGTGGTCCTCCACTAACAACTGAGTCTCTCATTTTTAAGATCAAAGGAGAGAATCAAGCGTTTACCCTGTCAAACCCCCTTGATGAAGCTGGTAAGGCATATCTATTCGAATGGCTTTCTGCTAGAAATGTGAAGACAATTGATGAGGAGCCCGATTACTCCCCATCAGCGAGATTAAGGAGGCTGATGGAATCTAGAAAGCAAACGAGCGTATTTCCAGAACAGGAAAACAACACAATAATTGCTGACCAAACAAATAATGCTTATTCAGAAAAACCATTTGAAGATGAAGCTAAAGCGGTATACCCAGATATTCCGTCTATCCAAAAGCGCTTTTATTCAATTCTTGGTGACAAATACAAATTGGAAGTAACTTATGATGGTTCAATATTTACCGGTTTTCGTGTAAAGGCTAAAACAGGTATATTCTCATCCAAAGATATAGCGCAGATAGAATATAGCCCAGGGTTGACATCCAATTGGAACATAACATGTTTAGACTCAGAATTCATTTTGATTGCTGACAAACTGAGAGCAGAACTTTCAACCATTGAACCTTCATAAAACTTTTCTTCTT
>Ga0187885_10002301_pt1 | contig 18988 bp, 16 predicted proteins | sample June2016WEW_20_1_3_FD_132970 | JGI IMG/M metagenome (GOLD analysis project Ga0187885, IMG submission 132970) | Peatland microbial communities from SPRUCE experiment site at the Marcell Experimental Forest, Minnesota, USA - June2016WEW_20_100 | ecosystem: Environmental > Terrestrial > Soil >... | reverse complement strand
AGGCCTAGGACGCAGGGAGGCCGCATACCCGTAGGTATGCGGCCGACCGAGGACAACGGCATGCGCCGCGTTTGCGGGCCGCCAGACGCACAACCGTACTTGTGGCCGCGTCCACTAGCTCTTGGCCTCGTTCCAGTCGTCGCCGGCGCCGACGTCCACGGCGAGCGGCGGGTCGAGCGAGTAGGCGCCGCACATCTCCTCGCGCACGAGCTCCTTCACCGCCGACACCTCGGCGTCGGGCGCCTCGACGAGCAGCTCGTCGTGCACCTGCAGCACGAGCCGCGCGGTACGGCCCTCGTCGCGCAGCCGGCGGTGGCTGTTCACCATCGCCACCTTGATGATGTCGGCGGCGGTGCCCTGCATCACGGAGTTCACCGCGAGCCGCTCGCCGAGCGAGCGCGTCTGCCGGTTCGACGCGCGGATCTCCGGCACCGGCCGGCGCCGCCCGAGGAGCGTCGTCACGTAGCCGTCGCGCTTCGCCTGCTCGATCGTGCGCTCGATGAAGTCCTGGACGAGCGGGAAGCGTGCGAGATACGTGTCGATGTACGCCTGCGCGTCGTCGCGCGGGATCTCGAGGTTCTCCGAGAGCCCGAAGGCGGAGATGCCGTAGATGATCCCGAAGTTGACCATCTTGGCGATGTTGCGCTCGTCCTTCGTAAGCGTCACCTGGTCCTTGCCGAGCACCTCGGCGGCGGTCGTCGCGTGGACGTCCTCGCCGCGCGCGAACGCGTCGCGCAGCTTCGGCTCGCCGGAGACGTGCGCAAGGATGCGCAGCTCGACCTGCGAGTAGTCGGCGGAGACGAGGCGATGCCCTGGCTCCGCGACGAACGCGCTGCGGATCTCGCGCCCGAGCTCGGTGCGAACGGGGATCGCCTGGAGGTTCGGGCTCGACGTCGAGAGGCGCCCCGTCGCCGCGACGGCCTGGTTGAAGTGGGTGTGCAGCCGCCCGTCCTCGCCGATCAGCGTCGGCAGCGGCCCGAGGTACGTGTTGAGGAGCTTCGTCAGCTCCCGCCACTCCTCGATCACCTCGACGATCGGGTGCTCGTCGCGGATCGTGCGCAGCACGCGCGTGTTGGTCGAGTAGCCCGTCTTGCCCTTGCGGCCCGGCGTCAGCCCGAGCTTCTCGAAGAGGACCCGTGCGAGCTGCTGCGTCGAGCCGAGCATGAATTCCTCGCCCGCGAGCTCGGTCGCGCGCGACTCGAGCTCCTCGACGCGGTCGGCGAGCCGCGCGGTGATCTCCCCCATGCGGTAGGTGTCGATCTTCACGCCGGCGTCCTCCATCGCGGCGAGGACCACGGTGAGCGGAAGCTCGATCCGGTCGTACAGCTCCTCGCTGCCGCGCTCCCGGAGGCGCGACCGAAGTGGGCCGGCGAGCCGGCGCGGCACCTCGGCGGCACGCACGAGCGCCGCCGTCTCCTCCTCGGCGGCCGGCTCCGGGATCGCCTCGACGCCGTACTCCGCGGCGAGATCGTCGAGCTCGTACGCGGGACGCCCCGGCTCGATCAGATACGCAGCGATGAGCGTGTCGTCTCTCGGTACTTGCGCAACGCGCAGGGATTTCACGTCGTGGGCTGTGATCTCGCAGCCGCGTACCGCGGCTGCGAGATCACTAGGCAGGGCGGCGACCTGGACCGGCTGTCCTTCCTGTGCGACGGCGATCCGGTTGCCGTGCACAGCAATGGAGAGCCGTCCCTCGAGACGAGATAGCTCTTCAACTTCGACCCACGACACCGCGCTCCCGGCAAGTAGAGGCCGGTGGGCCGCAGGCACAGCGGCCTCGAGCGTGTCGATCCGATTGAGCAGTCCCCTGAACTCGAAGCGCCGGAACATCTCGCGTAGCTCCGACCGGTCGGGCGGCGCGAGCACGAGCTCGGACGGGTCGCAGTCGATGTCGAGATCGCGCCGCATCGTCGCGAGCTCCTTCGACAGGCGCGCCTGGTCGGCGAACTCGGTCACGTTCTTGCGGCGGGCCGGCGATAGCTCGCCGGCGTGGGCGATCACCTCCTCGAGCGAGCCGTACTGCGCGATGAGCTGGCCGGCCGTCTTGTCGCCGATCCCGGGGATGCCCGGGATGTTGTCGGAGGTGTCGCCCTTGAGCCCGATGAAGTCCGGGATCTGGTCGGGGCGGATGCCGTAGCGCGCCTCGACCCGTTCCGGCGTGTAGACCTGCACGTCGCTCACGCCGCGCGGCGTCATCATCAGCGCGACGTTGTCGCTGACGAGCTGGAAGGCGTCGCGGTCGGTCGAGACCACCGCCGTCTTGATCCCGGCCTCGTCGGCGCGCGTCGCGAGGGTGGCGATCACGTCGTCGGCCTCCCAGCCCTCGAACTCGAGGTTGCGGTAGCCGAACGCCTCGACGATCGGCCGGAAGTAGGGGAACTGCTCGGCCAGGAGGTCGGCCATCGGACGCCGGCCTTCCTTGTAGACGACCTCCGCTTCCTCGGCGATCGCGTGCCGGTGCACCGGGCGCGTGTCCCAGGCGACGGCGACACCCTTCGGCTTGTAGTCCGAGAGCAGCTTGAAGAGCATGTTCGTGAAGCCGAGCAGCGCGTTCGTCGGGAAGCCCTCGGTGGTCGCGAGCTCCTCGGGCAGGGCGAAGAAGGCGCGGTAGGCGAGGTTGTTGCCGTCGACGAGGAACAGCCCGGAGTCACGCGCCGGCGCGTCGTCGAGGTCGAGCTCGAGGCCCGTGAGCGTCTTCGGGGACACAGCCCGAGTCTAGGCGTTACTTGAGCGTCTTCAGGTAGGCGATCAGCGCGGTGACGTCGCCTTGCGGGATGATCCCGCCCCAGTGCGGCATGCTCACGATCGGGGCCTTCCCGATCACGCTGCCGCTGCGGATCACATCGGCGATCGCCTTGTCCGTGGGGAAGTCGTGGCGGAAGCCGCCGCCCGAGAGCGGCGGAATCACCTTGTCCTGCGAAAGCGGGTTCGCGACCCCGCCGAGACCGTTCGGGCCGTGGCAGTTGATGCAGCCGTAACGGACATACAACGCCGCCCCCGCGACCGCCGGCCCCTGGCCCTGCGGCACCGGCACCGGCTGGTTGTCGGAGACGCTCGGCAAGCCGGCGCGAATGTAGGCAACGAGATCGGAGACCTGCGTCACCGAGATCACCTCACCCCAAACCGGCATGTACGGCTTCGTCGGGTTCGCCGACTCACCGAGGCCGTGGTCGATGATGTTGGTGAGCTGCGCGACGGTCAGCGTCTTCCCGAGGCTGGTGAGCGCCGGCACGTCCGGCGAGACGCCGCCGAGACCGTTCGGGCCGTGACACTGCGAACACGCGAACTGCACAAACGTGTGCGCACCGGCCGCGACGGCCGGGCTGACCGGCGCCGACGCCAGGGCGGCGGGCGCGGCTGCGGCGGCGGTCCCGACGGTCGTGACACGCGACGTGTAGTGGCCTGCGGCGAACCCGATCGCCACCCCCGCGGCCACCGCGGCCACGGCGGCGGCCAGCACCGCCGCCAGCACCGAGGTGCCCGAGTCGTCCTGCCGCGTCTCCTGGTCGTCCATGTCGCTCCTCCGCGAGCTTCACCGATTGGCCGGACGTTGCCCGATCGCCGGGCGCCCTTGCATGCGTAGCATGCCGCAGCCGCGGTGCGGAGTGCTGCTTGAATCAGCCCGTGCGCCGCGTTCCCCTCCTGTCAGGCACGCGCCTGGTGATCGCCGCGGCGCCGGACGACGCGCTCGTCCTGCGGCCGCCGCCGCCGGGCGAGGCGGCCGACGTCGGCGCCGCCGTGCGCGACGCGCTCCGCTTCCCGCTCGAGGGCGAGCCCCTCGCCGCCCTCGCGGGCCGGCGCACGCGGGCGACGATCGTGGTCGAGTCGCCGGCACTGCCGATCCCCGGGTCCTCCTTCGACCCGCGGCAAGTCGCGATCGGCGCCGTCGTGGACGAGCTCGAGCGCCTGGGCATCCCGAGCGGGTACCAGACGATCCTCGTCTCCTGCGGGCTCGCCCGGCGGATGTCCCAGCGGGAGCTCGAGTCGCTGGTCATGCCCGAGCTCGCGCGGCGGTTCCACGGCAACGTCGTCGTGCACGACGTCGAGGATCCGGAGCTGCTGCGGCTGGACGAGACGTCGCGCCCGCCGCTGCGGGTGAACCGCTTGCTCGTGGAGACCGATCTCGTCGTCGTCGTCACCGCGGCGGAGTCCGTGCTCCACGGCGGCCCGGCGGCGCTGCTCGGCGCCTCCGGAGCGGATGCGCTGCGGGCCTCCGGCGCCTTCTCGCTTCTGGAGACCTCGTCCTCGCAGGGCTGGCTGCTCGCGCTCGCGCTCGAGCGGGCGCTCGGACAGCGGGTGCCGTTGATCGGCGTCTCGCTCGTCCTCAACCATCCGGAGATCTCGGGCCCGGCGCGCGGGTATCCGTACGACCCGGAGGCGCTGGAGCGGATCGCGCGCTCTCCGTTCCGCCATCTCCTCTCGGTTCTGCCGGAGCCGGCGCGGCTGCAGCTGCTACGCGCGATCCCGACGGAGCTGACGGCGGCGGAGGCGTTCGCAGGCCCGCCGTCGGTGGCGCACGCCGAGGCCTTGCTGCGCGCGGTCGAGCTGCGCTGCACGGAGCTCGAGGAGCCGCTCGACGCGATCGTGATCGGTGTGCCGGGGGTGACGCCGTACCTGCCCCGCGAGCGGCCCAACCCGCTGCTCGCGGCCTATCTCGGCCTGGGGCTGGCCCTCCGCCTCTGGCGGGATGCGTTCCCGGTGAAGGACGGCGGCACCGCGATCCTCGTCAACGGCTTCGCGCGGCATTTCGCGCACCCGACGCAGCAGCCGTACCGGTCCTTCTTCCACGCGACGCGTGGCGGCCGCGACCCGCGTCTGCTCGCAGAGGCGGAGCGCGCGGCCGCCGTGGACGAGCGCGCGCTTGCGGAATACCGCGCGGGCCGCACCGTGCACCCGTTGCTGCCGTTCCGGGACTGGAACGCCTGCCAGCCGGCGCTCGGGCGCCTCGGCGCCGTGCTCGTCGCGGGCGCGGGCGACGCCGCCGTCGTGCGGCAGCTCGGCTTCGTTCCCGTGCACGGCGTCGGCCCCGCCCTCGATCTGGCCCGCGGCCGCAGCAGCAGCGACGCGCCGCGCATCGGCTTCCTGCTCTCGCCGCCGTACTTCCCGCTGCGCGTGACGAGCGCCTGAGACAAGGGCCCACCCGAGCCAGAAAGGCCGAAGGCGAACGCGGCCGCAGGCGCGTTCGCCGCAGGCGAACTCACGCGGCCGGGGAGGCTTCAGCCCCACCGGCCGCGCAGCGCACCCGTCGCCTCGCGCCCAGAGCGGGCGCCGGCTCCGCCGGCGCCCGCTCTGCGGAGCACAACCTCAAAACGCAGCGAAGCCGCAGGCTTCGCTGCGTCACACCTCGCCCAGATAGGTCTTACGTACCTCGGGATCTTGGGCGAGGGCTTTGGCGTCGTCGGCGAGCTTGACCTTCCCGGTCTCGAGCACGTAGCCCCGGCCGGCGACCTCGAGTGCCATCAGGGCGTTCTGCTCGACGAGCAGGATCGACGTCCCCTGCTTGTTCACCTCGAGGATCGTCTCGAAGATGCGCTGGACGAAGAGCGGCGCGAGCCCCATCGAGGGCTCGTCGAGCATGAGCAGCGTCGGCCGTGCCATCAGGGCCCGTCCGATCGCGCACATCTGCTGCTCGCCGCCCGACAGGGTCCCCGCCTTCTGGTGCTGCCGCTCGGCGAGGCGGGGGAAGAGCGTGAAGACGCGGTCCATGTCCTCGCGCATGCCGCCCTTGTCGCGCCGCTGGAAGGCGCCCATCTCGAGGTTCTCCGTCACCGTCATGCGCGGGAAGAGCTTGCGGCCCTCGGGCGACTGGGCAATGCCGAGCTTCACGACGTTGTGCGCCGGCTCGTGGGTGATGTCGCGCCCCTGGAACCAGATCTTGCCCCGGCGCGGATGGTTGAGCCCGTTGATCGAGCGAAGCGTCGTCGACTTCCCGGCGCCGTTGGCGCCGATCAGCGTCACGATCTCGCCCTCGCGCACCTCGATCGAGATGCCCTTGAGCGCCTGGATCGAGCCGTAGAACGTCTCGACGCCCTCGAGCTTGAGGAGGGTGTCCGGAGCGGCGCTCACGAGCTCACCGCCGCCGAGCCGAGGTACGCCTCGATCACGCGCTCGTTCTTCTGGATCTCCTGCGGCGTGCCCTCTGCGATCTTCTCGCCGTAGTCGAGCACGGTCACGCGGTCCGAGATGCCCATCACGACGCGCATGTCGTGCTCGATCAGGAGCACGGTCAGCCCGCGCTCGGCGCGGAGCCGGCCGACGAAGCCGGTGAACTCGAGCGTCTCCTGTGGGTTCATGCCCGCGGTCGGCTCGTCGAGCAGCAGCAGCTTCGGCTGCGTCGCGAGCGCACGTGCGACCTCGAGGCGGCGCTGGTCGCCGTACGAGAGGTTCCGCCCAATCTCCTCGTCTTTGCGGCGCAGGCCGGAGAACTCGAGCAGCTCTCGTGCGCGTGCCCGCGCCTCCGCTTCCTCGTGACGCACACGCGGCGTGCGCAGGATCGCCTCCACCAGGCTCCCCTTCAGGCGCACGTGCATGCCGACGAGCACGTTCTCGAGCGCCGTCATGTTCTTGAACAGCCGGATGTTCTGGAACGTCCGTCCGATCCCGCGCTGCGTGAAGGCGTGCGGCGGCTTTCCGGTGAGATCCTCGCCGGCGAAGATCACGCGGCCCGCGGTCGGCTTGTAGACACCGGTGAGCATGTTGAAGAAGGTCGTCTTCCCCGCGCCGTTCGGGCCGATGAGGCTGACGATCGAGCCTTCGGGAACCTCGAAGCTGACGTCGGCGACGGCGACGAGGCCGCCGAACTCCTTGCGCAGGGCAAGCGTCTGCAACAGCCCGTCGCCTGTCACATCGGCTCCGGCGTGTACAGGCGCTCGTCGTGCTCGACGTCGTAGAGCGGCTCGTCGTGCACGCCCTCGTGGAACTCGGCCGCACGCCGCGAGCTCGGGATCAGACCCTCGGGCCGGAAGAGCATCACGATCACGATGATCGCGCCGTAGATCCCGAACTCGTACAGCGGCACGTTGACGTGGGTGCCGAGGTGCGTATTCATCCACGTTCCGACGTTCGAGAGACCCTCGCGATCGAGATACGAGAGGAAGCACGCGCCGAAGATGACGCCCCAGATGTTCCCCATGCCGCCGAGGATGACCATGCACAAGATGAAGACGGAGATCTGGAAGAAGAAGTCATCCGGGAACGCGCCGCTCTTGTAACTCGCGTAGAACGCGCCGGCGACGCCGCCGAAGAACGCACCGGTCGCGTACGACCAGGTCTTCGTCCGCATCAGGGGGATGCCCATCGCAGCGGCGGCGACCTCGTCCTCGCGGATCGCGACCCACGCGCGGCCGAGGCGCGAGTCGCGGAGCCGCATGCTGCCGAAGACGGTGACGGCGACGAGCGCGAGCGCCGTCCAGAGGAAGACGGCGTCGTAGTTCCCGACCGCGAGATAGCTGTTCGGGAGGTGGAGGTTCTGGTGCAGCCAGCTGCCGAAGCCGGGTCCGTCGATCGGGGTGATCCCTTCCGGCCCGTTCGTGAGGTTGTAGCCGAAGAGGCTGTTCCCGTTGCGCGCGACCTGCGGGAGGATCTCGCCGAAGCCGAGCGTCACGATGGCGAGATAGTCGCCGCGGAGGCGCAGTGTGGGCAAGCCGATGATCACGCCCACGATCGCCGTCGCGATGCCGGCCATCGGCAGCACGAGCCAGATCGAGAAGTGGAAGCCGATCCAGCCCGGCGACAGACCGACCGCGCCGAGGTTCAGGTGCTGGTTCGAGAATTGATCCGACGCGAACCAGCCGGCCATGTACGCACCCATGGCGTAGAACGCGACATAGCCGAGATCGAGCAGACCCGCATAGCCGACGACGAAGTTCAGGCCGAGGGCCATCACCGAGAAGATCATCATCGCGACCATCGTGCTGAGCATCGGGAATGGACCGAAGATGGGCACCTGCGGCATCGAGTTCACGTAGTACGGATACGCGATCACGATCCCGAACGCCGCGAGCGGCGTCACGTACTTGCCGACGCGCCGGCCGCGGAACGTGACCCGCTCCCACCGCGGCACGAAGAGAATGAGGATGACTGCGGCGACCGCGAGCGCCGTCGTCTTCCAGACGCCGAAGAGCGCGACGAGGGCGAGCCCGATTCCGAGCGCGAGCACCGCCTTCACCGCACGCCGCGTCGGGGCGGGCCACGACCGCCAGCGGTGCTGGCTCACTCCGGCCCGGGAAAGGGTGGCCCACCACCTGCGCGCGATCGCCTCTCTGACCCGGCGGCGCACGTCAGCCGCCTTCCGGCGTGCGCTCGCCGAGCAGGCCTTCCGGCCGGAAGACGAGGATGAGGATGAGGATCGAGAAGACGATCGACTCCGTCCAGTTCGATCCCGGTGCGTGCCAGGTCAGCCCTTCGTTGTACGCCTGGATGAAGCCGATGCACAGCGCGCCGAGGACGGCGCCCGGCAGGTTGCCGATCCCGCCCAGTACCGCGGCCGTGAACGCGATCAGCCCGAGCGAGAACCCCGTGTCGTAGCGGATCTGCCCGAAGTAGAGGGCGTAGAGCAGCCCGCCCGCTCCCGCGAGCGCACCGGCGATCAGGAACGTGAACGAGATCGTCCGGTTGACGTTGATCCCCATCATCGCCGCCGCATCCCTGTCCTGCGCGGCCGCACGCATCGCCTTGCCCTGGCGCGTGCGCTGCACGAGCCAGATGAGCGCAACCAGCACAGGGACGGTGATCACGACGACGATCAGTTTCTCCCACGTGTACGTGACACCGTCGAACGAGAAGACGTGCCCGTGCGGCAGCACCTCGGGGATGGCGGTGTAGCCGGGCCCCCTCCATCCGATCGCCACGTCCTCGAGGATGAACGACATGCCGATCGCGGTGATCAGCGGCGCAAGTCGCGGCGCGCCGCGCAACGGACGGTAGGCGACGCGTTCGATCGTCACGTTGATCAGCCCACATGCAGCCATCGCGACGAGCAGCGAGACGACGATGGCCGCGACGAGCGAGCCCGCCGACGCGTGCGTCGAGAGGTGGAAGACCGAAAGGATCATCGTCGCCGAGAACATCCCGCCGAGCATGAAGACGTCGCCGTGCGCAAAGTTGATCAGCTCGAGAATCCCGTAGACGATCGTGTAGCCGAGGGCGACGAGCGCGTAGACGGCGCCGTTCGTCAGCCCGATGAACGAGATCGTGAAGAAGTACGCCGGTCCCTTCGCGAAGTTGATCCCGAGCCACACGAGCAGCAGCAGAAGCAGCAGCGTCGCCGTCACCGGCGTCACGTACGAGCCGACGGAGCGTCTCATCCGCACGGGCGCTTCGGTGTGGGCGTGGGCGGCCACTCGTGTGGAAAAGGGGCGAGATGGACTCCGGGGGAGGCATTGCCTCCCCCGGAGAGTCGTCAATGCTGCCGGCTCGGTACCCTACCCGACCAGGCTCGCGGACGGCACGAGCGTCTTGGCCGGGACGAGCGCCTTGCCCTTCTGCTTGTAGATCGTCACGGGCGTCAGGTCCGTGTCGCCGGAGGCGCCGATCGTGAAGCTGCCGAGGATGCCGTTCGGCACGTGGAGGCCGAACAGGGCCTTCGTCGTCGTCGACCGCTGGCCACCGCCGACGGAGATCGCCTGAAGCATGACCTCCATCGCCTGCGCGCCGTAGGCCGCATACGGGTTCGGGGTCGCCCCGACCGACTTGCCGAAGCTCGTGACGAAGTTCGCCCCGGCGCCCTTCAGCCCGGACGGCGGCTCGCCGGCGACGCTGATGTACGCGCCGTTGCCGACCGCACCGTTCGCGTTCGGATCGCTGAAGCCGTCGGGCATCTGCAGCTGGATCTTCGGATTGACCGACTTGATGTCCTGCATCAGCTTCGCGCCGTTGTTGCAGACGATGCCGCCGAGGAATACCGCCTGCGCGCCGGACTTCTTGATCGCCTCGGCGAGCGCCTCGTAGCTCGACGCCTTCGCGTCCCAGCCGACGTTGGTGACCACCGTGATGCCGAGCTTCTTCGCCGCGGTCGTGTACGTCCCCGCGACACCGGCGCCGTAGACCTGGCGGTCGTTCAGCACGTAGACCTTCTTGATTCCGAGGGACTGCGTCCACAGGGCGTCCGCCGGCCCCTGGTAGTCGTCCGTGGCCACGACGCGGGCGTAGTTCCGCACGCCGGTCGGGTAGTACTTGTTCGGCTCGCCCGGAGCCCACTTCTTCGTCAGTCCCGGGTACGTGTTCGCCGGGCTGACCATCCCGAGCGGGCCGGGATTCGCGCGACCCTCGATCGGGACCTCGATCTCGGCGCAGCCGGAGTTGAACGTTCCGACGACGCCGATCACCGACTTGTCGCCGGCATAGAGGCGCGCGTTCGTCGCGCACTTACCCGAGTCCCAACCGCCCGATTGCGCGGTCGAGTCGTCGCAGGACTGGTAGCCGATCTTGTACGAACCGGCCTTCCAACCCTTGTCCTGAAGCGCCCAGATGATCGCCCGCGAGATCTGCACCGTCTGGGCGCGGATCGCACCCTGCAGGGGCAGGTCCGAGGCGACGATGAAGTCGGGGCTCCCGGATCCCTTGTAGACCACCGGGCCGCACGACGACGACGGCAGCGGCGTAACACTGCTCGTCGCGCTTCGTGCACTCCCCGAGTAGCCTGCGGCGAGGGCGGCGACGACTACGGCCGCGCCGACCAGCGCCAACAGCGAGAACTTTCTACTCACGCTTCCTCCTCATGTTCCGATCGCCGGGTTTCCGCGGGAGAACCTATTTTTCCCAGCGAGCGGCAAGTATATGCGTCATATAGTTTTTCCCCGCGCCGTTTTTCCCCGCGCCGCCGGGGCGCCCGAAGTCTCCCGATGGGGTGACCGTCCCCTCCCCGATTCCGCCGATGCGTCTACCAACTGCGGCGAAGGGCTTGGCGACGATGGCGATGCGGCAGGCCGGGGCGATGGCGTCGACCCCGGCGATGATCTCGAACGGTTTCGGGCGGGCGCGACCCGTCGGCGCTGGCTGACAGCGGCCCCGCCGGGGCGAGCCGCCCCCGAGGTGGAGAACCGGCTGCGCCGGACCGCTGAACGATGCCGAAGGTGGGAATCGAACCCACACGCCCCTCACGGGGCACCGGATTTTGAGTCCGGCGCGTCTGCCAGTTCCGCCACTTCGGCCTGAAGGGATGGTAGACGCCGCCGTATCAAACCCGGAACCCGGGCGGCGGCTGCGGACAGGCACCGCCACATCGCGCGCGCGCAGCCGGTATGACTTAGGGCTGTGGCGAAGACGATCGGGATCCTGACCGGCGGCGGCGACTGCCCGGGCCTCAACGCGGTCATCCGCGCGGTCGTGCGCTGCTCCGACGCGGCGGGCTGGGACTGCGTCGCCGTGCTCGAGGGCTGGCGCGGCCTCGTCGAGGGCCACTTCCGCGACCTCGGCCCGCAGGAGGTGTCCGGGATCCTGCCGCGCGGCGGCACGATCATCGGCACGAGCCGGACGAACCCGTACAAGCTGGACGGGGGCGTCGAGAAGGCGCTCCAGAACTTCGACGACCGCGGCTTCGATGCAATCGTCGTCATCGGCGGCGAGGACACCCTCGGCGTCGCCGCGCAGCTGTTCGACGAGCACCAGTTCCCGGTGGTGGGCGTCCCGAAGACGATCGACAACGACCTCTCCGGCACCGACTACACGTTCGGCTTCGACACCGCGGTGTCGATCGCCACGGAGGCGATCGACCGCCTGCACACGACCGCCGAGTCGCACAACCGCGTGATGGTGCTCGAGGTGATGGGACGCCACGCCGGCTGGATCGCCGTCATGAGCGGCATCGCCGGCGGCGCGGACGTGATCCTGATCCCCGAGCAGCGGATGACAGTCGAGGCGGCCTGCGAGGAGCTCCGCCGCCGCCACGCGCGCGGCAAGAGCTTCTCGATCGTCGTCGTCAGCGAGGGCTACGAGCTCACCTACGAGAGCGGCGAGAGCAAGCTCGTCGCCGGCGAGGCGCGCGCGACCGACCAGTTCGGCCACGTCGTGCTCGGCGGCGTCGGCGAGTCGCTCGGCCGGGAGATCGAGAACCGCACCGGCTTCGAGACACGCGTTACCGTGCTCGGACACGTCCAGCGGGGCGGCTCACCCACCGCGCGCGACCGCGTGCTCGCGACCCGCTTCGGCCTCAAGGCGGCCGAGCTCGCGCACGCGGGGCAGTTCGGCCAGATGGCAGCGCTGCGCGGCGACGACATCGTCGCGGTCTCGCTCCAGGAGGCGACCGCCGAGCTGAAGACCGTGCCGCCCGAGTGGTACGCGGTCGCGCAAGCCTTCTTCGGCTAGTTGCGCCTGCCGCCGCGCGGCGCATACTTCAGTCATGGAGACACTCCGGCGGCCGCCGCTGTGGCTGCTGGTCCCTGCCGTACCGGCAGTCGTCGGCCTGGCTGCGATCGTGTGGTGGACGCCGCTGGTGCTCTTCTTCGCCTCTCCCTGGCTCGTCGGCATCGTGTGGGCCCGGCTGCGCGGGGCGAAGCTCCTGAGCAACACCGAGGCCGGCTATTCGGAGCTCGTCCGCCGGCGCCTCTCAGGCTCCTGACGAGAGCCGCACCGCGACGATCGCCGCCGTCGTCGGTGTCGTCAGGATCTCCACGCCGGCGAGCCGCGCGTCGCGGAGCAGGAACTCGCGCACCGGGTCGCCCTCGACCGGGCGCCCCGGCGTGAGGTCGTCCTTCACGAGCAGGCCGCCGGGCTCGAGCAGCGCGAGAATCGCCTCCCAGTCGAACGGCCGGCCGCCGTCGACGAACACGAGCCCGAACGGCCCGCGGCCGCGCAGTGCCTCGTAGCAGTCGCCCACGAGCAGCTCGACGTTCGCATACCGCGCGAGCCGCGCGCGCGCGACGGCCGCCCGCTCCGGGTCGCTCTCGACCGTGACGACCGAGCGTGCCGTCTCGGTGAGCGCGGCCGCGCCCTCGCCGTACGCGGTGCCGATCTCTGCGACGTCCCGGCCGGCGGCGAGCACGCGCAGCAGCGCGTGCACCTCCGGAGTCGAGCTGCCTCCGTCCGTCATAGCTCGGCGAGCGGGAAGGAGCGGTGCCGGCGCGGCGGCACGAGGAAGTTCTGGCGGTGCGTCGTCGTCAGGATCGAGTTGAAGCCCTGCGCGCGCGTGCGCGGCGGAACGGACAGCCTCGTGCCGTCCGGGAGGACGCCGTCCATCGCGAGCCGGTTCCGGTCGAAGTCGTCGCTCGACGGGTTGAAGACGACGAAGTGCACGCCCGCGACCGGCTGGTCGCTCCACTGGTCCCGCTTCGGATCGACGGTCCACGCAAACGGGTTGTCGAGCGTGTTGAAGTCGGCGCGCTGCGGAACCGCAGTCCCCTTCGGGTAGACCGTCCCGTCATCGCCGACGGTGTCCTGCTGCAGGCGTGACGTCGCCTGGATCGACGCGCTGTGCCCGAAGCGGCCGGTCTCCTTGAACTGGCGCTCGAGCAGCTCGACCGACGAGACGTCCTTCGGCCCCTGCGCGACCGTCTGCGTCCCCTGGCGAACCTGCGTCATCCCGGGCCGGAACGCCGTCAGCACGCGCTCGTCGAAGTCGAAGTTCAGGTACCACGCCTCGAGGTCCTCGGTCAGGTGTGAGAGGTGCATGTGCGTGCCGTTGCGGAAGTACCCGGAGCCGAGGTCGACGTAGCCGAGCGTCTCGTGATTCGCGATCAGCCGCGGCCCGAGCCCGGCCTTCTGTGTCGAGGTGAAGCCGAGGAACAGCTCAGACCCCTCCGGGATCAGGTCGGCGCCGGGGACGCCGGCGGCGACGGCCATCTTCTGCGGCAGGCTCTGCCCGCCGTGGAAGCCGCCGCCGGCGAAGCCGCGCCGGATACTCGTCATCCGGAAGAGCGAGAGATCGTCGAAGAGCGCCTTGCGGGCGGCGTCGATGTGCTCGAGCCTGTCGCTGCGGAGAAGCACGGCGACGTCGTTCTGCTCGAGGAGCGTCGCTTCGGGATCGCTGGGGAACGTGCGCGTCGGCAGCAGCGCCGGCTTCCCCGCCCGGCGGTCGTGCGGCAGGTGGAGCTTCGCCTGCGCCGGCACGTAGCGCTCGAAGTACGGGAGCCCCCAGGCGACCGTGACGGCCAGGCCGGCCGGGTTCAGGGCGAAGCGGGCGTCGAGTGCGCGGAGCGCTTCCTCGAGCTCTTGCTGCGCGTCGCGCAGCTTCGAGACATCCAGCGTCGCGGTCACGACCTCGCTGTGCAGCGGCGGCACGACCACCTCGACGCCCTCGCTCTCGACCGTCCCGAGATCGATCACGTGCTGCTCCGCCGGCATGCCCGCCGGCTCCGCGACCCTGCGGTTCGGCGCCGGCGAGAGGCGGTCGACGAGCTCGTAGACGCCGGCTCCGCCGAGTGCAGCGGCGGCCGCGCCCCCGAGGAAACGACGCCGGGAGAGAGGTCGAATCAGGATGATCCTCGTCGACTGGCCGCGATGGGCGAGTGCGAGGCAAGGACGCAGGGAGCGCTCGTAGCTGAAGCTACGGGCGCGACCGAGGACGCCGCATCGCGCCGCCCAGCGCGGCCAGACGACACAGGGGTCATTCCTGATTCGACCTCTCTTAGCCGCATCAGCCCTGCGGGCGCACGAGCACGAGGCTCTGGAGCAGCCGCTGGAGGTTCTGCACGACCTGCTGGTACGTGTACGGCGGGATCACGTGCTCGCTCACCGTGTAGAGCGAGTGGTTGTAGCGCCAGGCGAGCAGGATGTGCCACTGGTCCGCGTCCTGGTTGACCCGGTACACCGTCGCCGTGATCCCCGGCGCCTTCTTCGTGCCGGCAGGATCGGCGAAGCAGTTGGTGACGCCGTGAATCGTCTTCACTCCTTCGAGCGCGATCGTCTGGCACTTCGGGATCGTCGTCCGGCCGGGATAGCCGCGGAAGTTGACGTGCACGTCGCCGCTGCCGAGGTCGCCGTGCTCGAGGAAGCTCACGAGATAGCTGCGGTCCTTGCCGATCGAGTAGATGTCCTCGTACTGGCCGCCGATCTTCGCGTCGAGCGGGTTCGGCATCCAGCGCGGGCAGTACACCGGGGCCTGGATCTTGTCGGCGAGGTGCTGCCAGCCGGCGAGCCATGCCGCGGGGCACCCGGGCTTCGTGCCGCCGGACGCGCCGGGTGCCAGCGCGGCGAGCGCCAGCGCGGCCAGCGCGGCCGCTGCCGCGACGATCGTCGCCCTCATAGCCGGTTAGCGTAGCGGCCCCGGCGCAAAGCGCCAGGGCCGCAGCTCAGACCTCGGGCGGCGGCCCGCCGACAAGCGGCGAGACCTCGGCGCCCTGGACGATCACCGCGTCGCAGCCCGCGCGCTCGAGCTCGAGCACCTCGTCGCGCGTCGTCAGCGCGAGATCGGCAATCGCGAGCTTCCCTGCCGGCACGGCCGCGAGCAGGTCGAGCACCACCTCGAGCGGCGTTTCGTCCTCCTCCCGCTCCGCCGGAGAGAGCAGGAAGATCTCCGGGTCGACGCGCTCGAGCGCCTCCTCGAGCTCCTCCTCGTCCCGCACCTCGACGGCGCAGTCGAGCCCGAGCTCGAGCGCCTGCCGGTGCAGCCGCTCGAGGCGGCCGTCGTCTTCGTCAAGCGTGTCGAATACGAGCATCACCGCGTCGGCCGAGGACGACGCCTCCTCGAGCGGCGCGTCCGAGCGCCAGAGGATCGGCAGGGAGCTCGCCTCCCGGATCGGCGCGGGGTCGCCGCGCACGACGAGCGCCTCCGCCCGCTGCTGCTCGGCTGCTCGGGCCGAGTCCGGGTCCTCGACCGCCGCGATGACGGAGATTCCGTCCCCCTCGGCGATCGCGTGGCTGAAGCGTTGCGCCATGCCTGAGCCCGTAGCGTATCGAGGCTGGGGCCGCGGCTACTGGCCGATCGGGTGCCAGACCGTCTTCAGCTCGAGGAAGCTCGCGATCTCCCAGGGGCTCTGCACGTCGGCGCGGCCGTGGACGACGCGCTTCACGTTCTCGGCGGCGAGCCGCTCGAGCTCCGGCGTGTCGCCGTCTGCGCCGCAGACGTCGAGCGCGTTCACGTCCATGTGCGAGGCGAGGATCGGGGCCAGCTCCTTGCGGAAGCCGGTGAGCAGGTTGACGACGCCGCCGGGGAGGTCGCTCGTCGCGACCGCCTCGGCGAGCTCGACTGCCGCGAGCGGCCGCGACTCGGAGGCGACGGCGACGACGGCGTTGCCGCCGACGAGCGGCGGCAGCAAGCGCGTGACGAGCCCGAGCAGCGGCGGCTCGTCCGGTGCGAGCACCGCGACGACACCGGTCGGCTCGGGGATCGTGAAGTTGAAGTACGGCCCGGCGACCGGGTTCGCGCCGCCGAGCACCTGCGGCAGCTTGTCCGCCCAGCCGGCGTACCAGACGATGCGGTCGATCGCCTGCTCGACCTCGCCGTGGCCGCTGCACAGCTCGGCGAACTCCGGCACGCGCGCCTCGACCATCTCCGCGAGCCGGTAGAGCACCTGGCCGCGGTTGTACGCGGTCGCCGCGGCCCAGCCCGGCTGCGCGGCCCGCGCCGCGCGGACGGCGTCGCGCGCGTCCTTGCGCGAGGCGCGGGCGACGTTCTGCCCCTCCGCCTCGTACGTGCGGCCGGACTCGCTGCGCGGGAAGGCGCCGCCGATGTACAGCTTGTACGTCTTCTTCACGGGGAGGCGGCTCATTCGTCGAACCTCAGGTACCCCTCGAGCCCGTGCCGGCCGCCCTCCCGCCCGAAGCCGGACTCCTTGTAGCCGCCGAACGGCGAGGTCGGGTCGAAGCGGTTGAAGGTGTTCGCCCAGACGACGCCGGCGCGCAGCCGCTGCGCCATCCAGAGGATGCGCGAGCCCTTCTCCGTCCAGACGCCGGCGCTGAGGCCGTACGGCGTGTTGTTCGCCTTCTCGACGGCCTCCTCGGGGGTGCGGAACGTCAGCACCGAGAGCACCGGTCCGAAGATCTCCTCCTGCGCGATCCGGTAGCTCTGCGCGACGTTCGTGAACACGGTCGGCGCGAACCAGAAGCCCTTCTCCGGCAGCCGGCACGGCGGCTGGTAGATCTCGGCGCCCTCGTCGACGCCCGACTGCACGAGCGACGCGATCTTCTCGAGCTGCTCGCGCGAGTTGATCGCGCCGACGTCCGTGTTCTTGTCGAGCGGGTCGCCGACGCGCAAGGTGGCGAGACGGCGTTTGAGCTTCGCGATCAGCGGCTCGTAGATCGACTCCTGCACGAACAGGCGCGAGCCGGCGCAACAGACCTCGCCCTGGTTGAAGTAGATGCCGTTGATGATCCCCTCGACCGCCTGGTCGAGCGCGCAGTCGTCGAAGACGATGTTCGCCGCCTTGCCGCCGAGCTCCAGCGTGAGCCGCTTCCCGCTGCCGGCGACCTCGCTCTGGATCCACTTCCCCACCTCGGTCGACCCCGTGAAGGCGATCTTGTCGACGTCCTTGTGCTTGACGAGCGCCGCCCCGGTCGAGCCGTAGCCGGTCACGATGTTCACCACGCCCGGCGGCAGCTCGGCCTGGCGCAGGACGTCGCAGAAAAGGAGCGCCGTGAGCGGGGTCGTGTGCGACGGCTTCAGCACGACCGTGTTCCCCGCGGCCAGAGCGGGCGCGATCTTCCACGCGAGCATGAGCAGCGGGAAGTTCCACGGGATGATCTGGCCGGCGACCCCGACGGGACGCGGGCGCCGGTTCGCGAACGCGTACTCGAGCTTGTCGGCCCAGCCCGCGTAATAGAAGAAGTGCGCCGCCGCGAGTGGCAGGTCGACGTCACGGGACTCCTTGATCGGCTTGCCGCCGTTCAGCGACTCGAGCACCGCGAGCTCGCGCGAGCGCTCCTGGAGGATGCGCGCGATCCGGAAGAGATACTTCGCCCGCTCCGAGCCGGGCAGCGCCGACCAGCCGTTCGCGAACGCGCTGCGGGCCGCGCCGACCGCGGCGTCGACGTCCTGCTCCGTCCCCTGCCCCACCAGCGCGAGCGGCTCCTCGCTCGACGGCGAGATCGTCTCGTAGGTCTCCGCCGCCTCGAGCCATTGGCCGCCGACGAAATGGCCGTAGCGCTCGGCGATGCGAACGACGTCCCGCGATTCGGGCGCAGGCGCATATGTCCAGTCCCGCGGGGCGGCGGGCGTAGCGCCCGGTGGTCTGTCGAGCTCGCTCATCAGTCGAGAGTGAAGTAGTCGGGACTCTGGTACACGCCGGTCTTCCCCTTGCGCAGCTGCATCAGGATGTCGTTCAGCAGCGAGGAAGCGCCGAGGCGGTAGAGGTCGGGCGTCAGCCAGTCCGGGCCGAGCGTCTCGTGCACGAGCACGAGATGCTGCACCGCCTGCTTCGCCTGGCGGATGCCGCCGGCGGCCTTGAAGCCGATGCGACGGCCGGTCTCCTCGTGCACGTCGCGCACCGCCTCGAGCATGCAGAGCGCGACCGGCAGCGTCGCGGCGGGATTGATCTTCCCCGTCGACGTCTTGACGAAGTCGGCGCCGCCGGCGATCGCGAGCAGCGTCGCGCGGCGCACGTTGTCGTACGTGCCGAGCTCGCCCGTCTCGAGGATCACCTTCAGGTGCACGTCGCCGCACGCCTCCTTCACCTGGACGATCTCGTCGTAGACCTTGGCGTAGCGACCGGAGAGGAACGCGCCGCGGTCGATCACCATGTCGATCTCGTCGGCGCCGAGCTCGACGGCGCTGCGCACGTCCGCGACCTTGATCGCCGTCGGGTACTGGCCGGACGGGAACGCGGTTGCGACGGCTGCCACCTTCACGCCGGTGCCGCGCAGGCGCTCGCGCGCAGCCGGTACGAGGTTCGGGTAGACACAGATCGCGGCGCACGAGGGGATGCCCGGGTCGCTCGGGTCGGGGCGGATCGCCTTCGACGAGAGTGCCGCCACCTTGCCCGGCGTGTCCGCTCCTTCCAGCGTCGTCAGGTCGGTCGTCCGGATCGCGAGCTCGAGCGCGAAGACCTTCGCGTCCTTCTTGATCGAGCGCTTGGCAAGCGAGGCCGCGCGCTCCTCGAGTGCGACCGCGTCGACGGCT
>Ga0187885_10002299_pt1 | contig 18998 bp, 14 predicted proteins | sample June2016WEW_20_1_3_FD_132970 | JGI IMG/M metagenome (GOLD analysis project Ga0187885, IMG submission 132970) | Peatland microbial communities from SPRUCE experiment site at the Marcell Experimental Forest, Minnesota, USA - June2016WEW_20_100 | ecosystem: Environmental > Terrestrial > Soil >... | reverse complement strand
GGAGAGGCCGCAGCTCCTCTACTCGTATTTCAAGCAGCTCTTCGCCCAGGTCACGAATCCCCCCGTCGACGCCATCCGCGAAGAGATAATCATGGCCACCGAGATGGCGATCGGGCCCGAGGGCAACCTCCTGGAGCCCGACCCGGCGGCGGCCCACCAGCTCGAGCTGCCGTCGCCCGTTCTCTCGAACGAGGAGCTCGAGAAGATCCGCCACCTCGCGACGGGCGATCCCCACGGCTTCAAGACGATCACGCTGCCGATCCTCTACCGCGTCGCCGAGGGGGGCGCCGGGCTCCGCAAGGCGATCGAGCAGCTCCGCGACCGCGCTTCGGAGGCGATCGCCGAAGGTCACAACATCATCATCCTGTCGGATCGCGGCCACGACGCCACCGAGGCCCCGATCCCGGCTCTCCTGGCCGTCTCGGCCACCCACCATCAACTGGTCCGCGCCGGCACCCGCACCCTGGCCGGCCTCGTCCTGGAGTCCGGCGAGCCGCGCGAAGTCCATCACTTCGCCCTGCTTCTCGGCTACGGCGCCAGCGCCGTCAACCCGTACCTCGCGTTCGAGACCGTCCACGACCAGGTCCGCCTGGGCATGGTCTCGGGGTCGGCCGAGCTGGCCGAGAAGAAGTACCGCAAGGCCATCGCCAAGGGGATCGTCAAGGTCATCTCCAAGATGGGCATCAGCACCATCCAGAGCTATCACGGCGCCCAGGTCTTCGAGGCCGTGGGGCTCGATCAGGACTTCGTCGACGAGTACTTCACCGGGACGCCCACCCGCATCGGCGGGGTAGGCATCGACGTCATCGCCCGTGAAGTTAAGATGCGCCAGGACCGGGCCTATCCGCCCGGCAGGCCGATCTACCACAAGCAGCTCGGCAGCGGCGGCAACGTTCAGTTCCGGGTCGACGGCGAGCGCCACCTCTTCAACCCGCTCTCGATCGCCGCGCTCCAGTACGCCACCCGCAGCGGCAGCTACGCGGCGTTCCGGGAATACTCCAGGCTGATCGACGACCAGTCCGAGGGCCTGTGCACTCTGCGCGGCCTCATGGACTTCAAGCCGAACCACCGTCATCCGCTCTCGGTCGACGACGTGGAGCCGGTGGAGTCGATCGTGCGCCGATTCAAGACCGGAGCCATGAGCTACGGCTCGATCTCCCGCGAGGCCCACGAGACGCTGGCCATCGCCATGAACCGCCTGGGCGCCAAGTCCAACACCGGCGAAGGCGGAGAGGATCCGGCCCGCTTCGAGACCCTGCCCAACGGCGACTCGCGCAAGAGCGCCATCAAGCAGGTGGCCTCGGGCCGGTTCGGCGTCACCAGCGAGTACCTGGTCAGCGCCCGCGAGATCCAGATCAAGATGGCCCAGGGCGCCAAGCCCGGCGAGGGCGGCCAGCTGCCCGGCCACAAGGTCTATCCCTGGATCGCCAGGGTCCGCCACTCGACCCCCGGCGTCGGCCTCATCAGCCCGCCGCCGCACCACGACATCTACTCCATCGAGGACCTGGCCGAGCTGATCCACGACCTCAAGAACGCCAACCCCGATGCCCGCATCTCCGTGAAGCTCGTCTCCGAGGTGGGCGTCGGGACGATCGCCGCGGGCGTGGCCAAAGCCCATGCCGACGTCATCCTCATCAGCGGCCACGACGGCGGCACCGGCGCCTCACCCCTGTCATCGATCAAGCACGCCGGCCTGCCCTGGGAGCTCGGCGTCGCCGAGACGAACCAGGTCCTGCTGGTCAACGACCTGCGCTCGCGCGTGGCGGTCGAGGTGGACGGTCAGATGAAGACCGGCCGCGACGTCGTCATCGGCGCGCTCCTCGGGGCCGAGGAGTTCGGCTTCGCCACCGCGCCGCTGGTCACCCTGGGCTGCGTGATGATGCGCGCCTGCCATCTCAACACCTGCCCGGTCGGCATCGCCACGCAGGACCCGGGGCTGCGCACGCGCTTCACCGGCGACCCTCAATACGTAGTCAACTTCATGACCTACGTGGCCCAGGAAGTCCGCGAACACATGGCCACGCTGGGCTTTCGCACCTTCGAGGAGATGGTCGGCCATTCCGAGCGGCTCGAGATGCGCCGGGCGATCGACCACTGGAAGGCCCACAACCTCGACTTCAGCCGGATCCTCTTCCAGCCCCAGGTGCCCAGGACGACCGGCCGGACGTGCCAGATCACGCAGGAGCACAGGATCGAGCTTTCGCTCGACTCCACGACGCTCATCCCGCTCTGCCGGCCGGCGCTGGAGCGGGGCGACAAGGTGGAGGCGGAGCTGCCGGTCCGCAACACCAACCGCGTCGTGGCCACTTCGCTCGGCTCCGAGGTGACCCGCCGCTACGGCGCCGCCGGCCTCCCCGAGGACACGATCAAGCTCCACTTCCGCGGCTCGGCCGGCCAGAGCTTCGGCGCCTTCGTGCCGAAGGGCATCACCCTGACCCTCGAGGGCGACGCCAACGACTACCTGGGCAAGGGCCTGTCGGGCGGCAAGATCGTGCTGTACCCGCCGCGGGAGGCGACGTTCGTGGCGGAGGAGAACGTCATCACCGGCAACGTCGCTTTCTACGGCGCCACGTCGGGCGAGGCCTACATCCGCGGCATGGCCGGGGAGCGCTTCTGCGTTCGCAACTCCGGCGTCAACGCCGTCGTGGAGGGCGTCGGCGACCACGGCTGCGAGTACATGACCGGCGGCCGCGTCGTCGTCATCGGCAAGACCGGCCGCAACTTCGCCGCGGGCATGTCCGGCGGCATCGCCTACATCCTCGACGAGAGCGGTGAGGGCGGCGCCGCCGGCGGGGGCTTCGAGCGGGCCTGCAACAAGGAGATGGTCCAGCTGTTCCCGTTGTCGGACCCCGCGGAGATCGTCGAGATCCGCCGGCTGCTGGCGCGGCATGTCGAGTACACGGGCAGCTCGCGAGCAGGGGCCCTGCTCGCCGATTGGGATACCACGGTCGGCCGGTTCATCCGCGTGGTCCCCAACGACTATCGCCGCGTCATCGAGGCGCAGGCACGAATGCGCGAGAAGGGCCTCTCGCAGGAGGAGGCCGAGATGGCGGCCTTCGACGAGAACGTCATGGACGCGCGCCGCGTGGCAGGGAACTGACGATGGGCAGACCGACCGGCTTCATGGAGTTCGAGCGCGAGCCGGCCCACGTCCGACCGCCGCTGGAGCGCGTCAAGGATTGGAGCGAGGCGCACCCGGGGTACGCCGAAGAGACGCTGCGCGACCAGGGCGCCCGGTGCATGGATTGCGGCATCCCCTACTGCCACACCGGGGCCCTGGTGAACGGTCTGGCGCTGGGCTGCCCGATCAACAACCTGGTCCCCGAGTGGAACGACCTGGTCTATCGCGGCCAGTGGCGCGAGGCGATCATCCGCCTCCACAAGACCAACAACTTCCCCGAGTTCACCGGACGCGTCTGCCCGGCGCCATGCGAGGGCTCGTGTACGGTCGGCATCAACCAGCCGCCCGTGACCATCAAGACGATCGAGGCGGAGATCATCGAGCGGGCCTTCCGCGAGGGCTGGGTCGTGGCCGAGCCGCCACTGGCCCGCACCGGCTTTCGGGTGGCGGTCGTCGGCAGCGGCCCGGCCGGCCTCGCCGCCGCGGCGCAGCTCAATCGGGCCGGCCACGAAGTCACCGTCTACGAGCGCGACGACCAGGTCGGCGGCCTGCTGATGTACGGCATCCCGAACATGAAGCTGGACAAGTAGGTCATCGATCGGCGCGTCGAGCTGCTCGCCCAGGAGGGCATCGTGTTCGTCACCGGCGTCGCCGTCGGCACGGACGTGGCGGCCGAGCAGCTCGCCCGGGACTTCGATGCCGTCGTCCTGGCGACCGGCTCCACCGTGCCGCGCGACCTTCGTGTCGAGGGCCGTGAGCTCGCCGGCGTCCACTTCGCCATGGATTTCCTGGTCGGGAACACGAAGAGCCTGCTCGCGGGAGCGGCCACGCCGATCTCCGCCGCCGCCAAGAACGTGATCGTGATCGGCGGCGGCGACACAGGCACCGACTGCGTCGGGACGGCCATCCGCCAGGGCGCGAAGAGCGTCACCCAGCTGGAGATCCTGCCCCGTCCGCCGGAGACGCGCGCCGCGGACAACCCCTGGCCACAGTGGCCCAAGGTCTACAAGATGGACTACGGCCAGGAGGAGGCCGCTGCCCTGTGGGGCTCGGATCCGCGCCGCTACCTGGTCAACACCCGCCGCCTGATCGGCGACGAGTCGGGCCGCGTGACCGCCATCGAAACCGTCGAGATCGAATGGCTCCACGGTGCCGGCGGCCGGCCCGAGATGTGCGAGCGCGAAGGCACCGAGAAGGTCCTGCCCGCCGACCTCGTCCTGCTGGCGATGGGTTTCATGGGACCGGCGCCTGAGCTGCCGGCCGCCTTCGGCTGCAAGCTGGATCACCGCGGCAACATCGTCCACGACGACGACATGATGACCACGGTCCCGGGCATCTTCGCCGCCGGGGACTGCTCGCGCGGCCAGTCGCTGGTGGTGTGGGCGATCCACGAGGGCCGCCTGGCCGCCCGCGGCGTCGACCGGTTCCTCATGTTCGGGGAGACGGTTCTGCCCGGCTGAAAACTGCTGGCTGCCGGCGCGACCACCTGGCCGACCGGCCCGACCACCTGGCCGACCGGCCCGACCGTTCTACGGGCCAACGCTGAGCCGGACCAGCGAGTAACCGGCGGCGGACTCCACGGCCCACAGCCTCCCCTGCGCGTCGAAGCCGAGCGCCACGATCGCCGGCACCGCACCGGCCTCGAACACGCCCTGGGCCGAAACCTTGCCTTCGCTGTCACGCCATTGCAGCTCGCCGGTGGCGCTGCTGTAGAGCACGGCGGTGCCGTCCGGGCCGGCCGCGACCAGATCGGCCGAAGCCATGACCGGCTCGATCATCGCCGCTCCGCCGCCATCGGCGTCGATCCAGCCCGGCGGCGTCCCGGCGGTGAGGAGTCTGTCTCCCACCGCCACTACCGCTCTGGCCTGGAACTTGACATTCGACAGGGTCTGGCTGCCGGTGGCGTCGACGCCGAGCCACAGGCCGGTCTGCGCGTCCGCCAGCACGTAGACCCGACCGCCGGCGACGGCCAACCCGCCGGTCATGGCGAAGCCGTCCGACACGTCGACGTGACCCGTCACGCCCAGCGAGGCGTCCACTTTCGCCAGCGACCTCACCCAGTTGCGGGCGACCAGCGCCCGGCCTCCGGCGTCGAAGGCAATGCCCGCGATCCAGGGATCGGGCCTGCCCAGGTCGGGGTCGACCTGGACGTCCGGATCCGAGGTGGGCAGCGCCAGGCTGGCCTGAGCGCCGGTTTCCGGGTCGTATGCCAGCAGCTCATAGCCGGCCCCGATCCAGAGCTCGCCGCCGGGCGCGAGGGCGAGGCGATCCCGCGTCTCGTCGTAGGTCGTGCCCGTGACAGCGTGCTTGGACAGCGAAGCCGTCGCGATGTCGTAGCGGTACAGGTCGATCGGTCCGCCCGACTCGCCGCCGAGGAACCAGAAGGCATCGCGCGCCGGATCCGAAACGAGGGCGCCGACGGGCCCGGGAAGGGCCGTGCGGTCGAGCTCCCCGACCGGCTGGGGCGAGCCGATGGGCGTCGGCAGGGCCCCGGCGATCGAACCGGGCAGGTCGGTGACCGAGAAGATGTCGAGCGAGGTCCCGTCGGAGGATTCGAGAGCCAGCATGCGGCCGTCAGGCGACCAGAGGCGCTGCTGCAGTTCCGAAACCATCTGGCCGGACGCCGGGTTTGCCTCGACTACGAGGCTGGTCGACGAGAGGTCGAGCAAGGCCTTTCCGTCCACGCCCGCGATCCGGATGGCCCGACCGGTGCTATCGACATCGACCGAGGGACCCGCGGACGAGGGGATGGACCAGTCGATGACGATGCCTCCGAAAGGAGGAATCGCTGCGGTGGCGCCGACAAGGGCCAGGCTGCCGTCTGAAGTCAGGCAGTAAGCGTGATCGTCGTCGGCCCAGCCAAGAAGTCGGGCGCCGGACACGATCTTGATCTGGCCGGTGGCGATGTCCAGGATCTCCAGATCCGCGTCCGATTGGGCGGCGAGCCGGGTGGCCGATGGGTTGAACGCCATCTCGCCGCGGACATCTGGGGCGGTTGCCAGGACACGGCCCGTGGCGAAGTCGACCACGTCGACCGAGCCCTTCCAGCCGTGCAGCTCGGCGTCCTGGCTCCCGCAGTCGAGATGGCCGAGCAGGACCAGCTTCCCGTCCGGCGACCAGCCATAGGGCGTGGCCTTCTCGTTTGCCTTGACGTACCCACCGTTCTCGTACCAGTCGATGATCGGGTCGCCGACGCAGCCGGGTACGGCCACGATGATGGCCGCCGAGCCGTATCCGTTGCCGACGACCCACGAGTTCGAGGTGGGCCCGCCTGTGTAGGGCTCGTCGATGCTGGTCACGTGGCCGTCGCCGGAGATGAGGTGGGTCGCGTCCAGCCAGCCTTCGAACTGCCCGAACTGGCTGACCGGGTTGCCAAATCGGTCGTAGACGGCGCTCCCACTTTCTGACGAGACGAGCAGGTGCTTGCTGTCCGGCGCCCAGGAGACTTGCCCGCCGAGCGGCAACCGCGCGACGAGGCCCGTGAGCTGAGGCGTTCCGTATGGCGTTGCGCCTGCCAGGGAGCCCGCCGGAGAACTCGACGCTGGCTGCAGGCCGGCACCGCGCAGGTTCAGGAGCCCGGCCGTCGCCACGACCGCCACCAGGATCGCGACCATGGCCGCGGGGATCGCCGCGCGCCTCCGCACGCCGCGGCCGGCGGATCGGCCGAAACCATCGGGCCGGCCCAACCGAACGCGAGCGGTCTCCTCAGGCATCTCGACGCCCCGCTTGAGCGCCCGGTCGGTCCACTCGCCACCAAGCACGCCGGCCGTCCGACCGAAGCCGACGAGCAGGCTTCGGCAGCGCCGGCAAGCCCGCAGATGGGCTTGCTCGGGCGGCGTCGCGGCCGCCAGCGTCGCGACCACGCACGCCGCAGCCGGCTCCGCGTGTACGCCCACGGCCCCGGCGGCCGCAATCTCGTCAAGGCGCCTTTCGTCTATGTGGCCTCGGCGCAGCATCCGCGCCAGCCGTCCGCTCAACCTGCTCATCGCGGGTTCCTCCCGATTGGCTCCGAAACCGGCTCGTCCGCCGCGAGCAGGCGAGCCAGCTTGCGCCGGGCCCGCCAGACGCTCGAGTAGACCGTTCCGCTGGCGACGCCCATCAGCTCGGCGGCCTCATCCTGGCGGTAGCCCAGGCCGTAGACCAGCGTCACCGCCAGGCGCTCCCGCTCCGGCAGCCGGGCGACGGCAGCGGCCACGTCGACGTCCGGGAAGTCCGCCGCGGGCAGGCGTTCGATGTGCTCGGCGTCGAGGTCGGCGACATGCCGGCCGCGGGCGCGGCAGGCACCACGAACCGCCATGCACCGGACCCACGCCCGCAGCTTGTCCGGGTCACGCAGCTGGTGGAGGTGGCGGCGGGCATCGAGCAGCGCCTCTTGGGCCACGTCCTCGGCGTCCGGGCCGGCGCCCAGGGCGCGCGCCAGGGCCACGAGGTCGCCGAAGAGCTCCCCATACTGTGAGTCGAACCCCTCCAGGTCGATCATCTCCCCCGCAATGACGGCTTCCACACCTCTCTAGTGTGCCGCATGCGGCCGGCGCCTTTACAGGGGTCGGCCCGCCGGTCACGCGTTGAGGGCTCGGCCCGCGCCGCTTCGGCCTGCGTGGCGGCCTGCCCGTTGTCGCGACCGCCGGCACGACCGCTCACGCCTGTCCGCCCGCCTCTGCGCCGCCGTGCGGCGCGGCGTCGCTCGGCTGCGCAGTCTTGGACATATGCAAACCCGGGTAGCACCAGGCCAACTCGGACGGGTCGTGGGCGGGACGCCTGGAGCCCTGGACGCTCGATCGATTTCCTGCTCACGCTCAATCTCGGCATCGAGGCCAGTCTCTCGGACCGAAGACGGGTCCCGGCCACGGCGCATCCTGGACCGCTGCTACGCCCATTTGAATCTGGCCAGAATGCCCGCCCGGCCACGGCTCGAACCAGGCCCGGCGCCTCGCGTCCCGCGCCTCGACGCCCGCTGGCGCCGGAGAGTCTCGGCGCTCTTCGAGCCACTCGCGAGAGCCCCTTTTCAGGGCCCGTTCTGCGACCTACCGTTTGTGCCATGCCAAGAGGCGACATCGAAACGGACCGGATCCGGCGGATCTACGACCGGCGGTCAGGCTCGGCGCGCTCGAACAGCCGCGACGCCGGCTGCGAGTGGCTCTGCTCGCAGGCCAACGGCGAGACGCTCGAGATCGGCATCGGACGGGGTCGAACCCTGCCGTTCTATCGGCGCGGGATACGCCTGACCGGCATCGAGTTGAGCGCGGTGGCCGTAGATCTCGCCGAGATGCGGGCCCGTGAGCTGGGGCTCAACGCGATCATCCACCAGGGCGACGCGGCGGCGCTTCCCTACCCCGACGAGCACTTCGACACCGTCGTCTTCTGCTACGCCCTGTGCACCATCCCCGACGAGCGGACCGCGGTGGCCGAAGCGGTGCGCGTCCTGCGGCCGGGAGGCCGGCTGCTCCTCGTCGAGCACGTCCGCAGCCCGAATCGGATCGTCCGGACGATCGAGCGCCTGATCGAGCCGGTCTCGCTCTGGCGCATGGGCGATCACCTCACGCGCGAACCGCTGGACCACGTCCTGGCAGAAGGCCTGGAGGTGCAGACCCTGGAGCGCAGCTGGCTCGGCACCGTCGAGCGCCTGGTCGCCGTCAAGCCTGAGGGCGAAGAACTCGCCCAGGCGGTCTGACCGCGTGCCCGGCGGTCAGTCGTCACCACGGCCGCGAGCACCTACGGCGAGACCGCTGGAGATGGGTTGGGAACGTTGTCGTAGCTGGCCGAGCCGACGAAGCCGAAGGGCCCGCCCCAGTAGCGCAGCCAGGCGCGGCCGATGACGGACGATTCGGGGATCGGCCCGAAGACTCTCGAGTCCTGCGACTCCTGGCGGTGGTCCCCCAGCACGAAGAGGTAGCCACTGGGGACGGTCCAGACCGACTGGCCGGTGGTCGGGTCGGTGGCCTGGCCATCGTAAACATAGGGCTCGTTGAGCTTGGCTCCGTTGACCCAGACGGCTCCGTCCTTGATCTGTACGGTGTCGCCGCCCACGCCGATCACGCGCTTGATGAACGGCACGTCGGTGCCGTCTTCCCGGGCGCCGGCCGGTGGCTCGAAGACGATGACATCGCCGCGCTTGTAGTCGATGAAATGGGGCGAGAGCTTGTCGACCAGCACCATTTGCCCCGGATCCAGGGTGTTCTCCATGGAATCCTGGTAGATCTGGAACGGCTGGGCGACGAAGGTCTGGACGACGAGATAGATGAGCAGAGTCAGGACGACGGTTTCGAGGATCTCGAGGAGGCAGCCACGCCAGTTGGATCTCATCCGGGTATCCGGCCCTCTGTTATCTGCGGGCACAACCCGCGATGAGTGTTCGAGCGCCTAGAAGGTAGCACCTCCTGAGAAGTGGGCGCTGGCCGGCGCGTCGGGAGCGCTCCTGGGGCCGCGTGTCGGGCAGCCGGATCGGGCACGCTCGGCCCCCCAAAAGACCGGTCCGCCCGCAACTGCCCCCCGCTGAGACGGTCGGTCGGGTATCGTCTGCGCTATGAGCACTGTCGTCGAGTTCCGGGGAACGTTCCGCCTGGTGGAGGAGGATGCGGATCGGCTGCGCCGCATGGGCAGGGGTACCTGGTATTGCCGCTGCGGAGGCCTGGCAGACTCGACCCACGCGAACCCGAAATGCGAAACCTGCCGGGGCGGGGGCGACTGCGGCCTCGACTGCACCCTGAGCCGCCTCTACTGCCCCAAGTGCGGGGCCACGCTCTGAGACGACCCGGCAGGCCATGGTAGACAGAGCCGCAGCCCAGCCCCATCCGATCTACCTAGCCGGTCGGTGGGTCGATTCGCCCGATCGGCTGGTCGTCGACAACCCCGCCAGACCCGACGAGCCGGCCGGCGCCACGTACAACGCCACCGCGGAGCAGTACGAGGAAGCGGTTTGTGCCGCGGTCGCCGCCTTCGAGCGCAGCCGCAGGATGCCCGCCTTCGAGCGTAGCGCGGCCCTGCGCAAGATCAGCGCCGGCATCGCGGCCCGGCGCGAGGAGATCGGGCGGCTGATCGCCCTCGAATCGGGCAAGCCGATACGCGACGCCTTGGGCGAGGTCGACAGGGCCGTGCTGACGTTCCGCATCGGATCGGAGGAGGCGGAGCGGATCGGCGGCGAGGTGCTGCCCCTGGACCTCAACGCCGCCTCACGAGGCCGCACGGGGATCACCCGCCGCTTCCCGATCGGTCCCGTCGCGGCGATCAGCCCCTTCAACTTCCCGCTCAACCTGGCCGCGCACAAGCTCGCCCCGGCCATCGCCTCGGGCAACCCGATCGTGCTCAAGCCGCCCTCCAAGGATCCGCTCACGATGCTCACGGTGGCCGAGATCGTCGCCGAGGCGGGCCTGCCGGAGGGCGCGGTCAGCATCCTGCCGATGACGCGCGAGCTGGGCGACCGGATGGTCTCGGACGAGCGCTTCAAGCTCCTGACCTTTACCGGCAGTCCCTCGGTCGGCTGGAAGATGAAGGAGCGAGCCGGCAAGAAGAAGGTCGTGCTGGAGCTGGGCGGAAACGCGGGCGTCATCGTCGATCGGTCGGCCGAGCTCGACTGGGCGGTTCGACGGATTCTGGTCGGGGCGTTCAGCTACGCCGGCCAGGTCTGCATCAGCGTTCAGCGCCTGTTCGTGCACGAGGCGATCTGGGACGAGTTCATGGGCCGGTTCATCGACGGCGCCGGGAAGCTGCGGCTGGGCGATCCGCTCGACCCGCAGACCGACGTCGGCCCGATGGTCGATGCGAAGGAGGCAGCCCGAACGCAGGCCTGGGTGGACGAAGCCCGATCGATGGGCGCTCGCGTCCTCCTGGGCGGTCAGGCGGAAGGCTCGTTCTTCCCGCCCACGGTGCTCGTAGACACGCCGGTCGAGGCGAAGGTCTGCCGCGCCGAGGCCTTCGCGCCGCTCGTGGTGGCCTTCCCGTTCACCGATTTCGGGACGGCCGTTCGGGGGGTCAACGACAGCCAGTTCGGCCTGCAGGCGGGCGTCTTCACGAACGATCTGGCGCACGCCTGGACGGCCTTCGAGGAGCTCGTGGTCGGCGGCGTCATCGTCAACGACGTGCCGACATACCGCATCGACCACATGCCCTACGGCGGCTCCAAAGATTCCGGCCAGGGCCGTGAGGGGATCCGCTACGCCATCGAGGACATGACCGAGGTCCGCATCATGGTCCTGGCCTCGCCGGAATAGGCGTCAGCCGACGGCGCCCGCAAGATCGTGGCGCCGCTCGGACGCCTCGGCGGTTCCGCGCTCGGCGTCGAGGAGCTGACGCTTGCGCGCCAGCCCGTAGGCGTAGCCGTGGAGCGAGCCGTCCGACGCCACGACGCGATGGCAGGGCACGACTACGGCGACCGGGTTCGCGGCGCAGGCGGCGCCAACGGCGCGCGCCGCCCTCGGCGCGCCGATCGCCGCGGCCACCTCGCCATAGGAGCGAGTTTCGCCGGCGGGGATGCGCCGCAGCGCCTCCCAGACCCGACGCCGGAACGCCGTCGCGTGGACGTCCAGCGGCAATCCGCCCACCTCCGGCCGCGGCCGGCCGACCGCCAGGTCGGACACCAGCGCCGCCAGCTCGGCCATGGCCGGGTCGTCACGCGTGACTTCGGCGCGCGGGAACTCGGCCCGCAGCTCGGACTCGAGGACGGCCGGCTCCCGGCCTAGGCGCACGGCGCACAGGCCTCGATCCGTGGCCGCGACCAGCGCCACGCCGTCGGGTATCGGCGTCGCGGTCCAGCGGACCCGCTCCCCCGCCCCGCCGCTCCGATACCGCCCCGGCGCCATGCCCAGCTCGCCGCCGGCCGCCTCGTAGGCCGCGCTGGACGAGCCGTAGCCTGCGTCGAAGAGCGCGCCGAGCACGTCCCGCCCGTCGGCCAGATGGGCGCGCAGCCGCTCAGCGCGTCTCGCGGAAACCCAGGCCCGCGGCGTCACTCCCAGGCGCTCGCGAAAGATCTCTCGCAGCCGGCGCTCGGACAGCCCGGCCGCCGCCGCCAGCTCGCGATCGCCCGGGATCTCGTCGCCCGCTGCGAACGCCGCGGCCAGCCTGCCGACGGTCACTTCTACGGCGTCGCGGCCGGCCCAGGCCGCGGCGGCCCCTCTGCCGGACCGGCGCTCCGGATGGCACCGCAGGCATGGTCGCGCCCCGCCCGTCAGCGCCACCTCGAGATCGGCGACGATCCGGACCCTGTCGCGAGCCGGGGTGCGGGCCGGGCATCCAGGCCTGCAGACAATCCCTGTGCTGGTCACGACGAGCAGCCACTTCGTCCCCGGCTGGGGGCGGCGGGCCGTGATCGCCGCCCATTGCTCGTCCGTGGGAGCCGTGCCGACCCGGCTGAGTCCCTGTTGCTGGTTCATCCGTCGATCCTAGATCGCTCGAAAGCAGCCGGCTTCCGGACTTCGGTTTCGGCGGTCGACCTCCAGGAAGTTGCCGCCCGGCTCGGAGATCTCCACGCCATCGCCCACGCTGTTGAAGATGGCGCGGAACTGCTCCTCCGTCGGCGCAGACCCTCCTCGCCCATGCGAGGCACGCGTTCGATCGGGCGGCGTGTCGTCCCACGCTCAGATATGAGATTGGCGTCCCCGGCGGGACTCGAACCCACGACCTTCCGCTTAGAAGGCGGCTGCTCTATCCACTGAGCTACGGGGACGTCAGGCGGCTGCTCGCTTTGAGCGTGAAACTTGGGCCTTGACCGAATGGCGGCCACTCTCTACAGTTAGCACGTCGGATAACTGAGCTGCTAACAGTGTGGAGTGACTAGCCATCATGCAGACCTCAACTCGGGCGCCCGATGCGCTCTCCAGTCTACGCGACTCGTTCGCGCTCCATCTAGGCGCGGACCGCTCGCCGAAGACCAGCAGGATCTACCTGGCGGCGCTTGACCGCCTTATCGCCCACTTCGAAGCCAACGGCATGCCCACCGCGACGCGGGCCGTGCGGCGAGAGCATGTCGAGAGCTACTTCGCGCAGCGGCGCGGCGAGGTTGCGCCGGCGACCCTCAGCATCGAGTTCCGGGCCTTGCAGCAGTTCTTTCGGTGGGCGGTTGAGGAGGATGAGATCGACCGCTCCCCGATGGAGAAGATGACGGCTCCCCGCGTGCCGGATCGGCCAGTGCCGATCGTCCCCGCCGATGCGTTCCTGAAGCTCCTCAAGACCACCACAGGCCGCGAACTGGTAGACCGTCGGGATGCTGCGATCCTGCTCATGCTCTTTGACACCGGAATCCGCCGCGGCGAGCTGGCCGGACTCAAGCTCGCAGACGTCGATCTCAAGGACCGCCTCGCCTACGTCACGGGCAAGGGCGGGCATATGCGAGCCGTCCGGTTCGGCGCCAAGACCGCCGTCGCCGTTGACCGTTACCTCCGACTCCGCAGGGGCCACCGCTACGCCGACGCCGATGCGCTATGGATCGGCCAGGATGGTCCGCTCACCGTATCGGCCTTCGCCCAGATGATCGCCAAGCGCGCCGCCGCCGCTGGCCTGCCGCGTATCCACGCCCACATGTTCAGGCACACCTTCGCGCACATGTGGCTCGCTGAGGGCGGCCAGGAAGGCGACCTCATGCGACTGGCCGGATGGAAGTCCCGACAGATGCTCGGCCGCTACGGTGCCTCTGCGGCGGACGAGCGAGCTCGTGCCGCGTATCGCAGCCCGGCGGATCGGCTATGAACGGCCATGTCCCTCGCCCACACATCTGGTATCAACCTCAACTGGGACTGCCGTCGACCTTTGTCCCAGAAGTGCTCTGCCCGGTCTGCCGGGCTTTGATCGCAAGGGCAAGCCTCACGCCGATCATGCTCGATGATGAGAAGGACATCCTCGTCTCCGTCGGGCTGAGGATCGTCCTCGACCCCGGGTACGTCAACGCCAGGCGCCGCCATCCGAGCGGGCATCGATGGTTTGTCCGTGGCAGACGCGCGTCGAGCCCCTCCCCACGGGTTCGCCTGCCCGCAGTCGTCACTTGTCGCTGCGGCGGGGAGATCCTGCTGGAGGGTGAGGGCGCTGAGGCATCGTTCTACGCCACAGCTACCGATAGCGAGCGCCAGAAGAAGCTCAAGCAGGACATGGACGCGGCCGTGGGCACCGAGGCTGCGGCGGACCACGGCGGCCCGCTATGACTGGTGATTCCGTCGGGCCTCTGCGGCGGCGGGCTCCGGCTGGGGACGGCTGGGAAAACGAACTCCGCTGCCCCGCGTGTGGGAACAGGTTCGCTGTCCAAGTCGACACCAGAATCACCGTCCGAGCCCCGAAGGACTTTCGGCCGGATCGCCCCGAGAGCCGTGAGGTCAGGATGGGGAAGAAGGTCATACTCGACCCCGGGTACGTCAACGCCAAGGGGCGCTCGATTGAGGGTTTCCGCTGGTATAGGCCTGGCAGACGCGCGTCGAGCCCCTCCCCACGGGTTCGCCTGCCCGCGCTCGTTAGTTGTCGGTGCGGCCAGGAGCTGATGCTCCGATTCTCCGCGACATTCGTGACCGACTCGGTTTACGCGACGGGAAGCCCTGGGATGCGCGCCATCCAACTCGAAAACGACCTGGCCAATGAGGGCGAGGACGCGTTAGACCAGTTCGACCTAGACGACTCGCGAGACAAGGGAGTAGACAGCTAGCGAGCGTCGTGCTAGCGTTCCGTCAGTTCTAGGCATACGGGCAGATCGCCGCCGTTTGGGCGCCACCGATCCCGACACTCGACCCCCCGGCAGGGAGGCCGAGGAAAGGGTTATCTCGGTGGCGTTTTCTCTTACCCCCGCTCAGCGGACGCTTCGCGCCCGGATCGCCGCTCACGCCTTGCACGCCCAGGGCGGAACCAGCACCAAGGCCGCGACCGCGGCGTTCCTCAGCCGCTTCGACCGCGAGGTCGACCCCGATGGCGTGCTACCGCCGGACGAGCGCGCTCGGCGAGCTGCCCACGCCCGTCGTGCCTACATGGGCGGCCTCTCGCTGAGGGCTAGCCGTGCCCGCGGTCGGAAGCCGGAGCCGGAAGCCGGCCCGCGATGAACAACATCATCGTGGTCCCCAAGACCGCCGCCGACATCGGCGATCAGCACTGGCTCGATGACCAGATCGTCCAGATCGAGAACGGCATCGAGGCGGTCCTGGACATCGCCCTCAACTGGACCGAGAACCGCAACCTCAGCCGACTGCATCCCGGCGTCAGCGCGCAGGACTACATCCTCGCCCACGTCAAGCATCCCCTCGGCCGCGGCGTCGTGGTGCCTCTGTTGGAGGCGTCGAACTGGTCCAACCGGCAGATCGCCGAGGTGGCGGGAGTAAGCCATCCGACCGTCGGGAAGGTCCGAGCGGAACTGGAAAAAACTTACCAGTTGGAACCCGCTGCCGAAACCCTCGGCGCCGACGGCAAGCTCCGGCCGGCGCGCGTGGTGCGCGAGGTAACGGCCGAGGTGGTCGAGCCAACAGAGGCAACCGAACCCGCAGCAGCTCCTCTGTGGGATGCCCTGCTGAAGATCATCGCCGACATTGAGGCTCTGCCGGATGCAGACGCCATTGTCGCGACCGTGCCCGCGAAGCGGCAGGCAAGCACCGCGAGGAAGCTTCGCCATGTCGGTACCACCCTCGGCGGGATCGCGTGGAAGCTCGAACGTCTGACCCGGCCGACGCCGGAGGAGGAACGAGCGAGGCGTGAGGCCGAGGAAGCCGCTCGGCCGGAGAAGGCGCAGCGGGAACTAGAAGCCGCGCAGCGGGACCTCGAACGACAGATCAAAGCCAGCGCCAAGGTGCCCGGGCGCGACCAGCGAGATACGGCCGAGATCTACAGGGCTCGGAGGCGCGTCGAGCAGGCCGAGGACCAGGTCATCGCGCTCGCCCGTATGGCTGAGGACCGAGCCCGGCATGAGGCCCGCCGCGAACAGGATCGAGCCAAACCCCCGGAGGCTACCGACTCAGCGGCCTAACTCCGATGGCCGACCTCGGCTCGGAGTGGCTGCGACTGAACGACGGGCGCCCGGCCGCTGAGCGTGGGTACTACCTTCGCGACGATGGCAGGTCGCCCCATTGGGTCCGCGGCGTCCTAAGCCTCGATCGCCTTGTGAGCCTCAACGCCGACAAGCCGACCACGTTCGCGGAGTTCGTGACGGACGGGCTCGGAGAGCAGCCCAGAACCGGCAACCCGCCGCGACATGGCCCCTGGCCGTCGACCGTGGGCGAATGGACGGCATGGCACGACGCCGCCTTTCAATGGCTGTGCTGGGCTATGTCTTTCCGGCAGTTCGGCTATCGCTACCGGCGCCGGCCGCTCACCATCTGGGACTTTCTCGTCTCGACTCGGGTCGAGTTCTGCGAAGTGTGCGGGGTTCGCTTCCACAAGAAGCGCCCCTGGGCGGTCTACTGCTCGCCCCGCTGCCGCGAAAGCGCCTACCGGCGCCGGCTCGCCGTTACGCATCTGCCCTGGATAGACATAGGGGCCAAAACCGACCGGCAGGGCTCGGGTCCTCTTTCTTGCCCGACGGGTCATAGGCATTCGGGAGAAGCACATGCAAATCGTGAAAACCAACGAATACACGGTCCTCGAAGCCGCGGAGTCCCTGCGGGTTCACCCCGACACGATCCGGAACTGGATACGGGCGGGACTGCTACCAGCCCAGCGCGTCGGCCCCGCCGGCAAGCTCCGCATTCGTCCCAACGACCTTGCGGCGATGGAGCGGCCATCGTCAGCAGCGTTCTAGACAAGGAGCGACCCCAGCGGCCCGCCTTTGCTAGAAGAGCCGCCGGGGTCGAAACGAACGTGACCACGAGTATACGCGCTCCGCGTGCACCATCAAGAGCTCAAGGGGCGCCTACCCGACGCGGACGAACTGCGGCAATGCCACAGGTTGAGCATCCCGCCGAAACCTCCGACCCCCGGCCATTCTGCGAACGGTGTCACACCGTCGCCTCTGACCTGATCGTCGCCAACGGGCGCGGCGGTTCGCGCTATCTGTGCTCCGCCTGCTACCGGAAGGCGGCGCAGCCATGAGCCGCGATGCACTCGCCGCCATGTGCGACGCACTCAACGCGGGCGGAACCGCCGATGATGCGATGTCCGCAGCCCGGGAAGTCATCATCGAGATCGCCGCCGAGTCTATCACCAGTCACCGCGAACCATCCCGGCAGCATTCCGAGCCTAGGGTAAGAATGCCCGGCCGCGGCCGAGCCGCCGATTCGATCCGACTAGGCCGCCGAGCTGGCGAAGTCCTGGCCGAACGTGGCGCCATGACACTTCGCCAGCTCTATTACGCCCTCGTCTCAACCGGGGACTTGCCGAAGACCGAGGCCGGCTACGGCAAGCTCAAGAGGTTGATTGTTGATCTTCGGGAAGATGGGACGATCCCGTGGAACCTGATCGTCGATCACGTTCGCACCGTCTTCGAGGCCCGCACCTTCGACGGCATTGAGGATCTGCTGAGCGACTCGGCGAGACTCTACCGCCGCAACCTCATGCGGGACCAGGACGACGCGGTCCAGCTCTGGGCCGAGTCGGACTCCATCGGCAGCGTTATTGCCCCGGTGGCTGAGCGCTACACGATCCCGACATTCATCGGCCGCGGCTACACGTCGCGCGGCTACCTTTGGAACGCGGCCGCCGATGCCGTTGCGGCGCAGGAAGCCGGGAAGCGCGTCGTCATCTTGCACGTCGGCGACTTTGACCCGTCCGGGGAAGACATCTTCCGCGACCTAGAGCAGACATTCCGGGTCTACGCCTTCGCTATCAGCGAGGGATATAGCGCGACGGATGTTCGGGCGTACTTCTCCTGCCTAGGACCGCTGGCGCCCAGTGAGACGCACTGGCTCGACTTTGAGCGTCTGGCTCTGACTCAGGAACAGGTTGACGAGTATCACCTACCCGCGCGGCCGCCCAAAGCGAGCGATACGCGAACGGCGAAGTTTACCGGCAGCGGCGCCGTCGAAGTTGAAGCTCTGCCGGTTGAGGCCCTGCTAGACATCGTCGAGCAGGCGATCCTCAGCACCATCGACCCCAAGGCTCTCGCGGTCGTCAGGGCGGCCGAGAAGTCCGAGCGCGAACTAATGCGCCGCATCGCCGCTACGCCGATTGAGCGCCTGCGAACGGTGGCCGCAGCATGACGCCGCGAGCTGGTTTCATCGCCTGTCACGTCGCCACGATCCTAGAGGACGATGCTTTCGTTGGTCTATCACCCGCAGCACTCGGATCGTGGTTACGACTCCGCGCGCTGAACGAACTCACAGACGGACCCGTCACCCGGGAAGCCGCCGCCAGGCGAAGGGTGACGATGGAGGACTGCAAGGAGCTGCTGGCCGCTGGACTGGCGACCGAGGCCGATGGGCGGATCGAGGCGGTCGGCATGCCGGACCTTCGCCGCAAGCCATCGGATGAGCCCGAGGCCACTCGGCTTCGAAAGCAACGCGAGCGAGAAAGAGAAGCAGAAAGAGAATCCACTTCGATCACATCTCCTCTCCTCCACTCCAGTGTCACGCCGTCACGCGTGACGGGGCGTGACATGGAGAAGGGCGACGGCGAGGGCATCATCGAACCAGCACTCGATGCCTACCAGCGCATCTGCCCAAACGTCTCTGAGAACGCCCTTCGTTTCCTCGATGAACTGATAGCGAGCTTCGGCCAGGAGGTCACGGCTGAAGCCATCGGCCAGGCCGCTCTCGATGGACGAGACAAGCTCCTGTCCCGGGCGAAGTCCATCCTCGTCCTTCGGGCGCGGGAAGCGGACCGGGCCGAGGCAGAGGACGAGCGGCGGCGCAACGCTGCGAAGCGTGCGCCGACGCCCTGGCAGCTCGCCCCAGCGGCCCGTAGCGACGGCCTCGTTCCGGTCGCTGCCGCACTGCCGGCGCATATCCCGCGGCCCGCATTCATGGGACCAGAGCCCACCGTCAAGGCGAAG
>Ga0187885_10002296_pt1 | contig 19020 bp, 20 predicted proteins | sample June2016WEW_20_1_3_FD_132970 | JGI IMG/M metagenome (GOLD analysis project Ga0187885, IMG submission 132970) | Peatland microbial communities from SPRUCE experiment site at the Marcell Experimental Forest, Minnesota, USA - June2016WEW_20_100 | ecosystem: Environmental > Terrestrial > Soil >... | reverse complement strand
CCACGGCCACAGGCACCCCGATCGCCAGCTACCCCGCGGATCGGCCTCTCACCACGGCGGAGCTGGGCCAGCTCATGGCCGGCTCGGCACTGCCCCCGAACACGGCCCTGGTCGCCTCGGTGACGATCCAATCCCGAACCGACGTCTGCCCGATGAACCGCTATCCGACGATCGGAGTCGTCGCGGGCATGGGCTCGCAGGTCTGCGTCATGGGAGCCGGCGTATCGGCCTATCTGAAGCAAGCCGCGGCAACGGGCATATTCGCCTTCCGCTACCTCGCGCCGGGCTACCTGGGCTTGCTCGGCCAGATCACGCCGGCGTCCACATCGAAGTCGACCTTCCATGTCGCCGACGACTGGCCGTTGGGCGGACAGACGTTCCTCGTGCAGGGCTGGCTTGGAGCAGACGAAGTGATGGTCCAGTGCACCTCGACACCGGCGGCGGGCGACGTGCTGGCTCCCGACGGTGAGGACTGCCCGTATGACGACTGGCTGGGCGACAGCTCGACCGCGCCCGCCATACAAGCCGACCACGAATACACCGCGGGCTCACCCGAGCCGAGCTACGACCCCCTGTCGCTACGAGGCAACGCTCGACATGTCGAGGCCGGCGGCATGCGATTGATCGACTCGATCGACCCGGCCGCGCCGGTGTTTGGCGTGTATGTCGTGCGGGTTGACAACAGCGGTTGCCCCAACCCCTCGGCAGCAACATCGGGCTGTTCGACCTGGCGAGTCCTGGCCAGGGTGACGGACGTGCCGGGGCCGCAGCCGAGCGTAGCGACGCCCACGCCTGTGCCCACGCCGACGCCCATGACCGCCCCGCCGGCGACTCCGGTTGCCCAGCCGACGGGCCCTCTGGCCCCTGCCCCGGCGGGGCTGCTCGGCTCCGATAATCGCCCGCTGACAGAGGGCGAGTTCGCGACGCTCTGGGCCGCCGATCCGGTGCATCTTGCCGGCCGCATCGCGATCGTGAAGGGACCGGTTCCAACGGGCTTCGAGTGCTGGGACGCGGGCGCAGCCGACGCGTCGGTGCCGTCGCCCGCGTGCCACATCGCCATCCTCGATGGACAGATCGCCCAGGAGGGCTACTGGGCTGTTCGCGTTGGCGCGGACGGCAAGCTCTCGATCGTCGGCGAGATCGCGACACCCAGAACAGCTTCGTCTTCACGCTGGACGGGGCGCAGGAGTCGTCCGGTAGCCAGAGCAACCGCCTGCTGATCGTCGACGCCTGGCTCGACTGGGAGCCGACGCTGAGTTGCGATTTGCCACCATACCCGACCGATTCGCTATGCGGCGCCGGAGCCGTGGACTCGCTCCTCACCAGCGCCCGGCTTTCGAGTCCCTGGGCCACCGGGGCCAACCAGCTCATGGTCCAGCTCGGCGCCTATCAGATCTTCGGATCGAAGGATCCGAACGCGCGGCCGATCCACGGCTTGTACCTGGTCCAGATCTCCGGTTCGGGCGCGACGATCCTGGCCCGCCTGGAGGTCCAGCCCGCTCCCTGAAACGGGTCAGACGGCCCAAACCGGGTTTGCCGGCGGCGGTACCATTCGGGCGTAACCGTCGCCAGCCGGGTCGCTGGTCAAGCCGCAGCCACTCAGGAGTGGGTCGAATGCCGGGCTTCACCCCGTTCACCAGCAACTACCAGGACCTCTCGACCAACCAGGGATACCAGTTCGAGTTCCGCTGCGACATCTGCCAGAGCGGCTACCGCAGCGAGTACCAGAAGAACCTTCTCGGCACCGGTGCCTCGATCCTCGGAGGCGCAAGCAGTCTCATCGGCGGGCTCTGGGGAGCACGCAACGCGGCCGATAGCGCTCAGGAAATCACCGACCGCGACGCCCGCGACAAGGCCCTCCAGAAGGCCTCGAACGAGATCATGCCGCTGTTCCACCGCTGCGTTCGGTGCAACAACTGGGTCGACGAAACCTGCTTCAACAAGCAGCGGGGCCTGTGCGTCAACTGCGCCCCGAACCTCGCCAGCGAGATGGAGGCCGAGCGTTCGTCGGTCGAGCTGCAGCAGATGCGCGAGGCAGTCCAGGCCCAGAAGGTCTTCTCGGGCGACGTCAGCGCCCGCGCGACGGAATGCCCCAATTGCGGCAAACCCGTCGGTAGCGAGAAGTTCTGCGGCAACTGCGGCACCCCGCTGGGCACCGCGAAGTGCAGCAAGTGCGGCGCGGAACTTGCCGCCGACACGCGCTTCTGCGGCAACTGCGGCAACAAGGTCGCCTAGCCTCGTTTCCGGCGCGGCGGGCTGAACCGGCCCCGGCGCGTCGCGCTCATTCGCTCAGGGCGGGACTCTGCTGCTGGCCGGTCTCAGCCGGCCCAAGGACGGCCTGCGCGACGCCACGAGACGAGGCCGAGCGCGAGCATCACCAGCCCGACGGCGAAGTAGATCGGTTCGATGGCCGAGCGCGGGCTGGTGCTGGCCGAGTTCTGGTTGAGCAGCAGGAGCTCGCCCACGATCCAGCCCATCAGCACCAGGCCGGCAACGACCGAGGCCGGAGCGCCCAGACGCGCGACGCGGGCGGTGGCGGCCGCGGCCAGCGCGGCGCTGCCACCGACCGCGATCGCCAGGATGGCGCCGGGAAGGACGTAGTCGCTGAACGGAAAGCCGGTCAGCCACTGGTATGGAAAGTGATCCACGTCGACCGCCACGGCGATCCCGCCGATGATCGCCGAGACGGCCGCCGAGAGATCGACCACGAACGGGGCGAACCGGATGCGGCCCCAGCCCACTGGCTTACCTGCCTGACTCAGCTGCGCCGCCGGGCGCCGTTCGCCGGACGGCGGCCAAGTGAACGGCCACCGACTAGCCCGCCATCGTTCCGCACACGGTGCAGAACCGAGCGCCGGCCGGATGCGGCGCGCCGCATCCGGAGCACTTGCCGGCGGGGGCCGGAGGAGCGGGCGCGGCCGCTTGCGGAGCCGCGGCCGGCGGGGGCGGGGGCGCAGCCGGCGCGGGTGGCACGGGTGGCGCGGGCGGCGCTGCCGGCAGGCGCGGCACGGCCTGACCTGAAACTCCGCCGGTCGCCGTCCCGGCTGCCGTTCCAGGAGGCGGGGCCAACAGCGAAGCGCCGCACGATGGACACACGACCCAGGCCGGATCCTCGATGATCTTGCGACAGTTCTGGCAGCGCTTCGGAGAGAACGGCTCCACCTGGCCGCAATACGGGCATGCGACCACGGCCCTGTCGATCAACTTGCCGCAATACGGGCAGGGGTGCTTGAAAGTCGGCATCGTCCGCTCCTGATCAGCCTGCTGTGCCCGAAGGCTTCAACTTCGCAACCGCGGCCGGGCCCGGGGTTGCCGTGCCCGGTGCGACTTCATCCGCCGAGCCCTCGTCCGGAGCGGCATCCGGCCCGCTCTCGGAGTCGCCGTCCTCGGCGCCATCGCCGCCCGCCGCCGCGATCTGCGCTTCCTGGGCCGCGCGGCCGGGCCACTCGGCCGCCTCGTCCTTCGCCGAACCGTGCCAGCGGATCAGGTCCGCCACGGCCGCCGACCAGCTTGCCGGGTCGCGGTGGACGATCCGGGCGACGAAGCGCGCCCGCGCCCAGGCCAGGCTGGGCAGGACCGCCAGGGCGAGCCGGTAGCGCAGATACTTCGGCAGCCGCAGCTGATCGGCCGGCAGCGCCATGGGCTCGCGCAGGAAGCGGCAGTCCACCAGCGCCTCGCTGATGTCGCGGACCGCTTGCTCGGCCGCGATCCCGAGCTTCTCGGGAGGCTCGCCCCCGTACTGCGCCCGGGGCATGACCCGGTAGAAGTACGTGGCGTGGGCGCCGGCCGTCACCAGCTCCAGGGCCACCAGGTTGCCCGGCATCGCGATCAGGAACCAGATCTTCGGCTCCTGGCCACCAGGATCCTGCGGCGACATGGCGGCCCACCGTGGCGCGGCATCTCCGGCCGTGGCACACAGCGATTGGTAGCTATCGGCGAACGTGGGCTCGCCCAGCACCGCGGTCTCGACAAGCGGCCAGCCCGAATCGCCGAACTCCTGGGGTCGCGTCGGCCGACCATCCACGAGCAGTTCGTCGGCCTTCTGGCGCAGCCCGAACGGCGCGTCGGGGAGAAGCTGCTCCACGAAAGCCGCCGCATCGTCGAAGGCGCCATCTCGGAGTTTCTGCAGGGTGTCGTGCAGTCGCGTCGAGGCCGCCCCGAGGCCCCGCAGCGTGAGCGTGCCGGGCGCTCCGTCCACCACCACCTCGCCGGGCGAGGTTACCGTCACCTTCGCGATCGCCGCCCGCCGGTAGTGGATCCAGGTTGCACGCTCGTCCACGGGGCAGACGACGAAGCCCCAGGGGTGGATCACGAACTGGCCGACGCCAGTCGCAGGGATCGGCGGCCCGTCGGGACCGGGCCCGAGCGGCGCCGTCGTGGGCTTCCACTCGAACTCCAGCAGCTCGGCCGGTTCGTCGGGCACCTTCACCAGGCCATCCGTCAGACGCTGTTTGAGCCGGCGCTCGCGGAGCTCACGCACCACCGGACCGAGCTTGTCGCCGAACTTCTCGAGCATCCACCGCATCGCGTCGGGGCCGTCCCCCAGGACGATGAGCGCGGTCGACTGCTGGATGGCGATCAGGCTGAGATCGCGATAGGCGGCTCGAATCGGTCGCCCGCCGCCGGCCTCCAGCGTGAGCCCACTATCGTCGAGCGCCAGCCTGGCGTCCTCCAGGGTAGTGTTCGGTCCCGTCGGTCGCGCCTGTCCGGCATATTCGACAACTTCCATCCGGGGCGCCGGGCCGTCGTGAGCCGCCATGTCTCGCCCGCTCGCCTCTCGCACGTCGCGCGAGTCGCGCCCACCCAGGCCCAGCGGTCCACGGGGGTCGCGAGCGTCGCGTCGCTGCTGCGGGATGCCGAGCATGCCGGCCAGACCCGCCAGATCGGCGGGACTGGGACTGCCCGCCCTTCGCGGATCGCGTGGGTCGCCCCGGTCGAACTCGTCCATGGCGCCATCCTAGCCATTGCCTGCGCACTAGGCGAGCCACGGGCGCGGGAGGCGGGGCCTCGGACCGGTGAGTGCGCCCGCCGGGCCCCGGCGCTACGCCGTGCCCGGGCGCCACCTGCTACTTGCGTAATTGCGCAAGGTGTTGTAGAGTGTCGCCATGCTCGAGTTGAGAGATCTTGAGGCCACGCGGCAGCGCTCGGCTGCGGTGGCCAGGGCCCTGGCCGATGCGAAGAGGCTGTGCGTCCTGGAATGTCTCGGCGAGGGCGAGTTGTCCGTTCGGGATCTGTCCGACCGCGTTGGTTGCCACGTCCCGAACATGAGCCAGCACCTCGCGGTGCTCCGCAACTCGGGCCTGGTGCTGACCAGGCGCGACGGCAACGTCATCTACTATCGCCTCGCGGACACGCGAATCCTCGAGGCCTGCCGGCTGCTCGAAACCATATCCGGCTGAGTTCGGCGCGAACCCAGCGACAACCCTTAGGGAGAAAGGACCATCCGCCAGATGGCCGAGGTAATTCAAGTCACGGACGAGACGTTCGAGGAGGTCGTCCTCAACGCCGAACGGCCGGTGATCGTCGATTTCTGGGCAACGTGGTGCGGCCCATGCGCGATGGTGGCTCCCGAGCTAGAGCGGATCGCCAAGAAGTACGCGGGCGTCATCGACGTGGTGAAGCTGGACGTCGACGCCAACCCGGGCGTCTCCCAGGCGCTCCAGATCATGAACCTGCCCACGGTCGCCTTCTTCCGCCCGGGCCAGCAGCCGATGGCTGTGATCGGGGCTCGGTCGGCGGAACAGTTCGAGGCAAGCTTCGGGCTTTCGCAGTACGCTACGGGCAAGAGCTGAGCCTCGACGCCCGGCCAACATCCTGAATATCCCAGAACGGGGCCTCCCCCCTCGGCCCCGTCACTGCGACCCCGGCCTTCCCCCTCAGGCCGGGGTCGTGTTTTACGTCAGTTGAGGCGGCGTCAGTTGAGGCGCGCCGGCGGCGGAGCCTGAGGCGACTCGCCGGCCAGACGCCACGCGCTTTCGAACCAGGCCAGCGCCCGATCCAGGGCAAAACCGTCCACGACGCGCGGCTGAAGGGCTATCCAATCGGATCCCCGAGCGGAGAGAGTCGTGTCCGCGGTTTGGAGGCCGGCCGCCACGACTTCGGCTCGCAGGCGAAAGCTGACCCGGCCCTCTTCGCGAGCGGCAAAGACAACGCCGCCGCGCAGGTATTCCACGGCGTATGCGGAGCGGCGGCGGTGGATCTCGTCCAGCTCGTCCGCCAGATGGTCGACGGCATCCGCGAGGCTGGGCATCTGGCTGCCGCCGTCGCGGCCTCGGTCATCGGTCATCCTTTCCGTCGCCTCCTGTCCCAATGGCCTCCTGGCCCTAAGGGTGGTCTGTCAGCGCCCGGCTGCCTCGAGGACGGCGCGAAGATCGGCCATGTGGTCGCCGTAGTGCTCGGTCGTGTTCCCCAGCAGCGAGCTCAGATGGTCCGCGTCCTTGAGCCACCGGGTCTCCGGCACGACCGTCAGGTAGCCGCGCAGTTCGCCCGGGGTGCTCGCGAAACGCTGCCTTATCTCGGCCATCGGTAGAGCCGCCCATTCGGCCTGGAAGCGGGCGTTGATGGCATCGCCCTGGGCCTCCCAGTCGGCGCCGACGGACTTGAGCCGGTCGAAGGCCGGGCTCTGCGGCCCGACGGCCAGCTCCCGGGCAATGGCCAGCCAGCATTGGAGCCAGACGGTCAGGTGCGCCATGAGATCGCGGCCCGTCCAGCCGTGGGCACCTTCCACGGGCTGCTCCAGTTGCTCATCGGCGAGCTCGAGGAGCTCCTCGTAAGGTCGCCAGGCCTCGCGCTCTTCATCCAGGAAGGACAGACCGTCGGCGTACATGGCCCTGATAGTAGCGGCCGGTGCATGCGTGCGCCGGACTTACTGGCTGTCGTAGGTACGCACGTACGGGCCATTTGCCAAAGGCCAGCTCCGCGCTACCGTGCACTTGCCGCCGATGACCGGAGCACGAAGAGGCCAGGGGCGTCGGACACGGGCCGAGACTACCGCGACTCCCACTTGGAGACGACCGGACGTCGTACAGGAGGTCGCCAGCCCCGACCACGACCCGAGCAACCACGGATAGCCGGCCATCATGGCCCTTCGATCGGCGGTCGGAATCATGGTCGATCCATGGGTTTTCGATGGCCCGCCCGGCTCTGCCGGGCGGGCCATCGTGCTTGGACGGGTCGACCCCATCGAGCGCGCGGCAGTGCGAGCCGGCGGCAGGCGACGCGCCGATCACCGGCGCGGAAACGTGGCGTCCAGCCGCGGCCGCCGACTCCCGCCCGAGCGCTCCAGGTAGCGCAGAACCACGCGGGCAGCCAGCAGCAGGTCGGCATCGCGGTCGATGGTGTGGACGATCCAGTCGACGTACGTCGGCTCGAGCTCGGCCACGTCGCCGAGGCTGAGCCCCTCGAACTTCCCGAACCGCAGGCGCGTCTCCAGCGCGTCCGCGAGGACCGGCAGCTCCCCGTCGAGGGTCGGACCGGGTCGGCGATGGGCGGGACCGCTGGGAGTGGAGGCGCGCGGCGGCTCGCGACCCGCGGCCGAGCGTGGCCGAGGCGGGAGCCCGGGCAGCGGACTGCGCTCCAGCGGCTGCAGGGTGGAGTTGCGCGGGCGCAGCAGCGAACTCGTGTCGATACGGGTGGTGACCGGACGCGTGGCGCGGGGCTGCGGAACGTAGCCGGCGCGATGGTCGGAGCGCGGTGGCTGGTCGCCGGGGGCGGGCGTTGCGGGCCACTCCCCGGGGTGATCGCTACGGGCCGCCCTGGCCGCCGAGTCGCGGTGCCGCCGGCGCCGCTCCGGGTCGCTCAGCTCGTGGTACGCGGCGTTGATCTCCGCCATGCGGCGGGTGGCATGGCGCTCGATGCTCCGATCGTCGCCCGCGACGTCGGGGTGATGCTGGCGTGCCAGGCGGCGCCAGGCCGCCTTGATGACGTCGGTGCTGGCGTCGAGCGGGATCTCCAGAACGGTGTAGGGATTGCGTGGCGGCATCCCACCAGTCTATCGGGCCCGGCCAGAGACACTCCGGCACGCCGTTCCGACAGCGCTCGCCGCGGCAGAGAAGCAGGTGCTTGACAGGCGGGCAGAAGTGCCGTCCCCTAGCCGCATGCCGTCTCTTTGGGCGGTCCTGCGACCGCGGCGCCTGGCCCTGGCCGCGGCCGTCGCCGGCGCCATCTCGTTCGGTCTGGCCTATCGATTCGCGCTGCGTTACCGCGCCAAAGTCGGCCTGCCGAGTCGAAGCCCGGTCGAAGGCAGTCCGGCCGATTTCGGGCTGGCATTCGAGTCGGTCGAGATTCCCTCGGGCGACGCGCGCCTGGCCGCCTGGTGGGTCCCGGCCGCGGGTTCGACCGGCCGTGGTGCTTCGGCCGCGCCTCGACCGGCGGTCGCGATCGTCCACGGCTGGGAATCGAACCGCGGTCGATCGATGGCCCACAGCCGCTACCTTCACGCCGCCGGCTTCCATTGCCTGGTCATCGACGTGCTCGGCCACGGCGACAACCCGCCGCAGGAATTGCCGGTCAACGTGCCCGAGTTCGGCGAGAGCGCCAGCGCCGCCGCGCGCTGGCTGGCCGATCGGCCGGAGGTCTCGGCCGTCGGTCTGCTCGGACATTCGTTGGGCGGCGCCGGCGTGATCGTGGCTGCCAGCTCCGAGCCCGCCGTCCGGGCGGTGGTGGCGCTGTCGTCTCCGGCCGACCTGGTTCGGATGACCCGCCGGACCTTCGATATGGCCGACGCGAGGATCCCCGGGCCGATCGCCGCTCCCCTGGCCTACCTGACCGCCGCCGTCTTGCTGGCACCGCGCCGCCACTCTCTCGACGACGCCAGCGCCTGCGCCGCCGCGGCCCGTTATCGGGGTCCGCTCCTGCTGATGCACGGCGATGACGATCGCGGCGTGCCGGTGGCGCACCTCGAGCTGATCGCCGAGGCGGCTCGCGGAGCCCGAACAGACCCCGGCTCGCCCCCGGTCGAAACGGCGGTCGTGCCCGGCTACGGGCACCGCTGGCTGTACGAGGTCGCCGACGTTCGCCGCAGGACCGCCTCCTTCCTGGCGCGAGAGCTGGGCGGCCCGGTCACGCCGGAGAAAGCCGGCGAGCTGGCGGCCGCCTGTGTCGTCGAGCGCCCCGAGAATCCCGTCTATGGCTTCGGTGCGGCGGGCACGGCCGTCGCAGCCGAAGCCGAGGTCCGCGAGAGGGCCCGCTCGCAGGCCCGACCCGCAGCGAACCGCTCCCAACTCGACAATCCGGCCGCGTAACCCTCGCGTCCGTCGCTGGCCACCCCGCAGCCGACCCAACCTGGAGAACCCAATGGAAACCTGGCAAGCGATCAACACCACTCGCGCGATCCGCAAGTTCGCCGCCCGGCCGCTGGAACCCGAGCATCTCCAGCGGATCCTGAATGCGGGACGCCGCTCGGGCAGCTCCAAGAACCAGCAGAGCTGGGATTTCGTGGTCTGCACCGATCGGACCCACCTTGCCGAGCTGGCGGGAGTCGGCCCATACGCTCAGCACCTGGCCAGCGCCGCGGCCGCGGTCGCGCTGGTCACGCCCGACCCGGCCACCGCCGAAGCGCCGCTGTCGGTGATGTGGGACCTGGGCCGCGCGGCCCAGAACATGACCCTGGCGGCGTGGGAGCTCGGGATCGGCAGCGTCCCGGCCACCGTCTACGACCAGCCGCTCGCAAGAGAGCTGCTCGCCCTCCCCGCCGGCCGGCATTGCGAGTTCCTGCTCTCATTTGGCTATCCGGCCGATCCCGCCGCGCTGACCTGGCCCAAACGGGCCGGCGGCCGCAAGCCCCTCGAGGCAATCGTCCACTACGAACGCTGGTAGGAGTGGGCTCCTCGCGAACCCGTGCCGGATCCACCGTCGCGCGCCCTGGGGCCTACTCCCAGCGGAACGAGCGAGCCGCGATCGCCAGGCAGACGACAAGCCAGCCGGACAGAATCGCCAGATCCGTCCCGAGCGGAGCCACCTGGGTCCCGTTGACCATGACCTGGCGTAACGCATCGGCCAGGTACGTGAGCGGCATCAGGCGCGCAATCACCTGGAGGAAACCGGGCAGCATGTCGAACGAGAAGAAGATGCCCGACAGAAACATCATCGGGATCTGGACGACCTGGACGACCCCCGTCGCCTGCTCCTCGGTATTCAGGAAGGACGCGAGCGCGAAACCGATGGCGAGGAAGGCGCCGGCTCCGAGGAGAACGAGGCCCGCCACGGCCAGGACGCTGCCGATGATCTGAACGTTGAAGAAGATCAGCCCGATGCCAAGGATCACCAGGGCATCGACGATGGCAACGAGCAGACGCAGCAGGACGTTGCTGCCGACGAGCTTCCAGCGAGCCAGAGGCGTCGCTCCCAAGCGCTTCAGGATGCCCTTCTCGCGCTGCTGCACCAGAGGGATCGCGGCGAAAACGCCGAGCTGCATCAGGGCCATGGCCAGGATGCTCGGGACCAGGTACGCGACGGTGGTGAGGTTGGTGGATTGGAGGGTCAGCTGCTGGACCCCCACGATCGCCGTCCCGCCGGCCAGCTCCAGGTTGAAGCCGCTGGCTATCTGGGTGGCGATCTGCTCGACAACCTGGCTCACCTGGCTCTGGCTCGGGTCGATGTACAGCTGAATGGGGGTCGCGCTCCTGGCAGCGACCGCGGCGCCGGTGCCGCTCGGAACAACGACTATCGCCGAGATGTCGCCGTGCTGCATCGCCGCCTTCTCAGCCTCCAGCGAGCCCGTCTGGATCGTCAGGAGAGTGACTCGAGAAAAGGCCTGCTGGAGACCAGTCGAAACCACCGTGTGGTCCTGGTCGACGAAGCCGATCGCGATCTTGCTGCCGCCACTGCCGCCGAAAATCCAGCCGAACAGGAAGACGAACATGACCGGGAAGAAGAAGGTCCAGAAGAGGGCGGCCCGGTCGCGGATCAGGCTCCTGACGTTCGCGACGGTCAGCCGCAGGAGGGTGTTCATCATCGGCTCCTAGTCGCGCAGCGCTCGACCGGTCAGGTCGAGAAAGACGTCTTCGAGGGTCGCCTGGCGAATGCCAAGGTTATGAGGGTCGACGTCGAGCTTGTCGGTCAGCCCGAGGAGCGCGCCGATCGTCCCCGGAACGTCGCGAGAGTAGAGGACGGTCTGGCCGTCCTCCTGAGCGGCTCGCGTCACCCCTTCGAGTCGGCCGAGCTGCCCGACCGGGAGCTTTGGGCTCGTGTCGAAAAAGACGGCTCGTTCCTTGAACCGCCGTCCGATCAGCTCCGGGACCGTGCCCATCTCGAGGATGTGCCCGTGGTCCATCACGGCCACGCGGTCGCACAGCTCCGTCGCCTCCTCCATGTAGTGGGTCGTCAGCATGATCGACTTGCCCCGCGCCTGGAGGCCCTTGACCAGGTCCCAGAGTGAGCGGCGCGCCTGGGGATCGAGGCCGGTCGTCGGCTCGTCGAGGAAGATTAGCTCGGGGTCATTGACCAGGGCCAGGGCGATCGACAGGCGCTGCTGCTGGCCGCCCGAGAGGTTCATCGACCGAGCCTTCGCGCGCTCGCCCAGGTCGACCGCGTCGATCAACTGCTTCGTGGGCACGTGATGGGAGTAGAAGCTGCCGAAGAGATCCAGCAACTCGGTCACCGTCAGGCGCGGGTACAGGGACACGGACTGCAGCTGCACGCCGATCCGCTGCTTGATCGACGGGGCGTGCTTGGTCACGTCCATCCCGAAGACGGTCGCGGTCCCGGAGTCCGGCTCACGCAGGCCTTCGAGGATCTCGATCGTGGTCGTCTTGCCGGCCCCGTTGGGACCCAGCATGCCGAAGACTTCGCCGCGCCCAACCTGGAAGCTGACCCCGTCGACGGCCTTGACGTCGCCATAGCACTTGCACAGGTTGGCGACGCCGATCACAGGCTCGCCGCTTTGCGTCATATCACTACCTTGCCAGCTGCCTCGCCGGAACCCCGTCCCCGCCGGCCCCACGTGCCGAGAGTCTAGCCGCCCCGTCCGCGACGGCCGTCAGTCTTGAGAACGATTCTGCCTCGCCCGCTGGGCGGAGCCTAGCTCGGCTTCGCCAGGAGCATGTCGGCCGACCGGCCGCCCAGGCTGGCGAAGCCCAGCCGCTCGTACAAGCGCATGGCCAGTCCATTGTCCGCGTACACGCCCAGGTAGATCAACTCCACGCCAGAGGCGAGTGAGTCGGCGGCCAGGATCCTGGTGATGTGCTCGCCCAGGCCGCGACCCCTCCAGCCCGGGCGGGTCCCTATCGACGAGAGATAGCTCGCCCCGTCGAACGTGTAGCGCTGACCGGTGGCGATCGGCCGGCCGTCCATGATCACCACGTAGGCGTGGAAGTCGGGCCCGGCAAGAGTCAGCGCGATCTCACGTACCAGGTTGGCATGACGGGCGGCCGGGATCTCGAACGACTCGGCGATGACCGTGGCCAGCGATTCCGCCCGGGCGGGGATATCTTCGGCGGTCGAGCGGTTCCAGTGCTCCACCGCGGCGCCGGCGGGCAGTCGATGCGCCGACGGGCCGGGGTCGCGCACGAGGACCATGTCGAAGCCGCCGCCCTGGTCCACGAAGCCGTTGACGGCGAGGCGGGCGCTGAGGTCGTGCGGCTCGCTGAGTCCCGGTATCGCCCAGATGTAGGGCCGGCGTTCCAGCGCCGCGAACAGGTCGCATGCCTGGCGCAGGCGGGCGTCGAAGGCATCCGGGTCGGAGGGCCAGCGCACGGCTACGAGGCGATTGAAGAAGGGCTCCTTCTCGATGGCGGAGAAGAGCATCACCGCGTCGCCGAGATCCCGCCAGCTCCGCCCCGGGATCGAGACGGCGCGCGCCTGGTGCGCCTCGAGGAAGCGCAGAGTCTGGGAGTCGAGCCCCAACCAGGGGGCCTTTGGGTCGGGCAGAGCCATGTCTCCACGTTACGTCATTCGGCCGGCCCGAGGGGCGCTGGGAGGCGTCGCGTCGGGTCCGGACTACGCGACGGGCACCCGATTCCAGGGCCCTGATCCTGGCGCTGCCGGTCGGGCTGGTGGTGGTGGCGATCGTCCAGGGTCCCGCCTGGCCGCCTGGCGGCTCAGTCGTTCGGCGATCGCTACGCGCTCCAGCGTTCGAGGGCGTGCGCCCATCGCTCGGCCGTTCTGGCCGGAAGCAGCCGCTCGCGGTGAACCCGTCGCTTCTCGATATCAAGGAGAACGGGCTCCAGGATGCACAGCCAGCCCGCCGCCCGGTCGTGCGACAGCTCCTGCATCGCGACCACGTCTCCGACGACACCGCTCTCGAGGCGGCGCCAGACTAAGCAGATCTCCGAGTCGGTGAACTGCAACGAGGCCTGGGTGGCCGGACCGCCAAGAGGGCCCGCCACGGTCAAGAACCGCGGCCAGGTGGCCACGGTCTGAGGATCCTGGAGAGCCTCGATGATGCAGCTGACGATCCACCACATGCCGTCCGAACCGAGGCGCATGCGGTCCTCGCCGAGAGCGTAGAGATGGCCGTCGCCTCGCTCGTCCATCTGCAGGCTCAGACCGTCGGGCGCGCCTGGGAGCGAGACCGACAACGGTTCGATCGGGCCGCACGCCACGCCCGCGATGCCGTCATCGCTCAGGGGCGTCGTGCTGCCGCTGGTGGGGCCGGTTTGGAGCTCGAACAATCGGGCCAGATCGCCGTCGTCGGCCGGTCTGGACATCACCTTGACGGTCACGCCATCGACGGCGAACTCGAGCCTGTCCGCCGCAGGCGCCTTCACTCGGCCCATACCCTTCCTCGCTTCGTTCGCTGCGCTGCACCGACCGTCGTCAAGACGATTGGTCGGGCCCACCCGAAGGCAGGTCGATCAGCGCAAGCGACCGCGCTAGGGCCGACGCCGCCGCGATGCGCCCGGGCAACAGCCCGGTACCCGTCAGTTTAGCGCCTTCACAGGCGCCGAGTAGGACTTTCGGCGCGCGTTCGTAGGACTTTCGGGTTGCCTGGGCGCGCCCGGCGAGATCCGCCGCCTGTGGCACGCCGAGCGCCAGCGTCACGCGGGCACGCCACCTCGTGATAGGCCGCCCTCGATCCCTCACCGATACGTCGATGCCCGCGGCCGCTGCCGCGGGCATCGACTTCTGCGACGGGCCCGGACACTGAGCCCGGTGACGGAACGCCGACGAACGGCGGGTTCGACCGCTTCTCTTAGCGGTTCTTGTCCAGGAAGGCCATCACGTCTTCCAGGCGGAAGCGCCGATCGCCCCGCTTGCAGACGCGATAGAACGGCAGCTCGCCGCGATCTCCCAGCCGTTTCACCGTGTTCACGTGCAGGTGAAGCATCGCGGCCACCTCGCTCGCGGTGAGCATGGGGCCGAGCTCGTTAGCGGCCATAGCAGCCATGGGTTTCCTCTGCGTCTGCATCAAACCGAGCGCGCTTCGACATCCCTGGGATAGCCAAGCCTGATCCGGCCTAAAGCGACGCGAACCGTACAGACTCCACACAACTGTAGCAAGCCGTACTTTGGGCTGCGGCAAGCGGTACTACGCGCCGGTGAGCGAGCCGTACTGGTCCCAGCCGCCAAAAGGGCCGGTCGAGACGAGTGGGGACCGGCGGCATCGACCGCCGTTTTCGCGCCCTGCCTCGCCCGCGCAGGCGCCGTGTGGAGGGCCATCGACCGGCGTTAGGATCACCTGGCGACCGCGCAGATGGAGGGAGGCAGCCGTGGGAACCATTCGGCCGTGGCTCGGGTCTGGGAGCTCGCTCTGTCGCGGGCTGCTGCTGGCGGTCTTGGTGACCGTCGTGGCCGCGTGTGGAAGCTCCAACCCCACGGCCAGGCCCATCGGAACGGAGACGATGGCGCCGACCCCTTGGGCCTCTTCGATGCCGACCGCCACGCCGACGGCCGCTCCCACTCCCACAGCGGCGCCCACGCCGGTCGTCTTCCCGATTGCGGTCGTGGTCCGCTACGACGATGCCCGGGATAGCATCACCGTCGCTGCCCTGACCGCGGCCGCGGCGGCCGGTCAGCTGGTGGTTCCGTGCGAGGTCATCGGACTGAGCCTGTCGGGCCAGCCGCTCGCCCTTGCGGCCGGCACCGCCTGCATGCCCGCCGCCGACATCGGCGCCAGGATCCACGGCACGGCCAACACGATCGGCCTGCTGCCGCCGGGCCTGGTATCGCCATCGGTGAAGGTGCTCCGCGTCGGCGACGCGGATCTGTTCGGATCGCCCACTCACCGGGCCCTCGCCTACCCGCTGATGGCGGAAACGGGGACGGCCACCGCCTGGACTGCCTACGACGTGAACGACGTCCGAACCCTCATCTCAACGGGGGATACCTGCCCCGATCGGGGCGTCAGCTTCATGGCCGTCACGCACGACAAGGGCTGGAGTTGGACTCTCGCCGGCGGCAGTGCCCACTACGCCGGCTTCCACATGGACACCGAGTATTCCGGGCCACAGGGTGCCGGCTGGCCCGTCCCGAACGTCCGCCGCAACAGCGACAGCGAGAAGGTGGCGGCCCTGATATCGGACAACGACGTCAGCGCCAACGACTTCGAATGTCCGATGTTCGCCGGCTGGACTCAACACAACTCGGGCCAGGTGTTCAGCATCGACCCGCGGGTCGCCGAGCTGCTGGCCACCAAGGGCGGCGTCAAGGTCGTAACCCTCGGTTCGAACCACATCACCGACGGCGGGACCTCGGGCGTGCTTCAGACGATCAAGTACCTCGACGCGGCCGGCATCAAGCACACCGGAGCGGGCAAGAACCTGGCCGACGCGCTGGCTCCAGCCATCGTGGACGTGCGCGGCCTCAAGTTCGCCTTTGTCGGCTGGGACGACATCCACGGCTCGGCGGCCGCCACGGCTTCTCGGCCCGGCGTCGCGCCGATGACCGACGCCGACGTCTGCGCCTCGATCAAGGCGGCCCGCCAGGTCGCCGACGTCGTCATCGCCATGCCGCAATGGGGCTGGCCCGAGTACCACAACACCATCACCGCGCAGCAGATCGCCCAGCGCGCCTACTTCTACCAGTGCGGCGCGGACGACATCCTGGGCAGCGGAACCCACTGGGCGTCCTGGGCTTCGATCACCCCCGGCCCGAATGGGCCCCAGTTCGCCATCGGCAGCCACGGCAATTTCCTGTTCGACCAGAACTGGAGCCAGCAGACGATGGAGGGCGTGGTCGTCGAGGCGACCTTCGTCGGCACACGGCTGGTCCAGTTCCGGCTGCACCCGTACGTCGTCGTCTACGGGGCACAGCCGAACCTGCTCGACCCGAAGACCGACGGCAAGTACGTGCTCAGCCGCGTCTGGTCCGTGAGCGATATTCGCTGACGGCCTGCCGGCTGGGGCCGCGTGATGCGGCCCCAGCTAACTGGCTGTAGGCGACGGGGACGGGCTGGCCGCCGGCGATGAGGTCGGTGACGTCGCCGGCGACGTCACTGCCGATGCGCCGGAGGTGGGGCTCGCGGACGCGCCGGGCGACGCGCTTGGCGACGGCGTCGGCGTCGGCGTCGCGTTGACCGACGGGAGGGCCAGCGGTGGAGCGGTCGTGCCGGGTGACAGCGCCAGGTCCTGCTCGATCGTCACGACATCGGCCGTGAACAGCGAGTCGTCCGAGGTGAGCGCGCTGCCCAGCGCCGCGACCTCGTACGCGGTCTTGGCTGAATCCACCTGCTCCAACAAGGTCACGTAGGCCTGGCCGTCACTGAGGAACGTCGTGACGTCGTTCGCGGCCACACCCCAACCCTTGACGGCCGTGACGTCGTCCACCCAGCCTTTCGTCTGCGTGTAAAAGTCCTTGTAGGCGGCCTGCTGCTTGGCAAAATCAAGCGTGTTCGCCGCGATGTCCTGGCGGGCCTTCTCGCGCGCCGGGGACCACTTGTTGTCGATCCTGGTCCACTGCTGGGCAGGCGTCGGCGGCGGCGGGTTGATGAAGCCCGTGTAGACCCACAGCGCGGCCAGGAGCACGAACAACCCCGCCATGATCGGCAGGTAGGCGCTCACCCAGCGATAGGCGGTGCCGTGCTGCTTCTTCCGGTGCACCGGGGCGCCCCTGGCTCGTTTGCCCTCGCCGTGCGCCTGTGTCTCGGTCGGCTCCTCGACGGGAGCTGCCCCGGCGACCTTCTCGAGATTGGGCGCGGCCTCCCCGCCACCCTTCGGCCTTCGACTGGCCGGCAGCGCTCGTCCACGGCGCGACTTTGGCGACAATCTGAACCTCCTGGCAGCTGCCTGCGAGCCCTTTGGCTACCGCCACGCCCGACGGGTCCCTACATACGATCGGCGCCCGGGCGGGCTTCGGAAGTCTAGCGCGATCGAGGCGCGGGCGGAGCCCGGACGGCGCCGTGGTTGGGCGCAAGCAGGCCGTGCCGTGGGCCTTATCGTCCCCATTCGCAACCTCGGCAACCTTGATTCCGGGCCACCGCTCGGTGACACTCGGGGTTCCGCAACGGACGGAGGTTCCTGCCAACGGAGCAGGGACCCTGTCGGTGGCCCGGCCGCCCCAGGCGGCCGGGCCACCGAGCACGAGGATGGAACACGAGTTGGGGCAGACTGGCGGTCCGTTAGCCCAGGGTCTGTATGACCCGGCCTTCGAGCACGACGCGTGCGGCTTCGGCTTCGTCGTGGATATCGCCGGCCGGCCGTCCCATGCGATCGTCCACGACGCGCTGACCGTGCTCGTCAACCTCGAGCACCGCGGCGCCACCGGATCCGAGAAGAACACGGGCGACGGCGCCGGCCTGACCATCCAGGTCCCCCACAGGTTCCTCTCGGAGGTCGCCTCCAGGTCCGGTGTGCGGCTGCGCGGTCGGGGCGGCTACGGCGTGGGCATGGTCTTCCTGCCGTCCGACAAGGTGAGCCGCGTAGAGTGTTTCCGGCTGTTCGAGCGCGTAGTCGAGGAAGAGGGCCTCCGTTTCCTGGGCTGGCGCGAAGTCCCCACGGACAACGCCGGCCTGGGCGCGGGCGCCAGGGCGAGCCAGCCCCTCATCCGCCAGGTATTCATCGACCGGCCCGAGGGAATGATCGAGGACCTGGCATTCGAGCGGAAGCTCTACGTCGTCCGCCGCCTGGTCGAGAAGGCCGTTTCCCGTTCGGCGATACCGAGCCGCGGCGACTTCTACATCCCCTCCCTCAGCTGCCGGACGATCGTCTACAAGGGCATGCTGAACGCGTCCCAGCTGCGGACCTTCTACCCGGACCTCCTGGACGAGCGGGTCGAGAGCGCCATCGCCATGGTCCACTCGCGCTTCTCGACCAACACCTTCCCCTCGTGGGCGCGCGCCCATCCGTACCGCTACATCTCCCACAACGGCGAGATCAACACCCTGCGCGGCAACGTCAACTGGATGCATGCCCGCCAGTCGCAATTCAGCTCCAGGCTGTTCGGCGACGAGCTGACGAAAGCCCTGCCGGCGATCGACACCGAAGGTTCCGACTCGGCCATTCTCGACAACGCCCTCGAGCTCCTCTACCTCTCGGGCCGCAGCCTCGCGCACGGCCTGATGATGATGGTCCCGGAGCCGTGGCAGCACCACGAGTCGATGGCGCCCGAGAAGAAGGCCTTCTACGAGTTCCACGCCTGCCTGATGGAGCCGTGGGACGGGCCAGCCTCGATCGCCTTCACCGATGGCGTCCGCGTCGGCGCGACGCTGGACCGCAACGGCCTGCGGCCGGCCCGCTACTACGTCTCGGCCGACGGGCGCGTCGTCATGGCCTCCGAGGCCGGCGTGCTAGACATGCCGCCGGACCGGGTCGTGGCCAAGGGCCGCCTCCAGCCCGGCCGCATGTTCCTGGTGGACACGGCCGAGCAGCGTATCGTCTCGGACGACGAGCTAAAGCACCGCGTCGCCACGGAACACCCTTACGGGGAGTGGCTGCACGAGTGGCTGGTCAAGCTGACCGAGCTGCCGCCCCCGCCGCGCGTCATCGAGCCGGACCACGAGACCGTCCTGCGCCGCCAGGAGGTCTTCGGCTACACAGCCGAGGACGTCCGCATCCTGATCAACCCGATGGCCGTCACCGGCACCGAGCCGGTCGGCGCGATGGGCAACGACGTCGCCCTGGCGGTGCTCTCGGAGAGGCCGCAGCT
>Ga0187885_10002280_pt1 | contig 19148 bp, 10 predicted proteins | sample June2016WEW_20_1_3_FD_132970 | JGI IMG/M metagenome (GOLD analysis project Ga0187885, IMG submission 132970) | Peatland microbial communities from SPRUCE experiment site at the Marcell Experimental Forest, Minnesota, USA - June2016WEW_20_100 | ecosystem: Environmental > Terrestrial > Soil >... | reverse complement strand
CCGTACGCTACTAGCATGTGCACTCGTTTCCGCCCCGCGCGCTGCCTCAATTTCAAACTGACCCCATCGAGAAACAGGTAGCGCCAATCATCTTCCAATTGCCCCTCATGGAACCACTCTACCGCTTCGTCCAAATCCCGCGTCAATTGCGATACCGTCTGGGCACTCACCGGTTCCTCCGTCAGAATCGCCACGATCCTACCCACCTGCCTGGTGCTCACACCCCGCAGAAATGCTTCACGAATCAGCAGCGCCACCGACTCGGCACGCCGCTGAAATCGATGCAGTCCCGTGGGGAGGAAATTCTTCTCGCGAGGCCGGGCAATCCGTAACCGAATCGTCCCGAATCTCGTGACCCAGTCCCGCTCATAATAACCGTTGCGATAAGATCGCTTCCGCCCCCCGCCGCGTTCGTACCAATCCAGCCCACAATACAGATCTCATTGCCGTTGCGAGTCCGCGTCGAGAAATCTCTTCCAGGCTTGTTTTGTGCGCTCGTACAGGCTTCCCCAGAAATCCTCGTGTAACCTCTTCAAAGAAATGTTGGAACTGCTCGCTGATAGGTGTGACTTTGGCCATTGGGTGTAAGCTTCTTGTGGAGAATGGTTTCTGCTTCGTCGCGAAACCAACTTACACCCTCTTCCTTTTTACACAGAACTAATTACATCACCTCCGCGATTCTCCCGGCGAAGAGAAGCAGCTGTCCGCAATTTCGCGCAGCTTGAAATATACCAGCGGGTTGCGAAACAATAGAGATGTCCTGAAGCGACGCAATGGCAAGCCGCGAACAGGCCATCAAGACAAATGTTATTCCTTTGTTTTGTTGGAGTTGGCCACGAGGCAAAAACTCTTCATCAACCCTGCCTTTCTGCCGATAAATACTCAGAGGTATTGGTCCCCCTCCTCCCGGCCAGCGGAGGGTAGGCTCGGCTCGATGAGATTTGAGGGCGTTTTCCCCATGGTCGATTCGGGGTGGACTGCCTGCAGGGTACTTCTTTGTTAAAGAAACTGATGATTACGCTTGAGATGATCAAGATCGAGCACACCCTCTTTGCTTTGCCCTTCGCATTCCTGGGTGCTCTGTTTGCGGCAAACGGCCTTCCCAGTCCGTCCCAGGCCGGGTGGATTCTGCTGGCGATGATAGGAGCGCGGAGCGCGGCGATGGCATTCAACCGGCTCGTTGATCTTCCTTTCGATGCGCGCAATCCGCGCACCGCGGCGCGCGCGCTGCCGCGTGGCGAAGTCAGCAGGAGCTACGTCGCGACATTCGTCATCGTATCCTCGGGCATTTTTGTTTTGGCCGCTGCCATGCTGAATCCGCTTGCGCTCAGACTGAGCCCGGTAGCACTCGCGATCATTCTTCTCTATTCTTTTCTTAAGCGGTTTACCTGGGCCACGCACTTCTTTCTGGGGTTGTCCCTTGCGTGCGCACCCGTGGGAGCCTGGATCGCCATCCGCGGAAGCGTCTCCGGAATCCCCCTCGTCCTCGGATTGGCCGTCGTCCTCTGGGTTGCAGGTTTCGACATAGTTTACTCCTGCCAGGACCTGGCGTTTGACCGGAAAGAACCGCTCTATTCCATGCCCAAGCGTTTTGGCATCCCGTGCGCCCTCTGGATTTCAGGCTTTCTTCATGCGTGCATGGTCATCCTGCTCTCCCTGTTGTTTCTGAGGATGAGGCTGGGCATTCTGAGTCTCGCGGGCCTGGGGTTGGTAACGCTTCTGCTGGCCTACGAGCACAGTCTGGTGCGACCGTCCGACATGAGTCGAGTCAATGCCGCCTTTTTCACCGTCAACGGCTGGATCAGCGTTCTTTTGCTCGTAAGCACTGGAGCGGACATTATCTGGCATCGAGTACCTTGACTATGCCGTCTCAAATTGGCGAACTCCTGATCAAGGAGAACCTCATCACAGCCGAGCAGCTCGCAGGCGCGCTCAAGCACCAGCGCCAGCATGGCGGCCGCCTTGGCTCGATCCTGATCAACCTTGGGTACGTACAAGACGACGACATCACATCCCTGCTCAGCAAACAATACGGCGTACCTTCGATCAACCTCGCCTACTTTGAGATCGATGCGGCAGTCATCAAGCTGATTCCCCTCGAAACAGCCCAGAAATACATGGTGGTGCCCCTGAGCCGCGTGGGCAGCACACTCACGATTGCCACGGTCGATCCCACCAACGTCTTCGCCATGGACGACATTAAGTTCATGACGGGATTCAATGTGGAACCTGTGGTCGCATCTGAGGCTTCCATTTTCGAAGCCCTTGAGAAGTATTACGGCACACCCCATGCGATCGAGCTCAAGCGGGTTTACGAGGAAATCGCACTGGGAGAAAAGGAGAGTTTCGAGCTCGATCTGGAGGCCGCGACAGAAGACCAGGGGCCGGTGTCGATCGATGAGCTGCAGCGTTCCAGCGAAGAAGCTCCCATTATCAAACTGGTAAACCTCATCCTTTCGGAGTCACTGAAGAAGGGGGCCAGCGACGTCCACATCGAGCCGTACGAAAAGGACTTTCGGATCCGCTTCCGCATCGACGGCATCATGTACAACATCATGAATCCACCGTTGCGCCTTAAGGATGCCATCACGTCCCGCGTCAAGATTATGGCGAAAATGGACATTTCCGAAAAGCGGCTCCCCCAGGACGGGAGGATCAAGATCCGAACGACGTTCAACTCAAAGAAAAAGGAGCTCGACTATCGCGTCTCGACTCTGCCCACTCTCTTTGGAGAGAAGATCGTGCTGCGCATCCTCGACCGCGACAACCTTCCTCTCGATATGAGCAAGCTCGGCTTTGAGGAAGTTTCGCTGAAGCGCATCGAAGCGGGCATCCTGAAACCATACGGAATGGTGCTGGTGACCGGTCCCACGGGAAGCGGAAAGACATCCACGCTGTATTCGGCGTTGAATCGCCTGAATACGCCCGAGACGAACATCATAACGGCGGAAGACCCGGTAGAGTACAATTTCCGCGGCATCAACCAGGTGCAGATCAAAGAGCAGATCGGGCTCACATTCGCGGCCGCTTTGCGCTCCTTCCTGCGGCAGGATCCCAACATAATTCTCGTGGGCGAGATCCGCGACTTTGAGACAACGGAAATAGCTATCAAAGCCGCGCTGACCGGTCATCTCGTCCTGTCCACCATTCATACCAACGACGCTCCCTCCACCATCTCGCGGTTGTTGAACATGGGCATCGAGCCGTTCCTGGTGGCCACGTCGGTGCACCTGATATGCGCGCAACGTCTGATCCGCAAGATCTGCAACGAATGCAAAACCGAGATCAAAACTCCCATCCAGGCCATTATCAACATCGGGTTCACTCCCGAGGACGCGAAGACGATTCAGACCTTCAAAGGAGAAGGCTGCAAGACCTGCAACGGGACCGGATACAAAGGCCGCGTCGGCTTGTATGAGGTGATGGAAATCTCCGAGGCGATCCAGGAACTGATTCTCGTGGGTGCTTCCGCGCGCGAGATCAAGCGCAAGTCCATCGAGGAAGGGATGCTCACGTTGAGAGACAGCGGTCTGACCAAAATCAAGGCGGGGATCACAACCCTGGACGAAGTCCTGCGCGAGACGGTGATCAACTGACCGGGAAAGGTTCTACATGCTCACACTGGCCGAAATGCTTAACAAAACGACAAAGGCAGGCGCTTCCGACCTGCACTTGACGATCGGGACACCGCCACAGATGCGCGTCGACGGCAAGCTGAGCCCGCTGGACCAGCCTGCGCTGACGCCGGCCGATACCAAACGCCTCGCCTACAGCGTCATGTCCGACTCGCAGAAGCATGCCTTCGAGGAAAAATGGGAGTTCGACTTTTCTTTCGGCATCAAGGATCTATGCCGTTTCCGCGCCAACATTTATACGCAGCGCGGAGCGGTAGCGGCCGTTTTTCGCGTGATTCCGTTCGAGATTAAGGGCTTTGACGCCCTCGGCCTTCCTCCGGTGGTGCAGAAACTGTGCAACAAGCCGCGCGGTCTCATCCTCGTCACCGGACCGACCGGAAGCGGCAAGTCCACCACCCTGGCGGCGATGATCGACAAGATCAACAGGGAGCGTCACGAACACATCCTCACAATCGAGGATCCGATCGAGTTCCTGCACTCGCACAAAAGCTGCATCGTCAATCAGCGCGAGGTGAACAGCGACACGCACTCCTTCGGAGATGCACTGCGCGTCGCCTTGCGCGAGGATCCGGACGTGGTCCTGATCGGGGAAATGCGCGACCTCGAGACCGTGGAATCGGCGTTGCGCATCGCGGAGACCGGCCACCTTACGCTGGCTACGCTTCACACCAACAGCGCTGCGTCCACGATCAATCGTATTGTCGACATTTTTCCCGCCAACCAGCAGCCTCAGATTCGGGCGCAACTCAGCCTGGTGCTGGAAGGCATCCTGTGTCAATCCCTCATCCCCCGTTCCAATGGCACGGGGCGCGCCATGGCCATGGAAATCATGATTCCGAATTCAGCCATCCGGAATCTGATCCGCGAGGACAAGATTCATCAGATATACAGCTCGATGCAAACCGGACAGGAAAAGTACGAAATGCAAACATTCAACCAGTCCCTCGCGCAGCTGGTGCTGACCCGTCAAATCACCGAGGAGGACGCGCTTGGCAAATCCTCCAGCGTGGATGAATTGAAAGAGCTCATACGTCGTGGAGTAGGACTGAACGTGCCTGCCGCGGCCGTTGCCGCCGCGCCACGCATGCGCCGACCCGAACCTGTGGGAAGCGCCGGTCACTAACCCGGAAAGGCCGACATGCCTGTTTATACATTTCGCGGACGCAACGTCCGCACGAACGAAAGCATCATGGGCGAGCGATTCTCGAACAGACCGCATGCGCTGGCTGCCGTGCTGCGTCGCGAGCAGATCGCGCCCGTTTCCATTCACGAAAAGCACGAGAAGAAGTCCTTCTCCCCGCTGCGCAGAGGAGTGTCCAAGAGGGAGGTCGCCATCTTCACGAGGCAGTTCTCCGTCATGCTGGACGCGGGATTGCCCCTGGTACAGTGCCTGGAGGCCATGGGGGAGCAGAACGCCAACTCCACGTTCAGATCCGTCCTCGAGCAGGTACGCACCGACGTGGAATCCGGAAGCACGCTGTCGGATGCGATGGCCCGCCACCCGAAGGTGTTTGACGCCCTCTACACCAACATGATCGCCGCAGGAGAGGCGGGAGGGATCCTCGATATGATCCTGCAGCGGCTGGCGGTGTTCATAGAAAAGATCGTCAAACTCAAGCAGGCGTTGCGATCGGCCCTGATCTACCCCTGTGTTATCCTCTCGATCGCCGTGACGGTGGTGGGCATCATCCTCTGGAAGGTGGTCCCGGTATTCCGCACCCTCTACGCGGGATTCAACGTCCAACTGCCCCTTCTGACCCGCATCGTCATCGCACTCTCCGCGATCGTCGAAAGCTACATGCTGATCATCATAGCGGCAGTGGTCCTGATCGCATTGGGGGTGCGGTCCTATTACAAGACCGACAAGGGGCGGCACATGATCGACCGGATGCTGCTGCGCATCCCGATCCTTGGCGAGGTCTTTCGCAAGATCGGCGTGGCCAGATTTACGCGCACCCTGGCGACCCTGCTGTCGAGCGGTGTCTCCATTCTCGAGGGTCTCGACATTACGGCGCGCACGGCCGGCAATGCGATCCTGGAGGACGTCGTACGCAAGGTCCGCCGCAACATAGAGGAGGGCAAGACCATCGCGGAGCCGATGAAACAGTCCAAATTCTTCCCGGTGATGGTGACACAGATGGTTTCCGTCGGTGAATCCACGGGAGAATTGGATACGATGCTCGTAAAGGTCGCGGACTATTACGAGGAGGAGGTAGACGTCATCATGAACAACCTCCTGACGATCATGGAGCCTTTCCTCATGGTCTTCCTCGGGGTCATCGTGGGCGGCATCGTGATCGCCATGTATTTGCCGCTGTTCAAACTGATCCAGGTGCTCTCCGGCGGCTAGTTGGCTAGGCACGGTCCAGTCGCCGGCAAGTCCGGAGGATAGGGAAAGAGACTGCGGCTGGCCTCATTAATCATGGTACGTGCAGAGGAACGCGAGGCAAATGTGCTTACGCAGGAAAGAGTCATTCTGCCCGCCTGGCCCCAGGGCGGCACGATGCGCCGGCCTGCCTTTCAGGACCAAGCCGGCGAGTTGAATCGGCGCCTGCTCTGGCTGATTGCGGCCCGGACCTTGATCCTGCTGCTGGGATTGAACCTCGCACGGCCGCTGGGCATCCTGCCCGATCGTCTTGGACCCTTTCCGTTTGTTTCATGCTTCAATGTTTTTGCGGTGACCCTCGCATTCGGGTATCTCGTGCTGTGGTGGACCCGTTGGCGGCCGATGTCGCATCTCAATCTGCAGATCGCCGTCGATCTGTGCATCGCAACCATGTTGGTCGCTCACACGCACGGCAGCGAGAGCCCATTCATCTCCTTTTATCTTCTGATTATCATTTACTGCGGCCTGACCCTGGGCAGGAATGGAGGAGTGATCGGAGCCGCGCTCAGTACCATCCTCTACGCCGGAATCATCTACTTTGGCCACATCGGCGTGCTTCCATTTGGCGGACAGCCAGCGGAGCTGAGCGCCCTGTTCTTTCGCATCTCCCTGCACGTGCTTGGATTCTTCTCCGTGGCGCTGCTCGGAGCCGACCTGTCGCAGCGACTTCGTGTCGTCCAGGCGGAACTGCAACAGAAGATCGATTCACTCGAACGTCTCCAGAAGCTTACGGAACATATCGTCTCCAGCATCCGGAGCGGTTTGCTGGCCACCGACTTAGACGGCACCATCACCCTGTTCAACGACACGGCTGAGGAGCTTACCGAAAAAACGCGCGCCGACATCGTCCATCACTCGATCTGCGATGTGCTCGGAGAGGGATTGTGGAACAGAATCCGGGGCGTCGATCTGTTTCGCGACGCGCGTCCGTTGCGCCATGAGGAGTGGTTGGTGCTTCCCGGGGGCCACCGCCGATTCCTCGGATACAGTGTCTCGCCTCTCATGGACCACGAACGAACCCTGATCGGCTACGTCGTCTCGTTTCAGAATCTGACGGACATCAAGCGCCTCGAGGAGGAAGTGCGGATCAAAGACAGAATGGCTGCCATCGGACGCATGGCTGCCGGCCTCGCCCACGAGATCCGCAATCCGCTGGCCGCCATGCGCGGTTCGGTTGAAATCCTGCGCTCCCACCTGGTCCTCGGCGGCGCGGATGCGCGTCTCCTCGATATCCTAGTCAGGGAGAGCGACCGGCTCAACAAGTTCGTGGAGGAGTTCCTCGATTTCGCCAAACCGACGCGATGCGTTCGCCAATCGTTGGATTTGGCGCCCCTGCTTCAGGACTCCATTACTCTGCTGAAAAACAGCCCGGCCGTGCTGGAAGGACACCGAGTCGAGCTCTGCCTCGCTTCCGGACAGATTCTCATCGACGGGGACGCGGACAGGCTGAAGCAGGTGTTCTGGAACCTGGCCCAGAATGCGCTGCGCGCCATGCCTGCAGGTGGCACGCTCCGAATCTCTGCCCGGAACGAGGAAGACGGAGGCGGGCAGATCGTGTTTGAGGATAACGGCACGGGTATGACCGAGGAGGAAAAGACCCAACTCTTCCAGCCCCTGCACTCGGGTTTTGCGGGCGGCACCGGCCTCGGGCTGAGCATCATCTTTCAGATTGTAGAGGATCACCAGGGCAAGATCCGTTTCGAAAGCGAGAAAGGCCGCGGGACCAGGGTCACCTTGTACCTTCCGCCTGCAGCGCATTAAGCCTATGGATTCCAAACCGACGATTCTGCTGGTAGACGACGAGCCGAACATCATCGAGATTCTCGACATCGTCCTGCGTGATGCCGGAATGGAAGTCTACAAGGCCTCCTCGGCAAGTGCCGCGCTCGACCTTTTGCATAAAACGGAGGTCGACGTGCTGATTTCGGACATTCGCATGCCGGATCTTTCGGGCGTGGAGTTGCTTAAGGAAGCAAAGAGGCTCGCACCTGAAACCGTATGCATTCTGATCACAGCCTACGCCAGCACGGACACAGCCATCGACGCGCTTCAGCACGGCGCCTATGACTACCTGACGAAGCCGTTTAAGATGGAGGAACTCCTGAACATTGTCCGGCACTCCCTCGAGAAAAAATCCTTAAAACGAGAGGTTGCCACCCTCAAGAGCGAAATCGAGGCCCAGCAGGGACAGAAGCTTTTCCAGGCACTGCATCGGAGCCAGCTCGTCGGCAAGAGCCCGAAGATGCTCGACGTCTATCGGACCATCGGGACCGTGGCCATGGGTGAGAGCACAGTCCTCGTCACGGGAGAGAGCGGAACCGGGAAGGAGCTGGTCGCGCGCGCTATTCACGAAGCATCGGGAAGGAAAGACTTGCCTTTCGTCTCGATCAATTGCGGCGCTTTCCCCGAAACGCTCCTGGAAAGCGAGTTGTTCGGCTACATGAAGGGTGCATTCACCGGGGCCGCGAGTAATAAGAAGGGGTTGCTTGAGGCAGCCAACGGCGGTTCGATATTTCTCGATGAGATCGGCGACATGACCCCCGCCATGCAGGTAAAGCTCCTTCGTGTCTTGCAGGAGAGACAGCTTCGGCCGTTGGGGGGAACCCAGGAAGTACCTGTCGACGTCCGCGTGATCGCCGCCACCAATCGAGATTTGCAGGCAGCCATTCACCAGGGCCAGTTTCGTGAAGATCTGTATTACAGGATCGCAGTCATTACGATCCTCCTGCCACCTCTAAGGGAGCGCGCCGAGGACATCGATCTGCTCGCCTTTCACTTTTTGCACCAGTATGCCGAAAAGAACGGGAAGAGGGTCTTCAGCATTACGCGCGAGGCCTTGAACTGCCTGGAGAATTACCATTGGCCTGGAAACGTACGCGAACTCGAAAACACCATCGAACGCGCCATCGCCCTGGAGACCACCGAAGCCATCCAGATTGAGCGCCTGCCCGACGCTGTCCGCAAGCTGCCTTCACCTGCGGTGTGCGAGTCCATAGCGCTTCCTGAGGAGTCCTTTGACATCGAGGAGTTTTTGCGCAGTCTCGAACGAGACCTGATCTGCCAGATTTTGAAGCGGACCGATGGGAATCAAACTCTGGCCGCGGAATATCTTAGACTGACCAAGCCGTCCCTCCGCCATCGCATCCAGGCCCTGGGAATAAATCCCTCTATCTATCGGCATCCTTAGAATCGGCCACGGATTACCTAGCACCGCCAGTAGGCCGCAACCAAATGTGAACGACCGAGCCTGATTCGAGATTCGAAATTCGAAATTCGAGATTGGGAATATTGAATTTCGAATCTCGAATCTCGAATTTTCAGATTACACAGATTTTTTCGCTCATAGACGGGCATCTCCTGTTAGGTACAGTTAAGGACAGAGGTGCTGTATCCAGAGCTTTCCTTTTCGACGGTGGGCGCCGCGCTCGAGGTTCATCGACAGCTGGGTCCGGGCTTTCTCGAGGTCGTGTACGAGCGCGCTCTGGGACACGAACTCACATTGAGACAAATTCCTTTCAGCCGTCAGGTTTCATTTCAGGTGAGGTACAAAGAGATAGCGGCAGGAAAATACCGAGCGGATCTTGTAGTGGATGGCAAGCTCATTGTCGAAATCAAAGCTTCATCCAATCTGATACCCGTACGCCAAGCCCAGGCTCTGAATTATTTCAAGGCAACAGGACTCCGCCTGGCAATTCTGTTCAACTTCGGGAGAGAGTCATTGGAAGTAAGGCGCATCGTCCTCTAGCCATTTCGTGTAATTCGTGCAATTCGTGGCCATGTAATTCGTGGCCATGTGATGCTTTTCAGCACCTCGGAGGTGATGCGTATCATCACCTTCGGCAGTATGGCTAAATTTTCATGGATATAGAGATCTCAGGATCGCATTGATTCTAAATCGCTTATGACAATATGTGCGCCACGTCATTTTGTGGCATGCGTATTGCTGTACTTATCAGCGGACGCACTCAACCATCCACAGGAGAGGAGAGAATATAAATGAAGAACGAACAGGGGTTTTCGCTTGTAGAGTTGTTGATTGTGGTGGCGATCATTGCCATTATCGCAGCCATCGCTGTACCCAGCCTGCTGACCTCACGCATGGCTGCCAATGAATCCGGCGGGATTGAGGGTTGTCGCACAGCCGGGTCCGCAGAGGTGGCCTATGCCTCTGTCAATAACCAGAAATATGGATCGTTCGCACAGCTCGTGGCGGACAGTTACTTGGACGCGCGGTACATAAACGCAGCTGGGTTTAACGGCTACACATATAGTGAAGACGTCGCCGTTGTTGGCGTGCCTGCCGGCATCCCGACTTCAGTCGCCACGGGCGGATTCGGCATTCTGGCAACCCCGATACCCGGCTCTGCCCGCTATCTCTATGGCATCGGTGTCGACCAGGTCGTACGGTATCAGTCATTTGTTGCTCCCGCGACGGCGAATCCAGGAGGCATGGCAGCTGGCGATGGTATCGGGACTGTACATTAACTCCAAATTGCGGTTCGATCCGGGGAGTTGTGTAGCAGACCGAGAGCTGCTGTTCACCCTGGCTCTCTAATCAGAAATGAGAAGGCGAGGATGCGATCCTCGCCTTTTCTGTCTTGTGGACTTGGGCGGGAAATCCCGTAATTACCCGCGTCTGGGCGATGTCTCAGGAATCTTCACCTCTCGGCTTTGGCAAGCCTAACCTGAATCCGGCCGAACTAAAACCAGTAGCACAAGGACAATGTGCGGTGGACCGCATACGATATGGTAATATGGTATCGATATGGCAAATCGAAAAAAGGTCACATTCACTCTTGATGACGCTACTGTCCTCCAGATTAGCGATGCAGCCCAGCGCCTCGCGATACCTAAGAGCGAAGTGGTCCGCGAGGCCGTACAGGACTATCACCTGCGCATCGGGAAACTCAGCGAAGCCGAGCGGCGCCGCATGCTTGCTGACTTTGACCGGCTCGTGCCCATGATTCCGGACCGGCCTGCGGCTGACGTGGATAAGGAAATCGACGAGATCCGCAAGGCCCGGCGGCGCGGGGGGCGCAAGGGCGCGCGGAGAAACCGCCCTTGATTGTCCTCGACACGTCGGTGCTCATTGATGCCCTCACCGGCCCAAAACGGTCGGCCCCACTGCTGCGGCAGGCAATCGACAGGGGGGAACGACTGCTGCTCCCGGCCCTTGTTCTTTATGAGTGGCTCAGAGGACCGCGACTCGAGGCGGAGCTAGAGGCTCAGGAAGCGCTGTTCCCTTCAATGACCGCTGTTCCTTTTGGACCCGTAGAAGCTGTTGCGGCATCACGGCTGTATCGGGCGCTCTCGCGTCCCCGAAGTCGCGAAATTGACATAGCCATCGCTGTCGTGGCCATCGGTAAAAACGCGGATCTGTGGACCTTGAACCCTCGAGATTTTGCCGACATCCCGAAATTGAGCTTGTACTCCGCCTGAAAAAACGCCACGGATTTCACCGATTCCACCGAACATTTCTGTGAAATCCGTGTAATCCGTGGCGGCCCTTTATGCGGCTGGGTCTTTCGGCTATCCCAGGTCCACTTTCTTGCCCTTAAGGGCATCCAGGTTGACACCGCCCGAGAGCAGGTCATTTTCAAGATCGGGCTCAAGCTCGACAATCTCTTCCGGAACAATCTCTTCCGTCAGCCGGATGTTGCGGTAGTACTCCATTCCCGTACCGGCAGGAATGAGGCGCCCCATGATGACGTTCTCCTTGAGTCCACGCAGGTAATCGACCTTTCCGCTGATGGCGGCTTCGGTCAGCACGCGTGTGGTCTCCTGGAACGAGGCGGCCGAAATAAAGCTGTCTGTCGAGAGCGAGGCCTTCGTGATGCCGAGAAGCAGCGGGCGGCCTTTCGCCGGTTGTCCGCCGTTGGACTCGACGCGATCGTTCTCCTCGTAGAAGCGGAACTTATCGACCTGTTCGTCGAGAAGGAATTCGGTATCGCCGACCTCCTCCACCTTGATCCAGCGCATCATCTGTCTCACGATTACTTCGATGTGCTTGTCGTTGATGTTCACGCCCTGCAGCCGGTAAACCTCCTGGATTTCGTTCACCAGGTAGCTCTGCAGCTCCTTCTCTCCCAGGACGCGCAAGATGTCGTGCGGGTTGCGCGGCCCGTCCATCAAGGCCTCGCCGGCCCTGACAAATTCGCCCTCCTGCACGTTGATGTGAACTCCGCGAGGCAGCAGGTACTCTTTGATGAGCCCGCTGACGAGGTCGCTCTGGTTATTCACCTCTATCTTCCGCTGCCCGCGGACGAGGCCGCCATACTTGACGAAGCCGTCGATTTCCGTGATGACTGCCGTCTCTTTGGGCTTGCGCGCCTCGAAGAGTTCCACGATGCGCGGCAGACCGCCGGTGATGTCCTTCGTCTTGCGCGTTTCCCGCGGGATCTTGGATAGAATACTTCCCGGAAAAACCGCCTCGCCGTCCGTCACCCAGAGGTGAGCCTTGGAAGGAAGCAGGTAGCTCTTGACCACCTTGCCCTTCTCGTTCTTGATCAGGATCTGAGGCTGGTACTTCTCTTCCGCCGACTCGGTGATAACCTGCCGCACCAAGCCGGTGTTTTCGTCGCGCTCCTCCTTGACTGTCACGCCATCGATGATGTCCTTGAACGCTGCGGTGCCGCCAAATTCGGTCAAGATGGCGAATGAGTATGGATCCCATTCCACCAGAATCTGGCCGGGCTTGATCTTCTGGCCTTCCTTGATCTTCAAAATGGCGCCGTACGCGACGGAGTAGCGTTCCTTCTCGCGGCCAGCCTCGTCGGCGATGATGAGCGTCCCGTTCCTGTTCATGACCACCAGGTTCTGGTCGCGGTTGGTTACGTGCAGGATATTGAGAAACTTGACGATGCCTTCGTTCTTGGCCTCTTCCGTAGACGCCTCGTGAGTTCTACTGGCAGTGCCTCCGATATGGAACGTTCTCATGGTGAGCTGCGTGCCCGGCTCCCCGATCGACTGGGCAGCGATGACTCCCACCGCTTCGCCCATGTTTACAAGGTTTCCCGTGGCGAGATTGCGCCCGTAACATTTTACGCAGACGCCGCGCTTGGCCTTGCAGGTCAGCACGGAGCGGATCTTTATCTTTTCGATGCCGGCCGACTGAATGTCGCCGGCCAGAGTTTCCGTGATCTCCTGATTGACGTCGACGATCTGCTCGCCGGTTAGCGGATCCTTCACGTTCTCGAGAGCGACACGGCCAACGATGCGGTCGCGCAAGGGCTCGATGATCTCGCCGCCCTCGATGATCGAGGTGACGTAGATGCCATCGAGTGTCTCGCAGTCATCGAGGGAAATAATGACATCCTGGGCGACGTCCACGAGCCGGCGCGTGAGATAGCCTGAGTCCGCCGTCTTTAACGCGGTATCGGCCAGACCCTTGCGGGCGCCGTGCGTCGAGATGAAGTACTGCAGCACGGTGAGCCCTTCGCGGAAGTTCGCGGTGATCGGCGTCTCGATGATCTCTCCGGATGGCTTGGCCATCAGACCGCGCATCCCCGCCAGCTGGCGGATCTGCTGTTTACTGCCGCGGGCGCCGGAGTCGGCCATGATAAAGATCGGGTTGAATTCCTCCCCTTTCTCGTCCTGTTGGGCCATTTCGCGAAACATCTCATCGGAGACTTTTTCCGTTACATCCGACCAGATGTCGATGATCTTGTTGTAGCGCTCGCCGTCGGTAATCGCGCCGTCCTGGTACTGTCTCTCGACCTCGATCACGTTGCCGTTGGCAGCATCCACCAGGTCCGTTTTGTTGTCGGGCACGATGAGGTCCTCGATGCCGATCGAAATGCCGGCCTTGGTGGCGTGCAGAAATCCGAGGTCCTTCAAGTCGTCGAGCATCTGGACGGTGGTCTCCAGCCCGAAATGCAGATAGCAATAATTGACCAGCTGCTGCAGCCCTTTTCTCTTCATCAGGCCGTTGATGAAGGGCATGGCTTTGGGCAGAATCGAATTAAAGATCAGGCGCCCTATCGTGGTGTTGATGAACTCGTTGTGCACCTCGCGAACGTCCGCGCGTGTGACTCCCTGATCGTCATATTGGGTGGTAAGGTCCATCAGCAGGCCGCTGAAGCGGTACCGGACAGGGGTGAGCCTTTCCACCATGCCGTTCTCAAGCGCGAACATGGCTTCATCGTAGGAACCGAAGATGCGGCCCTCTCCCTTGGTTCCCTTCTTTGCCTTGGTCAGGTAATAGCAACCCAGCACGATGTCCTGGCTGGGGATGGCGATGGGCTGGCCGTTGGCCGGTGAAAGGATGTTCTGCGTGCTTAACATCAGCACTGAGGCCTCGATCTGCGCTTCCGGCGACAGTGGAATGTGCACGGCCATCTGATCACCGTCGAAGTCCGCGTTGAAAGCGGTGCAAACGAGAGGCGGAATCTTGATCGCCTTGCCTTCAATCAGGACCGGTTCGAATGCCTGAATGCCCAGACGATGCAGGGTCGGCGCCCTGTTCAGGAGCACCGGATGATCCTGAATTACTTCCTCGAGAATGTCCCAGACCACTGGTTCCTGGCGTTCGACCATTTCCTTAGCACTTTTGATAGTCGCGGCATGGCCTTCTTTTTCAAGCCGGTTGTAAATGAATGGCTTGAAGAGTTCGAGGGCCATCTTCTTGGGGAGTCCGCACTGGTGCAGCTTCAGTTCAGGACCCACCACAATCACGGAGCGGCCCGAGTAGTCGACGCGCTTGCCCAGCAGGTTCTGGCGGAAACGGCCGGACTTGCCCTTGAGCGTGTCGCTGAGCGACTTCAGCGGCCGGTTGTTGGCGCCGCGCAGAACTCGCCCGCGGCGGCCGTTGTCGAACATGGCATCGACCGCCTCCTGCAACATGCGCTTCTCATTGCGGATGATCACCTCGGGAGCGCGCAACTCCATCAGTTTTTTCAGCCGGTTGTTGCGATTGATCACGCGCCGATAGAGATCGTTCAGATCCGAGGTGGCGAAGCGGCCGCCGTCAAGCGGCACCAACGGACGCAGCTCGGGTGGAATCACAGGGATTACATCCAGGATCATCCACTCCGGTTTGTTCCCCGATTTGCGGAAGGCGTCAACGACCTTCAGGCGCTTCGAAAATTTGATGCGCTTCAGTTGGGAGGTTTCCGTCTTCATGGCGGTGCGCAGCTCGTCTGACAGCTCCTCGACGTCCACCCGTTTCAGAAGTTCCTTGATTGCTTCGGCACCCATCATGGCGCGGAACTTGCCTGCGAAGTCCTGCATGGTCGCACGGTACTTTTCCTCCGTCAGCAGCTCCTTCTCTTTGAGTGGAGCCTCGCCCGGATCTATGACGACATAGGCCTCGAAATAGAGCACGCGCTCCAAGTCCCGGAGACTGATGTCCAACAGGTGGCCGATGCGACTCGGCAGACCCTTGAAAAACCAGACATGGGAACATGGGGAGGCGAGCTCGATGTGGCCGAGTCTCTCGCGCCGCACTTTGGACAAGGTGACTTCCACACCACACTTGTCGCAGGTCACGCCGCGATATTTCATCCGTTTGTATTTGCCGCACAGGCACTCCCAGTCCGTGACGGGGCCGAATATGCGGGCGCAGAAGAGGCCGTCTTTTTCAGGTTTGAAGGTGCGGTAATTGATGGTCTCCGGCTTGGTCACCTCGCCGTGAGACCACGCCCGGATTTTTTCGGGCGAGGCCAGACTGATGCGAATGCTGTCGAAGTCATTGCTCAGATCTGACTTTTCCATTGCGTCTTTGAAACTTCTCAATGTTGCTCCCCCCTAGTGGTAGAGGTTCAATTTCACCGATTCCATTCTCAAATCCCGTTTCCGACACCAGGTCCCAATCCGGCAACCCATGACGCGTCACGCGTCATCCCTCACTCCGAGGGAAGGGGTTCCACGCGCCGGGCCTTTTGCTTCTGGATCAACTCAACATCAAGACAAAGGCTCTGCAGCTCGCGGATCAGCACGTTGAATGACTCGGGAATACCCGGTGTAAAGTGGGATTCGCCTTTTACAATGGCTTCGTAAATCTTGGTTCTACCCTGAATGTCGTCAGACTTGGCAGTCAGGAGTTCCTGGAGAATATTGGCGGCGCCATAAGCTTCCAGAGCCCAAACTTCCATTTCGCCAAATCTCTGGCCTCCGAACTGGGCCTTGCCGCCCAGAGGCTGTTGAGTAATGAGCGAGTACGGTCCGATGCTGCGTGCGTGAATCTTGTCATCGACGAGATGCGAGAGCTTCAGCATGTAGATGTACCCGACGGTGACTTTCTGATCGAATCGCTCGCCGGTCATGCCGTCAAAAAGGTCGATCTTTCCGCTACCCGGCAGGCCGGCGCGCCGCAGCATTTCTTTGATTTCCATTTCCGAGGCTCCGTCAAAAACCGGAGTCGCAAAATACAGCCCGAGCGATCTTGCCGCCCAGCCGAGGTGGGTTTCGAGGAGCTGTCCCACATTCATGCGCGAGGGCACTCCCAGGGGGTTGAGCACGATCTCAACTGGAGATCCGTCTGGAAGGTAGGGCATGTCTTCTTCTGGCAGGATGCGCGCGATGACACCCTTGTTGCCGTGGCGCCCAGCCATCTTGTCACCCACGGAAAGTTTGCGTTTCATCGCGACATAAACCTTGACCATCTTGATTACGCCGGGCGGCAGCTCATCGCCGCGGCGCAGCTTGGCGAGCTGCTCTTCGTGCAGGGTCTTGAGAATCTGGATCTGCTTGTCGGTCTTCTCTTCCATCCGCTTGATGCCGTCGACGACCTTGCCTTCCTTCTCAGCCTTGAAATCATTCTTGATCTTGTTCAGCTCCGTCGAGCTGAGGCCGACAAGCATCGAGCGCGTGAGCTTCGTCTTCGCCCGCAGCATGACCTCCCCGGAACGGCTGGTGACGTCTTCGAGCAGGACCTCGCCGGCCAGGATGTCGATCAGCTGCTTGGTGCGTTCCTCTTTGATGATGCGGATCTCGTCGTTGAGATCCTTTTCCATCTTCTCCACCTGCTCCGCTTCGATCGCCTTGGCACGCTCGTCCTTGGGCACACCCTTGCGGGAGAAGATCTTTACGTCGACAATCGTCCCTTCGATGCCTGGAGGCGTGACCAGGGAAGCGTCGCGTACTTCGCCGGCCTTCTCACCGAAGATGGCCCGCAACAACTTCTCCTCGGGCGAAAGTTGCGTTTCCCCCTTGGGTGTGACCTTGCCGACGAGAACGTCTCCCGGACGCACTTTGGCGCCGATCCGGATGATGCCGCTCTCATCGAGGTCGCGCAGCGAAGCGTCGCTGACGTTCGGTATATCGCGCGTGATTTCCTCCGGTCCCAGCTTGGTGTCGCGCGCCTCGATTTCCAGCTCTTCGATATGAATCGAGGTGTAGCTGTCCTCCTTGACCAGTTTCTCGCTGACCAGGATGGCGTCCTCGAAGTTGTACCCACGCCAGGGCATGAAGGCTACAAGGACGTTGCGGCCGAGCGCGAGCTCGCCCTTGTCCGTGCACGGACCGTCCCCCAGCACCTGTCCCTTGACCACCCGCTCGCTCCTGTTGACGAGGGGCACCTGGTTGATGCAGGTGTTCTGGTTGGAGCGCTTGAATTTTGTCAGCGAGTAAATGTCGACGCCGGCATCGCGGGCGCCCTTGCCGTTTTCGCTCTCGCCTTCGACTCGCACGATGATGCGTGTTGAGTCGACGCTGTCGACAACTCCGGTCCGCTTGCAGATCACCACCGCGCCGGAATCCTTGGCGGTGATGTACTCCATGCCTGTGCCGATATAGGGAGCTTCCGCGCGCAGCAGGGGCACGGCCTGGCGCTGCATGTTGGACCCCATGAGAGCCCGGTTGGCATCGTCGTGTTCCAGGAACGGGATGAGACTGGCGGCAACGCTCACGAGCTGCTTCGGAGACACGTCAATGTATTGCACCTGATCCCGCGGAACGAGCACGAAGTTGCCGGCAATGCGCGCGTTGACGCGATCCTGCATCATCTCGCCGTTCTTATCCAGCTCGACGTTCGCCTGCGCAATTGTGTACTTCTCCGCTTCCCAAGCTGTCTGGTAAAAGGAAAATGGTTCGAACTGCGCGGGGCGTTTCGAGGCCGATTCGCAGCGGCGATTCTCTTTCTCGATCAGATCGCGTTCCACCTGCTCGCCGACTTTGAAGTGACAGTCGCCCGGAAAGACGACCTGGACGAAATCCAGCACCCTGCCGTTCTTCACTTTTCGGTAGGGCGACTCGATGAACCCGTAATCGTTGATGCGGGCATAACAACTCAGGGAGGAAATCAAGCCGATGTTGGGCCCTTCCGGAGTCTCGATCGGACAGATGCGCCCGTAATGGGTCGGGTGCACGTCGCGCACCTCGAACCCAGCCCGCTCGCGGCTCAATCCGCCCGGCCCCAGAGCCGAGAGACGGCGCTTGTGGGTGATCTCCGAAAGCGGATTGGTCTGATCCATGAACTGGGAAAGCTGGCTGCTGCCGAAGAACTCGCGGATCGATGCCATGACGGGCTTGGCATTGATCAGGTCATGGGGCATGGCCGTGGTCATTTCCTGATGCACGGACATTTTTTCCTTGATTGCCCGTTCCATGCGCACCAAGCCGATGCGGAACTGGTTTTCGAGCAACTCGCCTACCGCTCTCACGCGGCGGTTGCCGAGGTGATCGATATCATCCACGCTGCCTATATTCTTGGGCAGCTTGAGGGCGTAGCGGATGACGGAGTGGAAGTCTTCCGCGATGAGCGTGCGTTGGTCCAGCGACGTGTTCAGATCGAGCTTGATGTTGAACTTCAGGCGGCCGACCTTCGAAAAATCGTACTTGCGGGGATCGTAGAACATCCCCTCAAAAAGCGCCGTGGCCGTTTCGATCGTGGGCGGGTCGCCGGGGCGCTGTTTGCGATAGATCTCGATGAGCGCCTCTTCCTGCGACTTGATGTGATCTTTTTTGAGCGTCTGCGACATGGTGACCCCGGTGTCTTCCTTCTCGGGGAAAAACACATCGACCGTCTGGATGTCGGCTTCACTCAGATTGTTGATGATCTGCGAAGTCACCTCGGCGTTGGGCTCAAGAAGGACTTCGCCGGTCTCGGTGTTGATCACCTCGGACAACGACAGAGCCCCCTCGAGCCCGTCTTGGTCCATCCTGATTTCGGCCACACCTGCCTTGATCAT
>Ga0187885_10002271_pt1 | contig 19180 bp, 19 predicted proteins | sample June2016WEW_20_1_3_FD_132970 | JGI IMG/M metagenome (GOLD analysis project Ga0187885, IMG submission 132970) | Peatland microbial communities from SPRUCE experiment site at the Marcell Experimental Forest, Minnesota, USA - June2016WEW_20_100 | ecosystem: Environmental > Terrestrial > Soil >... | reverse complement strand
CGAGGGCGTCGGGGAAGTTGTAGGCGGTGGCGATATAGGCCGTGCAGTGGCACGGCGAGCCGAAGGTGTGGGCCGATACCGCCGCCGCGGTGGCGAAGCGATCGGCGCCGGCATAGCGCACGACCACCAGATGGAAGGCATGCAGCGTATCGTCGAAGGACCCCACGTAGACGACGCCGTTGGCGACCGCAGGCGAAGAGAGGATCAAGCCGCTAGTGGCGGCAGTCCAGAGCGGGGTGCAAGTTTTGGGGCTGCCGCTGCAGCCGCTGACTCCGGTCGCGTCGAAGGCATACAGGCTGTCGTCGTAGGACCCGACGTAGACCACGCCGTTGGCGACCGCGGGCGAGGACAAGATGCCGCCTCCGGTGGTGGCCGTCCACAGCGGTGTGCAGGATCCGCCGCCGCTGTTGCAGCCGACCGCGTAGGCATACAGCTTGTCGTCGTAGGACCCGACGTAGACCACGCCGTTGGCCACCGCGGGCGAGGAGTGGATGGCGCTGCCGGTGGTGGCAGTCCAGAGCGGCGAGCAGGATCCCCCGCCGCTGTTGCAGCCGACCGCGAAGGCATACAGCTTGTGATCGTAGGAGCCGACGTAGACCACGCCGTTGGCGACCGCGGGCGAGGAGAAGATCGAGCCGCCCGTGGTGGCAGTCCAGAGCGGCGAGCAGGATCCCCCGCCGCTGTTGCAGCCGACCGCGTAAGCGTACAGCTTGCCATCGTAGGAGCCGACGTAGACCACGCCGTTCGCTACCGCGGGCGAGGACTCGATGTCGCCTCCGGTGAAGCCCGTCCAGAGCGGTGAGCAGGTCTTGGGGCTGCCGCTGCAGCCGCTGACCCCGGCCGCGTTGAAAGCATACAGCTCGCCGTCCGAGGAGCCGACGTAGACGACGCCGTTCGAGACCACGGGTGAGGAGTAGTCGATAGCGCCGCCGGTAGCGCCCGTCCAGAGCGGGCTGCAGGATCCGCCACCGCTGGCGCAGCCGACCGCGTACGCATACAGCTTGTCGTCCTCGGACCCGACGTAGACCACGCCGTTGGCCACCGCGGGCGAGGATTGGATGGCGCTGCCGGTGGTGGCCGTCCAGAGCGGCGAGCAGGATCCCCCGCCGCTGTTGCAGCCGACCGCGAAAGCGTACAGCTTGCCATCGTAGGAACCGATGTAGACCACGCCGTTCGCGACCGCGGGCGAGGAGTAGATGGCGTTGCCGATAATGGCCGTCCAGGCGGTCCCCAGAGCGTGTACGTTGGAGGCGGACAGGGTCGTCTCAGCGGCGTTGTAGCCCTGGCGGGTCGGATCGTTGCGGAACTGGGTCCAGTCGCCGCTGACCGCGACGGATTGCGGCTGTGCAAGTGCGGTCCCCGCCGAGACAGGTCTGGCGGCCGGCCCGGCCCAGACCGTGAAGAGGCCGCAGAGCAGGAGCGCCGCGGGAGCCAGGCCCAGGAACCGGACCAGCGGCCGGCGCGGAGTCCACGAGCCCGACCCAGACTGAACAGCAGCCGACACGAGTGACTTCACCGAACCCCGCTCCTTTCGGTCCCGGACAGATCCGAGATCAGCTGCTCCGGATCTGCAACGGATCGCATCGACCGACGACGCGCGATCTACGTTGGTACACCCCATCAGCGGGTCGGATCGGACCAGTTCGGTCCGCCCCTGCTCGTCGGGATGGCCTGCTGCCGATGGCGAACGAGCACGTCCATCCTACTCACATGGGCTGGGCATGGGTAGCCGAAACAGGCCGCGGCCACAGGCAGCGCCGGGCTCCCACTTAGCGGGCAGCTACGATCGCTTGAGTGTCACGCTGATCGGGTCCGGTGGCTTGGCTCGCACTATCGCCGCCCGCTGTGCTCGTGGCTGTGATCCATTCTGCCGGCCGCCGGACATAGCGGACCGGCCGACGTGACTTCACAGCGCCTCTATGTCAAGAGGCGAGGGCCAGGCGATGGGCCTGATCGGCTACGAGACGGCAATAGACGACCTTCGCCAGTTGGCGCTTGAGACTCCGGAGAGCCTCGCGCGACGACTTGTGCTCGGCGAGTTTGCGCTCGTAGTGGTCTCTGCCGGGCCCCGGATGCATGGTCTGGACCCGCGCCGCGAGGTGGAGCGCGTTGTTGAGCGACCGATTGCCATTCCGAGACAGGCGGTGCCGGGTGACCTCGCCGCTGGACACCTCGATCGGCGCCGTGCCGGAGTAGCTGGCGAAGCAATCCGCAGAGGCGAAGCGACCGACGTCGCCGACGTGGCCGAGGATCTTCGCGGCGAGCACCTCGCTGATCCCAAAGATCGACCTAAGCGTCGTGCCGTTCGCGGCGACGGCACCCGCGCGAGCCCGGTTCTCCACGAGGGCCCGGTCGATCCGCCGCAGGTCAGCGACGAGGGCACGCGCCATGGCCTTGCGCTCGAGGTCGACTGCGGTGGCGGGCCGGACTCCGCCCAGGAGTCTCGCGGCCGCCACGGTTGAGAGCTCCGTCGGCGCACCACCGGGACGCAGGTCACGCAGCAGACGGTGGAGCCGGTTGACCACTCGACGCCGCTCCCCGGTCAGCTCGTCGCGGCGGTCAGACAGGAGCCGCAGCACGGCGGTGTGGTCCTCGGGGCCAACGCGGCGCAGGTCCGATTGGCTCTGGGCCACTCTGGCGACGCTGGCGGCGTCGATGGCATCGGTCTTGCGCCCGTGACCGCGATCGAGCAGGCGGGCGCGGGCAGCAAGCGTCGCCGGCACGTCGAGCACGGTCTGGTCGCGTGCAGTTAGCCCCTGGGCGAGGAGGCGTCCGAGACCGCTGGCGCCCTCGACGGCCCAGATCCGGTCCGGCCACCGCTCCGCCCAGCGCAGCAGCCGCTCTGTGGTCGTTCGAGTCGCGGCAGCGCGCAACTCGCCCAGGACGAGTCCTTGCGGGTCGAGCGCCACGGCCGTATGCGAGGCCTTGTGAAGATCGATGCCGATCGTGATCACCCCGTGTCTCCTCAAGCTGCGCGGACGAATGGAGCACCGCGGCGGGCAACCTGAGTTTCGGGGAACGTCTCACGCCTCTATCGAGCCACGCCGGCGGCGGTCGGTGACCGGCCGGCACGCTATGAGAGAGCCACACCCGGCGGGTGGGCAAGGAGCGTGGGAGCCAACCGGTCACCGACCTCGCACCCTACGGCCCGCGCGGTCCGGGTGCTGTGCGCATCTAAACAAGTCAGGAGCGTGTCTCACTGAACGCACGCCTTCCCATCCGACCCGCGTCCATGTATCGCGAACGGAGGGCACGCACGTGACGGCGATCGGTATCGACACCCACAAGGCAACGCTCGCGGCATGCGCTGTCGATGAGCTCGGTCGGCCAGTCGGCGAGGCGACATTCGCCAACGATCGGGCCGGTCACGTCGCGTTCATCGCCTGGGCTCGCTCGATCGCGCCAGAGGCGACCATCGGCGTGGAGGGCTCATCGTCGTTTGGCGCGCCGCTCGCGCGGACGGCCCAGGGCGCCGGGCTTTGCGTCCGCGAGGTGCCACCGCACCTGAGCCGTGTCGAACGCCTGCGCACGCGCCGGCCGGGCAAGAGCGATCCGGGTGATGCCCTCGCGATCGCCCGGGTCACGGCCCGCGAGTCGAACCTGCCGCCGATCAGACTGCCTGATCGGACAACCGAGCTGCGGCTGCTCCTCGAAGCCCGAGAAGACCTCGTGGCCGAGTCGACCCGAGCACGAAATCGACTGCACGCCCATCTGCTCACTCTCGCACCAGGCTATGGCGGGACGGTCACGAACCTCGTCGCCGCTCACCGTCGTGCGACGGCAGGGCGGCTCCTGCGCGGCATCGGCGGCGTCCAGGCTGAACTCGCCCGTGGGCTGCTCCTGCGCCTCGCGCATCTCGATCGGGAGGTCAAGGCTCTGACGATCCGGATCGGATTGCTCGTTGCCGGTCACCCGCTCCTGGGACTGCCGGGTGCAGGTCCGATCACCGCCGCCCGGCTAATCGCCGAGGTCGGCGATGTCAGACGCTTCCGATCTGCCGACGCCCTCGCGGCCCTGGCTGGCGTCGCACCTATCCCAGCTAGCTCAGGGCAAGTCCAGCGCATGCGTCTCAACCGGGGCGGCAACCGCCAGCTAAACCGAGCTTTCTATGTCATCGCCGTGATCCAGTCCCGCTTCTTCCCCCCAGCCAAGGCGTATGTCACACGCCGGATGGAGGTCGACGGGAAGTCGTGGCGCGAAGCGATCCGTGCCCTCAAGCGCATGTTGGTTCGGCCCGTGTTCAGGCTTCTCCTCGAGGGTGCGGAACTGCAGATGGAGGCCGCTTGACAGATAGGAGCCTGTGCGTCGTGGGGGTGCGTGGCGCGCCGCATCTCGAGCAGCCACCGACGGCGAGCGAGGACTCTCTAGCTGCGGCCGTAGGGCTGGCGGGCCAAAGTCACGCCGTAGACTTCTTTGGCTTCGCCTTGCCGCCGCAGGGCTCGAGCCACCTCGCGTTGCGTTAGACCATCGGTGAAAACGTCGTCTAGTACGGCAATGCGGCGACCGCGCGTTCTGGCCGCGTCGGGCACGCTGAGGGCCGCGCGGATCTCCGTCTCAGCGTGAGGCCGTCGCTCCTTGTACTTCATGCGGGTCATGGGCTCAGTGTCAGTAGTCTTGACTACGGCCGGCGGCACGCGCAGGTCGAATGGCCATCTCTGTGGCCCGACTTGCTCGCGCTCGGCGGCCTCGAGAATGTCTCGGACATGGTCCCACGATCGCCGACTGCCGGGCCCGGTGTAGGTCGGGCTGGCGATGATCAGATCCATGTCCCCAAACACCCTGCGGTTCGCGTCAAGGAACCCCACCAGGATGCGACCGAAGATGGCCGCCCAGCCCCGTTCCCCGCTGTCAGGCCCAGCGTACTTGTACGCATTGATGACCTGCTCCAGCACCCCGGAGCGCATGGCGATGGCGTAGTTCCACTCGAACCACTTCTCGGCCATGCCGCATACGGGGTTCCGGCACGTCTCGGCCCCTTCCGCGAAAGTCTGGTCGCACACCGGACAGCGTCGATCGGGCGGAGCCAGAGGCTCCATAGAACGCCCGGCGCACCGATGGCAGAGCGCCGCGCTTCCTCCCTGCAGGTACTGGCACTCTCCGCAGCGGCCGAAGCCCGGCACCCCATCTAGCAGGCGGTCGAGGTCTTCGTCCACCCCTCACCCGAGCGCGAGGGTCAGCTGACGGCGCTGGTCCGACCGAGCCTGGACGGCCTGGGGGGTCTGCAACTGGTGCACGATGTCGTCCACGCTTCGGACCTCGACGGCGCCTCGCTCCAGGTATCTCCGCGCCCATTCGCGTTCACTAACCAGGCTCGATAGCAGGAACACGCGCTTGCCATGCTGAAGGGCAAGGCGCGCCTGCATCTTCGCCCCAGACGTCGCGGACGCCTCCACGACCACAGTGCCCTGGCTGAGTCCAGACGTGACGATGTTTCTGCGGGGGAAGGTGTCGGTGCGGGGTGGCGTCTCCGGCCAGAACTGCGAGACGAGCGCGCCTCTCTCGATGATCCTGGCGGCCAGCTCGCGGTTTTCCTTCGGGTAGATCGTGCGGATGCCGGTCCCCATCACCGCGATGGTTCGGCCACCAGCATCGAGTGCCGCCTGATGGGCGGCAGTGTCGATACCGCGTGCCAGGCCGGACAGAACGGTCACGCCCGCCTGCGTCAGCAATCCCGCGAGGTGAGCGGCCTGACGGATGCCCTCGGGCGTGGCCTCGCGGGTGCCGACTACGGCCACAGATCGGGCGTCATCCTCCTGCAGGGTCCCTCGATAGGTCAGGAACGGCGGCAGGTTGTAGATGACGCGCAGGTTCGCGGGGTAGTCGTCATCGAGAACCGTCGTTACGTGAACGGCCTCGGTCGCGAACTCGGAAAGCATTCGCTCGACCCAGGCCCTGTGACCCGCCATCTCGCCTGTGGCTGTCCGGAGAAGCGCCAGGCTCTCCGTTGCTTCAGTGCTGCGCTCGGATGATCTCCCGTCCAGTAAGTTCGCAAGCCCGCCGGGCCGCTGTGCCTCACGTGCCACGAAGGACCAGGAAATGTCCTTGACGCGGCACAGCGCGAGGAGATCCACCATCTCGCTCATTGCCACCACCCTACTCCAAGACTAGAACACATGTTCGGGTGTCGCGGACTATCATCCCTCGCCGGGACGGCGGCGTCAACAGTGTAGGCTCAAGGCGCACCCCCACAAGCGTAGACGGCATCTACCGGCCGCGCGAAGACCTGGCCGGCGGTCCAGGCCTCCTCCCGGTGCCCGCGACGGATGCGGCCTCGCAGCCGAGTTCGGCCGAGGGCGAGCTGCTGGACTCGAAGTACCACCTGCCCGCGTCCTGTTTCGCCTACGTTGGCGACCCAGTCCATCCGTCGAGCTGGCACCTCCCGTATCGGCTGGCCGACGGTTCGGTCGACCACGCCCGGCTGCCCAAGGCTATCGAGGCGATCCTGTCCAACTACCGCGGCGGCCACGTCACCTCTATCCCTGAACGAGCGATCCCCGACGTCCTCGTCTGCCTCGGGCGTGCAGCCCATTCGCTGGGTCGGATGCCGGGCCAGGCCCCCGAGCCCGCGCCTGCGTACATGGCGCTGGCGCGCGCGCTCGACCAGCTCGGCCGTCTCGGCGAGGTCGGCTGAGATCGGGTCCTTGCCTGCGGCGCCCTGGCAGTTCACACGCGCGATGTCACGCTACGTGGTCATCGTGCGAACGCGTCAGACCAGCCCGTGCTCCTGCATCAGATCGCGGAGTTGCTCGCGAAAGAGTGTGGCGCCGCCGTTCGCTGGGTGACGCACGGCGGGAGCTCCGGGACTGACGAACTCGAGGGACTTGACCGCCCTCCGCCCGATTGCGACAGCCAAGCCAGGATGCGTCAACCCGATGAGTCGGGCCAGCCACGCCTCGCCAGCCTGACGCTCGGCGGTTGTCGGTGTGCGGTTGGTGAGCGGCCGACCCTCGATCGCGGGGTGGAACGGAACAGCGTTCCAGAGAAGCGTTTGCGACTCGAGGCCCAGCTTGGCCAGCTCGCGGTGCACGATCGTCGCCGAGGGCTCAACCCAGCCACGTTCACACCGCGAACTCCACCGCTCAGGCAGCAGGCACCGCTCGGAAGTGAAGGCGATCCCAGAAAATCGACAGCCTCGATAGCCCGCCGCCTCTCCCACCAGAAGGAGAGCCGGAGAGCGACGTGCGTCCAGGTAGTCGAGCAGGTTCGCTCGCCTGATCGATGCGCCGTTGGGCCGGTCGTAGTCCGACTCGTAGCATGCGTACGGATTGACCAGCGGGCCGACCTGGGCCGCAGCCAGGTCGGCCACCAGGCGTTCCAGTGAGTCAAGCTCGGCGGCCTCAGTGCCGTTCTTGGCGACCATGGTTCAGCTCTTCCTCGGCCATTAGCTGAGCCGCTTCAACGTGTAGCGGCAGTAGTTGTACTCGTCGATCGCCTTGATCGGGTTGCGACCCAAAGCCGCTTCGCCTCCGACGGCTGCCACCTGCTCGGCAGTGGCGCACACAAGGCGCCAGTAGTCGCGGTCATCGCGAGCGTAGAGACCGTATGCGACCTCCGCGATGGCCACGTCCCACAGCGGGAAGAACCGCGGCGCGAGCAGATGAAGCGCCTTGGACGCGCCCGTCTGGCCGAGAACCGCCCTGAACGCTCGGTAGAGGGCCCGGATGGAATCCTCATCAACAGGCTTGAGCGTAGTGATGGAGCGCTTGGCGAATCCGGCCAGCAGCCGCTCATGGTCAACGAGTAGACCCTCGATAGCGGCAAAGTGGGCGCGGTCGAAGGGGATGCCGAGCCTTTGGTAGTAGCTGCGGTTCCACGTCTGAAGCAGCACCGCGAGAGCTTCCGCACGGGAGAATGGACCGCGGTGGGCTTCGGCGTGCTGCATCAGATACAGCGAGAGTTGGTAGAAGAGATCGCGCGGCTCAACCGCCTCGAACATCTCGCGAGCGGCTTCGAGATCCGCCAGGTTCGGCTTGGCGACCGAGTTCCGTCTCATTTGGCGAGCCATGGCGGAACCCTTTCAGCGACAGAATTGGCCAGAAGCAGGCTAGCAGAGGGCATCCACATCGAAGAGCCCCCAGCCCCGAGAGTCCGCACTAACTAACAAGCCATCGTGTGCCCGCTGGCCAGTCGCGAACCTAGGCGCTCGGGACCGAAACGGCTGGCAGGGTCGCGGCCACACGAAACAGGCGCTCAGCCACCTCGCGGATCTCGGCCTCAGTGGTTCCGCGCCCCAGGCTGAACCGAAGCGCGCCCATGCCCACCCCAGACGGGACGCCCATCGCGCTGAGCACGGGCGAGAGATCGACCGATCCAGCGTGGCAGGCGGCGCCAGTGGAGGCGGCGACCCCATCGAGCGCGGCCAGGATGTCTGAACCTACCTGCCCAACGACCGACACGTTGAGGGTGTTGGGGAGGCGCTCGTCCGGATGGCCGTTGAGCACTACCCGCTCTCCGAGGCGGGCGTGGAGCAGCTCCCAGAACAGGTCGCGCAACCGTCGCACCTCGGCCATTGGGGAGAGATCGGAGGCTAGCTCGCAGGCGACGCCAAGCGCCGCGGCAAGGACCGCGCTCTCTGTGCCCGCTCGCCGGCCGTTCTCGTGGCCCGCGCCGTGGATGAGCGGTTCGAGGCGCACGCCCCGGCGGACGTAGAGGGCGCCGATGCCCTTGGGGGCGTAGAGCTTGTGGCCCGCGATCGAGACCAGGTCGACGCCCAAATAGTCGACCCGTGTCGGGATCTTGCCGACGCTCTGGGCGGCATCGGTATGCATCAGGACGCCGTGCTCCCGTGCGATGCGGGCGATCTCCCCGATCGGTTCGATCGTCCCGACCTCGTTGTTGGCGTGCATGACGCTGAGGAGAATCGTGCGGGGCGTGATAGCGCGGCGCACGTCGTCAGGGTCGATGCGCCCGGTCCGGTCGACCGCCACGAACGTCACGCGGACGCCGAGACGCTCGAGGAACCGGGCCGGCTCGACGATCGCCGGGTGCTCGACCGCGGTTGTGATGATGTGGTCGCCACGCTCGCGGAGGGCGAAGTAGGCACCCTTGAGAGCCAGGTTGTTGGCCTCGCTCCCGCCGCTCGTGAACACGACCTCGTCGGGGGCGCAGCCGAGGAGCGTCGCAACCTGCCCTCGCGCCCCCTCGACGATGGCGCGAGCGGCGCGCCCGCCCGCATGAGTCGCCGACGGGTTGGCGTAGGGGCCATCGAGGAGTGGACGCATGACCGCCGCCACCCGGGGGTCAATAGGCGTACTGGCGTTATAGTCGAGGTAGATCTCGTTCATGGGGACGCTCCAGGGGAATGCCCTCAGAAGACCAACACGCGCTCGCATTCGAGGGTCCAGGTGGCCAGCTCGGCCATGGACGAGCGGTGGACACCGTCGGTCAGCTCAGCCTCCGTGTAGCCTCGGGCGTCCATGCAGGTGCCGCAGGCGCCGACCGGGACGGCCTTCGCGACAAGCCCCTTGAGCATCCGTTCGAGGTTGTAGTAGCCCTCGGGTGTCTTCTGGTCTCGCTTGGCGCAGCCGATTGCGTCGCCCATCAGGAATACCCGCACCTGGGTACCTTCGATCGTGGCGAGCGCGAGCCGCAAGCCGTTGTAGGAGCGTTCGGTGCCGTAGGGCGGGTCGTTGAGGATCAGCAGCACTGTCATGGCCCCATTCTCCATCTCGCTGGCTTCGGACGCCCACGGGCGCTCCCCCTTTGCTTATCGATTGCTATCCCAGCTCGGCCAGCAGATCGGCGGCCGTCGTCCCCGGCGTGACCCGGAGTCGTGGGACTTCGAAGCGATCGGCCCATGTCTCGTAGGCCTCAATCTCCTCCGTCGTGCGAGGCGCGGGGCTGGCGCTGGGCTTCGGCGCCGCTGCCGGCATCTCGATTGCCAGAGGCCCCTCGAGCACCGCCATCCGCAGTTCCTGGCAGGCGGCGACCGCGGCGGCGGTATGGCTGTTGACGCTGCCGTAGGGATAGGCCAGCGACTCCGGCCAGTAGCCGGTGACCTGGGCGATCCGAGCGGCTGCCGCGTCTATCTCGTAGGTCAGCTCCGGGGCTGTCTGATGGGCCAGACGGACGTGGTCCATGGTGTGGTCGCCTATCTCGTCCCCGGCGGCCACGAGCGCCTGGAGATCGGCGGAGCTCAGGAAGTCCGGCTTATCGATCCTCCCTGCGATGACGAAGTAAGTCGCCACGAAGCCATGCTGCTCCAAGATTGGAAGGGCATAGCCATAGCCATCGTCCCAGCCGTCATCAATGGTAATTACGATGGTCCGGGCTGGCGGCTTCACATGGGCCTGCAGGTCGTTGGCCAGGGTAGCCATCGTGATCGTGTGCCAGCCTGCCCGTTGCAGGCCGGTGAGTTGAGCGGAGAACGTGCTTGGCGGCACGACCAGCCCGCGATTCGAGTTGCCGGCGTCGGCAATGGGCACGATCCGGTGGTACATGAGGATTGGCACGTGGAGGGTGAAGGAGCCGGCCTTGCCGCTCGCCGGCGCCGTGACCGCGATGGCGCCGGGGACCGCAGAGGGGTCGCAGCTGTTCACCGATGGAAGGCTGCCGGCCAGCGGCGGCGGAGTAACGGGGGCTGTGGTGATTTCGGAGCTCGGGGACGGGCTGCTCGTGGGAGCGATGCTGGCGGTCGGACTGGCACTGGCAACAGTCGGCACTGGCACGCTGTGGGTGGCTGGCGGCGGTGAGGCTGTCGGACCGCTGGGGTTCGCGGTGCCGCAGGCAGCGGCGACCACCAGCACGACCAATCCACAACCGCCGACGGTGACCAGGCGATGCCGGCGCGCGCGGCTCATGTTCAGGTCCTTCTCGTCGCGGCCAATCTACGATCCTGGGACCGGCCTGGCAGCCAACGAGTCTCACGCCGACCGAGCCATTACCAGCCGGACTAGGGCTAGCCACTTGATAGCCGAATTCTCGCACGTCAGCGAGGAACGGCGCTCACGGTCGTTACGATCAATTGCTCCCATGTCAAGGAGCGGCGGCCCGCGCGACGCTCCTATTGGTGCCTCCGCGCGCTTCCGAGCCATGGGCCTGGGTCTGGCGACCTGTCGTGCCCGCTAACCTCAGGGTCCGCTGCTCCCCCCGAATCACGAAACGGGCGGCTGGCGTGCCGCCCGTTTCGCCCCGTTGGTGGCGTGGCTACAGGGCCTTACCGATGGTGCTCAGGATCGCCTGGATCTGACTGCTCAGGAACGTCAGAGCGACGATCGCCAGGATGGCAATCAGCGCCAGGATGAGCGCGTACTCCGTAAGACCCTGACCTCGAGAAGTGAGTCGCATGGTGCTTACCCCGAAGGAACTCGGTGCCCCCAAGACGAAGGGGGCTAGATAACCCCGAGATAGTACGCCAGAAGTACCAGAGTCGGTAGGCCAGATGCTCAATGGCGGTACGAGCTGTCCACACACCGCCCTGTCGCCTCTCTGGGCCCGTGGGTTCTCTGCCACGGCTCGCGGTCCCGCTCACCTGCGCTTACCTGCGAGGCTTCGTGGGAGACAGGCTGCGTCCTTAGCGCACAAAGAGCGGCGCCCGCCTCCGGGGGTACAGAGACGGGCGCCTGGGCAAGTCTAACGAGCCAGCGCGGCCCCGCCCGGCGGGACCAGTCGACCGGGGTCGTGTCGGTGCCGCTGGCCGGCACCGGGCCCGGATCGTCGGCGACCAGCGGAGCGGAGGCCGCCGCGAGACCAGTGAGCGCCGCTCATGTAGGGCTGCCAATCGGTCGATAGTGTCCTCGCCTACCAACGCTCTTTTGGCTACCAAAGGTAGCGAATGGTTGGCATTGCTTGGGTCGTTGCTTGGGTCGATGCTGGTCATCAGGTGCCCGTCGACCGGCCTGATCCGGTGGTCAACGCCCCGTGACGATGCCGCGATCGTGTTGCTTTCCGGGCGCGCCTGAGTGAGTCATGTGGGCGAACAACTCGCACCCGAGGCGCCCACGATGAACCCGCAACCCCTACCAGCCCTGACCAGCCTAGATCCCGCCACCCTGGATCGCGCGCCCCACGCCCATCTCGATCGCAAGGCCATGGCCGCAGCGCTGCGGGTGGTGTTGGGCCTGCCCGGGCAGCGCCCTGGCCGCGGCCGAGGAGCTACTCGATGACCGCGGTCGCAGGCATCCGGCGGGTCGCGACCTACGAGCGGGTCAGCTCCGAGGACCAGCGCGAGCGCGAGACGATCCGAACCCAGACCGACGAGATCGCCCGCCACCTGGCGGGCCAACCCGGAGTCGAACTCGTGGGTCGCTACGTCGACGACGGAGTATCGGGCACAATCCCGCTGGCCGAGCGACCCGACGGTCGAAGGCTCCTGGCAGACGCCGCCGCTCATCGCTTCGAGGAGATCTGGCTCTACAAGGTCGATCGCCTTGGCCGAGACGCGGTCGATCTGCTGGTCGTGCGCCGGCGCCTGGATGCCCTCGGCATCGCCCTGGTTTCCGTGGTGGAGGGTCAACCCGACCTTCTCGGCTACGACGTCACCGCGGTCGTGGCCGATCACTACCGCCGTGAGTTCGCCCGCCGCAGCGCCGACGGCATGAACCGGGCCGCAAGGGAGGGCCGCTACACCGGCGGCATCGTGCCCTTCGGCTACCGGGTCGAGGGCCGCAAGGCCTCAGCCCGCCTCGTGCCGGATGAAGCCGTCGCGGCGGCCGAAGCCTCGGCGGCGGGGGTGGTGCGCCTGATGTACGGGTGGATCGCCTCGCAGGGCTGGAGCTGCCGGCGGGTAGCCGCTGCTCTCAATGCCGCCGGTGTTCCCACCGCCTACGCCCGCGATGGCCGGGGCGTGCGGGGCCGCCGGACGCAGGGCCTGTGGCGGGCTGGCCGCATCCGCAACCTCGTCGTCGCCAGCGTCTATCGGGGCGAGCTGACCTACGGACGCCGGACCGATCAGCGCGATCGAGAGCGCCGCCGCGAGGTCATCGTGGCGCCGATCGAGGGGTTGGTCTCCCCTGCCCTATGGGAAGCGGCCCAGGCGGCCCTCGCCCGCAACCGTCGCTGCGCCCATAACACCCATCGGGCCTACCTGCTGCGGGGCGTGATGAAGTGCGCCATCTGCGGCCTGACCTACGTGGGCTCCTGGAGCCGCGATGCCGGCTGGTACCGCTGCGGCGGTGGCCTCCTTGAGCGCGGACCGCTGGCCGGCCGCTGCCCCGCTCGGGCGATCCGGACCGACCGGATCGAGGGCGCCATCTTGGCCGACGTCGAACGCTTCCTGCGGGACCCCGGTGACATCATCGATGAGCTCGGGACCGACTCCGCAGGCGAAGCTCAGGCCGCCCTCGACGCCGCGGAGTCGGTCACCCTGGCGAGAGCCATCGAGTCCCTGGCGGGCCAGCGCAAGCAGGCCCTGGCGCTAGCCATCCGCGGCCGGCTCTCCGATGCTGAGCTCGACGTTGAACTCGGCCGTATCGAACGTGAGCGGACCGGCCTACAAGCCCGCCTGGCCGCCACACAGGCTCCACGTGCAGAGGTCGTGCCCCAAGAGGCCCATGATCTCCTCGCCGAGGTACGGGCCCGCCTCGACGCGGGTTTGACCGACGAGGAGCGAGCCGAGATCGTGCGCCTGCTCGTCGGCATCGTCGTCCACACGGACATCACTCCAGACGGTAAGAAGAGGGCCCGAGCCGTCGTGACCTACCGCTTTCCCGGTGTAGCGCCGACTCACACGGGCATCCGTGAAGGTCTGAACTACACCACGCTGCGCCGGGTGATCGAGCTGCCGGTGGGCCGACGGAGGGTCGGGGCCGGATGAGCAGCCTCGAGCGCCTGGGTGACAGCCCCGCAGCCGGCCGTGTGTTCGCCCGTGTGGCTGAGCCGCGCCGGCGCGGCGTTGCGGCGATCGCCCCGGTTGAGCTGCTGCCCGAGGAGCTCGAGACGATCGATCTCTCCGCAATCCGGACCCGGCCGATCGACTGGCTCTGGCGCGGCTACATCCCGCTGCGCAAGGTCACGATCCTCGATGGCGACCCGGGCTTGGGCAAGTCGACGGTGATGATCGACATCGCGTCGCGCGGATCGGTGGGCGGTCTTGCCCCGACCGGGGAGCCTCTGGGCGACGCCTTCACGACGATCTACGTCACGGCCGAGGACGACGCCGAGGACACCATCCTGCCGCGGGTGCTGCGTGCCGGAGGCGACCCGGCACGCTTGCGGCTGGTTCGCAAGCTAGTCCTGCCCGACGACATCGACAGGCTTGAGGCCACGGCGGCGAGTACCAGAGCCCGCCTCATAGTCATCGACCCGCTCGTGGCCTACCTCGGCGACGGCGTCAAGACCAACGACGACCACCGAGTGCGCCGGGCTCTGGAGCCTCTCGCAGTGATGGCCGGACGAACCGACGCGGCCGTTGCTGCCATCCGCCATCTCAACAAGCGCGCCGGCGAGGATGCCATCTATCGCGGTGGCGGTTCCATCGGCTTCACCGGGCTGGCCCGAGCCGTGCTGGCGGTGGGACGCGATCCCGATGATCAGGACCGCATGATCCTGGCGCCAGTCAAGCTCAACGTCGCCCGCCGACCTGCGTCGCTGGCATACCGGATCGTCGCCGACGGTCCGTACGAGCCGGCCCACATCGCCTGGGAGGGAGCATCCGAGCGAACGGCGGAGGACCTCATCGGTCGGACCCGAGAGGAAGTGATCGGGCGCTCCAAGACCGCCGATCTGGCCGAGGCCATGGGTGATCTCCTGGGCGCCAACGGCGGCTCGATGGCGGCCGGCGACGCTTGTCGCGCTCTGAAGGCAGCGGGCTTCGACATCAACTCCCAGGACAACCTAGGGCGTGCCCGTTCCCGGGCTGGCGTCCGCACCACCAAGGAGGGGTTTGGGGGAGGGTGGGTCTGGTCCCTCACGAGGTCAGTGCATGGATCGGAGCCTTCGGTGCCTTCGGAGAGTCCATCGAAGACTCCGAAGAGCCCGAAGACACCGACCAAGACACCGAAGACACCGACTTCACGCTCCAGGAAGAAGCGGGGCTCTACGACCGAACATCGGTCTGCACTCGCTGGAGACGGCACCCTCTGGGGAGATGGCTCCCTCCTTCCAGGAACCGTTGTTGACAGTACCAGGAGATTCCTCGAAGGGAAACCAAGATGAGCGTCCAGACTCCCCTGCCCTCTCTGACCGTCGAAGAGGTCTCGATCGATCTGCTTCGTCCCGACCCTGCGAACCCTCGACGGATCGGCGAGGAGGAGCTCGACTCCCTCACCAGAAGCATTCGCCAGTTCGGCTTAGTTCAGCCGGTCCTCGTTCGGAAGGAAGATCGGACTGTCATCGGTGGTCACCAGCGCCTCCTTGCTGCCCGGCGCGCGGGACTCACGACGGTTCCGGTGACGTGGCTCGACCTGTCAGCCGAACAGGCTCATCTCCTGGGCCTCGCTCTGAACAAGATCTCGGGCACCTGGGACGAGCAGCTCCTGGCGCGCCTCCTGGCCGACCTGCAGGTGAGTCCCGACATTGACCTCTCCCTCTCGGGGTTCGGAGACGACGAGGTCCGTGACCTTCTCCGGAGTCTTGAGACCCGGGAGAAGCGAGAACGACCGGAGAGCTTCGACCTCGACTCAGCCCTCGAGGAAGCGACCCGTTCTCCTCGGACCAAACCCGGTGACTTGTGGGCACTGGGCGAGCATCGCCTCCTGGTCGGCAATGCGACAAAGCCCGAGGACGTCGAGCGGGTTCTCGCCGGCGCTCGGGCCGGCATGGTCTTCACCGATCCGCCCTACAACGTCAGCCTCGGCGACCACGGCGGCCACCAGAGAGAGTCTCGAAGGAGACGGATCGTCAACGACTCGCTGGACCCGATCGCCTGGGAGACGTTCGTCCGAGCCTGGGCGCGGACGCTCTTGGCCTCGGTCGACGGCGCGATCTACGTCTGCATGAGCTCCAAGGAGCTGCCGCTGGTGTCGCGGGTCCTGGCCGAGGAAGGCGGCCACTGGAGCGACACGATCATCTGGGCCAAGGATCGCTTCGTCCTCGGACGCGCCGACTACCAACGCTCCTATGAGCCGATCTGGTATGGCTGGCGCGAAGGGGTAAGCCACCACTGGTGCGGCGATCGAGACCAGGGCGATGTCTGGGAGATCGCGCGTTGCCCCGACGCACCACTCCACCCCACCATGAAGCCCCTGCCATTGATGGAACGCGCGATCTCTAACAGCTCCCGCCCAGGCGATCTCGTCCTCGACCCCTTCCTCGGATCCGGCAGCACCCTGATCGCCTGTGAGAGGACCGGGAGAGTCTGTGCCGGGATCGAGATCGATCCGATCTACGCCGAGGTCGCGTTGCGCCGCTCGGAGCGCTTCAGCGGCCTCGATGCGGAGCGGCTCGATGGCTAGACCAAGGCCCCACGTCTCGCCGTCGGGCGCCACGGGCGCGCGTGTGCGGCGAAGGCGATCGAAGTCGGCCATCGAGACGACTCGCGCCTTGGTCGCGAACGTGGAGGCCCTCGATGCCCTAACTGCCAGCCGCGCGGGAGGCGACCGCTGGGCGCTCCGCTACCTGGAGACCAGCCGTCCGACACGCCTGCTGATGGGGCGCGAGCCTGTTAGTGCCGCCGACCAGGCCAAGCTCGCCGATGCGCAGGCCGACCAGATCGTGGGCGTGATCAGGGCCGTCGTCGAGGGGCTCAACCTATCCGACGCCGACTACCAACGCGGCATCGACATCGCGATCGAGACTCTCCGGGCAGTCGCGGCGCAAGGCTGGGAGCCGCTGTGAACGGCCGACCCTATGGCGAGATCGTGACCTCGCGGTATACCAGAGGTAAACGATGGTAAACCGCGGGTGCACCTTCACCATGCCCGACGGCCTTGCCTGCCGGGCTCCGGCATTGCGCGGCAAGAGCGTCTGCTACTGGCACGACCCCGACAGCGCCGAGGAAGCGGCCGAGTCAAGACGGATCGGCGGGCTCCATCGGCGCAAGGCAAAGAGCGTCGCCACCATCTACGACTTCTCAGGCTTACGGACCGTGGAGAGTGCCCAGCGGCTCCTGGAGACCGCAGCCCTGGAGACTCTGGCCCTGGAGAACTCGATCGCGCGCAACAGGACCCTCATAAGCGCCGCCTCTGGCGCAGGCAAGCTCATTGAAGCCGGCGACCTGGATGCACGTCTGGCCGCAGTCGAGGCCGCGGTCGGAGCGAAGCTTGGCTCAGACGACGCCGCCTTCCCGACTGAGGCCACCCGATGACTGCCGAGCGACGCCTCGCCGCCATCGAGACCTCGCTTTCTCCAAGGCAGCTCGTCCTGCGCTGGCTGGCGGAGGCCCATAGCTTCGGCGATCTCGAGCCCTACGTGGCCTCGCTCCTGGCCCAGGACCCGCCGGTGGCTCCGCTGGATCGCCTGGCCCGCGAAGCAGCTCCTGGGGCTCGGACCGCCATGCGCGGCAAGCGTCCTGAACTCGTCGAAGCTGCCGTCCGGACCGCCCTGCGCGAGACGGTCTTTCGGTTTGAGCTGGTGATGCGGGTCAACGTCACCGCGCACGAAGTGCTGGAGAAGGAACAACTTCTCGATGCTCTCTTCGCGGCGCACCTTGCTCTCCTGGCGTCCGAGGACGAGAAGGGTCGTGCCGAACCGACGTACCAAGAGCGTTTCGCCACCGTAAGCCGTCTGGTCGCGATGCGGGTCGGTGAGCTTGCGGCCGCGCAGGGGGCTCGCGAGATCGTCGAGGGGCGGTACCTTGATGGCCACGACGCCCTCTTCCCTCAGTCAGCAAGAGCGTGGGACGCGCAGGTTCAGAGCACCGAGGACATCGCGGACATGGCTGTGCGCCTGGCCGCGATCGACGGCGTTCCTCCCGCCGTGCCTGCAGACCCCGAGGCGCTCTCGCGGCGCACCGCGGAGCTTGTGGCAGATCTCGTCGAGCCGGCCAAGGCCGACGCGCTCGACAAGCTCGGAGAGGGCAGACAGGCGCTCGGCATCGCGGTCAGCTGGCTCCGGCCCAAGTTCAGCGTGACCCCGGCACCGGTGCCGGACACGCGATCGCTATGAAAGCGCGATCGCCGATCGATTCGCGGCTCGCCGTCAGACGATCTTCAAGCCTTTGATGCCGGCCTGAGGAGGCGGGTACTGCGGGTTCAGCTCGTCGAGAACGTCGGCCAGGATCTCGCTGACAGCGAGGTTACGGAACCAGTTACGGTTGGCCGGGATCGCGTACCAGGGCGCGCAGTCGGTGCTTGTCTCGGCCAGCATATCCTCGAATGCGGCCTGGTAGCTGTCCCAGAGCTTGCGCTCGGCCACGTCGCCCAGTTTGAACTTCCAGCTCTTGGTCGGGTCGTCGATGCGTTCCTGCAAGCGCTCGCGCTGCGTGTCCTTGTCGATGGCTAGGAAGAACTTGACGATCGTCGTGCCTTCGTCGACGAGCATGCGCTCCCAGTTGCGGATCTCGCCGTAGTGGCGGCGCCAGCTCGCCTCTGGCTCGAGAGCGTGCACTCGCACGATCAGAACCTGTTCGTAATGGCTGCGGTTGAAGATCCCGATCTCGCCCTTGCCAGGGACTGCCGCGTGGACGCGCCACAGGAAGTCGTGGGCGAGCTCGATCGGCGTGGGCTCCCGAAAGGAGGTCACGGGCGTTCCCTGTGGGTTGAATGCCCCGGCGATCACCTTGATCGTGCCGTCCTTGCCGGCCGCATCGATGCCCTGGAGGACGACCAGAACGGCATGCTTGGCCTCCGCCCACAAGCGATCGTGCAGGCCGGTAAGCCTGGCCAGGTTGTCGGTCAGGTCGGCTTGTGCGGCGTCCTTGTCGCGGCCGAAGGTGTCGCCGTAGTCGAACCCAGTCAAATCCACCTTCTCGCCCGGCATGACTCGCAGCAGCTCACGCAGGCCGCGCTGAGTCTCCTTCTTGGACATAGCCAATCCTCCCGCCATCCCTACTCTGAGGTTTCGGCCTGTATGGTAGAGCCGCCGAGGGCCTTGGGCGAAACACCTGCACAGCCCTCTCGGATGTCGTCGCGGACTAGGAGCCTGAACGACGTCACGATGACTCCATCGAGTGGGTCGCCCCAGCCGCGTCGATCGCGCAGGACTGACCTGCCTTTGGGTGCAGGGGAGGCGCGTCCCGCCACCCATTGCACCGGGCTCGCGCCGGGTCGATGATCCGCTCGGCGGTGCGGCCGCATACGTCCTAGCGAAGCTCGCGCCGTCTGGAGGGTCTCCCGATGGCTATCGAACCGCTGACCGAACCGCT
>Ga0187885_10002269_pt1 | contig 19183 bp, 16 predicted proteins | sample June2016WEW_20_1_3_FD_132970 | JGI IMG/M metagenome (GOLD analysis project Ga0187885, IMG submission 132970) | Peatland microbial communities from SPRUCE experiment site at the Marcell Experimental Forest, Minnesota, USA - June2016WEW_20_100 | ecosystem: Environmental > Terrestrial > Soil >... | reverse complement strand
CGCAGCGCCTCGCCCAGGGCAGCCTCCACGGCAACCCGGAACCCGGCCTCCACCTCCAGCCCCTCCGCCAGCGGCTTCCCGCCGAGACGCCTCGCAGCTCTGGCGATGCCGCGAGCCGCTTCACCGGCCAGCTGCGCCTGGACCGCCTCGAGGCGCCCTTGCAGGCTGGCCACCTTGCTGGCCGTCGAGCCGGCTCGGTCGGCTGCCGCCTGTCGCGCTCCCTCGAGCGCCTCCAGTTCCGCCCGCGCCTTCTCGCGCGCGGCCACCGCCTCCTTCTCAGCCTCGGTCGCGGCCAGCGCCGCCGCTCGCGGGCCCGCGCAGGCGGCCTCGGTTTCCGCCAGCCGGCGGGCCGCCAGCTCGGCTTCGGCCCGCTCAGCTGCAGCCGCCCGCGAGGCCTCGCCCAGCCGCCGCCGTGCCGTCTCCAGCTCTGCCGCCCGGGCCGTTTCCACGCGCCGCAGCGCCGCGAGAGCGTCGCCTTCGGCTTGCCTCGCGGCACGTATCGCGCCCAGCTCTTCGAGCGCCTCGGCCAGCGCACGGTCGGCTTCGGCCAGAGCCTCAGACAGCGCCAGATCGCGGGTAAGAACCGGACCTGCCAGCTCGCGCCGCTGGATGGCCAGATCCGCCTCGGCAGAGGCCAGCTCGCTCTCCAGGCGGCCCCGGTCGCGCAGGACCCCGGCCGCGTTGCCGGCCGCGCGCGCGTCCCGCAGCTGCAGCTCCGTGAGTACATCACGGGCCGCTTCATGCGCCGCCCGCCTTTCGGCCTCCGTCTCGGACCTGGACGCTAGATCGCGCGCGACCGTGGCCGCCCGAGCCTCAGCCTCGCGCAGGGCCGTCAGCGACGCGTCCGCCTCGGTCCGAGCGGTGCGCAGCCGCCGATCGGCCTCTTTCGACCGCCCGGCCGCCTCGACCCATCGCGCCCGAGCGACGGCGATGATCGCTCGGCCGTACTCCAGTCCGGCCGTCTGCCGCGAAGCCTGCTGTTCGGCCTGGGCCGCCAGCCGGCGCGCCTGGGGCCGCAGTTCGGCCAGCACGTCCTCGACCCGCGCCAGGTTGGCCTCCGCCTCGGCCAGCTGGCCTTCGGCCCGGGCCTTGCGCCGCTCGTGGCGTCGCACCCCGGCAACCTCCTCGAACAGCGGCCGCCGCTCTTCGGGGCGCAGGGCGAGCGCTTGATCGACCATCCCCTGGCCGATGAACAGGAAGGCGTTGTCGGCCAGGTGGGCGGCGTCGAGCAGATCGACGAGGTCCTTGAGCCGGACGCGCTGCCTGTTCAGCAGGTAGTCGTTCTCGCCGGAGCGGAAGAGCCGCCGGCCCAGCTCCACCGTCGCGTAGTCGATCGGCAGCAGCCTGTCGGCGTTGCCCAGGACGAGCGTGACATCGGCCATGCCCAGGGCGGACCGCTTCTCGGACCCGACGAAGATGACATCTTCGGACTTCCGCAGGCGCAGGGCTTTGCCCTGCTCGCCCAGCGCCCAGCGCAAAGCGTCGGCGAGATTGCTCTTACCCGAGCCGTTGGGTCCCACCACGGCGCTGATGCCGGGCCCGAACTCGACAACGGTTCTCTCCCCGAAAGACTTGAAACCCTGCAGGCGGAGCGCCAGCAGGCGGGCAGGCGCGGTCATCGGGATCGCGTCCCTCCGCCGCGGTCGTCAGCGACAGCCCTTGGGCGGAGGCCCCGGAACCTCAGCATCACCGGCGGTCACCGGGCGCGCCACTTTCGGGGTCGTCCGGCCGCTTCTCCGGGGCAGCCAATCCGGGCAACTCGAAATCGAACTCGACCCAGGGCTCGCGGCCGGGATACACCGGCTTGCCAAAGGCCTCCCACTCGTGACCGTCTTCGGCTCCGGGCTCGCCCTCAGCCGGCCCGAAGGCAAGCAGCTCGGGGGCCCCCTCCGTCTGACCGGCCAGTTCGCCGGGGGACTCGCGCAGGGCCTCTATGGCCCGCGCCGCTGCGGCCGTCTCGGCCAGCCGCCGCGAGTGTCCCTCCCCCACCCCTATGACGCGGCCGCCCACCGCGACCTCCACGCGGAACACCTTGTCGTGGTCCGGCCCGACGGCATCCACCAGGCGATACTGCGGGCGCTCGCGGGAAAGCCGCTGGGTGAACTCCTGGAGCCGGCTCTTGGGACTCTTGAGGGCGCCCAGGGGCCGATCGGAGGTCAACTCCGGAGTGGCCAGCGAAACCACGAAGCCGCCGGCCGCCTCGTACCCGAGATCCAGATACAGGGCCCCGACGACGGCTTCGAAGGCTGAGGCCAGCAGAGCCGGCCTGCGCCGCCCGCCACGCTGGGACTCGCCCTCGCCAAGGAGCAGGTAGTCGCCGAGCGAGAGGCGGCCGGCGAGACGAGCCAGGCCGGCGGTGCTGACGATCGAGGCTCGCCGAGCGGAGAGAACGCCCTCGTCGTCGTCAGGATGGCCACGGTAGAGGGCGTCCGAAATCGCCAGGCTCACGACGGAGTCGCCGAGAAACTCGAGGCGCTCGTTGTGGCCGACGGCCAGGTCACGATGTTCGTGCAGGTAGCTGCTGTGGATCAGAGCCTGTTGCAGCAGGTCGAGGTCACGAACCGGCAGCCCCAGCCGCTCGGCGAGGGCGGCCGCGGGGCGCATCAGTCGAGGAGCGGGCTAGGCCGCGTGCTCGTCGATGTAGTCGACGGCATCCTGCACGGTCCGGATCTTCTCGGCGTCTTCGTCGGAGATCTCGGTTCCGAATTCTTCCTCGAGGCTCATGATCAGCTCGACGAGGTCGAGCGAATCGGCATTCAGATCGTCGACGAACGAAGCTTCCGGCTTCACCTCGTCCTCGTCGACGCCCAGCTGCTCGACGACGATCTTCTTGAGTCGCTCGTAGGTTGTGGCCACTGACGCCCTCCTCGGGTTCCTTGGGCTTGCGATTGACGGTTACCGCTGCCCCGGCTCCGGGGCGCGGTGCGCACCGGCGACGGAGTCGCGAGCGATCCTCCCGAGTACGCCGTTGACAAGACGGCGGGCCGGTTCGCCACTGTAGGTGCGAGCCAGCTCGACCCATTCGGCAATCGCCACCCGGGACGGCGTGCCGGAGTGTAGCACCTCGCCGATGCCGCTACGCAGCAGAGTTCGGTCCATGCGGGCCAGCTGCACGACCGGATACTGAGGCGCGACCTGCTCGATCAACGCGTCTATCCGGTCGCGGTTCTCGACGACGATCACGACGAGCCGTCGGGCGAATTCGGCGGCAGGCTCGTCGGCCTCGGTCTCGGCCAGATGCCGTTCCAGGATGGACGCGGCGGTTCGCTGCCCGAACTCGGCCTCGAACAGGGACACCAGCGCAAGCCGGCGTGCGAGCCGGCGCGAGGCGACCTCGTCGGCCGGCTTCCAGCCGCCCCTCGAGCCGCTGCCAGGCCCCGCGTCGCCCGCGGAGCAGGTCACGAGCCCCAGCCCCCCACCCCGTCGACGACCACCGTCACCTCGCCGAGCTCGAGGCCGAGCAGGCGCACGATCGTCGCGCCGACCGCCTGACGTACCTGGGCGGCCAGCGGCGCGAGCGGATGACCGGGCCGGGCCACGATCCACACGCGCACGGAAGCGCGCCCGTCCACGATGCGGGCTCGCACTGGCGAGCCGGCCAGCCAGCGCAGCGGTCCGGCTCGCGTCACCTTGAGCACCCCGGGTACCTCCAGCGCCGCGACGCGGACCATCTCGACGATCACGCCGTGGCTGACGGTGAGCGGGTCGCCGCCCTGGCGCAGCGACCCGTCGGCCGCGGCAGCCTGCGGTTCGGTGTGAGCCTGTCGGTCGTCCATCTCGCCTCCGACTAAGCCTTCGTCCGGGCCTCGCCCCTGAACGCGTCGGCGATCAATTCCGGGATGTGCGCTCGGGCCGCGGTCGCGCCGGCCTCAACCGCGAACTCGATCATGCGCCTCTTGGCGCTGCCGTGCGTGATGAGAACCATGCCCTGGACGCCGAGCAGCGGCGAGGCGCCCATCTTCTCGTAGTCGAACGTCCGGCGAATGCGGCCGACCCCGGAGCGCATGAAGAGGTAGCCGATCCGACCTCGGATACCGCGCCTGAACTCCCTGGCCCACAGATCGAAGATGAAGGTCGCCAGGCCCTCGAAGAACTTCATGGTGACGTTGCCGACGACGGCGTCGCAGACGGCCACGTCCGCCTTGTGCTTGACCAGGTCCCGGCCCTCGACGTTGCCCACGAAGTTCAGGCTGCCTTCTTCGTCCAGCATCTGTGTCGCCTGCTGGATCGCCAGGTTTCCCTTGCCCTTCTCTTCGCCGATCGAGAGCATCGCGACACGGGGATTCTCGACACCGAGGACCCGCTCCGCATACAAAGAGCCCATGTGAGCGAACTGGTAGAGGTTGAGGCCCGTCGCGTCGACGTTGGCGCCGATGTCCAGCAGCACGAACGGCCCGGTTTCGGTGATCATCTGGATGGCCAGCGCAGGTCGATCCACGCCTCGCAATCTACCGAGCCGCAGAACCGCGGCGGCCATGCCCGCGCCCGAATGCCCGGCCGTTACCAGCGCGTCGCCCCTGCCCTGCTTGATCAGGTCCATGGCGACCATGATCGAGGAGTCCTTCTTGGTCTTGAGGGCGAGCGCGGGCGATTCGTCCATCCCGACGACCTGGCTGGCCGGCACGGTCTCGACGTTGGCTGGCAGCAGCCCACCGGCGGCCTTCTCGATCGCCTCCGGCAGCCCGACCAGCAGGATCGTGTCCGTGGGATGCTTGCGCGCCCAGGCGAGCGTGCCGGCGACAACCTCCAGCGGCGCGTGATCGCCGCCCATGGCATCCACGACGACGCGGACGGCGCCACCGTCAACCGTTCGGACCGTGCTCAGGTCCACCTCTCAGGCGGACTGCTGGGGCTTTTCCTGCTTCATCTCGACCGTCGGCCGGCCGGCGTAGTAGCCGCAGTTCGGACAGGCGTGATGGACCTGCTTGGGCTGGTGGCAGTGCGAGCACGGCTCGAGGTGAGGCACGGAAACCGCGAGGTGGGCGCGGCGGTCGCCCTGCCGCGCGTGCGAGACTTTCCTCTTCGGAACGCCCATCGGTTTGACTTCTCCTTATGCTCCGGCACGGTGCCACATGGCTGGCCGGGAGATGGCGCCGGAGCGCGACGGCCGGGAATGCGATCGGTCTGCGGCTGGATTCGGCCAAGCATACCTTGCGCACGGGCCGACGGCGGAGTTTACCCGACCTTGGCCGGGCCGTCACAGCGCAGCGACTACCCCAGATCGCGCTGGACCGAGATGATGTCCTTGAGCTGCTCGAGGCGGCTCATCACTCTCGCCAGCTCGGCGACCGAGGCGACTTCCAGGGTGGCCTTGACGGTGGCCGTTCGATCGGGGCTGACGGCTACGTTGGCGGCCATGATGTTGACCTTGTTCTCGGCCACCACCTGGCTGATGTCCGACAGCAGGCCAGTTCGGTCGTAGGCTTCGACCCGGATTGAGATCGGGTAGGTCTGCTGGACCTGGCTCTCCCATTCGACATCGATCAGCCGTGGCGTTTCGCGCTCGCCGAGCACGGTCCGGCAGTTGCGCAGGTGAACGGTGACGCCCTTGCCGCGGGTGATGAAGCCGATGATCGGATCACCCGGGATGGGGTGACAGCACTTGCCGAAGCGGACCAGCAGGTCGCCAACGCCCTTGACCCGGACTCCGCCCTGACGCGACGGGCCCGGCGGAGGCGTGGTGGGCGGCAGGGCCAGCTGCGCGTCATCCACCACGCCCAGGCGCGTGACCACCTGCTGGGAGCCGATGGCACCGTACCCCACGGCGGCGTAGAAGTCGTCCAGGTTGTCGAAGTTGTAGGCTCGCGCGATCTCCAGGATCCGATCCTGGCCGACCGCGCCGAGGCTCGTGCGGGCCAACCGGCGCAGCTCGCGCTCCAGCGACTCGCGACCGTGGGCGATGTTCTCGTCACGTTCCTGGCGCTTGAACCATTGCCGGATCTTCTCGCGAGCGTGGCTGGTTCGCACCAGGTTCATCCAGTCCCGCGATGGGCCGTGTTCGCCCTTCGTGGTGACGATCTCGACGATGTCGCCGTTCTTGAGCCTGTAGTCCAGGGGCACCAGGCGGTTGTTGACCTTGGCCCCGATGCAACGGTGGCCAATATCGGTGTGGATGCGGTAGGCGAAGTCGAGGGGCGTCGCGCCCGCGGGCAGGTCCTTGACCTCGCCCTTCGGAGTGAAGACGAAGACCTGGTCCTGGAAGACGTCGAGTTTGATGCCCTCGACGAACTCGGTCGCGTCCGAGATATCGCGTTGCCAGTCCATGATCTGGCGCAGCCAGGCCAGCTTGGCGTCGTACTCGCGGTCCGAGCGCGACCCCTCCTTGTAGCGCCAGTGGGCGGCGATGCCGACCTCGCTCGTCTGGTGCATGGCGTGGGTGCGTATCTGGATCTCGAGCGGATTGCCGTCCATGGCAATGACGGCGGTGTGAAGGCTCTGGTACAGGTTCGGCTTCGGGACAGCGATGTAGTCGTCGAACTGGCCGGGGATCGGCCGCCACAGCGAGTGCACGACACCCAGGGCGGCGTAGCAGTCCCTGACCTCGTCCACCAGGATGCGTATGGCGTAGATGTCGTAGATCTCGCCGATATCGGCGCTCTTGCGCTGCATCTTGCGGCGGATGCTGTAGAGGTGCTTGGGACGGCCCGAAAGGTCGGCTTTGATGCCGGCACTGGCGAGCTCCGGTCGAAGGACCTCGATGGCCCGATGGATAAACGCCTCGCGGCTCTTGCGGCGGGTATCCAGCATCCGCGCCAGCTCGCGGTAGGCCTGGGGCTCCAGCGTCTTGAAGGCCAGATCCTCGAGCTCCCACTTGACGCTCCAGATCCCGAGGCGCTCGGCTAGAGGCGCGTAGATCTCGAGCGTCTGGCGGGCGATGCGCGCCTGCTTGTCGGGCGGCAGCGCATACAGGGTGCGCATGTTGTGCAGGCGATCGGCCAGCTTGATCAGGACGACCCGGATGTCGTCCGCCATGGCCAGGAACATCTTTCGGATGTTCTCAGCCTGCTGCTCCTCGTGGCTGTGGGTGCTGAACTTGGACAGCTTCGTGACGCCATCCACCAGCTGCGCCACCTCGGCGCCGAAGCGCTCCTCAACCTCGTTGAGGGTGAAGTCCGTGTCCTCCGGGACGTCGTGGAGAAGCGCGGCCTCCACGGCGACGGGGTCTATGCCGATGTCGGCGAGGATCTGCGCCGCCGCCAGCGGGTGCATCATGTACGGCTCGCCGGTGACTCGGGTCTGGTCGCGGTGCGCCTGCTGAGCGAACTCGAAAGCCGCGCGCAGCGGCTTTTGGTCAGTCTGCGGGTAGTGGCGTGCCACGGAGTCGGCCAGGTGCCTGAAAGCGGACTCGGGCGAGCGCCCTCCCGGCAGGCCGGCGCGCAGTCGCTCCGCCACCGAGAGCTTCGGAGGCGCCAGACGGGACGCGGTGCGGGGTGCTTCCGGAGGTGCTGCCTCTTGACCCCGCTCCTGTGAGCCGGGCGGTTCGATCGACATCGGGCAGAAGTCTAGCAGCCCCTCTCGCTGAGCCAGCCTCGGGCCGCGGCCAGTCTCAGCTCAGCAGCTGCTCGATGTCGATCGTGCCCACGAAGGTCACGTCCGCCGGGCCGATCTGCACCGAGATCACGCGGAACGGATTGCCATTCCCGGGGGCGATGAGGGTTACGGTGGGCAGGGAGTCGCTGTTGGGGACGATCAGCAGGGCGCCGTTGCTGGTCACCAGCCGCCCCGCCTGCGATTTGCCGTCGATCGTCACCGTCACCTTGTCCGGTCCTTTCAGGGCCACCTTGGCCACGACGCCGGTCTGGGACTTCAGCTCCGACTCGGCCAGCGACTCGGCGGCCGCCAGGCTCATCGAGGCCGTGGCGGTCGTGGCGGTGGCGACCCCCGTCAGGGTCACCTGGTCGAGCGTCACCGGCTCGCCGTCCGGGGCGGCCACCTGCACGCCGGTGAGCGTGCCGGTGACGGTCCCGATTGTGCGACTGAGCAGCTCCACGTCGCCCAGGATGACGTCGACGCCGGCCGCATGGAGGTCGCCAACGCTGGCCTGGCTAGACGTGATGTGGACCGTGTCGGCGTGGCCCGTGAGCAGCATAGGCGGCGGGTTCGCCGAGACTTGCACCTTCGTGTCGGTCCCGCTGAAGCCGCTGGCATTGAGCGCCCCGGTCGCAAGGGCGCTGACGCCGATGGGCAGGCCGAACCAGAGCAGGCAGAACGCCACGACGATCAGGACGACCAGCTGGATCAGGCAGGATCGCATCGGTTCGTGGCCTCCGTGAGCGCCTCGCGGCACCCGTCAGTCGTCATCCTCTTTGCGGTAGCCCACGTGCGCCAGGGCCCGAATGGCCTCGGTCCGCTCGTCCCAGGGCCGGGGCCCGTCGTTCATGATTATCGATTGTTCGTGGCCCTTTCCGGCCAGGACCACGACGTCGCCCGGTCCGGCCCGATCGAAGGCGGCGGCGATCGCCTCGGCGCGATCGGGAATGCACAGCACATCCTCGCCCCGGCGCTTGCCGGCGGACTCGGCACCGGCCGCTATCTCGTCCAGGATCGCCTGGCGGTCCTCGCCTCGCGGGTCCTCGTCGGTCACGACCACAAGCCGACAACGCTCCCCGGCGATGCGGCCCATCAGCGGCCGCTTCTGGACGTCGCGCTCACCCGCCGATCCGAAGACCACGATCAGGGCCCCATCGCCGCCGGCCGCTACCGGCGCGAGCTGGTCCAGCACGACCTGCAGCGAGGCGGGTGAATGGGCGTAGTCCACGATGACGGCGAACGGCTGGCCGCAGTCCACGCGCTCCATTCGGCCGGGCACCCCCCGAACGCCGGCCAGGCCGGTCCGGATCGCTTGCGGAGGAAGCTCCAGCGCCTCTCCGAGGGCGACGGCCGCCAAGGCGTTGTAGACGTTGAAGCGGCCGGCCAGCTGCAGGCTCACCTCGCCGCTCCAACGGGCGGTCCGCACGCCGAACCCTAGCCGGCGGGAGTCCTCCTCGACGGAAACGGCACGGACGTCCGCATCGGCTGAGTAGCCGTAAGTCAGCAAACTCGTCCCGACCGAGGTTCCGGCCGCCTCGAAGAGCGACGCGGACGGATCGTCGTGGTTGACTATCGCCGCGCGCGGCCATCGGCGTGCCGGCTTCTCTCTCCTGCTCAGGTCGGCCCCGAGGTTTCGGAAGAGGCCAAGCTTGGCGTCACGGTAAGCCTCGAAGGTGCCGTGGAGCTCCAGGTGCTCGTGGGTCAGGTTGGTGAAGATAGCGACGTCGTAGGCGATCCCTCCGACGCGCTCAAGGGCCAGGCCGTGCGACGTCGTCTCCACGATGGCGGCCTTGTTGCCCGCCTTCACCATTGCCCTCAAAGCGCGCTGCAGCTGCGGCGCCTGGGGCGTGGTGACGTGTTCCGGATTGGCGCCCCGGAGATCGCCGATCTTGATCTGGGCCGTGGTCAGCTGACCGGTGGAGATCCCCGCGGCCTCCAGCACGGCCGAGGCCAGGAACGAGGTGGTGGTCTTGCCGTCCGTGCCGGTGACACCAACGATGCCGAGCTCCCGACTGGGGTCGCCGTACCACCAGGCCGCGGCGGCCGCGAGCGCGGCCTGGCCCCGGTCGACCACGATCTGCGGGACCGCGACGCCGCTCAGCGGCCTCTCCACGATCGTGGCGGCGGCGCCCCGCGCCACGGCGTCGGCCACGTAGTCGTGGCCGTCCACGTGCTCGCCCGGGATCGCCACGAAGACCCCGTCCGCCTCGACGCTTCGGGAATCGAAGGCGACGCCGCGAACCGGGATCGAGCCGACCGCGACGGCGCTGGACCGGACTGTCGCCGAGCTGGCGCCGTCGGATGGCGCACCTTCCGGCGGGCGCACGGTGCGCAGCCGGCCTTCGGCCTCGAGCCGCTCGATGAGCTCGCCCAGGCGTCGAGACGCCTGGGGCTCGGCCGCGGCAAGCATCGCGGCCAGCGCACGCTGCGCGGCTGCATCGACGCTCATACTCCACCCTCCGCGGCCCCGGTCATGTCCCGGCCCTCCGCGCCGCGCCGGCCGCCTCGAACGTGGCGAATGCCGTGGCGAAGCCTTCCAATACGGTCCTGCACGGACTGGCCACCGTCGAAAGCCAGGCGACCGACCGGATCGAACACGAGATCCCACGCCCCCACGTAGCGGATCTCGCGGCCGCCAAAGCCGCTCTTGAATTGCTCGATTCCCTCGTGAGAGAGGCCCCACATGTCGTAGCTGACCGCGCCCTGCTGCCGCGACGTGCGGATCGCCTCCCACTTCAGGAGGTAATTGGCGCGACTCTCCGCGCCCTCGGCCGTCATCCCGCCGTACGGCTCGATGACGCGGTTGCCGACGCGCAGCACGAAGAGCGTGGCCACTCCCTTGCCCTGAGACGTCTCTGCCATCAGCAGCCGGGCCATGCCCAATTTCGCGAAGGCCTGCCAGACGGCGATGTAGGAGTCGTAGGTCCGGATGATGAAGCCCGCTCGCCTGGCCGTCTCCTGGTAGATCGAGTAGAACTCCGGCAGCCGTTCGACGCCGGCGTCGACGACGCGTATGCCGTTCCTGCGGGCCTTGCTGACGTACTGGCGCCACTTGCTACGAAGGTCGCCCCACAGCGCCTCTTCGTCCGCGCGCAGGTCGATCTTGCGGGTGCGCGGCGGTTGAATCGGAGTCCCCGGGCGCCAGCCGTTGCGGCGCAGGGCGTGGCGCAGCTCGCCGTCCTGGTCCGAAGGTCCATTCAGCTCGACCTCCGGCTCGATGCGGACGTGCGAGACACGTTCCGGGGCGGAGGCGAGGGTCAGCTGCAAAGCGCCGCTGAAGGCCTCGAACGTGGCCGGGTTCCACTCTTCCAGGATTGGCCCACGAGGCGCGTACGCGAATGCCCACGGAAAGAGCCGTGGCCGACGGAGCAGCAGCTGGACCCCGAAGGCCGTTTCACGCTCGATCCCCGCCTCGGCCGCCGCGTCCTCGTGCTCGACGGCGTCGGGGTCGGGCAGCGCGGTCGCTTGCGGCGTGACAGTCGCGGCGCCCGCGCTCGAGACCGGCGGTTCGGGCGTTGCCGGTCCGGCGACCCCGACGATGCTGGAGCCCATGAGGCGCACCGGCCGCCAGCCGTTGGGAGCCTTCACTTCAGCCCAGGCCGAGGTCTGGAGGTAGGAGCCCGGGTTCGAGCGGGCAACGAAGGCGTCCCAGATGGGCGTCTCCGGAACCAGGTCCACGACTGAGGCGGCAGGGACGCCCGCCCGTGGCGTCCGCGCTCCCGGTGTCATGAACTGCTCGACCATCCAGCTTCCTCCGTGCGCGCCTTGCGCCTCTACGGGATTCGAGGCCTCCGATGCCGCGCTCACAGTGGCAGGTCCGCGGGCGGTTGCGGCGCTCCGCTTCCTGGCCTACTCGTGTCGCTCGTCCGCGGCGCCGTCAGACGAAGAGCCGGCGCCGTGTGGTGCGTTCGCTGGCGGATGCGCCCGCGGATGAGACGCAGTGTACGCGGCACGCAACCGAGCCGGCGAAACGTGGGTGTAGATCTGGGTGGTCGCGAGGCTCTCGTGCCCGAGCAGCTCTTGGACGACTCTCAGGTCGGCGCCGCCGTCCAGGAGGTGCGTGGCGAAACTGTGGCGCAACGTATGGGGCGAGACGCCCTCGGGCAGCCCCGTGGCCACACGCAGGCGTTCCAGGCGCCAGCGGATCCCACGGGTGCCGAGCGCTGCTCCGCGATGATTGAGGAACAGCGTGCCCGAGTCCGCCACCCCGGTGCCGGCGGCCGGCGAATCCGCAGCCGGCCCGCGCCTCACGAGCAGCGGCCTCGCGCCATCGATGTACGCGCTCAACGCCGCCCGGGCCGGCCGGCCCAGCAGCGAAATCCGCTCCTTGCGGCCCTTGCCAGTCACCCGGACTTCGCCCCGGCGCAGGTCGACTGCGCCGATCGTCAGCGTCGCCAGCTCCCCGATGCGCAGGCCGGCGGCGTATGCCGTCTCAACGATGGCGACGTCCCGCAGGGCAAGGGCCCGTTCCAGCTCCGCGCGAGAGGTTCCGGCAGGCGCGTGTCTTCCTTGCTCGCCCGCCGCCTCGATCAGGCGCTCGGTGTCCGCAATCGAAAGCACCGCCGGCAGCCGGCGAGGTTGCCGCGGCGTCGGCAGGGCCGCGAGAGGGTTGCCTGCCACAAGCTGCTCACGCGCGGCGTATCGATAGAACGACCGCAGCGCCGCCAGGCGCTGCGCCACGGTGCGCCTGCCGTGCCCCTCCGCCAGAGCCGTCAGGAAAGCACGCAGCGCGCCCCGCGACGGCGACCGCCAGTCCTGGTCGTGCGCGGCCAGCCAGCTCGTGTACGTCTCGAGGGCGGTGCGGTAGGAACGGAGCGTGTTGGCCGAGGAGCCCTTCGCCCGGAGCGCCTGCAGGAAGCGCTCGACCGCCGGGACGGCCTGGCCGGCACCCGGAGCCTCTCCGGAGCTCATCCGGCGCGGCGCGCGCCCGAGGGTCGCGGCCCCACGCTCTTGCGGGAGGAGAATGGTCCTGCTCCGTCACCGGACGCTCCCCGGGCCCGGGACCGCCGCGGGGCCCGTCCGCCCGAGGCGGGCCTGGTCAGCGCCGCCGGATTGGCCTGGCCACCCGCCAGCCGCCTGCCCACCAGGCCGTCCCCGCCGGGCAGATCCACCGCCGCCCCGCAGACCAGGCAGATGCCCGTGTCGCTTGCGCGCGCGACGGGTCCCTCGTCGGCGTCATGGACCGCGCCGAGTGGCTCGTGCGAGGTCGTGTAGCGGCATTTCGGATAGCGCGAGCAGCCCCAGAAGAGCGATCCCGTGCGTCGCGCGCGCCTGGTGGCCAGCCGACCCTCGTGGCACGCAGGGCAGGTGACGGTGAACGCCAGCGGCGGTGGCGGAGGCGGTCCGTCCTTCTTGATGTAATCGCAGTCCGGGTAGCGGGAGCAGCCCATGAAGGGCCCGAAGCGGCCGCGCCGCTGGACGAGGACGCCGCCCTCCCGCTCACCGCACTTGGGGCAGGCTTCCACCGGCGCCGGCTCGGTGGGAGCTCCGTCTGTCGCGACATCGGGCGCTGGGGCGGATCGGCCGTCGGCACCGGGCAGCTCGCGAGTCTCTTTGTGCTCTGGGTACATCGAGCAAGCCAGGAACTCGCCGTAACGGCCCAACCGGATCACCATCGGATGGCCGAGGGAGCAGACCTCGTCGGAAGGTCGGGTGGTGAAGTCGGCCCGGCGCAGCTCCTTGGTCTTCTCCTCTATGCGCGACCGGAAGGGAGTGTAGAAGTCGCGCACCACAGGCACCCAGGCGCGCCTGCCGCTGGCGACGTCGTCGAGCTCCTCCTCCATCCGGGCCGTGAACTCCAGGTCCACGAACTCGCCGAAATGGCACACCAGCAGGTCGGTCACGACCTCGCCGACCAGCTCGGGCTGGAGCCTGCGCTCCACGACCTTGACGTAGCCCCGATCAAGGATCGTGGACACCGTGGCCGCGTACGTCGACGGCCGGCCAATGCCGTGATCCTCGAGGGCCTTGATCAGGCTGGCCTCCGTGTATCGCGGGGGCGGCTCGGTGAAGTGCTGCTGCGAGTCCACGCCGCGCACGCTGGTGACATCACGCTCGCGCAGCGGCGGCAGCTGGCACTCGGCCTCTTCCTCGAGATCGTCGTGGCCTTCCGTGTAAACGCGGGAGAAGCCGTCGAACGTGGTGCGGGTGGCCGTCGCCCGCAGGCCGTAGCCGTCGGCCGTCAGCTCGACCGTGGTCGTCTCCTGCTCCTTGACCGCCATCTGGCTGGCCAGGGCGCGCTGCCAGATCAGACGGTACAGCCGGGCCTCGTCGCTCTTGAGGAACCTTGCGGCGGTTTCAGGATCGCGGAAGAAGGAGGTGGGCCGAATGGCCTCGTGCGCCTCCTGCGCGTTGCGGGTCTTCGCCTTGAAGGCGCGGCCCCTGGGAGTGGTGTAGGTCTCGCCAAAGCGGGCTTCGATCACGCGGGCCGCCTCGGCCATCGCCTGGCTGGACAGAGCCACCGAGTCCGTCCGAATGTACGTGATCAGCCCAACCTGGCCTTCGTCAGTCTTGACACCTTCGTAGAGACGCTGGGCGGCGGTCATCGTCCGCTTCGGCGAGAAACCGAGCTTGCGGCTGGCTTCCTGCTGCAGGCTCGAAGTGGTGAAGGGCGGCGCCGGACTGCGACCCGCGCTCTTGACCGCCACCTCGGTCACGACCGGGCGGCTGACCCTGATGGCGGCGGCATGCCGCTCGGCGGTTTCGCCGTCGGCGATCTCGGGCTTCTTGGCGTCGATCCGGACGAGGTCCGCCTCGAATGGCGAGCCATCGGGCGAGAGCAGGGTGGCCTTCAGGGTCCAGTACTCACGGGCGACGAAGGCCCTGATCTCGCGCTCCCGATCCACGACCAGGCGCACGGCGACCGATTGGACCCGACCGGCCGAGAGGCCGGCCCTGACCTTGCGCCACAACAGCGGGCTCAGGGTGTAGCCCACCAGGCGGTCTACGACGCGCCTGGCCTGCTGGGCGTCCACGAGGTTGAGGTCGATCGACCGGGGGGAGGCGAAGGCGCGCTTGATCGCCGACTCGGTGATCTCCGAGAAGGTGACCCGCCGGGTCCTATTGGGCGCCAGGTGCGCGGCCTCGGCGACATGCCAGGCGATCGCCTCGCCCTCGCGGTCCAGGTCTGTGGCCAGGTAGATCAGGTCCGCCTTGGAGGCCGCTTTCTGGATCGCCGAAAGCTGGCGTCTTCGGTCGGCCACGACTTCGTACACGGGCTCGAAATCGTGCTCGACGTCAACCCCGAGCTGGTTCTTGCCGGGGTTCTCGGGAAGGTCCCGGACGTGGCCGTACGACGCGAGCACCGTGTAGCCAGGGCCCAGATATCGTTCGATCGTCTTCGCCTTCGCCGGAGACTCGACGATCACAAGGTTGCTGCTCATCCGCGGGAGTCTAGCATCAGGCGCCAGCCTGGCAGTTACGCGGGGCCGCGGGGCCGCCATTCACGAAACCGGCGGTTCACCCAGCTCAGACTTCTCGAACGCAGCGAAGGAACCGGCCTCGCCGGCCGCCGGTACCGTGGAGGCAGGCCGGCGGCACCGTGCGGGCAGGCCGCGGCTACCCGTAGAAGTCGATCGTCAGCCGCACGTGGCCGTTGCTGACCCAGACGCCGATGCCGGCCTGGTGGAAGTACGGGTCCATGATGTTGTAGTAGTGGGCGAACTCGCACTGCCCAGCCTTACAGCGGTACTCGTTCTGGAAGAAAATCTCGGCGTTGATCATGCCCGACGCTCCCGAGGACGGGGGTGAGGCCAGATTCTCTCCCCACGACCCGCTCGGGAAACCTGCGCTGGCAAGGCGTCCGTGCGGCGTCGTCCCGTTGAGGTAGTGGGTCAGGACGCCGCGGTCGGCCAGAGCCTTGGAGTACGGCCGCGAAACCGCGTTGGAAATGGCGGTGTTGTACCGCAGCGCATCCTGCGCCGGCATGACGTGGTGCGCCACCGAGCTGCAGGCGCCGCTCGAGGTTACCCAGCCACCGGTGCGGGTGCAGTTCATCAAGGCCAGGTAGTACAGCTCAGACGCGTGCCATGGCGAGGTCTTCGAGGCGACGCCGCCGCCCGACCACACGATCCTCCGAACGGTCGGCTTGTTCACCTTGAAGCTGGCGCTGACCGCGCTGGACAGCCGCTGGCCCGTCGCGGACTTGGCCGTGGCGGAGATGCGTTCGTAAACGGTCGCCCCCACCGGCAGCTTCGACGAAGGATCGAGCACCAGCACGGTGTTGTTCTCGGCCCAGCTGATCGAGCCGCGGAGGCGATTGCCGTTCACCACGACCGAGAGGGCGGCCGCGGTCGAGGCCGGGTTCATCGGGACGGTGAAGCGAACCGAGATGACCTGGTTGGGGTCCGTCGTGGAACCGCCGTTCACCGGCCGGAAACGCATCACCTCCGGGGCGGCCATGGTCTGAACCTGAAGGGGCGCCACGGTCAGAAGCGCAACGCCGTTGGAGTCCGTCGCGTTGGTGGAGTCGAAGCTGACCGTGTAGGCCGTGCCGCCCGCCAGGATGTCGTCGGGGGCGAAGGTGAACACCTGCGAGGAGACGTCCGTGGGGTCATCCCCGGTGATCGTGCCGGTCACGGCCGGCGTGATGGACAGGCGCGCCTGGACGGTGGCCAGCTTGACTGGGCGCGTGAAGGTGATCTGGAAGGCCGAAGTAGGCGCCACCAGGTTATCCTCCACGATGGTCGCCGTGATTTGGCCCGAGGTCAGGGCGCCGGTCGAGAACCGGTCCTCGACCGGGGTGCCGAGCTGCATGCCCGATTGATCCAGGGCGGAGCCCGAGACGGTGAGGGCGTAAGAGGTGTAGGGCGCCCAGTAGGTCGTCGGCGCCACCGAGAGGATCTGGCCGGTCGGGTCCCAGAGCAGCCGCACGGGGGCGGCCGGCTTGATGGAGAGCGAGTCCGCCACACTGCCCTGGTTCATCGGGTTGGTAAAGTCGATGACAAAGGGCTCGTCGACGGAGATCTTGGTCGAGGCGGCCGAGGGCAGGGCCGACGGTGCGGTAGGGTTGTACGGAGTGGGAACCTTCGCGTCGGTGCCGCTGGTCGGCAAGCCGGCCAGCAGGCCGCCGACCACGAGCATCACGGCCACCGTGACGATCGCAAGCTGCGTCCTGAAGGACCGGCCGACCAACCTGGCAATGCGCTTGATGCCCGCGATGGGGACCTCGAGAACTGCCGCACCGAGCTGTCTCATATGTCAGTCTCCCAGTGACGGAGTCGCTCGGGCCGCAGTATGCAACCCGGCCGCAGGTTACCACCATGGCCGAGAAGGCGGCAAATCCGCCGGAGAGCCTGCTGCAAGGTGGCCGCGTCTGGGCGCTCCGCCGGCGTTCGTGACAGGCGGCCGGCGCTCACGGCCCGATCCTCACGGCCCACCGGACCTCACGGCCGGACTGGCCTCCCGGGCCAGCGCGCGAGCGCCCCTGCGGGCATGTACCGCCCGTACGAGCCGACCACCAGTCCGCGCAGCTCCAGGAGCGTGAGCGCGCTCAGGGTCACCCCGCCCGAAAGACCGGCTCGCCGCACCAGCTCGTCCGCCGTTATCGGCCCGCCAGCCACCAACTCGGCCACAGAACGCTCAACCGGCCCGAGCGACGCCAGCACCACCCTCCCGTCCGCGCCTGGGACAGAGGAGCCCGGCCGGCGCTTGCCCCCTGTCGCCGGGCCGTCGAGCCCCCTTGCCGACCCACCCTGCCCGGCCGCGTCCGCGAGGGCTGCATCGCCGCCCAATCCGAGGTCTTCCAGCAGCTCGGGGATGCCGCAGACCACGCGTGTCTGGCCCGGAAAGCTGCGAAGAAAGGCATGGCATCCCTCGCTCGTGGGCGCGTCCAGTGGCCCCGGGACCAGGAAGCACTCGCGGCCCTGCTCAAGAGCCCATCCCGCCGTGATCAGCGCACCGCTGCGGCGGCCGGCCTCGACGACCACGGTCGCGTCCGAGAGCCCGCTGATAAGGCGATTCCGGCGCGGGAACGTGCCGCGCGTGGCGGGCGTCTACGGTGGAAACTCCGCCACGACCGCGCCGCCGGTCGCTACGATCGCATCCGCCAGCCGCTCGTGAGCCCTGGGGAAGAGCCTGGCGTGGCCTCCCCCCAGCATCGCAACGGTGGCCATTCCCTCGCCCACGACCGCCGCATGGGCCGCCCCGTCTATCCCGACGGCGAGGCCCGACACCACGACCGAGCCCGAGCGCGCCAGTGCCGAGCCGATCCAACCGGCGATCATGCGCCCCTTGTCGGTCGGCCGGCGCGTGCCGACCACGGCCACCGCTGACGGCCCGTTCAGGGCAGCCGTGGATCCACGAACGAAGAGCATCGGGGGAGGCATCTCGATGCGGCGCAGTCGCTCGGGGTACGCGGGGTCGTCGAGGGTCACGACGGCCAGACCCAGCGACCGGACGATAGCGAGAGTGCGGTCGGCTTCGAAGACGTGGTGGCTGATCCTGTCGGCAAGGTCCGCCCCCAGCGTGTTGGGGGCGGACCCGGCTGAGATGCCCTCCGGCTGTGGGATCGTCTGCGAGGCCTGGTCCGGGCCCGCGACGTCCGTGTTGGGCAGGGCGCCGGGGTCCCTCCCCCAGTCCTTGCGAACGCCGCGGCCACGTTCAGACACCGCTTCCTGCAGGCGAGCCGCCCCCTTCGGTCCGGCGGCCACGGTGAGAACTGCCCGCGCCGACCCGAACGCTGCCAGCAGACCCGCGAAAGTCACCGGCCCGAGCCCTGGAACGGTAAGCAGCACTACCCAGGCGTCGCGCTCGAGTGCCGCCTCCTCGCCATGATCGAGACTCTCCGCACCGTTCGCGCGGCGCCATTTGAGCTCGGCCATGCCCGATAGGTCAGCGCCACCGGCGTCGACCGCGCCGCCGGTCCCGGATTGGTCGTCCAGGCGCTCCTGCACCACGGGCCGCACAGTCGCCGTCTCGCGGACCTTCGGGCGCCCGCCAGAATCGCCTGGCGGTGACACAGGACCTGCGCTCTGGACTCCCAGCACGGGTCAGCCCGCCGCCTGATAGCCGCCGCGCTGGCGGACTGGCGAACGGAAACGGGCCGCCTCCTCCAGATGAGCGCACTCCACGCGCTGCGCGACGGCGAGATCCGCGATCGTTCGCGCCACGCGCAACAGCCGCTCCGTCCCCCGCGCGGACCACCCCTCCAGGTCCGCCAGACGGATCGCCTGGGCCTGGGCGAGCGCGCTCATATCGCAGGCCGCGCGCAGAGCGCGGCCACTCAGCCGGGCATTCAGGAAACCCTGGCGCTCGAGCTGCCTGCTGCGTGCCTTGGCAACCCGGCGGGCCACCTCGCCCGTACACTCGGGGCTGGCCTGCGTCACGTACTCCTCCGGCCGAACGCGGGGCATGTGAACCCACAGGTCGATGCGATCGCGCAGAGGTCCCGAAACCCGCCCTGCGTAACGATCCACCACAGCAGGCTGGCACCGACATCGCCCGTCACCCTCGCCGGCGTGGCCGCACGGGCATCCCTGCAAGTCACAACTACACCACGCTGCGCCGCGTGATCGAGCTGCCGGTGGGCCGGCAGCCCTCCCCTCCCCCATTTCACGCCCTGGTTGCGGGCACTCATGAGGAGGGGGCCGGCTGCCGCGATGGGCCGCCCCGGGGTTCACCTACGGACTCTTCTTCACCAAGAGGTGAACGATGG
>Ga0187885_10002259_pt1 | contig 19239 bp, 9 predicted proteins | sample June2016WEW_20_1_3_FD_132970 | JGI IMG/M metagenome (GOLD analysis project Ga0187885, IMG submission 132970) | Peatland microbial communities from SPRUCE experiment site at the Marcell Experimental Forest, Minnesota, USA - June2016WEW_20_100 | ecosystem: Environmental > Terrestrial > Soil >... | reverse complement strand
TCAGCTCGGGCACGCCCAGGGCCCGGTAAGCGCGGGAGACGCTCAGCAGACCGGCGTGGGGACTGGTGGCCTCCCGTAACGGCCGCGGGTCCAAGACGAAGGGCGTCTTGTGCAGCAAGGGCAGGCGGGCCGCCATGGAAAACACATATAGAAAATCTATAGAATATTGTCAACCCAAAACACACACCTCACCGCCCTTTTCGCACTTTTTTTTGAAAATCGAAAAATTAGGCGAGGATTGGGGCGTAATCCGGATGGCGGACGCTCGTCGCCAACTGGATCGCCCTCATCCGCGATCACTGGGGCGGGGTCGAAAACTGCGACCATTGGCGCCGGGATGCCCTCTGGGGCGAAGATAACACGCGTAGTCGCAAACCCAACCTGGTCGCCAATCTGGCGCGCCTGCGCAGCGCCGCCTTTGCCCTCGTGAACCGCCACTTCCCCGGTCGCCCCCATCCCGAACTGCGCGAAGCCTTTGCCGCTCAACCTCCTCCCGGCCTCCTGGCGGCCAAATCACGACTCAATACAAAACGCCCCGCCATAATCGCGGCTACCGTGCGGTTTTAGCGTGCAGAAGGGCGCCTTGGTCGGTAAAGATGCATGGGTTACGCACTATGAAATCAGCTCGAAGCCATGATCGAGTTAGCGCATTCCCTGCTATGATGGCTCTCGAAGGCGCCCTCCAGCCAGGGATGTTGCTTCCTGGCATCATCGCGCTGGGGGCCGATGCTCCATATGTCCGGGAAGCACTGGGCTGCCCAAAGAGCGTGCACGTTCTCTGCCCGCCGCTCGGTACGGGGAGTCAACACGTCGCCCCCCACCACCACCTTGGCCAAAACGCGGGATACCTCCGTCGGGATGTAGAATCGCCCCTTGCTCTTGCCCAACTCGGCGGCGAAGTGGCGCATAAGGAATTCAAAGGCGTCGCCCAGGAGAGCGTCGCCCTCGGCACGGTCGGCGCTGAAGTCGAGCGCCGGGTTGTCGAAGATGGACGCCAGATCGGTGAGGCGGTCCACCATTTCCTTGCCCTTGCCGAGGTTGTCGGCGTCATTGAAATCGGCCACGTCAATGACGCCCTTGAGATCGCTGGCCTCGGCGAGCGTGGCGATGATCGCGTTCATCTTGTCGCTGATTTCCTTGTAGCCTTTGAGCGCGACCATGTCGGAGAAACTGCCACCCTTGGGCACATCGAGCAGCTAGTTCTTCTGGCTGGCGGCTTTGTCGGAGACGTATTTCACGAACATCACGACGAGGACGTGCTCCTCCTATTGCGAGGCGTCCATGCCGCCGCGCAGATCATCGCAACTGGCCCAGAAGGAGAGGCAGAGTTCGGATTTCTTGAGGGGCATGGGAGATTATGCGGAGAAGCCTCTGCCGAGGGCGAATCTGTCCCCCCGCTCGCTGTTGACGGTGCCACTGCGGCGGTCCCCTGCGACCAGTGGCTGGTGAGCGAGAAGGGATGCGACCGGCTCGCGGCGTGCGCCACGTTGAAGGCAGTTTTGGCGCTGGGCCACTCAGTTTCCCGGAGAGAAGCTTAACCCCACTCCCGATTCTTCACGCTATGGACGAATCAGAACCAGAACTGACAACTGTGATGGCCACCCGACTTGAGCGCTCCGCGTCGTCGAAGACCAGCATGGATTCCGCTGCCTTCCCTCCCAAAGCACCTCTCGTCTTGCGCGTTGGCGTCACCGGACACCGCCCTGGTGTTTCCAAGCGCCCGAACCCTGACGTGGCCGCGACGCGCGCGGCAATCGTCGAGGTGCTCAAGAACATCCAAAGCGCGTTCGACGGTGTTGCGCAGGTCAGTTCCGGTCTTTTTGCTCCGGCCGAAGGCGCGCTCCAATCGGGTTGTCAGCATCGCTTGCGCGCGATTTCAGCCCTCGCGGAGGGCGCGGACCAGTGGGCAGCCGAGGAAGCACTCAAGCTGGGGTTCGAGATCCAATGCCCACTGCCATTCCATCGGGACGAGTATCAGAAGGATTTCACGGCCCCAGCGGTCATCAACGCGTACCGCCATCTGCTCCAGCAGGCAACAGCTATTCTCGAACTGGACGGTAAAGTGAATGTAGACGCGCAGGGTAACCGCGTCCCGGACGCCGCCTCGTACGAAGCGGTTGGACGTGCGGTTCTCAACCAGTCGGACTTGATGATTGCGGTATGGGACGGGCAGGCTGCGCAGGGTCCCGGTGGCACGGCCCAAGTGGTTGAGCAAGCGTTGCAGCGTGGCATCCCGGTAATCTGGATACCGTGGGGGCAGCCCGGCACTTGGCGCCTCCAACTGCCCATGTGGCACCTGATGCAGGAACCCGGCGACATGAAGGGCGACGCCAACCGGCTCACCAACGTCGTCCGCGAACTCCTCCTGCCTCCCGATGGCGGAAGCTGTCGCAGCCTTGCGGAGGATCTGCGCGAGGCGTACTTCGGCGATGGACAGAAGCGAGGAAACCCTCAGCACGGTTGCTGGCTGGTGTTCAGAAACCTGGTCTGTGGCGAGCCATGCACCAAGAAGACCCTAAAGGATTTGCTGCTGTTGAAACCCTTTAGAGTCGGAGACTTCCTCAAGCTCGCCGAGGCCCAGGCGGTCGAGGAATGGGAGAACAAGCAGTCCGTGAAGGATGCTCACATGGACCATCCTCTGCCCGAGTCCGTGCGATCCTGGGTGGACGGCGCCTTTCTGCCACACTATGCGTGGGCCAATGGCCTTTCCATCTATTACGGGAATCTTTACCGCAGCGCGTTCCTCCTGAACTTCCTCCTCGGCGCCGGAGCGGTTTTCCTGGCGCTGATTTGCATCGCCGCCGGGATTGAGGGACGCAACCAGACGCCCTGGATTCTGGCCGAACTGGTTGTGATTCTCGGCATCCTCGCCCTCACCCGCGCCGGGCGGCAACGGCGCTGGCACCAACGCTGGATCGACTACCGCACGTTGGCGGAGCGGTTGCGTGTGGCCCGCTGTACCAGCCTCTTTGGCGGCGGCGGGCCACAGGTGGTCTACGCCGGACACCTCGCCAGCTACGGCAACCCGGCGCGAACATGGATGCACTGGCACTACCGGGCCATCGAACGCGCGGCGGGCCTGCCGGCGGTGGACTCCGTCCAAGGCCCACCGTCTGTGCAGTTCACGAAAGGCTACCTCGCCTCCTGTCAGGAATTCTGGCGGGAGAGCCTCGTCGAGGATCAGTGCCGCTACCACGACGGCAACCGCGAGCGGCTCGTCAAGCTCGACCATCGCCTTCACTGGGGCGGCGACATGCTGTTCGCAGGTACATTCCTCGCCTGCTTCCTGCACGTGGTGCTCTTGCGACTCGAAGGCATCCCGGACTTCCACTGGATCCCGCATCGGACTTCGGATTGCCTGACGCTCCTCTGCGCATTTCTGCCCGCCTTGGGCGCGGCGCTCGCCGCCATCCGCAGCCAGGCCGAGGCCCAGCGCCTGGCCCAGCGATCAGAGGCCATGGAGGACAGCCTGCGTCGCCTGCAACTGGACCTGGCCGGCGTACCTGTTGCAGACGCGTCGCTCACATCCCAGCGCCTTCGCGACTGTTCGGACCGCGTGAGCGACCTCATGATCAAGGAGATGCTCGATTGGCGCGTCGTCTTCCAAGATCGCCCATTGGTGCTGCCGGTCTGACGTGAACCAGAAATGTACCTTTTACCCCAACCTCGCCACGCCGACACCCGTGCTGTATCACAGGTTCGACGTGTCACGATATGCGCGTCGAGTGCAATGAACTGGTCACCTTGACTTTCCAGCAACCCCGTCATGCCGCACAACGTCTTCATCAGCCACGCCGAGGAAGATTCTGCAATAGCCGTCGAATTGGCTCAGGCGCTTGAACAGGCTGGGTTCGTAACTTGGTATTATGAACGGGACGGTCGTGCATCAGAGAGGTTTACACGTGAAGTTCCAGCCGCGATCAACCAGGCCACCACCTTCCTCGTGATAGTCTCTCTGCACTCGCTGAATTCTGGTGAAGTAACTGCTGAAATCGATAGGGCACATCGCGCGAAGAAGAAGTTTTTGCCGCTCCTCCTTGGGATCACACTTGCTGAATTTCAGCAGCGGCAGAATGAGTGGCGCCAAGCCATGGGCGGTGCCTGGCGCATCCTGCCCAACTGCCGGTGGTGTAAGGCGTTCTGAAATTGGTCTGCGCCCGCGCCGACAGAGTCATACAGGTCAAGGTCGCCGCGAGTAGCACCCAGCTGCCCTGACTCCCCAGGGCCAGGGCGACCCCATGACAATCCGCGCGTCTAAGGCAGGTGCAATTCACATGGGGTGCCACTGCTTTGGGCGGCCAAATGCAAGCCGTCATCCGCATGGCTCGCGACGAGGGAACCCCAAGTCCGGCCGGCGATCCCGCGTCGCACCCGGAACAAGTCACCTGCGCCGACCACTCACCGCGCTCCCGCTCGGATTGGGGCATCCCCAATCGGTCGTCAGCCCTTGACCGGGGACTTCATCGTTGGCCCATCAACCTCAGCCCTTCGTTGAAGGTCCTTCTTCATCAGTGAACACAGTTCCTTAATGAAGTCATTCGACGCCGAGAGCGAAGAGGAATAGTGGACGCCGTGGAGAAGCTTAAGTTTTGCAATCTCCGGAGGGTCAGGAATGTTCTCTTGCGTCTTGAAAACGAACCCGTCTTTGAAGATGGGGATCACTGTTTTGCGAGGCAAGCGAGGTGCTCTTGACAGCTCGTGTCGGTAAGCGTCTGCGAGCAACAACCGATTCAGATGATGGAGCGCCTGTCCTTCTGGGTTCTTTGCAAGGAGGTCCTGCGTTTCCTTGTCCAAGGCGATCCCGGCAAAGCGCTGAGCGTCATAGATCGACGGACCGGTAACAATGTTATTAAGTAACTGCACCAGAAGGTCTTTTAGATGGCACTGGTCAGAGTCTGAATCATTGTAATGTTCCAAAGCGGACTTCGCCCTGTCGCACATCTGAGCCGTAAGCCAGGGGCTGATCGGTCCCTTCCCTTGTTTCAATTTTTTGGCGAGCGATCGAAGGTCAACAAAATCATGAACGGAAAACAGTGCGGAACCGAAAAGGGCATGATGCAGTTCCCAGAGCACCCAGTCGTTATGATCCTTGCGCGGGTCAAGAGATTCCGCAGAAAGGATGAGGATCAAGAACGTGCATTGCTCAAGGCACTGTTCCAGTTGGGTGTCGAAGCGTCCCAATTCCAAGCCCTCCTCGTCAATAAACGTCTTGCAGCCCTTTTTCTGTAACTCCTTAGCGATATCACTCGCTGCAGTGCTATCGGAGTCGCTGCGATAGCTGATGAAGGCAAGAAACGGGTCCGTCTTCGTCTTAGGCCTCGCCAACACCAGAGCCAGCGCGAACGCCGTTTGGCCAAACGCCGGTCCCACCCACGACCACCACCAGTGAGTAGTCCATTGGACATAGAGGGATATCAAGCACAAAAACACCGCTCCGGCCAGGGCGGTGAGAATCAGCACGGCTATCGGCATCCGCGACAGCTCATGCAGCACGGTGACGATGAGCACTCCCCACCAGATCGCGACCAGCCACTGCCAGGTGCGGGGAAGCCGACGGAGCCAGTCGTCGCGAAGCAGGTTCAAGAAGGCAGTGGCGTGAATCTCAACTCCCGGCATTGGCTCCTGCCCACACCGGGAAAAGGGCGTCGCGAAGGTGTCCTTGAAGCTTGCCATTTTTCCAGAACGAAAGCTCTGTCCGGCAAAAACCGCCTTTTTGGCAAAAAATCCGGGAGCAACGTTCGTCGCCAGCACGTCTTGATAGGAACAGCGCGGGATGGCGGTGCTGTCGGGACCTCCATAGTAGTTCAGCCACCGCTCAAGATTTGGATCCTTGCCCGCTGTTCTCTCAGGCGCAAATTGAGCCACGGCCAGCCAGACCGCATATCTGGCATAGGCAAAATCAGGGGAAATTTGCCTTACGACGTTGTCGAGCAGTTCCGCGTGGCCCCAACCTTTGGCCCCCTTAGCGAGCACTCTTATCGGGCGGAATAGTTGTTCCGTGGATATGCTTCCGTGTTCGACGGAGCTTTCCGCGCCCGCGACCAAAACGACCGAACCTTGGCGGGCGATCGCCTGCGCCAGGGAACGATCAACCTCCGCCACCTGGTTGGATTCGGTGAAGGCATAATCGTAGAAGATGAGCGCGGCCCCCTCCTTGGTCAGTCGGTCGATCAGCCGCGCATGATTCGTCCGGCTCAGTTCGCCGTGGTCACTTCCCAGCTCATAAAGCGTCTCCTGGTCGGCCAGGACCAGCACAGCGTTCGTAATGCTCACCCCCGGCCTATAAGAGAATGACAGATCGTAGCTCAAATCCTCCAGCGGCGTGAGGCTTACCAGAAGGACTCCTACAGCAACTCCGAACAACACCAACCGCCATCGCGGATAGTGAACCACGCTGTGCAGCCATGTTTGTATCCCCTGGCGCATACCCAATAGTGCTTGACTGGACTGTACCGAATCGGAATTGCGCCTGTCAATGCGAATGACACGGCAGACTGTTTCCCAGGTGTCACCAGTATGCAGTTACTGCCCGTCACCCGCAGGAGGGCTGACACAACCTCCTCGGCACGAAAGGAATACGCACGTTTTCGACCGTCGCTGCCGCTGTCTGCCGTTCCCCTCCGTCTTGAACCGACGTTTGCCGGCAACGCACCGCGTTCCCGTTAGGTCCAGCTTTTGGTCTTGCCTCGACGTCCGGATTTCGTCACACTCACTGTGAACCGTGTGAAAGCCGCGATGTCTCGGCCTCAGGTACGTGCTTTGCACAGCCGCAGTTCTGTGTTGCTGCTGCTGCGCGGATGCAGCCACATGACTTTTTTGGCTGCCTTGCTGGCGATTTCGATCCTCTCGCACGCACAGGTATCCTCAGAATCGTTCGAAGCCGAGAACATCGACCGCGAGGCCCAGTTCACTGACCGCGAGGCCCAGCTAACCGGCAGCGAGGCCCAGCTCATCGACGTAAGGGGAGGAGTACAATACAAGGCACGGGACAGAGAAACCTTGAGTCGCGCCATAGCCCCGTTATCCTTGGCTACAGGTGACCTTATCCGAACCTTGGACAACGGTACCGCGGTAGTCTGGCTCACAAACGCAAGCTGCTCAGTGAAGCTGAAGCCCCTGAGTACTCTCCAGATTCTCCCAGCCGCTCCGGACTCGAGTCCCTTGTTGAGTCTCAGAAGAGGCGCCCTGTATTTCTTCAGTCGAAGCAGGTCACGCGAGTTGCGGATCCGAACCGAGCACGCGACTGGGGCACCGCGAGGAACCGAGTTTTTGATCACCGTCGATTCAGATCAAACGACACTCGTTGTATTTGATGGTGACGCCGCCTTGACGAACCAGTACGGACACGTCGAATTGGCCACCGGCGAGGCGGCCCAGGCGCGTAGGGGACATCAACCCGTCAAAGTCAAGCTGGAAGCCCTGAACATCGTCCAGTGGTGGCTGTACTATCCCGGCGTCCTGAGTGTCGATGAACTGGAGTTTGCGCCCGCCGAAAGGGAGGCTCTTTCCTCCTCCCTCGAAGCGTATCGGCTTGGCGCTTTGGCGGATGCGCTTTCTGCCTTTCCAGGCTATCCGTCGCCATCCGAGCCGGTAACCGAGTCGGGCCGGATTTACCTGGCCGCCCTTTTTCTCGCCGCAGGTGAAGTCGGCCAGGCGGAAGCGTTGTTGGCGAAGGTGGGCCTCAGTTCCCCGGCTGCAGCCTCGCTGCACTGGGTGATCGCCGCGGTTCAGGGCAAGATACGTGAGGTGCCAGAACTTCGCCCGTCGGCCAGTGAATGCCTGGGGTTATCCTACTATTATCAGGCGCACCACGAACTGCACCAGGCATTGGCGGCGGCCAATCGATCGGTGGCAGCCGCCGCGAACTTCGCATTCGGATGGGAGCGGGTTGCCGAATTGGAGTTCAGCTTTGGCTATATCGGCAAAGCAAGAGTCGCTTTGGACAAGAGCCTGCGACTCGCCCCGCGCAACGCGCAGGCGCGTGCCTTGATGGGTTTTCTGCACGCCGCGGAAGGCCACCTGAAACCAGCCCGCCAGGACTTCGAAGAGGCCATCCGGCTGGATCCCAATCTCGGTAATGCGTGGCTCGGTCGTGGTCTTGTCAAAATCCGGGTTGGTGACTTGACCGGCCGGATGGACCTGCAGACGGCGGCGATTCTGGAACCCAACCGGTCTTTGTTTCGCAGCTATTTGGGCAAGGGTTTTGCCGATGCCAACGAAACCGCGAAGGCCGCCGCGGAACTCGCGCGCGCCGCGGGGTTGGATCCTGAGGATCCGACTCCCTGGCTCTATTCAGCTCTGCTCAAGCGTGACCAGAACCGGATCAACGATGCGGTAAGAGATCTGCAAACGTCGGTGAAACTCAACACCAATCGCGCGGTCTATCGGTCTGCGTTTCTCCTCGATGAAGACCTCGCCGTTCGAAGCGCGAGTCTGGCCTCACTTTACCGGGATGCCGGGATGACGGAAGTCAGCCTGCGGGAGGCCGCCCGGGCGGTAACCTACGATTACGCAAACGATTCCGCCCATCTGTTCTTGTCCGACGCCTACAACGACCTGCGCGATCCGACGCGCTTCAACCTGCGGTACGAGACCGTTTGGTTCAACGAGCTGCTGCTGGCCAACGTGCTGGCGCCAGTAGGGGCCGGCCGGCTTTCCCAGCACGTTTCGCAGCAGGAGTACTCAAAACTCCTGGAAACCGATGGCCTCGGGTTCGCCAGTTCAACCATTGCGCGCACCGATGGACAGGTGGAGGAACTCGCTTCGCAATACGGCACCTTCGGCGGCACCAGCTATGCGCTGGATCTGGACTACCAGCACAATGACGGCGTGCGGGTCAACAACGATTTGAGCCGCACGGAATGTGCCGCCACCATGAAGCAGCAAGTCACAACGCAGGACACCGCGCTGCTGTTGATTCAATATGAAGACTACCATTCGGGCGACAACTACCAATACTACAATCCCGCCAAGGCAGACCCGAACTTCAGGTTCGACGAATATCAGCATCCGACTGTTGTCGGCGCCTGGCATCATGAATGGTCTCCGTCCGCCCACACGCTGCTCCTGGCCGGCCGTCTCATCAACGAGCAACATTTCAGCGATCAGAAGGTACCCATTAACGCCTTGATCCCGGCTAATCCATACTTGGTAATCCCATACACCTTTGATTTAAGCTACTCCAGCTCGTTGGAAATCTATACTGCTGAGCTGAACCAGATATTTCAATGGAACAGAGTCACTCTTTCGGCCGGCGGCCGCTACCAAACCGGGTCTTTTCATACGGACGCGCAGCTTTTCAATCCGTCGGGAAACCCCGCATCCTTCCTGGACGCGCGCGACACCAATAACCTCTCTTCCGACGACGCTCTCGAACGGATCACCGGCTACGGCTATGTGACTCTGGAGCCTTTGGAGCAACTCTGGTTAACCGGCGGTCTGGCTTACGACGATCTCACGTACCCGCGCAATTTCCGCCATCCCCCGATCTCCTCCGGCGAGGATCACCGGTCGCAACTCGGGCCCAAGGCCGCCGTGGTGTGGAGTCCGTTGCCCCAGGCGGCCTTGCGCGGGATGTTTGCCCGCTCGCTGGGCGGCGTGAGCCTGGACGAGAGCTATCGGCTCGAACCGACACAACTCGCCGGCTTCCCCCAGGCCTTCCGCAGCCTGATTTCTGAATCGGTCGTTGGCTCGGTTGCAGCACCCGCCTACGAAACCTTTGGATTGGCGCTCGACCTGAAGTTCCCTTCCCGAACCTATGCCGGGCTGCGGGCGGAACGACTGGAAGAAAATGTGCGTCAGGCGATCGGCGTATTTGCACCCGTGGATGTGTCCGGTAGTGGTTTTGTCCCGCCGTTCATTCCGTCTTCCACCGATGAACAGCTTGACTACCATGAAAACGCTATCACGGCAAGCCTGGATCAGTTGGTGGGCAAGGACTTTGTTTTGGGTGTGACCTATAAGTTCACCGAAGCCGAATTGCATGACTTATTGCCCGGCGTTCCTGCCACGGCGCTGGCCACGGCCGACCAACGGCAATCCTCCAGCCTCCACCACCTCACCCTTTACGGTCTGTTCAACCATTCCTCCGGCTTTTTCGCGCAGGCGGACGCCGACTGGTATGCCCAGGAGAATTCCGGCTATGCCGTGGCGCTCCCCGGAGACAGTTTTTTTCAGGAGAACCTCTATGTCGGGTACCGGTTTGCACACCGGCGTGCGGAGCTCCGTCTCGGACTCCTGAACCTTGCCGGCCAAGACTACCGTTTGAATCCATTGACGATTTACGCCGAACTGCCCAGGAAGCGCGTTTTGGAGGCTAGTTTCAAGTTTGTGTTTTGACCTTCTCCGGGCATGCGCCAAGCGCTCCGGGTTGACTCATCGTCCTGGCCCTTGCACGGTGAATTGCTGCAAACGCAGTGTTATCGTTGTTAGGGATGGCTGCAGTTTTGCAAAACGCGGGTCAGCCAGCCACTCTTGTACAGCCTGCAACGCCGCCGCGTCGCGACTCACCAGGGCTGAATGGTCCGGTGTCTGCGTCTGAGTGAGCAGGTTGGGGGAGATCATGAAATTGGCGTTCGGATATACGGCCGCGAACTGCTCCAACTCCGCTGCGCTTCGCAGCGGATCGAGCAGGTAATTCTCCAGCACCTGGCGCTGCTGTGGATCGCGCACGTCAGCCCGGGCAAAATAATCGGCCCTCGTCGCTTCTCGTCCTTGCATTAGATCAGGTTGAGCCTCCAGTGCCGTAAGAAGCGAAAGCGGAGTGTTGATAACCAAACGGTCCAGCGCAAGGTAAGCAGCGTGAGCCAGCGCCGGGTTATCCTGTTTGCGGACCAACTCCGTCAACGACGGGGCGAGGTTCGTCCCGCCCAGGAACACCGCTGCGTCGAAGGCTTCGAGGAAGCCGGCGGACGGAGCCTGTTGCCACGCATCGTACCGGAGCATCTCCCGCGTCTTTTCCTCCAATAGTGCGCGTCCTTCGGGGCTGGGGTCACCCCACGCCAGGTTCCTCAAAGCCACCGCCCATTCGTCAGGGGAATCCTGCTTGGCCAGAACCGCTTTGGCATAAGCCGCCGCCGCTGCCGGATCGAGGCGGGCCAGTTCATCCAGCAAGAATGTCCGCAAGGTGGGAGCCTGATCCAGCAGGCCGTTGGGGGCGACCTTGAATCCAAGATGGGTTGGCGTATCGGCTTTCGAATCCAGAAACTGGCAGATGGCCGATACGGCTTCACCCTTACCCATCGTTGCAAGCGCATTGTGCAAATCCGCCAACCGACGCCTCGCTGTCTTCGCGTCAGGAGCCGTCCTCAGTGAGTCGCAGGCCTCGGTCAACCCGCGGTCGGGTCCCAATGGCAGCCCGACCGATGCCACGGGAGCGGCACGAGGGCGGTCTGGGCTTGGTGTGACAGGCGAAACGCGGGTGTGCTCTGGCGATGCGTGGTCCAGCGGGCGATGCTCCAGCCATAAACCGAGCGCCACCGATGCAATAAGGAGCGCGGCGCCCATAAACAGGGCGGCATTACGGCTCACATTTGGTCGCAACATGCGTTGGTACTTGCTCTTGCTATCAACTTCGGGGAGAAATGCAAGCGCCGTTAGCGCCGTTAGCGCACGCAACAATTTCGGAACGCGAGCCATTCCTCGCGTCTGGGGAACGCTTCGGGGAAGATTTCGGCGCCGGATCGGATTCCTCGGTTGGGGCAGTTCCCTCCACCTCGGCCAGCGACGACACCTCCCCTATTCCCCATTTCCCTGATCTTTACCGCCAGTTTGTCAAGGAACAACGTCCCGAAGACCCGTCCCCCAGGAGCGTTACCTGCTCTGAAACCACAGCTCCCAAGGCAGGTTTTCCTCCAGCGCCAAATCCAATTCCCTGGCAAGGGCCTGGCGCTCAGTTCACCCCAGCGCACCCATTGGCGGTGGAGGACAAAAGTCGTAAAGAGCGTAAACCCCAACAACAGAACCAACATCGGCACCCACATCGAAGTGGAATCTTAGTCGTAGCAAGGTTCCAGGTGATACCCAGGTGATACCCTTGGGTCGTTGAAGCCCTTGTTTTCGATCCCCCAGCGCCAGTGCCCCACTGATAAGCCCGCCCCGGCGGCCGAGCCGTCCAATTCGCCACGGGCACCCCAGACCCATTGACGGTGCCGGGATTCCTGTTCTTGGCGGCCCCTGGACCAACTGCTCCACCCACTGTTCCTCGGAACGGACAACCCCGACCGGTTGGCCGCATTCCCGGCTGAACTCCAGGTCTTGGACTTTCCGCAACTGCCCCTGCCGCTTCCGTTGCACATCGTGAGACGACGTGTCGTGCTTCGGACGAGGCGGCACAGCCGGCGCTGCCGCGATGATGAGCTTTACGCGCCCGGGTCGGCGGCGGGACATGGGGCCTCACTCCAATGGTTTGCCACGGCTCACCACCCGAAGAAGCGATAGGGGTCATCCCATTCGGTGGGCTTGGTGAGGTACAGGCCGTCGAGCCAGCGACCGGCGGTTGGGTCCTGGATCGGTTCGAGGCGCACATCGGTGAGCCACAGTTTGCCGGTGCCAGTGAACCAGATCTGAAACTTGGTCCCTTTGGCCGCAGTGTCCTTGGCTTGGAGCACGAATGAATTCGTCCGCCATTCCGCTTTGGGCGCGAAACTCTGATAGTCGAACAGCGCCTGCCAGTTGGCGGTATTCTGCACGGTCCAGGAGACATCCTTGCAAGTCAGTCCTTCGGCCCGGGTTCGCAGCGACAACCGATACCACTGGCCGCCTTGGATGGGCAACTCGTGTTGAGCGATCATAACCTCGGGCGCTTTGGCGCCGGCCGCGCCGGGCGGCACCGCGATGACCTGGGCCCATCCGCCGCCCGGCCCGGACAGTGCCTCACGGGTGCAGGCCGCGCCTTTCGGGTTCGCGCCAAATTCCCATTCGTCGGCCACGCCGTCAGTGTTGGCCGCGGCGTTGAAGTCGCCGTTCTTCAACACGGACGGCCCCTTGGACCCGCCCACCGGGTCGCCGAAGCGCTCCAACAGTGGTGTCGCGCCTGACACGCCAAGGTTGCCCAGCAGCCGGCTCACCGCGAAGGAGGTGCGCCCGAAGGTGCGGCGCAGGTTGAATCGCTCCGGGCCATGGTTGAAGTACCACGACGCCAGGCCGGCCTCGAAACCTGCATTCTTGAACAGGTTCCGGTCGGGCACTTCGGTGGCCGCCGCCGCGGGGTCGCTGCCCGCCACATAGGGGCCTTCGTAGAGCCTCACCCGGTCAACCCGAAACCGGGCACCGTCGCCCGAGCCATTCAGGTACGCCTGCCAGCCCTCGGGATAGGCCTTGTCCACCGGGAACGTGAGGTGTAACTCGGTCCAGTCGCCCGGGCTCACCGTAACGTCCGGCCCGCGCGCCACTCGATCCCACGGCCGACCGGCCCGCTCCACTTCGAGTCGCACGACGGCCGGCCCACCGAGGGCCTTGACGAAGGCCGCGAAGGTGTAGCTCTTGCCCACCTGACCTGCTGCTATTTTCTCTCCGAACTGGGCGGAAACCAGGCTGCCCAGCGACACCAACGCGCTCTTCTTGCCTTCCACAACGTCGTCCTCGGTCACCGCCAGCGAACTCAATGCCCCCATGTTCTTGCTCACTTCAAACGGCGGGAGCTGGCAGAACACCACCGGGCCGTCCGCCGCCAGCACTCCATCGCCATAGGCCATCGCGCCGCCCGTTACCAACGGCAGCTTGCGCGGGTCGCGGTTATGAACATCCGCCGGCGCCACTCCGGCCAACAGCGACCCGGCATTGAAAGGTTCAAAGTAGGCGGCGATATGCTCCGCCGACCGCATCGTCACCTTCGTCGGCAGGAACGAATTGGCCTCCGCCTCGTCCAGCCCGAGGGCCAGGACTCGACCGCCAGTCTTCACCCAGGCACCAATCGCCTGGGCTTGGGCCGCAAGCTCGCGGTCCGCGCCCGGTCCCACCACCAGCACCTGGTCCGGCGCCGGCGACCCGCCCTGGTAAGGCGCGGCCGGGATTCCGCAGGCGGCAAGCCAGGACTGGCCGGCGGGTTCACCGGCGTAGATTGCCGTCCGCCGGGGGGCCGGCTGCCACGTGTCAACATACCGGAGAATATTGCCCGCCAGCGTTTCCGCCGCCGGGTCGCTTTCGGTCCGGGCCGTCACGTCCATCTGGCAGAAAAGGACGAGCCCGCGGCCCTCGCGGTACTCGAGCAGCGGGCTGTACTGGAGGGCGTAGCCGCCGTCGAGGATCGGCAGGAAGTCACCCCGGGGCGGCTTCTCAATCAGGACCGAGGCAACGTTGCCCCAGTTGCCGCAGCGCCAGAGCCGGGTGACCTCGAGTCCGCACCAGCGCACCGTCGGCGCCCCGTTGTAGCGCGGACTCAAAGTATAGGCCAGGGTGGGAGGCAGCAGGGTGGAAGCACCGCGCCAGTCGTGCAGGTTCTCGGTCTTGAGGCCAGCCAGCAACGGGCTGTCCGGCACGCGCGGCCAGACCTGTCGCAGACCGTATTCCTCGACCCTGAAGCCGAGCCGCTTCTCGAGCACGTCGCCGGTCTGCTCGAACACGACGACCTTCAGGCCGTCGCGCACCCGCTTCAGATCAGGCGCCGGGCCGTCCACCGTCAGGGCCCCTTTGCCGATCAGCAACGTGTCGAAGCCCGATAGGTCGGCGGCGGCATCCACCGGTTGGCAAGCGACGCCCAGACCGGCCAGCAATTTGGCCGTCCGGCCGGGTGGATCGAACAGCGCGATCTTTGAACCCGGGCGTGGCGGCGCCGGACGCGCGATGACTTGGAAGGCGAAGAAATCGTCCTGAATTCCGCCGTGGTTGAACTTGAAGTTCGCCTTAATCCGATACTCGCCGGGTGTCAGGTCGGCGGGAAGCTTGACTTGCACCGGAACGCGGGCTTGGTCGCCGGTCGGTATGACCAGAGGCTGAATGCCCCCAACCCATGGGCCCAAGCTGGCCGCCCATTCGGCGTCGCAGCTTACGGTCACGCGGGAATTGTTGATCACGATGAGCTGTTTCTCCACGGTTTCGCCCGGATAGAAGGTGTGGTCTTTGGTGGTGAAATGCTCGGGCTTGCCGGCGATGTAGGCCAGCAGCGGCAGGTTGTTACGAAACAACGACTCCGCTGTAGGTGAGGCGACCCAGTCGGTTTTCTCGTAAGCAAGGTCGAAGCGGGCGTAGGTGCGGTCAATGAAGTCCGGGCTGTAGCCTGGCCGTTGCAGGTGGTCCCAATCCACGGGCAGCTCCTGGCGGCGGGTTTGGAAGCCGTCGCGCAATTTCCAGAAGCGGTCGTGCTCCCAGGGCGAATTGGCCGACAGTCCCCAGCCGCGGAACGCGCGCCAGTTGTCGGTGGTGTAGGCGGCCTGCACCGGCTGCATTTCGTCGAGCCGCGCGTCGCCCACCGGGGAGGGATAATCCCAGCGGTTCCAGGCGCGGCCCGCGCGGAACTGCTGCGCCTCCCACCGCAGGTTGCGTTTTTCCCGGTCACTGATCTGGTAAGCGGCCGCGCCGAGGAACTGCGCGTTCCATTCGGCCAGACAATACTCCCACGGCACGGCGGCGCTGCCAAACTCGCGCTGGCCGTTGTACCAGCCGCGGTACATGGCCCAGTCCCAGCCAAACGGCACGCCATACTCAACTAGGACCATCGGTTTGTTCCCCGCGCTCGACCAATGCTCAAACCAGTCGTCCAGCTCTTGGATGGGCACAAAGTTAAGGTAGAAGTTGAGCGTGTACATCGCGCTGAGGTCGCCCGAGGAGTGATGATAGACGATCCGCGCGGGGTCCAGGCGCTTGACAATGGCTTCGCAGCGCAACGCGAGCGTGGCATTGCGGTCGGCCCATTGGTCTCGAGGATTGCTCAGACCGTCCATCATCAAGGGGTTGACGTCCTCGTTGTAGCCGGTGGCATTGTGGCTCATCGCGTAGGCCACCACCGACGGATGGCTGCCCGCGACGCCCACGTAGAACGCCGCGTGGCGCGCGTAGCCGTTGGTTTGGTCGGCGTCGGGCGTCTTCCAGTCGTACACACTGAAGTGGGGCTGCGACAACGCCACCAGCATCCCCGTGTCATCGGCCGCGCGCAGGATCTCCGCGAAGCTCAGGTGCGAGCCGGGCTCGCAGCCGTAATTGTGGGTGTACACAAAGTTGATCCCGAAGCTCTTGAGGCGCAGGAGGCTCTCCTTCGCCCCCTCGTAGGTCGCCAACGCCGCCCCCACTTGGGCGTTGTCCAGGGGCACCAACGAGAGGTACAATCGGGTGCCGTTCAGGTAGAAGTCACGGCCCTGGATCCAGAACTCCCGGAACCCGAACCGCACGGGCGTCCCGGTGTCCACCACCTTGCCAGCGGCGTCGAGCAGCGACAGCTCCGCGTCGAACTGGTTCTGGGGCGTGTTGATGTCCCACAGCTTCGGCGGCTTCCACGATGCGGTGAACGTCGCGCGCCCGTCCTTCACCTCACTCGCCGCGAACGGTTGGCTGGCGAACTCCGCCACCTGCCGGCCCTGATCGGTGATCCGGGCGCGCAGCGTGTAACGCCCATCGGCCGCCAGCCCCTGCACCCCGGCCCCGAACGTGATCTGGCTCTGGCGGAACGAGGTGTCAATCCTGACCACGGAGAGTCGCGGTCCTATTGGCTCAGCGATCAGCCAGAGGTCGCCGCACAGGCCACGGCGTTCGACGCTGCCCTTCCGCTGTCGGGCGGTGTTGGTGTCGTTGTAGGATTCCATCACGGCTTTGAGCGGCATCGCCACCACCAGCAGGCTTAGGACCTGCGTGGTCCCGGGGCGGACGACCGCGGAGAGGTCCACCTGGCCGGCCGGGAAGCGGATTTCACCCACCTTCCGTCCATCAACATAGACCGCGGCATAGGAATTGAGATACTCCACATCCAAGGCGATGTGCCGGCCCGCCCAAGCCTGGGGGATTGTGATCGTGCGCTGGTACCACGCGCTGCGGACCTCGCCGAGCAGGGTGCTCTTCCAGCTTGGAGCCGGGTAGAGCGTCTGGTAGTCGCTCTGCAGGTAGTCCTGGAGGCCGGGCCAGCAGGCGGGCACCTTGTAGTAACCCCAGCCCGCCGCCGGCACTTGGAGGGCGTCATCGGCGGCCGGCTGCCAGCGCCACAGCCCATTGATGCAAAGGCGTTCGCGGGTGGGGGTGGTTTCGCGCCAGGCCTTGGCCGGGTCCCACACCGCTTTAATGCCCGGCGGCAAGGCCAGATCAGATGGGTCTTGTGCCACGGTCGGGCAGGGCAGTGCGAGCATTCCCCACGCAGCCGCGAGCAGCATGGCCGATGGGAGCTTCGTGGAGAGGCTGGCCGACCGATGGGAAATCAGAGGACACATAAGAGTTTGCCTTTGTCATATTTGCCGGTCAGTCACGCAGATGAACTTCTGCCCGCACCACCCTATTGGGCCAGCCAGGCAGGCCAAGCGCATCTTTGCGCACCCTTGTATGCGAATCGAGTCGAGAATGCCTCTGCCAGCCCGACCTGTCGACCTCGGAAATGAGAAGGGTGGACGAGATAAAAGAGGGTTTTGGCATTTTTCCTTGTTTTTGGCCCGAGTATTGTAGTATTATTACTACAATATGAAAACGACCTCGTCCGATTACCCAAACCTGGAACACCGACGCCAAGCCCTCCTGGAACAGCTGGCCGATTTGCGCGAGTTGCGCCGAGGCTCCCTCACCGAACAATTCCTGCGCGTCCAACACGCCGACGGCTCCGTGGTCAAACGCGGCCCCTATCCCTTGCTCACCCGCAAACACGGGCGCAAAACCCTCTCCGTGCGCCTGACCGACCCGGAAGTGGTGCCGCTCTATCGCCAGCAGATTCAAGCCCTCCGCCAGTTTGAAACCGTGGTCGACCAACTCGTTGGCGTGGGCGAGCAACTCAGCGATTTGGCGGTGGCGGAAGTGGTCCAAAAAAAAACTCATGGTGGAACTGGAACAAAACGCCGAGGTCCATCGCCTAGTCGTGGCGCTGGCGACCCGCCAGAGCCCTGATTTCGAGGCCTGGGAGAGCCTGCTGCTCCCGGCGGCGCATCGGGGCGGGGCGGGCGTGCTGAGCACGCTGCTCACCCACTGGCAGCAGCACGCACCCCGGGAAGTGGTCCTTTGTGAGTGCGGCTGCCGCATGAGCAGCCGCGGGCGGCGAACCAAACGCCTGCTGACCACCCTGGACCGTGTGCCTTTCGCCCGCTCCTGTTACCCGTGCCCCCAGTGTCAGTGCACCCGCTTCCCAGATGACGAGCGCTTGGACGTCGTCCAAACCACTTACTCCCCCGGCGTGCGCCGCCTCATGGCCCGGGCGGGCAGCCAATCGGATTTTGCGTCGGCCACCGAAGATTTGCACTGCTATGCCCGGCTCCGGATCGAGCCCCGGGAGATCGAGCGGGTGGCCGAGGACGTGGGCCGGCAAGTCGAGCAGTGGCTCTCGGTCCAGCAGGCCCAGGTCCTGCAAGCCGCCAAAGTGCTCCACCCCACTCCCGGGGCGCGGCCCAAGCTCTACTTGAGCTTTGACGGTACTGGGGTTCCCATGCGTAAGGCCGAACTGGTGGGCCGGCCAGGCAAGCAAGTCGACGGCTCGGCCCGTACTCGCGAAGCCAAACTGGGCTGCGTCTTCACCCAGACCGGCTTGGACAAGGAGCGGCGCCCGCAGCGCGATCCAGATTCCACCACCTACGTCGGCGCCATTGAATCGAGCACGCTCTTTGGCTGGCGCATGTACGCCGAGGCCGTGCGCCGCGGCCTGGACCAGGCCAAGGAAGTCATCGCCCTGACCGACGGCGCCCGTTACAACCGCACCATCGTCCAAACTCATTTCCCGCAGGCCGTCCACATCGTTGATCTGTTCCACTCCTACGAACACCTCAACGCCATCGCCCATCTCTTCTGGGGCCAAGAGGCCAAGGCCCCCAAAGCCTGGCGCGACTGGCTGGAAGCCGGGGACATTAAGCGGCTCCTTCAGAAAGCTGGCCAACGATTACCCACCTGCGGCGACAGCAAAAAGGCACTGCTCAAGGAACTCGGTTACTTCGAAGGCAATGCGGCCCACATGCGCTACGCGGAGTTCCGGGCCAAGAAGTTCTTTGTCGGCTCGGGCGTCATCGAAGCGGGCTGCCGCACCGTCGTGGGCGAGCGTCTCAAACAATCTGGGATGCATTGGTCGGTGCGCGGAGCCAATGCCATCCTGGCGCTCCGTTGCTGCATCCTCTCCGGTCGCTTCGAGGATTT
>Ga0187885_10002256_pt1 | contig 19253 bp, 9 predicted proteins | sample June2016WEW_20_1_3_FD_132970 | JGI IMG/M metagenome (GOLD analysis project Ga0187885, IMG submission 132970) | Peatland microbial communities from SPRUCE experiment site at the Marcell Experimental Forest, Minnesota, USA - June2016WEW_20_100 | ecosystem: Environmental > Terrestrial > Soil >... | reverse complement strand
TTCATAGCCGGCCTCACCCGCCGGGACTTGCAATTAAAAAACGCACCCTCAAACCTCCCTCAGAAAGATTAATCCACGGCGATGAGGGCTACTCATAGCCTTCCCACGGCCCGCAAAGGGCCCACCCCAAGGAGAAAGTACAGGGTAGCCTGTAAAATGCTTAAATCGCCCCATGAAGGCCTTAGCCCCCCGGCCACATTTTGCTTATAAAATTTTTGGGCCGACCCCATAGCAGGGGGGGGTCTGCTCCTATTTTCCCCTCATTAAAGTCCGGAAAAATATTTTGGGAAGAATTTACGGATGGAGCATTAGTTGACAGGGGGGGGAGGAGTCCCGTCCCGGGGTTTGCTTTTCGGGGCCGAAAATTCTTCAGCCCGGCGGCGGTTCCGGTGCGGGGCCGCGCGAGCGGTTGCTGCATGGGAGACACCTGGGGGGGCTGGCAGGAGCCGGGCACGCAAAGAAGGTTGGAAGAGGCAGGACCTGGAGGTCATCAAGGCGGGACCGGCGCCGGGGAGACTCAGTCTCAGATTGCCTCTACAAATGCGTCATGCATCTGCTGTGAGGCGATCTTGATGTGGTGAAGGAAAGAAAGTAAGGGATTGGTGCCCTTGCAGGCAGTTGGCGAATGCTGGACCCCAGGGCTGGCCATGGAGCCGGCACGGAGGGTAGAACCCCCGACCCTGCTGATTAATAATGAACAAGCCAAGAACAGAAATTGCTCAGGGCTTTTAGGTGGCACCCTTGTAAAATGGTACCCCATTTGGTACCCATGAACAAATATGTGGTTAGCTACGCCAGATAACTATCTGATATTAATGGAGCCGGCACGGGGGGTCGAACCCCGGACCTGCTGATTACGAAACGGAAAAGGGCAAAAACCTGAAACTCAATCACAATCACATGTTGCCGGATTCCCTATAAAATTGGTGTATAACCATTATAATGAAACCGGCCTAAAAATACCATTATCAGGGGGTAAATGGTAAACATTTGGTAAACGATTTTAGCCCCGGTGCCCGTTTAGGCCGGGGCTTTTTTCATTAGGCACTTATGTCTAGTCTAGATCATCCATTGGGATCCTGCCGGTCAGATATGGACCTCATTGTGGCTCGCATATGTTCCAGGAGAAGGACAGTGCGAGGACACAAAAAAAGCCCTTCCCGAAGTCTGGAGGGACCGATAATTGGCGGATTTTCCCTGGTAGTCCCAACGGGACTTTTTCCTGTCAAAACTGGCATCTACATGCCTAATAATTTCAAGGGCTTGGACAGAAGGCCCCTTGGCGAGTTGACATAAAATGGCAAAAATTTCGCCATGTATTTTTGCCAGTATGATTTCGAATTTGAGAGTTTGAATCAAGTAAAAGTTCAATCGGAGCCCTGGGGATTTCGACCCAGGGCTTTTTCATTTCGACAGATTTCCATATTCGAATCATACGCAAAGATCTCAGGAGAGTGGATAGTGGCAAGTTATGTGGCCAATAATCAACCTGACTTTCTTCAGTAGCGACTGTCTATCCCTGGCTACTCCCTCCGCCTAGATGTACGTCATCCAGGTTGATGCCAGCCAACACGCGCTCAGGGAATAGGGTGCTTATCCAATCGTACACCCGCCCATTCGGCGCCAGTCCTTGCTTCAAGGCATTATAGTTATCTTCTGCTTGGGCTTTGAAGAAGGTTAAGGCAGCATCCGGCTTCTCAATCAATCCCAGCGCTTGCTCGACGGGAACCTGGAGGTGTTCCGACCAGAGCTGCGCTACCCAATTCTTTATTAGGGCAGCGTCCTTGAAGGCGATATTCATTTCCGAGTGGAACCACATGCTGGTAAAGGCGATGTTGGCCGATCCGCCAGTCATTACCGTCCAATTGGGACCGAAAACGGCCATAGTCTTCGAGTGAATATAGGTTTCGCTGTAAATAATTTTCCCCGGGGTTCGAGGATCAGCCCTGTTGTTGCCCAGGGTGAGTAGCGCCACATTCTTATTGCCCTCCACTAGCTTAGACTGCTCTTGTAAATAGGAGATACTCTCCCATTCACTTTCAACTTTTCCTAGAAACGTTCCCTCGTCCGGCTTCCAGGTCAGGAGGGCAATAATTTTGGCGCCTCGTTCGGCTGCCTCATGTATCTCGGAGATGATCCCGTGGTCGAAAAAGTATTGGTTTTCGATATAAACTAAACTCCCTTCCACGGCGGTCTTCAACGCCTTCAGATAGAGTTCCCTGATACCCTGGTCTCCTTTCGGTATAGCGGGGTAAGTATTGGGGGCGATGGTCCGCAGCACCTGTGCTTCTATCCCGCTGGACACTTCCGGAATCTGCTCTGCAGTGACTGGGGGCGCCACATACGAGGTCACATTGGCATGGGGGATGCTGGCGCCATTAAAGCGTTCGACGAAATTAGCCAGAACGTCGCCAACCGCGGGCCCTTTAATCCGGTAGAAAATATCATGGAGCGGCGGATTCGTCTCAAGCCATTTAAGCGGATACGGATATTGCCACTCCACCCGTCCAACATCTAAGGAATCATGTTTCGAGGTATCCCAGTAAGTCTGGACCGGATTGATGCCGCCGACGAAGGCCACCCAGCCGTCTCCGCCATCGTCCATGATGTAAGTCTTTTGATGATGACATCCAAATTCCGCTGAAATAGCAATATCTTTGGGATCGAAGAGGTCAAGCACCGAAGTATACCGGCCTTTAAATCCCGGAGCTTTGTCCCAGCGGGCTTGAATGCTGCCGGGTCCTTCATTGATCCCTGAATTGGCTGGGCCGGGATCTGGGATGGTATCCGGGGTGTGGAGTGCGGGCTGCCATACCACCATGCGGACGTCAACCCCGTCATTTGAGCGAGACGTCAGGATGGTTAACAACGTTTCCTCGCTCTCCGGAACCAATAGGAAATCGAGATCACCAAAGGAAATCGTCAGATAGATGAACTTCTTAGCCTTCTTAAAGGCATCGGCAATCTCTTTGTAGGCCAATTGACCGTCGATGAGAATCTGAATATCATTGCCCGGCCGTGACGGGTAGGAACCATTTTGCGCCCAGGGTGTAGAAGTTGGGTCACTAGCTTGGGATTCTTCCATATTTCACCTTCTGGTTTTAGATGGCGATCCTGATAGGTAAATCATATCATAAATTTTCTCCGGAAATCTGATAAGTGTTGGCCATGGCAAGAAGTCCCGTGAGCCAAGAAGACTGCGCCTTCGCCTTTCCTCTATCGCACCATTATCGGACGGTGCTGGGTTGGACTCCTTAAGCTTTACAGCAGTGAGGTATTTTGGTTCTGGGGCTGCGGTATGGCAAAATTTTTGAAGAAATTATTCTTTCAGCGAAATTTGTGCTACCATGCCTTCCACGAAACAATTTGGCAAAAAAAGAGGAAACTTGTCGGGGTTTAATTTGGATAGAGGGCTCCAAAAACCCATTTTTTCGACTGCGGGGCCCAGGCGGCTACCTTAGGAGAAAAACATGAGAGTAAAAAGGCTGGAAGTTAGGCCGGTCTCACCACCGGCTTGGAAGACCTCCAGGTCACAGGGCTGCCGCGATTTGGGCCTGGCGGGGGGAAAGGCGGCGAAGCTGCCTATGGCCATCTGGCCGCCAGGCAGCCTCCCCAGGCTGCTGGGCGCCCTGATGCTCATCCTGGCGCCGATATTCTTGACTTGCGGCTGTGTCACCTATCTTTACAACCCGGAAAAGGCCGCCCTGGCCAATGATACTTCCGAGGAATTCAAGAAGTTACAGGCGGCGTCGCCCCAACTTTATGCCGCCATGCTGCAAAACTTGCAAAAGGTGGAAGCGAAGGCCTCAAAACGGCTGGCTGAGATAACCGCAGAAAATGTGGCCAGCTTCGCTGATCAAGTCCACACCGTTACCTGGGAACAGATGGAAGAGGAACTGAAAGCCGCAAAAGCCCAACAAGTCCAGCGACAGCAAGCTGTCAAAGCGGCTGCGGAAGCCACCCTGAAACAGATAGGAGTGGAGAAACCCAAGGTTCAAGATGCCGAAGACGGCTTGAAACAGGTTCGGAAAATTTTAAAAGACACGGTCGATGCGGAAAATCAATGGCAGGCCAGACAGGTTCTCTTCCGTGAAAGCATCCAATTTATGGCCCAGGTCGCGGCAGAAAATTTGAAACTGGAACGCTCCACGCTGGAGTCCGAGAAAAGCAAGATCTTGGCCAAAACATGGATAGACATAGTGGTTCTGAATGGTGACAATTTGGAGAAGGCGCAACAGACGTTAGAACAAGTATTGAAGGAGGATTTCGCCTTCAAGAACCTTTTCGATTACCGGTCGGCTCCCGGGTTAACCGTAACCATCCTTAGCCTGGCGGAGGACCTGGCCAAAGTTCAATGCGACCGGGCCGAACTGCAAGTCGGGTATCTCGGGGCGAAGTATAAAGCCCTGAAGGCCCAATTGAAAGATATTCCCCTGAATATTGATACCGCCTTGACCATCATCACTGATCGCCTTAATGAGCGCAGTTTTCTTCCTACAGACACCGCCCTGACCACGATCAATAAGCTGAAAAGTGAACCCGGCAAGCAAAATGCTATCATAGATGCCGGCATGGCCCTGGCCTTTTATGGCGTGGTCAAAACCCTGGATGAAAGTGCACTCTTGCAGTTGCAGGCCCGTCCGAATATCTTAGACCACGAATACTCTATCCGGCTTGCCGCCATCAATGGCAAGGAGCACGAGGCGTTGATCAGCCGCGGTCTGCAAAGCCTAGTCGTTTATCATGAGGGCGGGGTCAAGCCGGAGATGATTGCCAACTTTATCCGCGCCGCGCAAACCGTAGCGCTGTCCGTGATCAGCGCCGGGGGGCTGTGATGTTCTTAGGCCGGCCTGGACTAAGGCGGCGTCCAGCCGCTAAGGAGAGGACCTTGAGAACTAAAGACTTATGTTGGGTTTTATCACTCGTGGCGGTCTTCCAATGCGGTTGCGCCACCGGCAAAGAGGCTCAGGAAGTGGCCCGGGTCAACCTGGCCCAGACTAATACTTACGAAGGTCTGGTTCAGAAAAAGATAACCGCCGAACAGACCTATTACAATAACAGCGTCTCCTATCTCCAGAACTCCCTAAAAATGAGCCAGATCACCGCGGATCGCACGATTATTGATCGGGCTAGCCGGGACTTCCAAAGCGACATCTCTAACCGGCAAAAGGACCTGGAGGCCAAGGACTTCAGAGATTTTGTCGATAAGACGCTGGGAAAGGTCAGCGAATCCCGGGCTCGATACGCCAATGGGGTGACCGAATACAATGAAGATCTCCTGAATTCCCTGGCGTCCCTGGAGCTGCAAAAGCAATCCCTGGGCAAGGTGCGCCAGGGGCTGGAGCAACTCCAGGCAAAATCCTCTGATGTAGCCCTGTTCAAGGAATGGTTCGAGTTCGCCAAAAAGGTCAAAGAAGAGTATGAAAAAACTGCTCCGTCCGGGACGACCAAATGATTATCTTAATATTCCCAAGTGAATAGGAGGTGGAGCCATGTCCGAACTTAACATGGACCTCGATGCCGAGATTAACAAACTTCAAACCAGGTGCGACGAATTGAATGAATTATATCCCAATCCCCCTGGACCAACGGCGGACGAAAAAACTGATCAAAGAAGTAAGATTACCTTCTGGATGACCCAGATCAACCTGAAAGTCACGGCCTTGCAGGGAATCAAAGCCAATAAGGCGGCGGCCCAGATCACCGTGCGGGGCCTGACCCCCGCGGAAATCGACAGCGCCGACCAAGCCATGGCTGCTCTGAACAAAGTGATTCAAAAGGCTCAGACCTTTAACGAGATTCTGACCACCGTCACCGCCATTCTGAACGGCGCCAATACGGTCATTAGTGCGGCGAGGCGGGCCTGAAGCGGAGGGCCTCCGGTTTATGGCTGTCCTTCCCCCTGACTCGCTATCCCCCTCCTCTCCTTACGGCGGGGCTATTATTCGCTGATCTTTTTCAAGATATCGGTAAATCCCCGCACACTGTTATCAATGCCGAAACCCCAAAGGAAGGCCAGCAGATAATCCTGGATGGAGCCGAAAGGTTTGCGAGTGCCAAGGTAAAGATAGAGGAGCCCCGTTATGGCGGCCAGCAAAAGCGCCACCCCGGAGATGGTGAGATCCCTGTTAAAAGAATACCAAATAGCTGCTATAAATGGGAATTTATCAATATCCTGAAAACTTCCCATATCCAGAATATATCCGCAAATTTCCCCACTCCACCGATAAGTCCATTTCATGGCAAGTGATCAACCCAATCAGGTCATAAACTCTCCTGACTGATCATATGCTTGTAGAACCTGCCCCCTCCTAATTTCATAGCTTGATTAAGATGTCAGATTGTGACATTTTACATTCAATATTCCCTTATTGGTCCCGTCGTCCACCCTTTAGCTGACCACAGGAAGGCAGTTCATGTCCCAGGCCAGCCGCACCTTTTGCATCTTTGTGAGTTCCACCTTCAGCGAACTAAGACGCAGCGGGACGCCTTACAGCGGGAAGTGTTTCCCAGGCTGCGGGAGCTTTGCCTGCATTGCGGCTGCCGCTTTCAGGCCATTGACCTGCGCTGGGGAGTGGGCGGAGAAGCGGCCCTGAACCAACAGACTATGAAGATCTGCCTGGAGGAGCTGAAGCGCTGCCAGTGGGTAACCGCCGCCCAACCCCCTTCATCGTGGACAACCGGGACCGGTATTGATATTGAGGGAGAGAAAAGGGAGAAGTTTTAGCATTTATAAACACCTGGTCGATTTGAACCTGATATTGCCTTTACCACAAGATTCAGGGGAGACAACCGATGGCTGAAATCAAAAAGATTGTGGTAGCAGGGGATGTGACTATTGACTGGCTGATGTGGCGGGTGAAGGCCAAAGACCCGGGAGGCAAAGGCGGCCCGGAGCCGCTGAACTGGAAACTTTATCAGGGCACCCGCATGACGCCCCGGCCTGGGGGCGCCTTGCTCCTGGCCCGGCTAGTGCAGGAAGCCACCGGCCTGCCGGTTCTTGCCCCCGGGCTTAGGAACCTGCCCAACATCCCCCCCAAGGACATCCTGCATTCTCTGGTCCTCCTGGAGGGATCCCCCTACACCACGGAGGAGAAAGATAAAAAGAACTTGGTGTTCCGGGTGAAACAGAACCTAGGCTATAACGGGCCGGAAGATGGCAAGGTCAGGCCCCTGAAGGTGCAGGGTGATGAGGCTGGGGCGGACCTGGTGGTCCTGGACGACGCGGGGAACGGCTTTAGGGATGAAGAGGAGGTCTGGCCGCTAGCCGTGACAACTACGGGACATAAACCCCTGGTGATCCTCAAGATGAGCCGTCCCCTGCAAACCGGCGGGTTGTGGCAGCGGCTGCGGCGGGACCACGACCAAAACCTGGTAGTAGTGATCAGCGCCGATGATTTGCGGGCCGAAGGCGTGAAGATCTCCCGCCAGCTTTCCTGGGAACGGACGGCCATGGATTTTGTCTGGCAGATGGCCAACAACCACAACCTGGATGACCTGAAGCAATGCCGCAACCTCATCGTCCGCTTCGGGCTGGACGGGGCCATTCATTACTACCAGGGGGAAGCAGGCCCGGAGGCCCAACTTTACTATGACCCTCTGCGGCAGGAGGGCGGTTTCAAGGAAGAGGTGGGGCGCGGAGGCATGATAGGTCTGAGCATCGCCTTTGTGGCGGCCCTCACGGACCGGATCGCGGCCGCAGGTTTGGAAGGCATGGGTGAAGGGGTGCGCCATGGGATCTTGAGTTCCCGGCGGCTCTTAAAGTTAGGCTTCGTCCAGAGCCACAGCCGGCCGGATTACCCTGGTAAGGCAATCTTTCAGCCCCTCCCGGAAGAGAAAAAGGAATCGCCCATTAAGGCTATCGCCCTGCCCCGCCCCGGGGCTCCGGAGTGCGCCGAGCCCGGCTACTGGACCATCCTGGGTAGCCAAGCCCAGGAGCGGTTGGAGGAGGTGGCCAACAATTTCGCGCGCACCGGGACCGATGCGGTCCTGGACCCCGTGCCCGTGGGCCAGTTCGGCAAGCTGAAAACCCTGGACCGGACCGAAATCGAAAGCCTCCAGAGCATCAAAAACCTCATGGGGGAGTATCTGCAACAGGTTCACCAGCCGCGACCATTGTCGCTGGCGGTATTCGGGCCGCCGGGTTCGGGGAAATCCTTTACGGCCACCCAGGTGGCGGAAAGTGTGGCCAAGGACATCAAGCGCCTGGATTTTAACCTCTCCCAATGGAATGTCCCGGAGGATCTCATCAAGGCGCTGCACCAGGTGCGGGATGTGGTCCTCCAGGGCAAGGTGCCCCTGGTCTTCTTCGATGAGTTTGACAGCAAATTCAGGAATGAGGAGTTAGGCTGGCTCAAGTGTTTCCTGGAACCCATGCAGGACGGCACTTTCAAGGAGGGAGAAACCACCCATCCCATCGGCAAGGCCATCTTTGTCTTCGCCGGCGGCACCTGCCAGACGCTCCAGGAATTTTGCCGGGAAGACCTGGACCGGAAGGGGCTGTCCGAAGACCAGAAGGAGGCAACCCGGAAAGCCTTCAAGGATGCCAAAGGCCCTGACTTTGTCAGCCGCCTAAGGGGTTTTGTCAACATCTTGGGGGTGAATCCCGGGGAGACCCAGGGCCGGCTCCACCTGATTCGGCGGGCGCTACTGCTGCGGGGCATGCTGCAGCGGAAAGCGCCGCAACTGTTTGATGGCCGGGGCCACCTGCGAATCGATGGGGGAGTGCTGGAGGCCTTGCTCAAGGTTTCCCGCTACAAGCATGGGGCCCGTTCCCTGGAGGCGGTGCTGGATATGAGCCGGTTGAGTGGCCGCCGGGTCTTCGAACCCGCGGCCTTGCCCCCGGCGGAACAGCTGCGGCTCCACGTGGAGCCGGAACAGTTCTGCCGGTTGCTGGTGCAGGAGGTTGTATTCGAGAGCATGGTGGAGAAGTTGGCGCAAAAAGTTCATGAAAGATTCTGTGAGGATAATAAGGAGAAAAAATCCCCGAATGATCCGGGCATGCAACCATGGGAGATACTGGCGGAACATTACAAGGATGCCAACCGTAACCAGGTTAAGCATACCAAGGTGAAATTGAAGGCCATCGGCTACGGCGTCATCCCGGTGGGGGATCGGCAGCCCAAATTGTCTGAGTTCACCCCCGCAGAGATCGAGACCATGGCCATCCTGGAACACGACCGCTGGTTGGCGGAAAAGGTCCAGGCCGGTTGGCGCTATGGCCCCCGCCGTGATGATCAGGAAAAGACTAACCCCTGCATAGTGCCATGGGAAGATTTGTCGGAAGCAGAAAAGGATAAAGACCGGCAAGCGGTGCGAGCTATCCCAGAATTTTTAGAGGAGATTGGTTTTGAGGTTTACCCGTTGGTGCCTGAGGAAGCAAGGCAGGGTAATCATAAATAACGAAGGGTCGTAAAATTTATGGGAATTGGCATGAGGGAGAAACTGGCGCAGGCGATCCATGAGAAATACCGCAAAAATCAGGAGGGGGGAAAACCGGCGGACGACCCCGCCATGCAGCCCTGGGAGAACCTCAGGGAAGACCTGAAGGAATCCAACCGGCAGCAGGCCGAGCAGATACCGGAAAAGCTCAGGGTCGTCGGCTGTGAGATTCGCCCGGCCACCAGCCAGAAACCAACAAAGCGCGAGTTAACGCCTGACGAAATGGAAATCCTGGCCCGGATGGAACACGAGCGCTGGATAAAAGATAAGATGGCGGCCGGATGGACCTATGCTCCTCCCCCCAGGGACGACGCTAAAAATACCCACCCCTGTCTGGTCCCTTGGGAAGAACTGCCGGAGGAGGAAAAAGAGAAAGACCGCCAGGCCGTGCGCCAGATTCCTAAACTTTTGTCTCAGATGGGTTTTGAGATCTATAAATTGTGATTTGATAGCCACTTAAAAGTTATCGGAGATGGTTAAACCCTGGCACCTGATTAACCGTCTGGGGAGGGCTGGATATGTCATACTTGCTAATAATAGTGGTATTGCTGGTCTTGATTCTCCTCCTTTTCTGGATAAAAAGGAGAAAAGGCTTTTCGCGGGTGGAAAAATTCTCTTTCCCTTCCCAGCGGAATGAAGTTATTTTTCGCGAGATAGAATCGGTTCTCCATAGCGAACCTCCTGTTACAAGACATTATTCTTTAGCGAAAAAGCCCCGGCCCTTCCTGGACGAAAACGTGCAGTTTACCGTGTACCGCCCCAGGGTGGTGGCGCCGGAGATCTGGTATCCGCTGTTAGCCTTCGCCCATCTGGCCGAGCGGCCACCGGACGCACCGCCAGAAGAGGTTGACCCCGTTGAGGAGGTAAAGCGGCAGGCCAAGCAAGTCCTGGCCGATGAGTACCCGCAATACCAGGAACTTGTTCAGGACAGCGTCCAAGCCATCCCCCGGGAGGGAGAGCTTACCTTTTTGCCGGAAGTCCCCGGCTTTGAATTCAATCCGCCCCGACGCACCTTCCTTTGGCTTGAGAGCGTGCACCGGGAGGAGTTCCGTATGCGGGCTCTCAGAAATCTGGATGGGCAGACCGTTCGAGGACGGCTGTCGGTTTTTCTGGGTTGCATCCTGGTGGCGGAAGTCCCCCTGAGTATCAAGGTAAACCGCCAGGAGGCGGTTAAAACCCTGAAACCTCTCCAGGAGAGCGCTGGCGCCAAGGCCTACCGCAAGATTTTCGCCTCCTACTCCCGCAAGGACATAGCTATTGTGAACGAATTCGAACAGTACCTGACGGGAGTAGGGCTGGGTGACAGGTACATGTTGGATTTAGTGGACCTGCGTGGGGGAGAAGAGTGGAGCCCCCGTCTCATGGAAATGATCAGAGAGGCCAACATCTTCCAGCTTTTTTGGTCCAGGAACTCTATGGTTTCCCCTTTTGTGGAGCAGGAGTGGCGGTATGCCCTCTCTTTGCAACGCCCTTATTTTGTTCGACCGGCATACTGGGAGGAGCCGTTGCCGGAGTTGCCCGAAAAGAACCTCCCCCCGGAAGAGTTACGCCGGCTGCATTTTGTAAAGGTCTCTCCTCGGGGCAGACCAGCGGCTGCCTCCGTCCAATCCGATGCAATTACCACAGACAGTAAGAGGTTGTCGTCTCCGATTGATGGCACCCTAAAGGTACGGGACCTGGGGCGCGGGAAGGAGGCCCCTGCGGAGAAAATTATGTATCGTTCTTCCAGCCCGGTTGGCAGTAGCCCCATAAAAATGCCGCCGGTAACATGGGAGCCTCCCTCACCCTTGCGGGGAGAATATACATTTAAGGGTACGAGAGAATCCACCGGGCCATTGCTATTGTGGACCGCTATCCTGGTGATCGCGATCATGTTGATTATTACATTGCTATACTGGCATTTCGCTGGCTCAAGCCCCTCTGGCTGATCGCGGGCATTAGGACACCAAATCAATCCAGCCCATTTAGCCCCATGCTATGCTGGCTCACAAGAGTGGCTAAGCAGTGGCACTTCGGGCAGGGGCAATATCGCCTTACACTAAAAGGTTACTGACATGCCGTCATCCCAAAAGACCTTCAGGGTTTTTGTCAGCTCCACCTTCACCGACATGAGGGCGGAGCGGCGGATTCTTCAGAAGAAGGTCTTCCCGGACCTGAAGAAATATTGCGAGGCGCGAGGTGCGTCTTTCCAGGCGGTCGATTTGCGCTGGGGGGTGAATGAGGAATCCCAGCGGGAGCAGAAGACCATGGAGATCTGCCTCACTGAGATCGCCCGCTGCCAGCGGCTCTCCCCCCGGCCCAACTTTATCGTGCTCCTCGGTGACCGCTACGGCTGGCAGCCTGTCCCCAACAAGATTCCCTCCTCCGAAATGGCAGAACTGCAGACCCATCTCAATGCCGCAGAAAAGGAGCTGATCTCGAAATGGTACCAGGAAGACACCAATGCCATCCCTCCTGAATATGTCCTGAAGCCGAGGGGGGATAAATACCGGGATTATGATCGATGGCAGCCTGTTGAGGACAGCCTGAGGGCGACCTTAAGAAAGGCTGTTGATAAAATCAACTTCTCGATGGAGCAGAGGATTAAGTATTTTGCCTCCGCCACCCATCAGGAGATCATCAACGGGGCCTTGCAGGCCCCGGCCACCGGGATAGACCCGGCAGACCATGTCTTTGCCTATCTGCGGAAAATGGAACCTCCACCTCAGGGCGAAAAAGCAGGTGACTTCCTGGACCTCTTAGCGGATGGAACCTTAGACCCCTATGCCAAAGATCAGATGGAAAGTCTGAAGGAAGAGCTTGGTGGTAAAATCTCCCAGGATCATATCTATAAGTACCCGGCCCAATGGCATGAAGGGGTGCAATTCGATAAGGGTGTCTTGGATGTCTTTGCCGCTAAGGTTTACCACGACCTCATCTCGGTCATCGACCAGGAACTGCAAGAGATCACCGCCACTGATGAACTGACCAGGGAGAAAAAGATTCAGGACGATTTCGCCAAGAGGCTCACCAGGTTCTTTACCGGACAAGAGGAGCCGCGGCGGGAGATCGCGGCCTACCTGGAGCAAGGAAGCGGCAAGCCCCTCGCCGTGATCGGCCCCTCCGGCTCCGGCAAGTCCAGCCTGATTGCCAAGGCCATAGATGAGGCAAAAACATTTGCCCCTATCTCAATTTTTCGTGCTTTGGTGAGATGGTATAGGGGGGGCACGGCGAGATTTTCAGGGGTAATAATCTTCCGGTTCATCGGCGCCACCTCTGCCTCCTCCAACCCATACCTGCTGCTCCGGCAGGTCTGTGAAGAGATCGCCGGGGCCTATAATACTCCCCTGCCATCCCTCCTTAAGGAGGGGGAGGACGACAAGAAGCTGGCCACCTATGAGGGGCTAAGGGAGATATTTCCCCGGTGTCTCGCTCTGGCCACCGAGGATCAGCCTTTGTTGATCTTTCTGGACGCCCTGGATCAACTCCAGTCCCACCGCTTCGACTTCTTGCCTGACACCCTGCCCCGGCCTGCCAGGATCGTGGTCTCCGCCTTGCCGGAACTTGAAGACAGGCTGTCTTTCGCCGAGGTTTACCGGTTTTCTCTGATGCAGGAGCAGGACGGAGAAGAACTCTTAGGCAAATGGCTGGCCGCGGAAGCGAGAACCCTTACCCGAGAGCAGCGGCAGGAGATCATCGGCAAGTTCAGCATCACCGGGCTGCCGCTATACCTCAAGCTGGCCTTTGAACAGGCGTGCCAGTGGCATTCTTATGAGGTGGGGAAAGCCCTGCCTGCATACGTAGAAGGCATCCTGGCCCGGTATTTCGACCTACTGGAAAAAGAGCACACCAAAGAACTGGTGGGCAAGGTGGCCGGCTATTTCCTCAGCGGCAAATACCGCGGCCTGACCGAGGCCGAGATCACGGGCCTCCTGGTCTTTGATCCAGAGTATTGGGAGAGTTTTCTCCAAGGGTCGCATCCCGCCCACCGCGCGGAAATAAAGGAGATCAAAAGACTGCCGTTTGTCGTCTGGTCCCGGCTCTTTCTCGACCTGGAACCCTATCTCACGGAAAGGGACGCGGACGGCATCCCCATCATCACCTTCTACCATGGGAAATTCATGGAGTATGCCCGAGAGCGGTATTTGGCAACTTCCGCGGTGGAAGAAATCCCCCCTTACCCCCCTTTGCCAAAGGGGGGTTTAGAGGAAAATGTCCCCTATTCCCCTTTTGGGGAAAAAGGGGATGGGGGAGATTTAGCGATAAAATTTCACGCCACCCTGGCCGGCTACTTCGAAACCCTGCCCCTGTATCTGGATGCACCGGAGCAGACCTCCAACGTCCGGAAGGTGGTGGAACAGCCTTATCAGCAGACCATGGCCGGGCGGTGGGAGTCTCTGGCGGATCATAGCCTATCCCACTTCCCCTTTCTCATGGCCAAGGCCAGGGTGGCCATGGTGGAGGGGATCCTGGAAGATTACCGCCTGGCATTCGGAAAGATGCCTCAGGAAAAGCTGGAGAAGCTCAGGATATGGGAGGCGTTTTTCCGGGAGCGGGCCCACATACTGAGGCGGGGCCAGAACGACTGGCCCGCTCATAAAATCCTCCTGCAGCTGGCCATAGAGCACGCCGATGACAGCCCGGTGACCCAGGGAGCGGAGCACTACCTGGCCGCCGGCCAATGTGACTGGCCCTGGCTGCGCCGGGAACGGCGACCGGAACATGCCGGCCTCGACCCCTGCCTGGCCGTCCTTGAGGGACATACCGTTAATCTCCGGGGAGCGCTGGCGTTGCCTGACGGTCGGATACTCTCCTGGTCAGGTGATCATACCCTCAGGCTCTGGGACCTGGACGGGAAGCCCCTGGCCATCCTTGCGGGCCATACCGCTGGTGTCCGGGGAGCGCTGGCGTTGCCTGACGGCCGGCTACTCTCCTGGTCGGATGATACAACCCTCAGGCTCTGGGACCTGGCCGGGAAGCCTCTGGCCATCCTTGCGGGCCATACCGATGAAGTCAGGGGAGCGCTGGCGTTGTCTGACGGGCGGCTACTCTCCTGGTCAGGTGATCATACCCTCAGGCTCTGGAACCGGGCCGGGAAGCCCCTGTCCGTTCTTGAGGGCCACACCGATTGGATCGAGGAAGCGCTGGCGTTGCCTGATGGCCGGCTACTCTCCTGGTCAGGTGATCATACCCTCAGGCTCTGGGACCTGGCCGGGAAGCCCCTGGCCATCCTTGCGGGCCATACCGATGAAGTCAGGGGAGCGCTGGCGTTGTCTGATGGGCGGCTACTCTCCTGGTCAGGTGATCATACCCTCAGGCTCTGGGACCGGGCCGGTAAGCCCCTGGCCGTCCTTGAGGGACACACCAATTCTGTCTGGGGAGCGCTGGTCTTGCCTGACGGGAGACTACTCTCCTGGTCGGGGTGGGGGGATGATAAGACCCTCAGGCTCTGGGACCGGGCCGGGAAGCCCTTGGCCGTCTTTAAGGGCCATACACGTTCTGTCAACGGAGCGCTTGTCTTGGCTGACGGGCGGATACTCTCCTGGTCTCCAGATAGAACACTCAGGCTCTGGGACCGGGCCGGGAAGCCCCTGGCCATCCTTGAGGGCCATTCCGCTGATATCTGGGGAGCGCTCGTGTTGTCTGACGGCCGGCTACTCTCCTGGTCGCAGGATCAGACCCTCAGGGTCTGGGACCGGGTTGGGAAACCACTGGCCGTCTTTGAGGGCCATTCCGGTTGGGTGTGGGGAGCGCTGGCTTTGTCTGACGGCCGGCTACTCTCCTGGTCGGGGGATGAGACCCTTAGGCTCTGGGACCTGGCCGGGAAGCCCCTGGTCGTCCTTAGGGGCCATACCGGTAAGGTCAACGGAGCGTTTTTGTTGTCAGACGGCCGGATACTCTCCTGGTCAGAGGATCATACCCTCAGGTTCTGGGACCGGGCCGGGGAGCCCCTGGCCGTCCTTGAAGGCCATAGATGGGCGGTCAAAGTGGCGCTGGCTTTGTCTGACAGGCGGATACTCTCCTGGTCGTGGGATAAGACCCTCAGGCTCTGGGACCGGGCCGGTAAGCCCCTGGCCATCCTTGAGGGCCATTCCGCTGATGTCTGGGGAGCGCTGGCTTTGCCTGGCGGGCGGATACTCTCCTGGTCGGGGGATAAGACCCTCAGGCTCTGGGATCAGGCCGGGGAGCCCCTGGCCGTCTTTGAGGGCCATGTAGGGGGGGTCAAAGCAGCGCTGGCGCTGTCTGACGGGCGGATACTCTCTTGGTCGGATGATGAGACCCTCAGGCTCTGGGACCAGGCCGGGAAACCCCTGGCCGTCCTGGAGGGCCATACCGGTTCTATAATTGGAGCGCTTGTGTTGTCTGACGGGCGGATACTCTCCTGGTCGCAGGATCAGACCCTCAGGCTCTGGGACCGGGATGGGGAACTCCTGGCCGTCCTTGAGGGCCATACAAATATGGTAAGTGGAGCGCTTGCGTTGTCTGACGGGCGGATACTCTCCTGGTCTGCAGATGGAACACTCAGGCTCTGGGACCGAGCCGGGAAGCCCCTGGCTGTCTTTAAGGGCCATACACGTTTTGTCAAGGGAGCGCTTGTCTTGCCTGATGGCCGGATACTCTCCTGGTCGGGAGATAAGACCCTCAAGCTTTGGGATAAAGATGGCAAACCCCTTGAGGTTTACGGGCTGGAGGAAGGCTTGCAGTTCTATCCTGAAGCCAAGAGAGCATTTTATGGTTCAAATTGTGTTGGGAATGCATTTTTGACCAACAAGGATAACTCCGCCATTCTGGCAGGCCACCAAGGGCCAGCCATCTTCTGGCAAGGCGCCTCAAGATGTGCGGCCCGCCTGCTCCAACCGGACGGCCGGGCAGTGGTCACTCAAGACAACGGCCAGGTCTGCTTCCTCCAGCTCTACCATGGCAACCGCCCCATCACCCTCGATGAGCTTGAAGCGAACATAACTGTCCCGACGCGCATCTCAGCAGGGAGAGATTTCCATGACCAAGAGCCTCCTCCCGAGAACAGAGGGATAAGACCATGACCCACCAGCCAGGCGCTACCGAGGCAAGGATGGACCGTGTTATCCGGGTCTTTGTTTCTTCCACCTTCAAAGACATGCACGATGAGCGGGAGGAACTGATCAAGCGCATCTTCCCGAAGCTTCGCAAGTTGTGCGAGTCCCGGGGCGTGGTTTGGAGCGAAGTGGACCTGCGCTGGGGTATCCCCGACGAAGCCAAGGCCGAAGGCAAGGTCCTACCCATCTGCCTGGCGGAAATCCACCGCTGCCGCCCTTATTTCATCGGTCTCTTAGGGGAGCGCTACGGCTGGGTGCCGGAAGAGATACCCCAGGAGCTCATCGTCCGGGAACCCTGGCTCAAGGAACATCTGCACCGCTCGGTCACGGAACTGGAAATCCTCCACGGGGTACTGAACAACCCGGAGATGTCGGACCAAGCCTTCTTCTATCTCCGGGATCCGGCTTATGCGGATTCCCAACCACCCGCAGATCGGGCGAATTTGCGAGAAGGCCCGACCGCGGAGGAAGTGAAGGAACTGGGGGAGAAAGGGGCTGAGCTTCGGGCCGAGGACCGGCGCACTAAGCTGGCCGCCTTAAAAGAACGTCTTCGCCAAAGCGGTCTATCCCTTGAGGAGAATTATCTGGACCCCAAGGACCTGGGGCAACTGGTGCTGTGGGACCTGACTGCGGTGATCGACTGCCTCTTCCCCGAAGGCTCCCAGCCCAACCCCCTGGACCGGGAGGCCGCGGCGCATGAGGCCTATGCCCGCAGCCGGGCGGTGGTGGAGGTGCGGCCGGGGGAATTCTCCGGGGTGTATATCGGCCGCAATGAATATCTAAAGCGCCTGGACATCCACGCCCAGGAGGACGGCCCACCCCTGGTGGTGTTGGGGAAATCGGGTATGGGCAAGTCGGCGCTGCTGGCCAACTGGGCCTTGGGATTCCGGCCGCGGCATCCCCAGGACCACCTGATCATGCACTTCATCGGCGCCGGCCCTTACAGCGCCGACTGGGCCGCCATGCTGCGGCGAATCATGGAGGAACTGCAGCGCCAATTGAACATTCAGGAGGAGATCCCGGAACAGCCCGACGCCCTGCGCCTGGCCTTTGCCAATTTCCTGAGCATGGCCGCGGCGAAGGGCCGGGTGGTCCTTATCATCGACGCCTTGAACCAGTTGGAGGACCGGGACGGCGCCCCGGACCTGGTGTGGCTGCCACCGGTGATCCCCGCCAATATCCGGCTGATTCTCTCCACCCTACCCGGCCGGCCCCTGGAAGACCTGAAAAACCGCGGCTGGCCCACCTTGACGGTACAGCCCCTGGAACCAGGAGAGCGGCGGCAACTCATCCTGGCCTACCTGGCCCAGTACACCAAGGAACTGAGCCCGCCCGAACTGGAGCGCCTAGCTGCGGCGCCCCCCACCGCCAACCCCCTCTACCTTCGGGCCTTGCTGGAGGAGTTACGGGTTTATGGAGACCATTATACCCTGAAGGCACGGCTGGACCAGTACCTGACGGCCCCTGGCGTGAAGGAACTCTACGAACTCATCCTGGCCCGCTACGAAGGGGATTACGAGGAGGACCAGCCGGGACTGGTGGGGGAGGCCCTGTCGCTGTTGTCTGCGGCCCGCCGGGGCCTATCCCAGGCCGAACTCCTGGACCTGCTGGGGAAGGAGGGGGAGCCAATGCCCGGAGCCGTCTGGTCGCCCCTGTTCCTGGCCGCGGAGCACGCCCTGATGGACCGGTCTGGGCTTATCAACTTCGGCCACGACTATTTCCGCCAGGCAGTGTGGGACCGCTATATAGCCACGGAGACCAGGCGCCTGGCCGCGCACCTGCGCCTGGTGGATTACTTTGATGAGCAGGACCTGGAAATCGGCGGCCGCCCCAATCTCCGCAAAATCGACGAACTCCCCTGGCAACTGGCCAGGGCCGGGGCCTGGGAGCGGCTCCAGGGGCTGCTGGTGGCACCGGCCTTTTTCCGCCAGGCTTGGAACAATGACCAGTTTGAGGTCAAGGCCTGTTGGGCGCAGATGGAGGATAATTCCCCCCTACGCCTGGCCGCGGCCTACCGGGGGGTGCTGGATGACCCGGCGCAGCACCAGGCAATATATGTCTGGAATGTGGCCATGCTCCTGAAGGATACCGGTCATCCCGAAGAAGCCCTGGCCCTGCAGACCCACTTGGTAGAGCACTTTCGCCGGTCCGGGGACCGGAAGAATCTCTCGGTCTGCCTGAGCAACCGGGCGCTCATCCTGAAGGACCGGGGCGACCTGGACGGGGCCATGGCACTGCATAAGGAAGTGGAGCGCCTCTGCCGGGAGTTAGGGAGCATGGACGGGTTGCAAGCCTCCCTGGGCAACCGGGCGCTCATCTTGAAGGACCGGGGCGACCTGGACGGGGCCATGGCCCTGGTGAAGGAACAGGAGCGCCTCTGCCGGGAGTTGGGGAACAAGGACGGGCTGCAAGCCTCCCTGGGCAACCAGGCGCTGATCCTTTCTGACCGGGGCGACCTGGACGAGGCCATGGCACTGCATAAGGAAGTGGAGCGCCTTTGCCGGGAGCTGGGGAACAAGGACGGGCTGCAACAAACCCTGGGCAACCAGGGGCTGATCCTTTGTGCCCGGGGCGACCTGGACGGGGCCATGGCACTGCATAAGGAAGTGGAGCGCCTTTGCCGGGAGCTGGGGAACAAGGACGGGCTGCAAATAACCCTGGGCAACCAGGCGAATATCCTTTATGCCCGGGGCGATCTGGACGGGGCCATGGCACTGATGAAGGATCAGGAGCGCCTCTGCCGGGAGCTGGGGCACA
>Ga0187885_10002249_pt1 | contig 19302 bp, 18 predicted proteins | sample June2016WEW_20_1_3_FD_132970 | JGI IMG/M metagenome (GOLD analysis project Ga0187885, IMG submission 132970) | Peatland microbial communities from SPRUCE experiment site at the Marcell Experimental Forest, Minnesota, USA - June2016WEW_20_100 | ecosystem: Environmental > Terrestrial > Soil >... | reverse complement strand
CGCCGCGATCATCGGTGCCTCGGGCTACTCGGGGCAGGAGACGCTCGACCGCGTGCTGCGGCACCCCGAGCTCGAGGTGGTCGCACTCGGCTCCGACTCGCTCGCCGGCGAGCCCGCCTCCGCGCTCGACCTCCGCCTGAACGGCTCGCTACCGCCGTTCGTGCCGAACGAGGAGGCGCTCGAGGCCGGCGCCGACGTGCTGTTCGTCTGCCTCGGCCACGAGCGGGCGGCCGCGTTCGAGCCGCCGCCGGAAACGGTCGTCGTCGACCTCTCCGGCGCGCACCGGCTCCAGGATCCGGCGCTCTACCCGGCCTGGTACGGCTTCGAGCATCCCCGTCCCGGGACGCTCGCCGGCTGGAGCTACGCGGTGCCGGAGCTCTCGCCGCCGGCCGGCCGCCTGATCGCGAACCCCGGCTGTTATGCGACCGCGGCGCTGCTCGCGCTGCTGCCGCTCGCAGGCGCCGTCGACCCCGCGAGCGTCGTCGTCGACGCGAAGTCCGGCGTCTCGGGCGCGGGTCGCGAGCTGAAGCCGAGCTCGCACGCCGGCTTCGTGCTCGAGAACCTTTCCCCCTACCGCGTCGGCAGCCACCAGCACGCCCCGGAGATCGCGCAGGCGCTCGGCTTCCCGGTCTGCTTCGTGCCGCACCTGCTGCCCGTCCGGCGCGGCCTGCTCGCGACGTGCTACGCGCAGCCGCTCGGCGGCGACCTGCGCGGCCTGCTCGAGGAGGCGTACGCAGACAGCGACGTCGTGCGGGTGCTGCCCGAGGGAGTCGCGCCCGAGCTGGCGCGCGTACAGCACACCGACGGAGCGGAGATCGCGCTGTACGAGGACGCCGCAACGGGCCGCGCGGTCGTCGTCTGCGCGCTCGACAACCTCGGCAAGGGCGCCGCCGGACAGGCGCTGCAGAACGCGAACCTCGCGCTCGGGCTCGACGAGACCGCCGGCCTGCGCCTCGCCGGAGTGCTCGTATGAGTGTCACGGGTGTCACTGCGCCGAAGGGCTTCGTCGCGAGCGCGGTGCACTGCGGCATCCGCAAGAAGGACCGTCTCGACCTCGCGCTCGTGCGCTCGCTCGTGCCCGCGACCGGCGCCGGCATGTTCACCGTGAACCGCGTGCTCGCTGCGCCCGTCGTCGTCTCGAAGGAGCACCTCGAGCTCGCGCAGCCGCAGGCGATCGTCGCCAACTCCGGCGTCGCGAACGCCGCCACCGGCCCGCAGGGGCTGCACGACGCACGCGCGACCGCGGCCGCGGCGGCCGAGGCGCTCGAGCTCGAGCCGGAGCAGGTGCTGATCCTCTCGACCGGCGTGATCGGCGCGCAGCTCCCGCTCGACAACGTCGTCGCGGGCGTGCGCGACGCGGCCGCGTTGCTCGGCGCGGACGGTGGCCAGGCCGCTGCGGAGGCGATCATGACCACTGACACGCACCCGAAGCAGGCGGTCGCGCACGGCGCCGGCTTCACGGTCGGCGGCATGGCGAAGGGATCCGGGATGATCCATCCCAACCTCGCGACGATGCTCGCGGTCGTCACGACCGACTACCCGCTCGAGCCCGGCGAGGCGCTCGAGCTCCTGGCCCCCGCCCTCGACACGAGCTTCAACGCGATCTCCGTCGACGGCGAGTGTTCGACGAACGACACGGTGCTGCTGCTCGCGAACGGCGCGAGCGGGATCGAGCGCACGGCCGCCTCCGACGAGGAGTTCGCGCTCTGCCTGCGCCGCGTCTGCGGCGAGCTGGCGAGGCAGATCGTCGCCGACGGCGAGGGCGCGACGGTGCTCGCGGAGATCGCGGTGCGCGGCGCAGCGAGCCTCGGCGAGGCGCGCGCGATCGCGGAGCGCGTGGCGACGTCGCCGCTCGTCAAGACCGCGCTGCACGGACACGACGCGAACTGGGGCCGCATCGCCGCAGCCGCGGGCTCGGCGAAGTTCGAGGGCGGCTTCGCCGACCTCGACCCCGAGCGGCTGACGATCGTGATCGACGGCGTGCCCGTTCTCGTCGACGGCCGGCCGTCCGGCGACGAGCCGGTGCTGACGAACGGCCGTTGCACGATCGAGCTCGAGCTCGGACTCGGCGACGGCGCGGCGACGTACCTGACGACCGATCTCTCGTACGACTACGTGCGGATCAACGCGGAGTACCGGTCGTGACGGTCGTGCTCAAGGTTGGCGGTGCGTCCGCGGGCGGTTCGACGACGACGGTGGCCGAGCTGCGTGCGCTCGGCCACCGCGTCTGCGTCGTCCACGGGGCAGGTCCGCAGATCTCACAGGAGATGGAGCGCCGCGGCCTCGAGGTGCGCTTCGTCGGCGGCCGGCGGGTGACGACGCCGGAGGCGCTCGAGGTCGTGCGCGAGAGCTTCGACGCGATCAACGCAGCGCTCTGCGCGGCGATCGGGCCGGATGCCGTCGCGCTCGCGGGCGACGAGATCGGGCTCGAGGCGGAGCAGCTGCCCGAGCTCGGGCTCGTCGGCCACCCGCTGCCGTCGCGGCCCGCGGCGGTCGAGCAGGCGCTCGCCGCGGGGCTCGTCCCCGTCGTCTCGCCGCTCGCGCGCGGACCGCTGAACGTGAACGCGGACGAGGCCGCCGCAGCGCTGGCGGTGGGGCTCGGCGCGGAGCGCATCCTCTTCCTCACGGACGTGCCCGGTGTCTTCCACGAGGGCCGGCTGCTGCCGTCGATCGGCGCCGCGCATGCGGAGGCGCTCGTCGACCAGGGAAGCTTCGCCGGCGGCATCGTCCCGAAGCTGCTCGCGGCGGCAGGCGCGGCGCGCAGCGGGCTTGTTGCGGAGATCGGCTCGACGGCGGTCGTGGCATGAGCACAGCGCTCGAGAGCGCGCTGCTGCCGGTCTACCCGCCGCCGCGCATCGGCTTCGCCGAGGGCGACGGCGTCTGGCTCACCGGCACGGACGGCGTCCGCTACCTCGACTTCGCCGCGGGCATCGCCGTCGTCTCGCTCGGCCACCGGCATCCGGCGCCGCTCGCCGCTGCGCACGCGCAGCTCGACCGCCTCTGGCACGCGTCGAACCTCTTCGCGACCGACCCGGCCCTCGCGCTCGCGCGCATCCTCTCCGAGCGGTTCGACGGCGCGCGGGCGTTCTTCTGCAACTCCGGGACGGAGGCGAACGAGGCGGCGCTGAAGTACGCACGCAAGGCGACCGGCAAGGCCGGCGTGATCGCGCTCGAGGGCTCGTTCCACGGCCGCACACTCGGCGCGCTCGCGGTCACGGGCCAGCCGGCGAAGCGCGCCGCGTTCGAGCCGCTCGCCGACACGCGCTTTGCGCAGCCGAACGACGTCGCCTCGCTGCAGGCCGCCGCCGGCGACGACGTCGGCCTCATCCTGCTCGAGCCCGTGCTCGGCGAGGGCGGCGTGATCCCGCTCGAGCCGGCGTTCGCCGCCGCCGCTGCAGCGCTCGCCGAGGAGCTCGGCGCGCTGCTCGCCTTCGACGAGGTGCAGACCGGGGTCGGCCGCACGGGGACGTTCTTCGCCTGGGAGCAGCTGGGCGTCCGCCCGCAGCTGCTGACGCTGGCGAAGGCGCTCGCCAACGGCCTGCCGATCGGCTGCCTGCTCGTGGCCGACGACGCGCCCGACGCGTTCGCGCCCGGCGACCACGGCTCGACGTTCGGCGGCAACCCCGTCTCGTGTGCGGCGGCAGCCGCCGTCTGCGCAGCGATCACGGACGAGCTGCTCACCGAGGTTCGCAGCCTCGGCGCACGGCTGCGTGACGGGCTCGCCACGCTCCCCGGCGTCGTCGAGGCGCGCGGGGCCGGGCTGCTCCTCGGAGCGGTGCTCGACCGGCCGGCGCAGCCCGTCGCCGACGCGGCGCTCGACGCCGGTCTCGTCTGCCTGACGGCCGGGCCCGACGTCCTGCGCCTCGCGCCGCCGCTCGTCGTCGGCGCCGAAGAGATCGACCTCGCCCTCGAGATCCTCACGGAGGTGATGACCGGATGAATCGCCGGCAGCGCCATGCAGCGATCCTGCGGCTCCTGCAAGAGCACCCGATCGCCACACAGAGCGAGCTCGCACAGGCTCTGCACGACGCCGGCCACGACGTCGTCCAGACCACGGTCTCGCGCGACATCCACGAGCTCGGGCTCGTGAAGGTGCGCGGCGCGGACGGGCGGCTCGTCTACGCCCCGCCCGAGGCCGCCGAGGCGGAGCGCGTCGACGCGATCTCCGTCGCGTTCGCACGCTGGGCGCTCGGCGTCGAGCCGAGCGGCAACCTCGTCGTCGTGACGACGCCGCACGGCTACGCGAGCCCGCTCGCGCAGGCGATCGACCTCGGCCGCCATCCACGCATCGCCGGCACGATCGCCGGCGAGAACACCGTGCTGCTCGTCTCGCGCGAGCCGGCCACCGGCGCCGAGCTTGCCGCGGAGATGAACGCGCTGCTGCTCGAGGGAGCGGCGTGAACGTCGACCTCCTGCGCGAACGCGGCGTGCTTCTCGGCTCGCTGCCCGTCGGCGAGCGGGTCGGCATCGCCTTCTCCGGCGGCCTCGACACCTGCTGCGCGCTCGCGTGGATGCGCGAGAACGGCGCCGTCCCGTACGCGTTCACCGCGGACCTCGGGCAGTACGACGAGCCCGACGTCGCGGCGGTCCCCGAGCGGGCGCGGCACTACGGCGCCGAGGAGGCCGTGCTCGTCGACTGCAAGGAAGCGCTCGCGTGCGAAGGGCTCGCCGCGCTCCAGTGCGGCGCGTTCCACATCCACACGGCCGGCAAGCGCTACTTCAACACCACCCCGCTCGGCCGCGCCGTCACCGGGACGATGCTCGTCCAGGCGATGGCCGGGTACGGCGTCGACATCTGGGGCGACGGCTCGACGTACAAGGGAAACGACATCGAGCGCTTCTACCGCTACGGACTGCTCGCGAATGAGAACCTGCGCATCTACAAGCCGTGGCTCGACGACGCGTTCGTGTCGGAGCTCGGCGGACGCACCGAGATGAGCGAGTGGCTCGCCGCGCGCGGGCTCGCACACGGTGCATCGGTCGAGAAGGCGTACTCGACGGACGCTAACCTGCTCGGCTCGACCCACGAGGCGAAAGACCTCGAGCTGCTCGACGCGAGCATGAAGATCGTCGAGCCGATCATGGGCGTCGCGCACTGGGACCCGGAGACGGAGATCGCGCCGGAGACGGTGACGATCGCGTTCCAGCACGGCGTGCCGGTGGCGATCGACGGCGCCGAGCTCGACGACCCGGTGGAGGTGCTACGCGCCGCCAACGCGATCGGCGGCCGCCACGGCCTCGGCATGTCGGACCAGATCGAGAACCGGATCATCGAGGCGAAGAGCCGCGGCATCTACGAAGCGCCGGGCATGGCCCTCCTCCATGTCGCCTACGAGCGGCTGCTGACGGCAATTCACAACGAGGCGACGCTCGAGCGCTTCGACGAGCACGGACGGCGGCTCGGACGGCTGCTGTACGAGGGCCGCTGGTTCGACACGCAGGCGCTCATGCTGCGCGACTCGCTCCAGCGCTGGGTCGCCGCGCTCGTCACCGGTGAGGTGACGCTCGAGCTCCGGCGCGGCGACGATTACACGATCCTGGACACGCGCGGCGAGGCCGTGACGTACGACCCGGAGCGGCTGAGCATGGAGCGCAGCGCGACGGCGTTCACCGCCGCCGACCGGATCGGGCAGCTCGCCGTGCAGATCAACGACATCACCGATTCGCGGCGCATGCTCGCGGCGCACCGCCGGCTGCGGCACGAGCCGCCGGCGCCGCTCTCCAACCCGCTCGAGCTGGGGCCGGCGGTATGACGCTCTGGGCCGCACGCACCGGTGTCGCGCTCGATCCGGACGTCGACGCGTTCCTGCGCGCCGAGGACGCCGAGCTGCTGCCGTACGACTGCGCCGCTACCGCGCTGCACGCGCAGCGGCTGCACATGGCCGGACTGCTCACGGACGCGGAGCTCGCCGAGGTCGAGAGCCGGCTCACGACGATCGCGGACGAAGGCACGGCGTTCCTCGGCGAGTACGAGGACGTCCATTCGGCGATCGAAGGGCTGCTCGGAACCGTCGGGCGCAAGATCCACGCCGGCCGCTCGCGCAACGACCAGGTCGCCGCAGCTGCGCGGCTGTACGTGGAAGACGCCTGCCGCGAGGCCGACGCGTCGATCACCGCGCTCATCGAGACGATCCTCGACGTCGCCGAGCGCGAGGCGACGACGCCGCTGCCCGGCTACACGCACCTGCAGCGTGCGCAGCCGGTCACGGTCGGCCACCATCTGCACGCGTGGGTGGAGATGCTCGAGCGCGACCGTGCCCGCTTCGAGCAGGCTGCCGCAGCGAGCGCGCCGAGCCCCCTCGGCGCGGGGGCGCTCGCCGGCTCGACGCTGCCGCTGCCGCTGCCGGCGGGCGCGATGCGCAACTCGCTCGACGCGGTGGCCGACCGCGACTTCGCACTCGACTATCTCTACGCAGCGTCGGTTCTGTTCACGCACCTGTCGCGCATCGGCGAGGAGCTCGTGCTCTGGTGCAGCTCCGAGTTCGGCTTCGCCCGCCTGCCGGGGAACGCAGCGACCGGGTCGTCGATGATGCCGCAGAAGCTCAACCCCGACGTCGCCGAGCTCGCCCGCGGCAAGGCCGGCACGCAGATCGGGCGACTGACCGGGCTGCTTGCCGTGGTCAAGGGGCTACCGCTCGCCTACGACCGCGACCTGCAGGAGGACAAGACGCCGCTGTTCGCGACCAGGCGCGACGTCCGCAGCGCCCTCGCTGCGCTCGCCGTGCTCGTCGGCGGAATCGAGCTGAACACGGAACGGCTCGCGGCCGCGGTCGCGGACCCGCTGCTGCGCGCGACCGACGCCGCCGAGGCGCTCGTGCGCGACGGCATGCCCTTCCGCGACGCACACGAGCAGGTCGCCGCGGCCGTGCGCGCCGGCACGTTCACACCGCCCGACCGGACGGCGCCGCGGCCCGCGCCCGGCCCCAGTGGCGTCGCCGCCGCGCTGCGCGACGCCCGGCTGCGACTGCAGGCCCGCTCACTCGCGCACCTGCCACGCACGCTCGTCGGCCGCGACCTGACGACGCTCACCACCTGGAGCTCCTTCGAGCTGGGGTCGGTGCTCGATTTCGCCCAGCAGCTGAAGGCCGCGCAGCGGAACGGCATCGAGCACCGGCTGCTTCCCGGCCGGACGCTCGGCCTGCTGTTCACGCGCCCGTCGACGCGCACGCGCGTCTCGTTCGCGGCGGCGATGGAGCAGCTCGGCGGCTCCGCGCTCGCGCTCAACGCATCCGAGCTTCAGCTTTCACGCGGCGAGCCGCTCGAGGACACGGCGCGCGTGCTCTCCGGCTACCTCGACGCGCTCGCGGTGCGCTGGCCGTCGCAGGCCGACCTGGAGACGCTCGCCCAGCACGCCACCATCCCGGTCGTCAACGCGCTCACCGACGACGAGCATCCCTGCCAGGCGCTCGCCGACGCGCTCACGATCCGGGAGCACTACGGCGAGCTGCGCGGGGTACGCGTCGCGTACTTCGGCGACGGGAACAACGTCTGCGCGTCGCTGCTCGTCGCCTGCTCGGCCCTCGGCGCCGAGGTCGTCTGCGCGACGCCTCCGGGCCGCGAGCCGGGCCCAGGCGCGCTCTCGGCCGCGTGCGCCTTCGGCGGCAAGGTGTCGCTGACCCAGGATCCGCACGAGGCGGCGGCCGGCGCTCAGGTGCTCTACACCGACGTCTGGACGAGCATGGGCGCCGACGATGAGCGCGAGCAGCGGCGGCGGGAGTTCGCGGGCTTCGGCATCGACGCCGCCCTGGTCGCGTCTGCGGAACCCGGCGCGATCGTCCTGCACTGCCTGCCCGCGCACACCGGCGAGGAGATCTCGAGCGACGTCCTCTACGGGCCGCAGTCCGCGGTCTGGCAGCAGGCGGAGAACCGGCTACACGTGCAAAAGGCACTGCTGACGCTGCTGGTTTCGTAGCGGCAGCACGCCGCCGGCGCGTAAATCCGCAACCAGGTTGCCGGAGGCAACCTGGTTGCAGCCGTAAGCCGTCGCCTTATCGCCCCACGGGCACCACGAGCACCGGCACGCGCGAGACGTGCAGCAGCTTGTGCGGGACGGAGCCGAGAATCGCGCCGGCGAGCGGATGCTCGCCGTGCGTGCCCACGACGATCAGCGAGGCCCCATGGCGCTCGGCCGCGTGCACGAGCCCCTCGGCCGGCCGCTCGGGAATGAGATCGACCTCATGCTCGACGCCGGCCTGCGCGACCCGCTCCGCCGCCTTCGCCGCGGCCTGCTCCGCCAGCTGCCGGACGGCGCGCCGGTAGTCGCCGGTCTCCCCGCCGTACGCGGCCGGGATCTCGAAGGCGAACACGATCACGATCCGCGAGCCGTCGAGGCGCGCGAGCTCGACCGCCTTGTCGAGCGCCGCCAGCGCGCAGGCCGACCCGTCGAAGCCGACGACGATCGAGCTAGGCACGTTTCGCGGCCGGAGCCGGGTCGAGGACGGACGGATCCGCGGTCTCCGGCCGCAGCCGGAAGAACGGGTCGGGGCTGACGAGGCGCTGCACGAGCATGAGCACGATCCCCAGCGCGAGGCCGACGATGCCGATCGCGAGCGGCGGACCGACGCCGAGCCACGCGTGACCGACGGACGAGTTCGCCGGGTTCGTCTGCTGATAGATGCTGTCGCCGAGAATCCCGAACAGCATGATCCCACCGACGAGCGGCAGCACGCCGACCATCAGGAGCGTGCGCAGGCTCCGCGCCAGACTGTGCCGGAAGTACCAGAAGCACGCGAAGCCCGTGAGCCCGTAGTAGAAGGCGATGCCGAGTCCGGTGGCGGTCACCGAGTCGGCGAGAATGTCGCCCGAGAGCGAGTTGAGCAGCAGGAAGCATCCGATCGAGACGGCGCCCATCCAGATCGTGGAGGCGCTCGGGGTCAGGTAGCGCGGATGGATGCGCGCGAAGTGGCGCGGGATGCCGCCGTGGGCCGCCATCGCGAGCGTCGCGCGCGTCGTCGGCAGGATCGTCGTCTGCGTCGACGCCGACGCGGACGTGAGCACGGCGATGATCAGCAACTTGTCCAGGTGCCAGGGCAGCACCTGCTTGCCGAGGGCGCTGAGGATGTCGTCGGCGTGGTTGTTCAGGAAGCCGACGCCATGGTAGGCCTGCGCGGCGATCGAGACGACGACGTAGATCCCCAGCAGCAGGAACGTGCTGACGACGGCGGCGCGACCGGGCGTCCGGCTCGCGTCCTCGGTCTCCTCGTTCACCGAAACGGCCGTGTCCCAGCCCCAGTAGATGAAGATCGCGAGCAGCAGCCCGTCGGTGAGCGCGCCGAACGACTTGATGTCGAACGGGTTGAGCCAGCTCCAGGACGGGTGGACGCTGCCGGTCGGATGCCCGAACCAGACGCGTCCGAGCGCAACCGCCGCGAACACCGCCAGGACGATCACCTCCGCTGCGAGCAGGAACCACTGCGTCTTCGCCGAGACCTCGATGCCGACGTAGCAGATGAGGCTCATCAAGATGATCCAGACGACGCCCGCGATGCCGACCCAGAGCCTGCTCGAGGCGGCGTGGTCGGCGCCGAAGAGCAGGAACGTGTACGAGCCCGCGATCTGGGAGAGGCTCGCCATCACCAGCACGTCGGCGTAGAGGATCCCCCAGCCGCCGAGCCAGCCGATCGAGGGGCCGAACGCCCGGGCCCCCCAAGATGAACGTCGTGCCGCAGTCGGGGTCGGCCTGGTTCAGGTACTTGAAGGCGAGCGCGATCAGCAGCATCGGCACGAACGCGAGCACCATCACGACGGGAGCCTGGAAGGAGATGCCCGCGATCGCGGTGACGAAGCCGAGCGTGGCCGCGAGGCTGTAGGCGGGCGCGGTCGAGGCGACGCCGATCACGACGCTCGACAGGAAGCCGAGCGCGTTCGCCTTCAGGCCCTTCTCGCCCACGTCGGGCACCGGTGCAGCCACCGCCACGCTTGCCATGGTGGGCGAGCATTCCATCCCCCGCGCAGATGTTCAAGAGAATGGACAATAGGAACGTGAGCGACGAGACGAATCTGGGCCTGCAGGAGTTGCGCGAGCGGATCGCCGCAGTCGACCGCGAGGTCCTGGAGGCGCTGAACCGGCGGCTCGAGCTCGTCGCCCGCGTGCAGGAGCGCAAGCAGGAGACCGGCGCGCCGCTGATCGACGCCCAGCGTGAGGCCGAGCTGCTTCAGGAGCTGACGGCGGCGAACCGCGGTCCGCTCTCGGAGCGGGCGGTGCAGTCCGTGTTCGCCGCGGTGCTCGACGTGATGAAGCAGGAGCTGCGCGGCGAGCAGCGGCCCGGCAGCCCGCAGCAGCCGCCGGCGGCGGCGCCGGTGGTCTCGAACCTCGCCGTCGTCGGCACCGGGCTCCTCGGCTCGTCGGTCGGGCTGGCGGCGAAGCGCGCCGGCGTCGCGCGCGTCACCGGCTGGGATGCCGACGGCACGACGCTCCGTGAGGCGGCGGGGGCGAAGGCGGTCGACTCGGCGTCGCCGTCCCTGCGCGAGGCGATCGCGGGCGCGGAGCTCGTGGTCGTCGCCGTTCCCGTCGGCGCGCTCGTCGAGACGACGGCCGAAGTGCTCGCCGCCGCGGCAACCGAGACGACGGTGACCGACGTCGGCTCGACGAAGCGCGCGCTCGCGGCGGCCGTGCAGGACCCGCGCTTCGTGCCGGGGCACCCGCTCGCCGGCGGCACGACAGGTGGGCCGGCCCGCGCAGCCGCCGACCTCTTCGACGGCGCAACGTGGTTCCTGACGCCGCTCCCGCTCACCAATGCCGGCCGGCTCGACCTGGTCGAGCGGTTCGTGGCGATGCTGGGCGCACACGCCGTCCGGCTCGACGCCGGCGAGCACGACCGCCTGCTCGCGCTCACGAGCCATCTCCCCCACGCGCTCGCAAACGTGCTGATGCGCCAGATCGCGCGCGCGTCGGTGGGGCGCGACGAGCCGCTCGCGCACGCAGGCGCGGCGCTACGCGAGATGACGCGCGTCGCGGGCGCGAACGCGGCCGTCTGGGCGGACATCTTCGACGAGAACGGCGACCTGATCGCGGACGCGGTCGCCGCGCACCGCGACGAGCTGGCGGACGTCGAGCGCGCCCTGCGCGAGCGCGACCGGGCCTTCTTCGAGTCCTGGATCGCCGAGGCCGCGAACGCGCGCAGCCGCATGCTCGAGTACGCCTACCGCACCGAGGCGCGCAAGCTGAACCGCATCCGGATCCGCATCCCGGACAAGCCCGGCGTCCTCGCGCGCATCACGCAGTCGCTCGGCGCGGCCGGCATCAACATCGAGGACTTCGAGCTGCGCCACGTCTCGCCCGAGTACGGCGGCGTGCTCGTCATCCTCGTCTCGGGCGCAGACAACGCCGAGCTCGCGCGCACCCTCCTGCGGCGCGAGGGCTATAGCGCCGCTTAAGCCGCCTGAAACGCTGCGCGTTTCAGGCGGGTTGGGTTTCGGCTTCGCGGAGCGGACGCCGGCGCTGAGAGAAGTGCTGCGCACTTCTCTCAGGTGTGAGTTTCGGCTTCGCGGAGCGGACGCCGGCGAAGCCGGCGTCCTTTTCTCTGGCGAGGGGCGACGGGTGCCGTGGCGCGGGCGGTGGTGCCTTCGGCATCCCCACCCGCGTGGGGGTCGGCCTCCGGTCAACGTCTGCGGCGTTGACCTCCGGCCCTGGTCCGGTCGACGAGCGGCGGTCTACACCCTCCGGCCACTTCTCACGGTGCGTAGCGGCCGCCGAAGCCCTGGCCTCCCTGGCCTTTCGTCTGGCCCGCCTTCGCGTCCTGCGCGAAGAGATAGAGCGGATGTCCGGCATACGTCACCTGCAGCGTCCCGTCCTTGCAAAACGTTCGGGCTCTCCTGGCGACCTCGGACGGGCTCAGGCGGCGGGCGGAAGCACGCGGCCGCGCACCTCGCCGAGCTCGAGCCCGCCGGCGCGTCCGCGGAGCACAACCTCGTCTCCGTCCTCGAGAAACGCGCGCTCGGATCCGTCGGCGAGCCGGAGCGGCTCCGCGCCGTTCCGGGTCAGCTCGAGCAGCGAGCCCTCGGAGCCGCGCACGGGGCCCGAGATCGTCCCCGACGCCATCAGGTCGCCGGTGCGCAGCCACGCGCCGTTCGAGGTCGCGTGCGCCAGCTGCTGCGGGATCGTCCAGTAGAGCGTCCGGGCGTTTCCGCGCGAGACCACCTCGCCGTTCAGCTCGAGCTCGAGGTCGAGGTCGAGCGCCCGGTCGCGCCCGCCGGCGAGGTACGGCAGCGCGGGCGGCTCCTGCGGCGGAGCCTCGACCCAGCGCTGCTCGAGCAGCGCGAGGGGCGTCACCCACGCGGAGATCGAGGTGAGGAACGACTTGCCGAGGAAGGGGCCGAGCGGCACGGACTCCCAGGCCTGGATGTCGCGCGCGCTCCAGTCGTTGACGAGCACGACGCCGAAGACATGCTCGGCGAACGCGCCCGTCGCCACCGGCTCGCCGCGGCGGCTCGGGACGCCGACGACGAAGCCGAGCTCGAGCTCGGCGTCGAGACGACGGGACGGCGCGTAGACAGGCTCGGCCGCGTCCGCTGCCTTGAGCTGCCCGCGGGGCCGGACGACGTCGGTGCCGCTCACGACGACCGAGCCGGCTCGGCCGTGGTAGCCGACCGGCAGCCGGCGCCAGTTCGGATGGAGCGGCTCTCCATCGGGCCGGAAGATCCGGCCCATGTTCGTCGCATGCTCGAGCGACGAGTAGAAGTCGACGTGGTCGGCGACCTCGAAGGGGAGCAGCAGCGTCGCGCCGGCGAGCGGGACGCGCGGGCCGTCCTGCTCCTGCGCACGTCCGAGGGCGTCCTGCCAGGCGGCCGGCCCCTGCGCCAGGAGCGCGTTGAGCGACGGTTGCCGGAAGGCCTCACCGAGCCCCGACAGGTCGACGACCTCGTCGCCGGCGCGGAACCCCACCCGCGGCGTGCCGCCGCCCGTCGAGAAGACGCCGAAGCCGCTCACGGCGGGAAGCTACACTCCGCCGCGGCCGGGCTCCGCGCAGTGGGAGCTTGTGAACCGCGTCAGATCCGGAAGGAAGCAGCGCTAAGCAATTCCTTCCAGGTGTGCGGATCGCCCGGCCTTTCTCTTTCGCGGGAAACCTCCGGTTTCCCGCGAATCGAGGTTGTGCTCCGCAGAGCGGCCGGCGGCGGAGCCGCCGGCCTCTTCCGGCGCGAGGCCTTTGGTCCCGTAGCGCGGCCGGTGGCGCTCTGCGTCCCCGGCCGCGTGGATTCGGCCTTCGCCCAGCGCGCCTTCGGCCGCGCTGGCCTGCGGCCCTTGTGGTCGTAGTAGGCCTGCGGACTCATCTCTGCTTGAATCGATCCGTGGCTGCGCTTTACCGCAAATACCGCCCGCAGAGCTTCGAGGAGGTCGTCGGACAGGAAGCGGTCGTGCGGACGCTGAAGAACGCGATCGCGTCCGGACAGGTGCGCCAGGCCTATCTGTTCGCGGGTCCGCGCGGCACCGGCAAGACCTCGATGGCGCGCATCCTCGCCAAGGGGCTCAACTGCGCCCAGGGCCCGACGCCCGAGCCGGACGGCACCTGCCACGCGTGCACCTCGATCGCCGCAGGCACCTCGCTCGACGTGATCGAGATGGACGCGGCGTCGCAGCGCGGCATCGACGACATTCGCGAGATCCGCGACCGCGTCGTGCTCCAGCCGGTCGAAGGGCGCTACAAGGTCTACATCCTCGACGAGGCGCACCAGCTCACGGACGCCGCGTGGAACGCGCTGCTGAAGCTGATCGAGGAGCCGCCGCCGCACCTCGTCTTCGTCTTCTGCACCACCGACCTCTCGAAGGTGCTGCCGACCGTGCGCTCGCGCTGCCAGACGTTCGTCTTCCAGCGGCCGCGCCTGCAGGAGCTGGTGACCGTGCTCGGCCGCGTCGCCGAGGGAGAGGGCATCGACGCGGCCCCGCAGGCGTTGTCGCTCATCGCGCGCGCCGCGCGTGGATCTTTCCGCGACGCGACCTCGACACTCGACCAGCTCGCGGCGGCGACGGAGAACCAGGTGACGGTGCAGGCCGTGCTCCAGCTGCTCGGCACCGTCGAGGAGGAGGCGCTGTTCCGGCTCTGCGACCTCGTCGTCGACCGCGACACGGCCGGGGCGCTGACCTTCCTCGAGGAGCTGTCTGAGCAGGGGCACGACCTCGGCCGTCTCGTCTCCGACCTGATCGAGCACCTGCGCCACCTGCTGCTCGTCCAGCACATGGGCGAAGTGCCGGCGTCGCTGCCCGTGACCGAGGAGACGCGCGAGCGCCTGCGCGCGCAGGCGAACCAGCTCGGCGAGCCGACCGTGATCCGAATGCTCGATCTGCTCGCGTTCGCGGTGGACGACATGCGCCAGGGCGGCGACCCGCGGCTCCCGCTCGAGCTCGCCTTCGTCAAGGTCACGCGGCCCGCCGCGGATCTCTCCAAAGAAACGATCGCGTACAGGCTGGAACGGCTCGAGCAGCAGGCGCCGGGCCGCGCGACTAATCAGCCCTCTAGTCCGGAGGCCGCGTTACGGACTGCTCCGCCCGCTGACGAGTCCTCTGAAGGAGAGCCGTCGCCTCCGGACGTGGATCTGCTGCAGCTGCAGGAAGCCTGGCGCCGCACGATCGTGCCCGCGGTGGCGGAGAAGTCGATCCCGATCTCGACGGTGCTCGGCGAGGCGCGCCCGGCACAGCTGGCCGGGAACACGCTGACGGTCGAGTTCCCTGCGAGCGCGTCCTTCCACCGCCAGCTCGCCGAGGAGCCGAAGAACGTGACGCTGCTCTCCGACGCACTCTACGAGGTGACCGGCCGCCGGCTCGCGCTCTCCTTCGCGGTCGGCGAGGGCGAGGAGGAGGGACGCGAGGAGCTCGAGGGCCCGGCCGGCGAGGAGCGGATCCTCGAGCTGATGAAGGAGACCCTCGACGCACACGAGCGAGAGCGAGACGGCGAATGAGCTTCGACATGAACAAGCTGATGCAGCAGGCCGCGCAGATGCAGGAGCAGGTGCAGCGGATGCAGGAGGAGGCGGAGAACGAGACCGCCGAGGCCTCCGCCGGCGGCGGGATGGTGAAGGTGACCGCGAACGGCGCCGGCCGGGTGCTCTCGATCACGATCTCACCGGAGGCGATCGACCCGGACGACCCGGAGGCGCTCGCCGACCTCGTGCTCGCCGGCGTGAACGAGGCGCTCCGCTCGGCGCAGGCGGCCGTCGAGGCGAAGGCGCAGCAGCTTGCGAGCCAGCTCGGGCTCGGCGGGCTCGGCCTCCCGGGCCTCGGCAGCTAATGGACGCGGCGGCTAATTCGCGAAGTCGAAGGCCCAGCCCCAGACGACGACGCCCGTAAGGCTGAGCACGATGAAGAACCAGAGCCAGTTCGAGAGCAGGTAGGGACCCCGCACCTTCGCAATGTAGCGCCCGCGCGCGGGGATGTCCGCTGCGGACGGCTACGCTCCCGGACATGCTGAGCCCCGCGGTCGACAACCTCGTCGCCCAGCTCACGAGGCTGCCCGGAATCGGCAGCCGCACCGCGCAGCGGCTGGCCTTCCACCTGCTCCAGGTGCCGAAGCAGGAGGCGCTCGCGCTCGCGGATGCGATCCGCGACGTGAAGGAACGCGTCCGCTTCTGCCGCGAGTGCGGCAACCTCACCGAGGAGGAGGTGTGCGCGATCTGCCGCGACGCCCGGCGCGACCACGCGATCATCTGCGTCGTCGAGCAGCCGGCCGACCTGCTCTCGCTCGAGCGGACGGCCGAGTTCCGGGGGCTCTACCACGTGCTCGGCGGCGCGCTGTCGCCGCTCGACGGCGTCGAGCCGGAGAACCTGCGCATCGACGAGCTGCTGCACCGTGTGGAGCGCAACGGCGTGCAGGAGGTCGTGCTCGCGACCAACCCGAACATGACGGGCGAGGCGACCGCGGCCTACCTCGCCGACCGGCTGCGCGGGCGGGTGAAGGTGACCCGGCTCGCGAGCGGCCTCCCCGTGGGCGGCGACCTCGAGTATGCAGACGAGGTCACGCTCGGCCGCGCGCTCGCCGGCCGCCGCGAGATGTGAGGAGCCGCAGGGAACCTCCGGTTCCCTGCGGGGGAAGTTGTGCTCCGCAGAGCGGACGCCGGCGACGCCGGCGTCCTCTGATCTGACGAGAGGCCCTGGGTTCCGGTAGCGCGACCGGTGGCGCCGCCGGCGTCCCCGGTCGCGTGGATCCGCCGAGGGCTAACGCTCCGCGTTAGCCCTCCGGCCTCCGGAGTTGCTACGAGCGACCGGATTCAGGAGGGCGGCCGTACCTACACTGTTGCCGTGACAACGACCCAGTACGAGACCGTTCCCGCGCTCGCGGCCGAGGGGCAGGCGCACGAGCGCGACCTCGTCGTGATGAAGTTCGGCGGCTCGTCTGTCGCCGACACCGACAAGATCAAGGGCGTCGCGCGACGCCTCGTGGCGGCACGCGAGGCGGGCAGCCGAGTCGTCGGCGTGCTCTCGGCGATGGGCGACACGACCGACGAGCTGATCGAACTGGCGCACCAGATCTCCGACCGCCCGCACCCGCGCGAGTACGACATGCTGATCTCGGTCGGGGAGCGCATCTCGAACGCGCTCTGCGCCATGGCCGTCCACGATCTCGGCCACGAGGCGATCTCGCTCACGGGCTCGCAGGCGGGCATCGTCACCGACACCGTGCACGGCAAGGCGAAGATCGTCGACATCCGCGCGCAGCGCATCCACGACGCGCTCGCCGAGGAGAAGATCGTCCTCGTCGCCGGTTTCCAGGGCGTCTCGACGACGACGCACGACGTGACGACGCTCGGCCGCGGCGGCTCAGACACGACCGCGGTCGCGCTGGCGGCCGCACTCGGCGCCGAGACATGCGAGATCTTCACGGACGTGGAGGGCGTCTTCACGGCCGATCCCCGACTCGTTCCGGACGCGTTGAAGCTCGCCTCAGTGACCTACGAGGAGATGCTCGAGATGGCGGCCTCGGGCGCGAGGGTGATGGCGCTGCGCTCTGTGGAGTTTGCGCGCAGCTACGGTGTGAAGCTCCGCGTGCGCTCGACCTTCGGCGAAGGCGACGGCACGTGGATCGGCGAGGAGGACCCGGCGATGCTCGAGAAGGCGATCATCTCAGGAGTCACGCACGACACGTCCGAGGCGAAGGTCTCGATCCTCGGCGTGCCCGATCGCCCCGGCGTTGCGGCCAGGACCTTCCGTGCGCTGGCCGACGCCGGCGTGAACATCGACATGATCGTCCAGAACGTCTCCGAGCACGGCGTGACGGACATCACCTTCACGTTGCCGAAGGCGGACCTGCCGATCGCCGAGCCGATCCTCGACCGGATCGCGCAGGAGATCGGCGCCGCTCGGGTCGTGCAGGATCCGGACATCGCGAAGATCTCCCTGATCGGCGCCGGCATGAAGAGTCATCCGGGCGTCGCCGCCGACATGTTTGCTGCCCTTGCGGACGCCGGGATCAACATCGAGATCATCTCGACGTCGTCGATCCGGATCTCGTGCGTCGTGCGCGCCGCCGAGGTCGAGCGCGCGGTTCGCGCGGTTCACGACCGCTTCCGCGTCGTCGTCGAAGAGCGGGTCGGTGGCTGAGCACGGCCCCCGGATCGGCGTCGTCGGCGCGACCGGCGCCGTCGGCTCGGTGACGCTCGCGCTGCTCGCCGAGCGCGGCTACTCGAACGTGCGCGCGTTCGCGTCGGCCCGGTCGGCCGGCGGCTCCGTCCCGTTCGGCGGCCGGCAGCTGCTCGTCGAGGAGGCGACACCGGAGACGCTCGCCGCCGGTGACCTCGATCTCGCGCTCTTCTCCGTCGGCACGTCGGCGTCGCGGGAGCTCGTGCCGCATGCGGTGCGCGGCGGCGCCGTCGCGGTCGACAAGTCGGCGGCCTACCGCCTCGAGCCCCGCGTCCCGCTCGTCGTCCCCGAGGTGAACGGCGAGCGCGCTCACGAGCACGACGGCATCGTCGCGAATCCGAACTGCTGCACGATCCCGCTCACGTGCGTCCTGAAGCCGCTGCACGACGCCGCCGGGCTGCGCTGCCTGCGCGTCTCGACCTATCAGTCGGTGTCGGGCGCAGGCGCGCGGCGCATGGAGGCGCTGCTCGCCGAGCCCCAGGCCGAGCACGACCTCACGATGGACTGGGCCTGGGACGGCGACGAGACGGACGAGGAGTCGAAGCTCCGCTCGGAGACACGCAAGATCATGGAGCTGCCGGAGCTGCCGATCAGCGCGACGACGGTGCGCGTGCCGGTGCTCGTCGGGCACGCCGAGGCCGTCTGGGCCGAGTTCGAGGATCCGCTCTCGCCGGAGCAGGCCACGGAGCTCCTGCGCGCGGCGCCCTCGGTGCGCGTCGTCGACGTGCCGAGCCCGAAGCAGGCCGCGCAGACCGACCACGTGCTCGTCGGCCGCATCCGCCCCGACCGCGCGGGCGAGAACGGCCTCGCGCTCTTCCTCGCGTGCGACAACCTGAACAAGGGCGCCGCGCTCAATGCAATTCAAATCGCCGAGCTTCTGCTCGCAGCAGTTACCGCCTAGCAACATCCGCAACCAGGTTGCACAGCAACCTGGTTGCAGCCGTTTAGCGCTGCATCGCGTCGAGCTTCGTCTGGAGCAGATCGATCAGCGCACGAACGTCGCGGCGAAGACCTTCCAGCGTTGCACGCGCTTCAGGCGAGATCTTCTTCTTCGCCATCGTCGTCGTCCTCTCCGAGAAGCTCGTTGAGCTTCTCCTCGATTCGCATCAGCGCCAGGATGATAGCCCGCACGTCATCGGCATTCAGCGCTTCGTCGGGCATGGCGCCCATGCTCGCGGTGTGTCGCGGAGACCGCAAGGCGCTCCTCGAGACACGCCCCGTAGGGCTGAGTTGTGCGGACGAAAGAGTCAAGCGCGCGCTCACCCGAGCGTGAAGGCCGCAGCGTAAGGCAGGTCGCAGACCGGCTTACGCGGAGGCGAACACACGCGGGTCGGGATGCGTCAGCACCACGACCCGCGCCACGCATCGCTTCGCCCTGCGTCGCCGTGGGAAACGACCCCGGTCGCACGCGGAGGCCAGACCGTGCTCTCGCCGGAGCGCTCCCCAACCCCCGCCACGGGTACCCGGCAGAGGAGGGGGCCCGCGGGGGAACCAGGGGTTCCCCCGCGACTACGGTCTCTGGGGCGCCGGCGCCGGCACGAACGCCTCGCGCACGACGCGCAGCACCTTCTCGCGCGTGCCCTCCAGCACCGGCTGGAGGCCGCCGAGCTCGAGCCGCGCGAGCTCGACGCGACCGCTCATGCGCACTGTCGCGAAGCCGAAGTCGGAGAGGAAGTCGCTCGGGAAGATCGTCTTGTGCACCAGCAGCCGCTCGTACGCCGACTCGCCGTCGCCGT
>Ga0187885_10002223_pt1 | contig 19447 bp, 21 predicted proteins | sample June2016WEW_20_1_3_FD_132970 | JGI IMG/M metagenome (GOLD analysis project Ga0187885, IMG submission 132970) | Peatland microbial communities from SPRUCE experiment site at the Marcell Experimental Forest, Minnesota, USA - June2016WEW_20_100 | ecosystem: Environmental > Terrestrial > Soil >... | reverse complement strand
CACAACCTGACTGAGGGCATTCTGCTGGTGGCGCTGATCCTCTTCATGTTTCTGGGGAATGCCCGCGGCGCGCTGATCGTGGCGCTGACCATCCCGTTCTCGCTGTTGTTCGCATGCATCTGTCTCAGCCTGATCCACGTTCCGGCGAATCTGCTGTCGCTGGGAGCGCTGGATTTCGGGATGGTGGTGGAAGGCGCGGTGGTGATGGTGGAGAACATCGTGCGGTACCTGGGCCGCAAGCGCGAGGCGGGAACCGCGCTGTGCTCGATCCGCGAAGCCGCGCACGAGGTGCAGAGGCCGGTGTTCTACTCGATCGGCATCATCATTACGGCGTACCTGCCGATCTTCACGCTCGAACGCGTGGAGGGGCGCCTGTTCAAGCCCATGGCATGGACGGTATCGTTCGCGCTGCTGGGATCGCTGCTGTTTTCGATGATCGTCGCGCCGGTCGTTTCCAGCCTCTTTTTCGGCAAGCACGTTCGCGAGTGGCACAACCCGGCGATGATCTGGATTACGCTGGCATACCGCCGGGCCCTTCACCTGGCCATCCGGCTTCGTTGGGTAACCCTGACGGTGGCGGCGGGGGCGGTGGCCCTCTCGTGGTATCTCACCACCAGCGGCATCATCGGCTCGGAGTTTCTGCCGCACCTCGACGAGGGCGCCATCTGGGTACGCGGCACATTGGCCCCAAGCACCGGACCCACCGAAAGCATCCGCCTCGCCAATCAGGTTCGGCCGCTGCTGGCCTCTTTCCCGGAGGTCACGGTGGCGACCAGCCAGGTAGGACGGGCCGACGACGGAACGGACACCACCGGCTTCTTCAACACGGAATACTTTGTCGATCTCAAACCCAAGGCGCAGTGGCGGCCCATCTTCCACCAGAACAAAGAGGAACTGATCGCCGCCATGGATCGGGAACTGGAGAAGATTCCCGGCGCGTTATGGAATTTCTCTCAGCCCATCGCCGACAACATGGAGGAGGCGGTGAGCGGAGTGAAAGGCCAGCTTGCCATCAAGATTTACGGCGACGACTTGAAGGTGCTGGAAGCCAAGGGCGAAGAGATCGTCAACGTCATGCGCACGGTCCGGGGCATTGCGGACCTGGGCCTGTTTCGCGTAATCGGCCAGCCCAACCTGGAGTTCACGGTGGACCGCGCGCGGGCGGCCCGATATGGAATCAACGTGGCCGACGTCCAGGACGCGATTGAGACCGCCGTGGGGGGGAAGGCCGTGAGCCAGGTGCTCCAGGGCGAGCAACGCTACGACCTGGTGGTGCGTTATCAGGCGCCCTACCGGAGCACCAGGGAGGCGATTGAGAACATCCGCCTGGTGAGTCCTTCCGGCGAGCGCGTTTCGCTCGCGCAGCTTGCCGGAGTCGAGGTGCTGGATGGCGCATCGGAGATCTATCGGGAAGCCAATTCGCGCTACGTGGCCATCAAGTACAGCGTGCCCGTCCGCGACCTGGGAAGCACGGTCGAGGAGGCCATGAGCAAGGTGACCCGGCAGGTGAAACTGCCCACGGGTTACCACATCGATTGGGCCGGCGAGTACGAGAGCCAGAAGCGATCGTCGAAGCGGCTCATGATTGTTTTGCCGGTCACCATTCTGGTGATTTGCCTGATTCTCTACACCATGTTCCAGGATTTCAAGTGGGTGATGCTGATTCTCGCCAACGTGGCGATGGCGCCGATTGGCGGGCTGGTGGCGCTGTTGATTACGCATACGCACTTCAGCGTCTCCTCGGGGGTGGGATTCCTGGCGCTGTTCGGGGTAGCGGTGCAGACCGGCGTCATCATGCTCGAATACATCAACCAGTTGCGCGCGCGGGGTGAAGCGATCCTGAGCGCCGCCGTCAACGGATCGGTGCAAAGGCTGCGCCCTATCATGATGACCATGCTGGTGGCCAGCGTGGGGTTGCTGCCCGCGGCGATGTCGCGCGGCATTGGCTCGGATTCGCAGCGGCCCTTCGCCATTGTGATCGTAGGCGGCCTGATGGCGGCGCTGATCCTGGGCATCTTTCTGTTGCCGACGCTGTACGTGTGGGTCGCCGGGGAGCGCGACGTGCTGCCGGAGCCCGAGGTGAAGGCGGAAGAAGAGGAGTAGGGGCGAAGGCCGCGGATGTATCTTATAAGTACTTGCCATGACCTTAGGAAGGCTTATCGCGACTGCCGCCTTCGGGGTTAGTGCCCTTCTACCAGCCCAGGTGGAGGAGCCTAACGCCGCTTTTGTCGAAACGGTCATGGTGGCCATGCGAGATGGAACGAGATTGGCCACGGACGTCTACCGTCCGGCGCGCGGCGGGAGGCCGGTTGCAGGTAAATTCCCTGCCTTGGTGACGCGCAGCCCGTACAACAAGTCCGGAGAGAAGAGCAAGGGTTCTTTTTTTGCGCGCCACGGCTATGTGTTCGCCGCTCAGGACTGCCGTGGCTTCTTCGCCTCCGAGGGGCGGCCTACGCCGTTCATCCGAGAGGGCGAGGATAGCTACGATACCATCGAGTGGGCCGCCGCGCAGTCGTGGTCCGACGGAAAGGTGGGCACCACGGGCGCTTCTTATCTGGCAATGAACCAGTTCGCGGCAGCCATCGAAGCTCCACCGCACCTGGAAGCCATCTATGCCGCCGTGGGGCCCGCCAACTTCTACGAAGACTCCGCCTATCGTGGGGGTATCCCAGGTCTGGGCTGGGCAGTGTGGCTTCTCAACTCGACCGGCCAGCGCGAACTGGCGCAGAAACCGGATGCCTGGCTCGCGCTTTCCCGCGAGAAGCGGGCTGAGGTGTTCGAACAGTTCCCAGAACAGAAGAAGGCTTACTGGGACTTCTACCAGCACGGCACGTTCGACGACTACTGGAAGCAGAAAGGCTTCTGGCCCGCCGGGTATTACAGGCAGATGAAGGACGTTCCGATATTCCTGCTGACCGGTTGGTACGACGGATACTGCGATGCCAACCTCCAGCACTTTCGGGAGTTGTCGCGAATTCAGAAGACTCCCAAGAAACTCGTGATCGGCCCCTGGCCGCACGGCTATGGGAAGCCGGAGTGTGGAGATGGTTGGTTCGGCGCGGACGGCGAGTTCGATGAGCGCTCGATTCAACTCGACTGGTTCGACCACTGGCTCAAAGGCACGCCGCTCAAGCTGATCGGCCCAGCGCCTGTGCGTTACTACCGGATCGGAGCGGGTAAGGACCGAACCGGCGATGGAAAACTCAGTCCCGGTGGTGAATGGCGCACCGCCTCTACCTGGCCGCTACAGGGGACCCGCGCTGTGCGCTACTACATTCGCCACGGCGGACTGCTCGATCTCGCGCCGCCCAAGGCGGAGCCCCCCGAATTTTTCGTGCATGATCCCGCGCACCCGGCGCCGACAATTGGAGGGCGTCACGGCAACGCGTGCATTCAGGATCAGCGTCCGTTGGAAAAGCGAGCGGATGTTCTCACTTTTGTGAGCGCACCGCTATCGGCGCCGATCGATCTTACCGGGAAACCTCGCGCGGGCCTATGGGTGTCGTCCGATGCCCCGGAAGCCGACTTCATCCTGCGTCTGGCCGACATCTACCCGGACGGCTACGCGATGATTCTTTCCGAAGGCCAGCTCCGGACGCGCGGCGCTGGTGAATTCACGATGGACCTCACCTCCATCAGCAAGTTTTTCGCGCCCGGCCACCGCATCGGGCTGTTTGTCATGAGCAGCAGTTTCCCGGAACTGGAGCCGATGCCCGTCAAGTCGCGTAACACCATCTGTCACGATTCCAAGCGCGCCTCGTGGCTGGAGTTGCCGGTGATCCCCGCTACTCGATAGCCAGAATTCGCACCGGCCCTTCATGGGGCGCGTTCCCGGCTTCAAAGAGCCGATTGCAGACGCCGCATGAAATAGCAGTAGTTGTCGTACGGGATGTCGGGCGGCGCGCTGTGGTCGAGCATGGGAACAAACCCGCCATCCGCAATCAGCGCGCGATGACGTTCCACCTCCGCGTCGATGGCCTGCTTTCCCACTGCAAGCTGGCGCTTGTCCATCCCGCCCCACATCCGCAAGTCACGGCCGAACCTTCTTCTGAGTGCGGGTGCATCCATGCCCGCCTGCACCTCAAATGGATAGAGAATATCGATTCCGGCGTCCAGCCATACTGGAATCAGACTATCCATTCGGCCATCGCTGTCCAGACAGAACCACCGTACGCCGCGGCTTCGCGCGAAGTCGACCACCTTCCGGTACCGCGGCAACATAAACCGGCGGACCATGTGGGGCGAGATGAGCGGCCCTGCTTTGTACGCCATGTCTTCCCAGAAGCCGAATACATCGATATCCGTTTCTTCCAGCATCTGACCGAGCATTTCAACCAGGAAGACGGCATCGGCCTCCATCATTTCTTCGACGAAAGCCGGATCGTCATAGAAGAGCATGCAGAGCCGCTCAACCCCGACCAGGTTCCGCAGGGGACCGAAGAACCCGCCCCATCGGTCCGCCAGCACGATGAGGAGATAATCCCGGCCGCGATGCCGCCGCAGCCGCTCCCGCCAATCCGCACCGATCCGAACTGCCAAGTCGGCGCGCATCCGCTGCTTCCAGAAAGTCCGAAAGTCCGCACGGGTCTCAATCGGAAAGCGGATAAACTGCGGCATCGAACTCAGCGGGTTCTTCTTGAACTCACGGACCACAATGCCCTGTGGGTCGACGTAAGTGACGTGCGTGTCGTCTTCGGAGAGCACCTTGCGCTCGAATGCCGGGGTTGGAAAGAACCACTGGTACTCCATGACCCAACGGTCGCACCCAAAATCAGTGGCTTGTGGGTCGTAGCCACCCTCACAGTTCCAGCGCTCGGCCGTTTCCGGCCAGGTAGGCCACAGGAACTCATGGAAAGGCGCACGATCGCGTGCGCCGTAGGTCATGGTCGCGTGAAAGCGTTGGCGTGCGTTCATTGTGGCTGGCGGTCCGGACCGGAAGGCGAGTATATTCTAAGGGGCTGCCAAGAGTCAAGAAGTCGAATTGGGTGGACGATCTGTGCGGTCCCCGCCTGCGCTATGCTACAGGCTATAGTGGCCCTAGGATGAGAGGTCTCACGCGCAGATCGGCTTTGGGGGCATTAGGCGCCCCGTGGCTGGCCCGGGGCGCCGTGCGGAAGCCGAACTTCCTGTTCCTGATCGCAGACGATCACGCGGGCTATGCTTGGGGCGCGGACGGGGACCGCATAGCGGGCACGCCCAACCTCGACGGCTTGGCCCGTGAAAGCGCGCGCTTCACGCATCACTTCTGCAACTCGCCGGTGTGCACTCCCTCCCGCCAGTCGCTGTTTACCGGTCAGATGCCCCATTCCGCGGGTGTGACGCGTTTGATGACGCCGCTCGACAGCTCGAAACCGACGCTCGCACGGCAGTTCAAGAAGGCCGGCTACACCACTGCGGTGTTCGGCAAGATGCACTTCCAAACGAAGGGCGAGCCCGGCCTGCATGGCTTCGACCACTGCCACACCGAGGATGTCCTGACCGGCGAGTGGGAACAGCAGGTGAAGCCGCGGCCTCTTCCGCCGGGTACGCGCGTACGGCCGCCGTGGAAGCCGTTCCAGGATCCGGCCCGCATCTGGCTGAACGCGGACAAACTGCCGTACGGATGCTACGAGCGGGACATGCGCGCGTGCTTCCAAGTCCGCCAGGCCGAGCGCTTCCTCGAAAATCACCGCAGCGAGCCGTTTGCGTTATGGGTCAGTTTTCTGGAGCCGCACTCGCCTTACGACTTCCCGTATGAGGATCGCGAGCGCTACTCGCCGGCGCGGTTCACGCCTCCTCGTCCCGGTCCCGAGGACCTCTGGCAGATACCGCTGGTCTTCAAGGACCTGACCGATTCCGACAAACGGGGTATCGCCGCAGCCTATTATACGTCGATACAGTTTCTGGACCGGAACATCGGCCGCGTGCTCGCCAAACTGGCTGAATTCGGCCTCGCCGGGGATACGGTGGTCGTCTATACGGCCGATCACGGCTACCACGTCGGCCAGCACGGCCGTTTCGAGAAGCACTGCGGCTTTGACGAAGCCCTGAGGGTGCCGCTGGTAATCCGTTACCCGCGCGCCATCCGGCCGAGAGTCGTCAGCGCTCTGACCGAGCACGTCGACCTCTCGGCGACCATAACCGATCTCTGCGCTCTGGAGCCGTTTGCCGTTTCCCACGGGCACTCGTTACGCCCGCTGCTCGAGGGCGGAAGCCGCGGCCGCGAGTTTATCTTCAGCGAATACTTGGAGAACGAGGAGGCGTACATCCGCTCCGATCGCTGGAAGCTGATCTACTGTAGCGGCAAACGTGAACGCCAGGACGGTTATCGGATCGAGAATCCTCCGCGGAGCCGCTATGTGCGCCTTTACGATCTGCGGGCGGATGCGGGCGAGACGCATGACCTTTCCGGAGAAAATCCGGAAGTGGTAACTGAGCTCAAGCGGCGCATGCTGGAGCGATTCCAGACGACGCACCCGGACGCCGCCGCGGGGGCGTCGACCCTGAACGTGGACGAGAAACTCGACTTCTTTCTTCGCCCGCGGGATGCCTGAATCGGTCATGACGCCTGGTGCTCGCGCGGCCGAGAACGGCGGCGTTCATAGACTCCCGCCCGGCCTCGGCTTTGCTGCGGGCGCCCTGGATCACCGGTAGTTCAGACTGTGCTCTGGTGAGCAACAGGGTGATTCATGCCCGCCGACACCGTAGGTGTGGGTAGCCGGCGAGCGCGACGTGCTGCCGGAACCCGAGGTGAAGGCGGAAGAAGAGTAGGGGATTCCATTCTCCGGCAAAGGGGCCTATAATCCGAAGTGGGAGAGTACCCATGGGGACTCTGGATGTTCCGGAAATACTCATCGGATTGGGCCTCGTGGCCGGGCTCTTTTGGGCTCTCTACAATTGGACGCACCCCCACGAGAATGCGCCCAAATAGCCCGTTTGCAATCCACTCCGGCACCTGATACCATCTAGTTGGCAGATCGGAATCCTCCCCTTGAAGTGCCGCCAATCCAACCAACGGAGAAAAATAATTAACTGAATGAGCTTTACCGTATTTCTTGGCAATCTTCCCACATGGGTCACCGCCGATGACATCAGGCAGTGGCTGGCCGCCGAAGATCTGGTGGCCGATGCAATCAAGGTGATCCGCAACCACGAAACCCAGGAATCCAAAGGGTTCGCATTTGTCGAAGCGCCGACCAACGACGAGATGCAGTCCATCATTCGCCGCTTCGATCGCGCGCCATTGGAAGACCGGCTGTTGCGGGCCAATGCGGCACAACCCCCGAAAGGGAAGGACGCACGAGGGCCGCAGCCAGCGGTGGCGCCCAACGCCGTTCGCACACCGGCGCAGCAGCGTCCTCCCGAACGGCGCAAGCGCGGCGGCCGGCAGAGAGATCAATCGCCCCGCAGCGCTTTTGCGAACGAACTGGCAAAGGCTCTGTAAGCTACGCCGCGGCCGCCCTGGCATCGCGGCAAGAGCTTCTTTTCCATTCCACACCTGTGAACCGAAGTCACAACGGCCTGCACGGTATCTCTTTTCTCTTCAATATGTTAGAAACGGCACCCGGCGTGCAAACAGGGACCGCATGAAATACGCTTGGCTCGGCTGTCTGCTTTTTGGCCGCCTGCTTTTCGCCGGAACGCAGGAGTCCGACATCAACGTCAACACGCGCTACACGGTGGATACGGTCACGGTCGCCGGCAAAGGTTGGAAAACCGACCTGGTGTCGGATCAGAACCAGAACCAGAGGATGAGCTCCGGCCTGCGCAGGGACTTGCTCGCCCTGATCGGGCAGAAGCTGAATCCCTCGGCGCTGGACAGCCTGGCCACGCGGCTGAAAAAGGAGTTGGCCGCGCGCGAAGTGAGCCACCACGTGCTGCGCGGCGACAGCCCCGAGCACGTGCGCGTGGAGTTCGAAGTCAAACAGTATCGCGGTGAGGTGGGCGCCAACTTCACCAAGATGGTCTACAACTCGAAACAGGGGTGGAGCGCGGACGGGGGAGTGGACGTCACCGTGCTGCAGAACTCCTTCCGATTTGGCATGGCGAGCGACGGCGACTCGCTCAATGAGCGCTATGCCGGCATCTCGGCGCGTTACGAGAACAGGCACGTGGGCACCGACCGGGTGGACCTGAAGTTCGAGTTCGACAGCTTCCACGACCAGTGGAACCGCAGCACGCTGGAGGCGCTGGCGGCCGGCGGATCCAAGGAGACTTCGGATGCCTACCGCACCCGGCAGGATTTCCAGCCGGGGGTGACCATCGCGCTGGCAAAACCACTGACGCTGGAGGTGGGGGCGAGGTTCGAACGTTTTGGAGAACAGTATCCGGCCGCGCACACCGAGGCCTCCGACGCCCTGATTGCTACTCTGCGCTATCATCGGCGCCTGGAGGGATCGGACAACCAGCAAGACCTGGACGCAAGCTACAGCTTGGGCGCGGCCACCAGAATTCTGGACAGCGACTTCGTTTACACGTCGCATGCCTGGGACATGCGCTACCAGTTCACGCACGGCAAGCACGTGCTGAGCGACACCTTCTCGGGAGGCGTGATTACCGGACGGGCGCCGCTGGACGACCGTTTTGTGCTGGGCAACAGCGTCTACCTGCGGGGTTGGAATAAGTACGAGATCGACCCCTTGGGCGGAAACCGCATGGTCCACAACTCCGTCGATTACCATTACGGGCATTTCAGGATTTTCTACGATACGGGCGCCATCTGGGACGAGGGCCAGGCGGCCGTTCCGAGGCATTCGCTCGGGGTCGGCCTGCGGGAGTCGGTGTTCACTCTCGCGGTGGCGTTTCCGGTGCGTTCGGGGCACGTCGAGCCGGTCTTCATGATGGGCGTTATTCCTTAATGCCGCTACCCGCGCGGGGATGGCAGATCAGCCGCAGGAGCTGGCTTCTGGCCGGCCTCGCGGTTCCTGTATTCCCGGCGCGGGGCGCGCAACCGATCGACGTCACGTTCGATGGCGACAATCTTCACGTATCGGCTCCCAGCCTGCACTTCCTGACCGGAAAGCCGCTGGAGCGGCTGAAAGACGCGGCCACGGTGGTGTTTCTCGCCCAGCTCACGCTGCTCGGCGACAACCGCGACGTCGTGATCCGGCGCGTGCCGGAGCGCTTCGTGGTGAGCTACGATTTGTGGGAGGAGAAGTTCTCCGTGACCCAGTTGGGGAGCATGCCGCGCTCGACTCCGCACGTGCTGTCGGCGCCGGCGGCCGAAGCCTGGTGCCTGGAGGGCCTGGCCATCAGCGCCCTGGGCGTGGCGCCCGACCGTCCTTTCTGGCTGCGGTTCGAGCTGCGTACGGCGGACCAGAAAGACCTCGCGGGCGGGGCGGGCGAGCCGGGCCTCAACCTCAGAAGCCTGATCGAGCTGTTCAGCAGGAAGCCGGGGCCGGGCGATCCGAACTGGACGCGGGAAGCGGGTCCGCTGCGCCTGGAGGATTTGCGCCGCGCAACGGGCCGGGGCGCGCGAAACGGGTGAATCGGCTTCGCAACAGGCTCATTCTGATCTTCTTGGCCGCGACCCTGGCGCCGCTCGCCGCCACGGTTTGGATCACCACTTCGCTGCTCGAGTTCAGCCTGGAATTCTCTTCCACGACGCAGCTCGACAAGGTCGCGAAATCCTTGCAACTTACCGGCCGTGAGTTTTACCAGCATGTGCGCGACGATCTCAAGCAGCAGGCGCAATCGGGCACGCTCGAACCACGGAAGTACACGCCCGGGGAGCGCGCCAACTGGCCCGCGGCGGTAAAAGCGTTCGCCGAAAGCGAGGAGCCGGAGCAGTTTTTGCCGGCGGGCCACGAAGGGGACCAGCTCGACTACCTGGTGCGGCACGGCGGCGAAGTCTGGTCTTATTCGGCAAGCCTGGGTGGAATGGAGCGGCTCACGGTGGACCGGGAGATCCGGGACGCGCGCAAACTGGTGGACAACGCCAAGGAGCACGATTGGCGCCGCGGGTTCAAGCTTGTCTACGTTCTGCTGGCGGTCTCCATCTGGCTGGCGTCGCTGGCGCTGCTGGTGTACCTGGCGCATCGCATCAGCCGGCCCATCCAACAGTTGACCGCGGGGCTGACGGAGCTGGCGGCGGGGGACTTGAGTGCGCGCGTGGGGGCGCGGCGCGACGACGAGATCGGGCGCGCCATCCAGGCCTTCAATCACATGGCGGACAAGCTGCAAGAGAGCACCGAGCGGCTGGTCTATTTGCGGCAGCTTGCAAGCTGGCAGACGCTGGCGCGGAAGATGGCGCACGAGGTGAAGAACTCCCTCACGCCCATCCGGCTCACGGTGGAAGAGATGATGGCGCGCTACGACGAAGCCGACCGCGGCTTCATGCAGCAGGCCACGCAGATTGTGGTGGACGAAATCGAGACGCTGGAGCGGCGCATCCGCGCGTTCTCCGAGTTCGCCACCGAGCCGCCCATGCGGCCCGCGCCGGTGGACGTGAATTCCCTGTTGCAGGAGCGCATGGCGTTTCTGAAGACCGCGCATCCGGAGGTGGTCTACGACTGCCGGCTGGCGGGCGGCGTTCCCACGGTGGTGGCGGACCAGGATTTGATCAAGGGGATTCTCACGAACCTGCTGGAGAACGCCGCGGAGGCCGCCGGCGATGGCGGGCGCATCCTGGGGGTGACGTCGGCGGAGAACGGGCGCGTTACCATCGAAGTGCACGATTCGGGACCGGGGCTGAGCGAGCAGGCGCGCGCCTCGCTGTTCCAGCCCACCATTTCGTTCAAGAAGCGGGGGATGGGGCTGGGACTTTCGATTGCGCGCAAGAGCGCGCTGCTGTCGGGCGGGGACATCGTGCTGGTGAAAGGAGAACTGGGCGGCGCAGGCTTCCGCGTGCTGCTGCCGGTGGCGACGAATGGCATCCAAACGCGTTCTGATCGTGGATGATGAGGAGAACATCGGCCGCTCGCTGCGGATGATTCTGGAACGCGAGGGCTATGCGGTAAGCGTGTGCCGGAGCGTGGCGGAGTTCAACCGCCACGCCGACGCGCAGCGCGCCGACGCCTACCTGCTCGACATGAAACTGCCGGACGGCAACGGCATTGACCTGCTGCGGGCGGCGCGGCAGAACGGGGCCACGGCGCCGGCGGTCATGATTTCGGGGCACGGCACCATCGCGGACGCGGTGGAAGCGACGCGCGCGGGCGCGTTCGATTTCCTGGAGAAACCGCTGAGCCGCGACCGCGTGCTGCTGGCGGTGAAGAACGCCCTGGAACAAGGCAGCCTGCGGCAGGAGAACGAGCGGCTGCGCGAGATGGTGGGCGGCGCGCCGAGGATGATCGGCGCGAGCCCGGCGTGGACACGCGCGGTGGAGCAGGCGACCATGGCGGCGCGGTCGGATGCGCGCGTGCTGCTGATCGGGGAATCGGGGACCGGCAAGGAGCTGCTGGCGGCGCACATCCACAAATCCAGCCCGTTTGCCGGCGGGCCGTTCGTGAAAGTGAACTGCGCGGCCATTCCGACGGAGCTGATCGAGACGGAGCTGTTCGGGCACGAAAAGGGATCGTTCACCGGCGCCACGGCCGCGCGGCGCGGCAAGTTCGAGCTGGCGGACGGCGGCACTATTTTTCTGGACGAAGTGGGCGACTTGCACGGAGCTTCCCAGGCCAAGCTGCTGCGCGTGCTGCAAGAGGGCGAATTTCACCGCGTGGGGGGCGAGCAGATCATCCGGGTGAGCGTGCGCGTAGTTTCCGCGACCAACCGCGACCTGGGAGCGCTGGTGACGGCGGAGAAGTTCCGCGAAGACCTGTTCTACCGGCTGAGCGTAGTGCCCATCCGGGTGCCGGCCCTGCGCGAGCGGCCGCACGACGTTCGCCTGCTGGCGGAATATTTCCTCGAAGATTTCTGCGCGCGCAATAATTTCAAACCCAAGAAGCTGGACGAGACGGTGTTCCCGCTGCTGGAGAACTACGCCTGGCCGGGGAACGCGCGCGAGCTGCGGAACGCAATCGAGCGCATGGCGATTCTGACACAGGGCGAGCGGCTAACGCGCGATTCGATCCCGGTGGAGATCCGGGTGCAGCGGGAGACGGGCGTGAAATCGACGATACAGGAAGCGCGGGAATCGGCCGAGCGGGAGCACGTTTTGCGGGCGCTCGAGGAATCCAACTGGAACGTATCCGGCGCCGCGCGGGCGCTGGGGATGGAGCGCACCAACCTGCACAAGCGCATCCGCGCGCTGGGGCTGAGCCGGGGGAAATAGTCGGGCTTATACTTTAGGCAGGGGAGAGGCAATGGACAGACAACAAGCACATCGGTTGCTCGACCAGCTCAGCGCCGCCCAGCTTGACGCAGTAGCTAGACTACTCGACGTGATGGTGGAACCGTTGGCGCGCTCGCTGGCCCTGGCTCCGGTGGACGAGGAAGAGATCACGCCCGAGACGGCCGCGGCGCTGGACCGCGCCCGCGCTTCGCTCGCCCGCGGTGAAGGCATTCCGCACGAAGAAGTCTTGCGCGAGTTCGGGCTGAGCCAGTGAGCGAGGACGCCGCCCCCGAGCGGATTGCCGCTATTTGGTCGCCGGAAGCCCGCGCGGATCTGCGTGCCATCGAACGCGCGAACGCGATGCAGATTCTCCGCTGCGTGGGTCGCTACCTGGCCAACCGCACCGGCGACGTGAAAAAGCTCAAGCCTCCGTTCACCGGCTTCCGGCTCCGCTGCGGCGACTATCGGGTGTTCTTCGATCCCAAAGACGAGAACGTCATCGAGATTACCGGCGTCCGGAACCGCCGCGAGGCGTACCGCTGAATCCCGGAAGGGGACGATGCGTCACCCCTCCTGCCGGCGCGAAGCGCGGCTTTCAGGCTACGCCAAGCCGGTCCGGTTTTCGGCAAATGCGTCCGTCCCGCTTCTCACCAAAAGAGTACAATACATTACGACCCTTCGGGCCGACGAGAAGGGCGTCGGCACTTTCGTTCGTGGTCAAGGTGGGGTCGTCCCTGGATCTTATGTAGAAAAGGAATGGTTATGAATCTCAATAAGATGATACTCGTTGTTTTGTTGGCTATCAGCCTTGCAGGAGTGGCAACCGCCGCGGAGTTGTCGAGTGCAGATGCAGACAAACTGCTTGCAAACATGGGATACAAGAACGTCCATGTTATATTGGTTGTCAACGGTGTTGGTGGATTGCCGAATATGATGTCCGCACTGCAAAGTCCAAACCTTGCGATAGTGGTCGCCTACGGAGAAAACGCTCAAGGACAACCGAAAGATTTAAAGGAGACCGTCTATTACGATAAAGACCTCGGTTGGTTCTACTACGAGTTGGACGCAGTGAATCGTCAGATTCGTGTCTGGACGACAACGGGTTCTAAGCTGGCATCGTTCCAGCAAAGTCCCAGCAAGTAAGTCGCTTCAGGGTTCCAGGGACGGGGTTCCACAGGGTTCCGGAGGTTCCAGGGATAGTCCACGAATCCCCCGTGGCTGTCACCTGTACGCTTCGGAGCGATGGCGGACGCCGAAGATGCGCATGGCATCTTCTTCGAGGGTGAATAGCACACAGTAGTCGCCAAGCCGGAGCCGGAACCCACCGGCCATATCGCCATGGAGCGCGGTCACTTTGCCCGAGCCGGTCTGGGCGAAACAGAGAATGCCCTCGAACAGGCGCATGGCCGTGGGCTGGTCCAACGCGCGAACGTCCGCCTTGGCGTCATCGAGCCACGCGATGCGGTAAGGCAGCATTACTGGGTGTCTTCCGGCGGGAAATCTTCTGGCTTGAGGCCGAACTCGGCAAGAACCTCCCCCATCGGGATCCCCTTGCCACCGCGTTGCGCAAACCAGGCCTCGCCGGCGTGTAAACGGCGGCGGTCCTGCTTCGTTACGGGTTCATCGTCGGGCAGGGCCGTAGCCACAGCGCGGGCGACGGGATCGAGGAGCATGAACTCCAGGAATCGGATGGCAGTGGCAATCTGTGAAGCCGCCAGCCGTTCGATGAGTTCGTGCGCGTGATGTTTCTCCGTGGCTCCGTTCATTGACTCTCCCTTGCACCATCATAGCCATTACAAAACTGGGGGTGGGCGAGCCTGATTCCGGATTGGACAGCGGAGCGCCACAGAGACGAAGTGACCAGCCTGCACAGGCGCATCCGGGCGCTGGGGCTGAGCCGGGGGAGGTAGCGGGCTTATACTGTAGGGGTGGAAGAAATCGCATATACAGTGCTGTTCGAGCCTGCGGAAGAGGGTGGGTTCGTGGTGACCTGTCCGGCGCTCCCAGGACTTGTCACAGAGGGCGACACTCTCGAAGAGGCGCGCGGAATGGCTAGGGATGCCATTCGGGCCTACCTTGAAAGCCTGCGTAAGGAAGGTCTTCCCATTCCGGGTGATAAGCGGATAGAGCTGGAACCCGTAAAAGAGCAGATCTGTGTTTTTCTGCCTGCCGCTTGAGTTCCCGCCTTCCGAGCCTCAAACCGCGAGCAGTGCTGAACGCGCTTCAACGCGCCGGATTCGAGATCCACCACGTTTCGGGAGGCCACTATGTTTTGCGGCATCCGGATGCGCCGTCGCGGCGCGTGACGGTTGCATATCACAACAAGGACCTGAAGCGGCGGACGCTCGAATCCATTGTGGACCAGACTGGGCTGTCGGTGGACGAGTTTCTGCGGTTCCTTTGATCGGCGCGCAGTATGCCGGAGCCGGAGCGGCGCCGCGCGGGCGCTGGGGATGGAGCGGACCAATTTGCACAAGCGCATCCGCGCGCTGGGGCTGAGCCGGGGGAAATGAGCGGGCTTATACTTTAGGGAGAGGCTCGCCATGACCGAACCGCGCGAGCAGGCTCACCAGTTGATCGACCGGCTGCCGGAGACGCAGGTCTCGGCCCTGGTCGGGCTGCTCGAAACCATCGTCGATCCCGTGGCCGCCGCTCTGCGCAATGCAGCCATCGACGACGAACCGGAGACCGACGATGAAAAGCACGCCGTCGCCGAAGCGCGCGACTGGCTCGCCCGGCGCGGCGGCAAGGGCATCCCGCATGACGAGGCTATGCGGAGGCTCGGCCTGGAGTGAGAGAGATCGAGTGGACCGAGACGGCGCTGGAACATAAGGCTCCAGGGCATCCGCCCGCCCGAGTACCGCCTCCGCGTGGGAGACTACCGGGTCCGCTTCCACCAAGAGGGCGAGACGATTCGCATTCTCCAGGTCCGCAACCGCCGCGAGGCGTATCGCTAAATCCGGGGAGGGAGTGATGTGTAAATGCGTCTGACCCCTTTTCCATGTGTTACTTTCAAGAATCAGGCTGGTAGTGCTCTCGCGCCTGAATCGAGGTCGTCTCCATGCCGAAGAAATCAGAACATACCCATCCTGTATCCGTGATCGGTGAGGGCGCCACGCTGGGGGTCATCGGCGCCGGCGTGATGGGCCAGACGCTGCTGCGCGGACTGCTCTCCGGGAAGCTGATCGAACACGACCGCGTGTGGGCCGGCGATAAGAATCAGGCCACCTGCGAGGCCGCCTCCGAGGCGCTCGGCATCGCCGTCGAATCCGACTTCCAGGCACGCGTGCCGGGCGCCGATCTGATTCTGCTGTGCGTCAAACCGAACGATGCGCCGGTGGTGCTGGCCACGCTGCGCAACGCCGGACTGCGGCGCGAGACGCTGCTGATATCGATCCTGGCCGGGGTCGGCACCGACCGGCTGGAGTCGCTGCTGGGCACCGAGAATCCGTTGGTCCGCGCCATGCCCAACACGCCCGCGATGGTGGGCGAGGGCATGACCGCGATCTGCCGCGGGCGCTACGCCAGCAAGGCCGACCTGCAGCGCGCGCAGGCGATCTTCGAAGCGGTGGGCCGGTGCGTGGCGGTCGACGAGATTCACTTCAACGCCGTCACCGCGCTCAGCGGCAGCGGGCCGGGCTACCACTTCCTGATCATGGAAGCGCTGGCCGATGCCGGCGTGCGGGTGGGGCTGCCGCGACAGCTTGCCCTCACGCTAGTGGCGCAGACAGCGCTGGGCGCCGCGCGCATGGTGCTCTCGACCGGCCGCCATCCGGCCGCGCTGCGCGACGACGTCACCACGCCGGCCGGCTGCACCATCGGCGGGCTGCTGATGCTGGAAGACGGGCGCATCCGCTCGGTGTTGGCGCGGGCCGTGGAAGAGGCCACCAAGATCTCCGCGCACCTGGGCGCCGGTCCCACCAAGATCTCCGAAAGCGGCGGCGGCCAGCGCTCCGGAAACTAAGGGACGCGCACGGCGGAAGTCGAGTCCCATGGGCTCGCCGCAGACTTGATGCGGACGGAAGACCGTTGGGGCGCGCACAACTATCGCCCGCTCGACGTGTGCGAGGCCGGCATCCTCGTCCCGCCGCCGATCATTTCGGAAGAGGACCTGGCGTGGGCGGCCGGACAGGTGCGCAAGACGTTCGAGGGATAGCGGCGGGCGCGCATCGCTATTATAGAGTTGGGAGCGACCAAGCTTGATTCCGGATTGGGCTGCGGAGCGCCATCGAATGGTGGAGGCGCAACTGCGCCGGCGGGGCATCCACGACGAGCGCGTGCTCGAAGCCATGGGGGAGATTCCGCGCGAGGAGTTCGTGCCGGCCGAATCGCGGCTGGTGGCGTACCAGGACGATCCGATTCACATTGGCCACGGGCAGACCATTTCGCAGCCGTACATGACGGCGCTGATGGCGGAATCGCTGGAGCTGGCGGGCACGGAGAGCGTGCTGGAAGTCGGCGCGGGGAGCGGGTATGCCGCGGCGGTGCTGGGGGCGCTGGCTGTGCGCGTGGTATCGGTGGAGATCATTCCCGCGCTGGCGCAACTGGCGTGTGAGAATCTGCGGCGGACGGGACGCGACACGAACGTGACGGTGGTGTGCGGCGACGGTTCCCTGGGTTATCCGGACTCGGCGCCATTCGATGCGATTTCGGTGGCGGCGGGCGCGCCGGAGATCCCGGCCGCACTGCTGGAGCAACTGAAAGATCCCGGCCGGCTGGTGATTCCCGTGGGCGATTACGGCGACCAGGAGCTGCGCGTGGTCTCGAAGCAGCGCGGGCGCATCGATTACCGGGTGGCGGTGTTGTGCCGGTTCGTCCCGCTGCGCGGCGGAGAGGGATGGGAATAGATGCGACTGCGCACGGCGGGAGACCGGCTCAAAGTGGAGCACAGCATCATCGAGGGGGTGCGCGGAATTCTGGAGGAGCTGCTGGCGGCGAACCCCGCCATCCGCTCGGTGATTCCGGGAGTGATCCGGCCGGTGCGCGACGCCAGAGGCAAGGTGAAGGTGCGGGTGACGGTGCCGACGCAAAACGGGTGGAAGGCGATCGCGCTCAGCGCGGGGGCGCGGCAGGAACTGTTTATCAGCACGGAGTTGGGGAAGGCAGAGCTGGAGGCGGCGCTGAAGGGGGCGGGAGCGGTGGTGGTGTGACTCCCAGGTGCAGGGTCGCTATGCCGCCGGTGAAGCGTTCGTAACGCACCTGTTCGAAGCCGGCGCGGCGCATTTCTTCCGCCAGTTCCTCGGCCGAGGGAAACTTGCGAACGGATTCCGGGAGATAGGTGTACGCCTCGCGCGAGCCGGAAAGAGCGCCGCCGATCAGCGGAAGGATGCGGCGGGAATAGAAGTCGTAGAGCGCGGCGAAGACGGCGTTGGGCGGTTCGGAGAATTCCAGGATGGCGGCCATGCCCGCGGGGCCAAGCACGCGCCGCATTTCGGCGAGGCCCGCCCGATAGTTCGCCAGGTTGCGGAAACCGAACGCTACGGTCACAAGATCGAGCGAAGCGTCACCGAGCGGGAGGCGGAGGGCATCGGCTTCGAACAACCCCGCGCGGGCGCGGCGGCGCTCCACCTTTTCACGCGCGGCCACGAGCATGGGGTGGCAGAAGTCGGAACCGAGGACGGGCGTGCGGCATTCCCGGCCGAGGGCGAGCGTCAGGTCGCCGGTGCCGCAGCAGATGTCCAGGACGCGCGCGCCGGGGCGCCCGAGAATGGGGCGCACGCGGCGGACCGTGCGGGCGCGCCAAAGGCGGTCGATGTTGAAAGAGAGCACGTGGTTGGCCAGGTCGTAGCGGCGCGCCACGCGGGCGAACATGCCGCGCACCCAGTCGGCGGCTTCCCGCTCATTGCGCGCGCCCTGGGGAGCGGCGCCCATCACGCGAGGGCGGACCGGATGGATTCGAGCACCAGTTTTTCGTCGATGCCCGAAACCACCGCGACCTCGCCGATGCGCACGGGCAACACAAAATGGACTTTGCCTTGCACGGTTTTCTTATCGTGCACCAGACGGGCAAGGAGGTTGGCGGCCGGGATGCCGCCGAGCGGCGGAATGGGGCCGTAGAGCCGCAACATTTCGAGGATCTCGCCGTTGTCATCGGCGGAAAGGCGGCCCGTCAGTTGGCCCAGGCAGGCGGCGGCGCGCATGCCGAAGGCGACGGCCTCTCCGTGCAGGAAACGGGTGTACCCGGTTTCGGCCTCGAGAGCGTGCCCGAAGGTGTGGCCGAAGTTGAGGATGCGGCGGAGGTCGCCTTCGCACTCGTCGGAGGAGACCACTTCGCACTTCATGCGGACCGCATCGGCGATGATGCGGTCGACGGCTTGCGGCTGGCGGGCCAGCACCTCGCGGCTGCGATCGGCGAGAAAGCGGAACAGATCGGGTTCGCGGATGATGCCGGCCTTGACGATCTCGTGGAGGCCGGCGCGGTATTCGCGTTCGGGAAGCGTCGCCAACACCGCCGGATCGATCAGCACCGCCAGCGGCTGGTGGAAACTGCCGATGAGGTTCTTGCCGGTGACGAGGTTGACGCCGGTCTTGCCGCCGAGGGAGGCGTCGACCTGGGCGAGCAGCGTGGTGGGAACCTGGAGCACCGGAATGCCGCGCATGAAAATGGCGGCGAGGAAGCCGGCCATGTCGCCGACAATGCCGCCGCCGAAGGCCACGATGAGGCTCGACCGGTCGCCCCCGCGGCGCACCATTTCTTCGGCCAGCCGCTCGACCGGCGCGAGCCGCTTATGCTCTTCGCCGCCGGGCAGATGGAGCACTTCGTAAGCCACGCCCGCAAGGCCGCGCGCGAGCGCTTCGCCCTGGCGCCGCCACACGTCTTCGGTGGAAACCACGAACAGCTTGCCGGCCTTGGAGGGGATGTATTGCGCCGTATGCCCGATGACGCCACGCTCGACGACGGCGGAATAGCAGCGTTGAAGCGTTTCGACGCGAAAAGAGGGCATACGGAATTTGTACCATGAGTGGCGCTGGCGCGGGAGAAGAAACGGCAAGCTAAAGCATGCCCCACCTGTGCGATAGAATGAAGTCGCACCATGACACGGAAAATACGGTCGACGACAGTGATTTGCATCCGGCGCGACAACAGGGTCGTGATGGCCGGCGACGGGCAGGTCACGCTGGGCAACGAGGTGATCAAAGCGTCGGCCAAGAAGCTGCGGCGGTTGTATAACGACAAGGTGCTGGCGGGATTCGCGGGCTCGACGGCCGACGCGTTCGCGCTGTTTGCGCGCTTCGAAACCAAGCTGGAACAGT
>Ga0187885_10002217_pt1 | contig 19480 bp, 21 predicted proteins | sample June2016WEW_20_1_3_FD_132970 | JGI IMG/M metagenome (GOLD analysis project Ga0187885, IMG submission 132970) | Peatland microbial communities from SPRUCE experiment site at the Marcell Experimental Forest, Minnesota, USA - June2016WEW_20_100 | ecosystem: Environmental > Terrestrial > Soil >... | reverse complement strand
GCCGTGCAAGTCCGACCGGGAAGACGGCGTGATGGGCGCCGCGGTAGGAAGCAGTCGGCAGCTGCCAGACGTCGCCGGGGTTCTTGCCGAGCGGATGGCCTGCTAGGCCCAGCGCTTTGAGGCGGTCGAGGCCGCCGTTGCTGCCAAGCTCCGGGCCTCGCCAGGCTTCCGGCACCACCGACGCCCGAGCGGTGGCTCGAGATGCGGCTCGCGTACTGGTGTGCGGCACGCGGACGGCGTCGAGGTCGAAGAAGTAGCGACGCTGCTTGACCGCGAAGTACACGACCTCGTAGGTGCAGGCGAGCCGGTCGCCCACCGGGGTCGGCATCGGGTTGCGCTTCGACCAGATCACCTTGTTGCGCAGAACCCAGCCGTCGGCTAGGAGCGCAAGTGCGACCCGCTCCGGTGCGAGCAGCAGACTCTTCGGGGCTGCGCCTTCCTTGCCGGTCGCGTAGGTGTCGCCGAGATTCAGCCAGAGCGAGCCGCTCGGGACGAGCACGCGTTGGAGCTCTTGTAAGACTTCGCGGAGCCGCTCGACCCATTGATCGACGCGAGCTTCGAGGCCGAGCTGACCGGGATGCTGGTAGTTGCGCAGCCGGAAGTACGGCGGGCTGGTCACCACGCAGTCGACGAAGCCGTCCGGGAGCCGGGCAAGCACACGGCGGGCGTCACCGACGAGGATCTGGTTCAGCGGCGTCCGGGTCATGCTGGCCCCCTCTCGAAGAGATCGGCGAGTTCGTCCACGGGGGCGACGCGGAAGATCCCATTCGGCAGCCTGCGGGTGCTGGCGATTGCCTCGGCGAGTTGCTTGCCGCGGCGTGGGTCTGGTGTGACCCAGACGACGAGCGGGAAGGTGTCGGTGTGCTGCTGCTCGATGCCGGTTAGCCAGTAGGCCTGGTAGGCCCGACACTTGCGCAGCACCGCCGGAGTGCTTTCGGTCGCGCAGTCGATCTCGAGGAACCAGCAGTGCTCGAAGGCTCCCTGCGCGCTGACCACGTACAGGTCGGGCCGCAGCGTCTCGCGTGCGCCGGCCGAGTTGAGGAACCGACGCCACGATGCAGGCTCGGTCTCGACGCTGACCAGCTCGAACTGGCCTTTCCGAGCAGCCCCAAGGAGCGCCAGGTGCGCATCGGCAACCGCGAGGGTGTGGTCGAGGAACATCCCGGAGGGCTCCTTAGCTCGCTTTCCGCGCCGGTTCGTCACCAGCCGGTTGCCGGCCGGGCCGAGGGCGTACACGTACGACGCCGAGCCGGCCCGTATCCCGCCGATCCGGCGCTGCAACCTGACGAGCAGCTGCTGCTCGACCAGCCGTGTCAGCACCCGTCGGCAGATCCGGCCCGCAGTGGTCGGGCTCGTGTGCTCGTTGAAGTGGAAGGCCTCGATCTGGCGGCCGGTCAGGAAACGGTGGCTGGCGATAGAGGCGAGCACGGCCAGGTCGCGCTCGCTCAGTTCCGCCCGCAGCCGCTCGAGGCCCCGCGGCCCGAGATGAGCGCTCATGGAGCACCCCATGTGCGCGTATCAGTCGTCGCACAAGACCGAGCTCGTCGCGCCCATTTGCAGGTCAAACAAGTCGCGCTACTCAACGCGACCGGGTAGGCGACCGGTACACCCGCCACCATGACCGCCGACGTGGCCCGGTAGTCGACCGGCGCGCTCATGGCTGCCTCCTACGCCGTGTCCCGACCGGCCCATCACTGGGCTCGTCGCCCTCGGCGAGGTGAGCGATCTCGGCTTCAACCTCAGCGATCGGCCTGCCATAGCGGAGTCGGCTCGCTTCCCGCACGACGGCCGGATCCGAGCTCACAGACGGTGGCGGCAGCGTCCGGCCTGAGGCGAACCCGGTCACCTCCCCACCGACAACGAGGCGGACGTACACCTCATGCAGTCCGAGCTGTTGGAAGTCGTCAGCCCGGAGTTCGCCGCCAGATGTGCGGGCGATCACCTGCGCGTCCTCAAGGGCAAGCTGGAAGCAGACGCGCGAGCGGGCGTTCGCCAGAACCGCCGAACGCATCGAGCCAGACGAGAGCTGCCCGAGGTGCTGGTGGCTGAGCGTCAGCCCGACGGAATAGCCGCGCGCCTGGGCGAGCGCGTCGGCAAGGTCGGTCGGCAGGTGCAGGTAGTCCTGGAACTCATCAATGAAGACCGTCACCGGCCGGCGCAGCGCAGCCGGAACGGCAGCACGACGCAGCGTCGCGTGCCACAGCTCGGCGACGAACAGCGAGCCCAGCAGACCCGAGGCCTCCGAGCCGAGGAGTCCCTTGGCGAGCGAGACGAGCACGATCTTCTGCTTGCTGAAGACCTCCTCGATCCGGAAGCGCGGCGCGGTCTGACCGAGAACGCCTCGCACCCGCCGGCGCAGAAGGAACGGCCGCAGCTTGTTCATCACCGGGGCGATCGCCTGGTGGCGCTCGCCGTCGCTTATGCCGTCGAACCAGGCCCAGAAGGGAGACAGCGCTATCGGATCGTCGAGGCCGGCAAGCAGCCGGCGGCGGACCTGCGGATTCGTCAGCAGCACCGGCAGCGCACACAACGAGGTCTCGCCCCGGCCGGCGAGACTCAGCAGGGCGGCATGCAGGATGTCTTGGGTTCTCGGCCCCCAGCTCTTCTCGTACAAACCGTGGAAGACGGCCAGGACATGGTCGGCGACGAGCTCCGGGTTATCGGCCGCGCCCGCCAGCGGGTTCAGACCGACCGGCCGCTCAGCATCTGCCGGATCCAGAACGACCACATCGCCAGTCCGGCCCTGCGGAACCCGAGCGAGAACATCCTCGACGAGCTGGCCCTTCGGGTCGACAACGACGACTCCCCGGCCGGCGGCGATGTCGGCGACGATCAAGTTCAAGAGGACGGTGCTCTTGCCGACACCGGTCGGCCCAATCACATGCAGATGCTGGAGCGCGTCGCTGATCGAAAGGCCGAGCTGGCGGTTATCGCCAGGCGCCGTCGCCTGGGCGATGACGCGACCATGGCCAGCGAGCCGAGCGTCGCCGCGCAGCCAGCGGGCGCCTTCCCGAGGCACCCCGGGCAGCGGGTCGTCGCCGACCGGCCAGCCGGTCAGACCGACCAGCTCGGCGACGTTCATGACGAGCGGCCAGCGCAACAGCGGCACGGCGGCGTCGATCAGTCGGGACGGTTGCTCGCGGCTGATGCTTAGCCGCACACCGGGAGACTCGGCTGCCCGTAGCCCGGCCAGCACGCCGACCGCCAACGCGCGGACGCGGGCGGCCGACCTGGCTTGGACGCCGACGCGGGCGACACAGGCAAAGCCATGCTCGCTGCGCTTGCTGCCGAGTGCTCCTCGCTGCTCGCTATCGAGCGACCGGCTGGAGCCGAAGAGAGCGCCCCGCCAAGCAGGCTCCGTCGCACCGGCCCCGGTGTTCCGTGCCACCGGCGATGGCCGGCGCCGAGGACCAAGCGCCCACTGGATAACCACGGTTTCGTTCCTTCGAGCCGCCGCCAGACCGGTCAGGAGCGCGCGGGTGACGGTCAGCGGGTCATCGTGGCGGAGCGGACGGTGCTTGGTGTTCACGACGACTCGCCACGCGCCATCAACCCTCGGCCGTTCCACTGCAGGCGTCAGCTCGATGTCCGCGACGAGTGAGTGGAGGAGATGCTCGGCGTCGCCGACCGCCGCCGGGTTGATGCCGAGCCGATAGCTGACCTCACCAACCGTGGCGCTCGTCTCGATCACGACCACACCGGCTCGCCGGTCGGTCGCCAACTGCCGCAGCACCGCGAGACAGGCTCCAGCATCAAGGGCGCGAGGCCAATGCAACGTCAACCAGCTCAATGCCGGCCGACGATGAAGTCGATCCGCGACCAGCCAACCGCCGCCGACCGTCACGACCGCTGCGAGCAGAAGCAGCTCAGGCCGCATGCGGCCCTCGCTTGCGCGGCCTCTTGCGGGCAGCCTCCCACTCGGCCTGAGCCTCGGCCTCGGCCTCGGCCTTCGCCTGGGCATAGGCCAACGCGATCAGAGCTCGGCTCAACTTCCGAACATCGGGCGGATCGCGACGGACCGAGCGAATCGTGATCCGCCGTCCCGGTTGCTTGTCCCCACTCATCTCACGCCTCCTTTCCCGCCCGTATCACCGCGATGCGTACGCGCATCACTAGGCTGATTTCCAGTAAACGATGCGCGCACGCATCACGTCAATGCTGCTCGCGGATTCCACAACAGCGACCGGTACAGACCCGACGTTGTTCACCAACGACCCCGCCACCAACCCACCGCTCGCACGACCCCGAACACCACCGTCGCCGCGACCAGCCACGGCAGCACCGGCCGAAGCAGCTCCACGACCAGACGAATCGCCACGACGGTCGCGACGATTCCGGCCAAGAAGCGGAGATACGGACTGCTCGGGTTCACCGAGAGGAGCGGGCCTCATCGAGCATCGCTTGGAAGGCCTCACGAGCAATGCCATGCACCTGGCGCTCGGCCCAGCGCGTCTCTGCTTCGATCCGCGCGTACTCCATCAGCCGGGCCTCGTGGCTCGTCAACCGCGTCAAGACGACGAGCCCGAACACCGCCGCCAGAGCGATCACGACCAGGACGATGACCAGCAGCCAGATCATCAGCGCACCTTCCTGACCGTGTCGCTGACGACGTCGGCCATCCCGAGGGCGGCCATGTCGCCCAGGGCCTGGAGCCGACCGGTCGAGATCGGCACCAGCGCCGACAGCTGCTGCTCGAGCTGCGAGAGCAACGTGACCTCGTGCATCGCCCGCTTGCCGACATAGCCGATCGCTTGGACGCGGGCAGCCTGCAACTCGGCCTGATGATCGATCGCGGCGATCTGAATCTGGCCGTGTGCATCGAGTCGGTCGAGCTCACGGCCTACCATCCGTGCCTCACGGCGCCCGAGCCCGTTGGCCCGGTACAGCGACAGTTCGGACATGCGTACTTCCTTTCGATCGGATTCCGCGAAACCGCGGCTCGGCCGCCAATGTCCGCCGCTTCGAGGTTGTTGACCAACCTGCAACGATTGGCCCAGTCATGGCCCGCCCGACGCTTCCGCCACCGCTCGCACCCCGACAGCCCAAAACCGTCCTCGGCTGGACGATGCAGAAGCTGCGTTTGGTTCACGGCAGCACGGTTAGGCAGACGGCGACCGAGTTCGGCTGCAGCCCCAGCCACATCTCCCGTGTCGAGCGCGGCGACACCAAGCCCAGCCGAGCCCTAGTTCAGTTCTACGAAGCGCGCTTCGAAGCCGAAGGGCTACTGCTCTCTCTTTTCGAGGTCGCCGAGCACGCGGCAGAGCAGGATCGCCGGCGGGCCGGCGGCCACCGTCCTAAGCGCGTTCGAGCCGTCACAGGAGACGCCACGGCGTTCGTGGACGACACCATTCCGCACGGCACTCTCATGGCTCCGGGAGAGGTGTTCGAGAAGGTCTGGCGCATCCACAACGTCGGCACGGTGCCATGGCAGGCTCGGCGGCTAGAACGTCAAGGGCCGCTCACCGGACCGGGGCTCATCACGTCGCTCCGCTACGTCTCTATCCCGGACACACAGCCGAGTGAAATCGCGGAGATCAGTGTGGTCCTGAAGGCACCAACGTATGACTGCTCAAGCATCGCCTACTTCAAGATGGTCGACAGCAAAGGCTTCTTCTGCTTCCCTGACGTTCACCAACTTGGGCTTGACGTGCTTGTGAGGGTCGTTCGCAACACGTCAGGTAGCCAGTAGCGTCGCTGTCGTCGGGCCTCGCCCCGAGAACACGTCTGTAGCCTATTTAGACAACATCGGTGTTACAATGGTGACAAGATGAGCAAGCGTTCGACATCGCAGGAGCCGGAGTCGCCTATGAATGCGGTTGGTGAGGAGAGCGACAAGTCGCTCGAGTCCTGGATATGGGATGCCGCCTGCTCGATTAGAGGCGCTAAAGATGCCCCGAAGTACAAGGATTTCATTCTTCCGCTGATCTTCGCCAAGCGCCTCTGTGATGTTTTCGACGACGAGCTGAACCGAATCGCTGACGAAGTTGGATCGCGCGCTAAGGCATTCAAACTTGTCAAGCAGGACAAGAAGCTCGTCCGGTTCTACCTCCCGCTGGAACCTGTCGATCCCGAGCAGCCTGTTTGGTCAGTCATCCGGACACTTTCCGACAAGATCGGAGAGCAACTCACAACGCACTTGCGAGCGATCGCTGATGCGAACCCACTGCTCAAAGGGATCATCGACCGCGTGGACTTCAATGCGACCACGCACGGTCAGCGCGACATCGACGACGATCGCCTCTCTAACCTGATCGAAGAGGTCAGCGCGAAACGGCTCGGGCTCAAGGATGTCGAGCCCGACATCATTGGGCGCAGCTACGAGTACCTCATTCGTAAGTTCGCCGAGGGCAGTGGCAAGAGTGCTGGCGAGTTCTACACGCCGGCCGAGGTCGGCTTCGTTATGGCGCGCATCATGAACCCGGATCCAGGGATGGACGTCTACGACCCCTGTTGCGGCTCTGCCGGTCTCCTAATCAAATGCCGACTCGTAGTTGACGAGAAGCTGAATGCGGCGAAGACGAAAGATGCGTCGCCCGTCAAGCTCTATGGCCAGGAGAACGAGCCGGGCACATGGGCGATGGCCAACATGAACATGATCATTCATGACATGGAAGGCGAGATCCAGATCGGCGACACCTTCCGAAAGCCAAAGTTCCGAAAGGGCCATCGTCTCCAAACCTTTGATCGCGTAGTCGCTAATCCGATGTGGAACCAGACGGAGTTCAAGGAGAAGGACTACGACGCGGACGAACTTGATCGCTTCCCCAAAGATGCCGGCTTCCCAGGCGGTAAGGCCGATTGGGGTTGGATGCAGCACATACTCGCCAGCCTTGGCCCCGCTGGACGAGCGGCGGTTGTGCTCGACACGGGTGCAGCGTCACGAGGGTCCGGCGCACTGAACTCCAACAAGGAGAAAGAAGTTCGCCGCTGGTTTCTGGAGAAGGACCTGGTCGAGGGCGTCATCTATCTCCCGGAGAACCTCTTCTACAACACCAATGCTCCCGGGGTCATCGTCTTTCTAAACAAGGCCAAGGCTTCAGCTCGTCAACGCCAGGTCTTTCTTCTCAACGCCAGTGCGGAGTATCGGAAAGGCGACCCTAAGAACTACATGCCGTCCGAAGCGATCGACCGTATCTCAAACACCTTCCTCAACTGGCATGAAGTCGAGGGCTACTCGCGAGTTGTGCCTCTCGAGGAGATCGCCAAGAACGACTTCAACATCCTTCCGAGCCGCTACGTGCACGCTGGTGCAGAGGGCGACTACCGGCCGATCACCGAGCTGGTCGAGGAACTCAGCGCTTTAGACGAGGAGGCTACGGCGACGACTTCACGCCTCGCCAAGATCCTGAATGAGCTAGAGGCTTGAGGAATGGACGAGAAAGTCACTGAAGTACTCCTCGCCGACCAAACCTTCTTTGAGACTCTCAACGGACTCTGGAAGGGGAAGAAGCCTCCATTCACAAGTGCCTCCGTGATTCGGAACACGAACTTCACCTCGGCTGGGCATGTTGATTACTCCGATGTTGCTGTTCTTGAAGTTGAGCAAAAGCAGATTGCAAAGCGGAAGCTACAGCGAGGCGACATCATCATCGAGCGGTCCGGAGGTGGCCCCAAACAGCCCGTCGGGCGAGTCGTCTACTTCGACCGCGATGACGGAACCTTCAGCTTCAGCAACTTCACTAGCACCGTCCGCGTCCGCGACCGAGAGTCTTTCGAGCCAAAGTTCGTCTTCTACCGTTTGCTTGAGCTGTATCGCAGCGGGGGCACGGAGGACATACAGAGGTTCACGACTGGTATCAGAAACCTGGACTTCGCGGCATACAAGGAACGCGCTGCCATCGCACTCCTACCTCGCCTAGAGCAGCGCGCCATTGTGCACTTGCTCGAACTCGTGCGCTCCGCCATCGGAGTCCAAGAGCGGTTGCTGACCGTGGCCTCCGACCTGAAGCGAACGCTCCTCGACACCTGCTTCACGATCGGTCTCAGGGGCGAGGAACTGGCTGAGTCTGACGTCGGTGCAGTGCCGCGCTCCTGGAAGGTCAGCCAGATCGGTGCGATTGCACGCCTCACGTCAGGCGGAACGCCCAGCAGAACGAAGCCAGAGTACTGGGTAGGCGGCGAGATCCCATGGGTGAAGACCGCCGAGGTTGACAACTGCGTCATCACAGAGGTTGGAGAGCGCATTACCGAAACCGGACTCAAGAACTCGTCGGCGAAACTGTTTCCGCCGGGAACGCTGTTGATGGCGATGTACGGCCAAGGGGTCACCCGCGGCAAGGTCGCGCTCCTGGGTATGGAAGCGACGACGAACCAAGCATGCGTCGCGTTCTTTCCTTCGCCAGAAGTGTCAGCGGAGTACCTGTACTACCTCTTCCAAGCTCGCTACAAGGAAATCCGCGAGTACGGCCACGGAGCGAATCAGAAAAATCTCAGCGCCGAGATCATCAAAGGGATCAGCATTGCTTTCCCGACCGATACGGGTGAGCAGGCTGAAGCTGTGCAAGTGCTTCAGCAGGTTGACGAACGCATTCGCATCGCGTGTGGCGCGCGCGAAGTGCTGGAGGGTCTCTTTCATACCGTGCTCCATGCGACGATGACCGGGGCACTGCGGATTCCGGAGCCGGCTTGGCACGAATTGGAGGTCGCGGCGAAGGCCGCGAGTTAGCATGGCAAGACCCGGCGAGCACAAGACCGTCCAAGCGCGCATCTTGCGTTACGCGCAAGAGCTTGGCTGGACATACGTTCCCCGAGCTGAGGCGGAAGCTAGACGTGGATTCGACCCCGATGGCGCCACCTCTGCGGATCGCGCGCGGCCGGCCTCGTTGTACTTCGGCGACCTGCTTCACTCGCAGGTCTGCACCTTCAACCCGAAGTACAAGGAGGCTGAGGGAGCCCTCGTCGGCGACCTCATGCGCCTGCGCTCAGACATCACCGGCAATCGCGATTTCCTGACGTACCTACGCAACGCTGCGAAGTTTTTCGATGCTGACGACAACCGAGAGCTCGACCTGATCCTGATCGACTACGGCGACCTCACGCGCCCTCGTGAAGAGTGGCGCAACGTCTACGAGGTCACGGAGGAATGGACAGTTCACAACGGCCACTATGGAACGCGCGAGGATGTCGTCTTTCTCGTCAACGGTATCCCAGTGCTGGTCATCGAGTGCAAGAACGCGAGCAAGGAAGAGGCGATCGCCCTCGGCATTGATCAGATCCGGCGGTACCACGACGAGACGCCTGAGGTGATGGTGCCCGAGATGCTCTTCACCGCCACCGAGGCCATCGGCTTCGCATATGGCGTGACGTGGAACCTGGTGCGTCGGAACCTCTTCAACTGGAAACACGACGAGATTGGCAATCTCGAGGCGAAGGTTATGAGCTTCTGCGCTGTGCCGCAGCTGCTCCGCTTCCTCAAGGACTTCATTCTGTTTGTTGAGAAAGAGGAGCAGCTTCAGAAAGTCATCCTCCGGCAACACCAGACTGCCGCTATCGACCGCGTCGTGAGTCGGGCGCTCGATACCAAGCTCTCGCGCGGACTCGTCTGGCACACCCAGGGAAGCGGCAAGACCTACACAATGATCAAGGCCGCGGAGCTCCTATTCAAGGCTAACGAGGCTCAGAAGCCCACGATCCTTCTGATGATCGACCGCAACGAGCTGGAAGACCAGATGCTCAAGAACCTTGCTTCGCTGGGCATGGCTAACGTCGCGCACGCGGACCGTATCGACACCCTCAACAAGCTGTTGGACGAGAAGGGCCAGGACTACCGAGGCATCGTGGTGACGATGATTCACAAGTTCCGCGACATGCCCGCCGACCTCAACACACGCACCAACATCTTTGTTCTGATTGACGAGGCCCACCGAACGACCGGCGGAGATCTCGGCAACTTCCTAATGGCCGGCTTGCCGAACGCGAGCTTCATCGGGTTCACCGGCACCCCGGTTGACAAGACCGCCTACGGCAAAGGCACGTTCAAGACCTTCGGCATGGAAGACGACAAGGGGTACCTGCACAAGTACTCCATCGGCGAGAGCATCGACGACGGCACCACCTTGCCTCTTTATTACAACCTTGCCCCCAACGAGATGCTGGTTCCGCACGACGTCATGGAACAGGAGTTCTTTGCTCTCGCTGAGACCGAAGGTATCGCCGACATCGATGAGCTGAACAAGATTCTTGACCGTGCCGTGAATCTGAAGAACTTCCTGAAGGGCAAGGACCGGGTACAGAAGGTCGCGCGCTACGTGGCCGATCACTATCGCGACAACGTCGAGCCGCTTGGTTACAAAGCCTTCGTCGTGGCAGTCGATCGCGAAGCCTGCGTCCTCTACAAGGAGGCGCTCGACACGATCCTCCCGCCCGAGTACTCGGAGATCGTGTTCACGGGCAACAACAACGACCAAGCACGCTTGAAGAAGTGGCACATCGACGAGAAGCGGGAGAAGCAGATCCGCAAGAGCTTCACGAAACCCGGTGATTGGCCGAAGATCCTGATTGTCACCGAGAAGCTGCTCACGGGCTTCGATGCGCCGATTCTGTACGCCATGTACCTGGACAAGCCGATGCGGGACCACACGCTCCTGCAGGCCATCGCTCGCGTCAATCGGCCGTACGAAACCGATTCGGCTGAGATGGTGAAGCCGCATGGCTTCGTCCTGGACTTCGTCGGCATCTTCGACAAGCTGGAGAAGGCGCTCGCTTTCGACAGCGATGAGATCAACGCCATCGTCAAGGACATCGGACTCCTCAAGCAGCTGTTCGAGAGCAAGATGACCTCCAAGGCGCCGGCGTACCTAGGGCTCGTGACGTCGAAGTTCGACGACAAGGACGTTGACAACCTGATCGAGCACTTCCGTGACAAGGACCGACGGAAGGAGTTCTTCAAGGAATACAAAGAGATCGAGATGCTCTACGAGATCATCTCGCCGGATGCCTTCCTCCGTCCGTTCATCGACGATTACGCCTCGCTCTCTGCGATCTACGCCGTTGTGCGCAACGCGTACTCCAAGAAGGTTTACGTCGATAAGGCCTTCCAGAAGAAGACCAACGCGCTGGTTCAGGAGCACATCGGAACTGGCAAGCTCGAACAGGTCACGGAGTTCGTGAAGATCGATGCCGAGACGATCGAGCTAATCAAGCAGCGGGGTGGTGGCAACGGCACTCGGGTAATCAACCTCGTCAAGAGCATCGAGAGGGCTGCAGAAGAGGAGAGCGACGATCCTTTCTTGATCGCTTTGGCAGACCGCGCGAAGGCGGTCCAAGAGAGCTTCGAGGATCGACAGCTCAGTACCGCCGACGCACTAGCAGCGCTGCTCCTTGCGATTGAGAAGAACGAGCAACGGAAGAAGGATCAAGCTCTGAAAGGCGTGGATGCTTTGACCTTCTTCGTTTTCGAGAAGCTCACCGAGGAAGGGATCAGCAATCCGGACGCGACGAGTCGCAAGATCTCTGACGCCTTTGCCGAGTTCCCCAACTGGCGGCGTAGCGAGACGGAATTGCGCGAGGTTCGGAAGCTCGTCACGTTCGCGATCTTCGCGGAGGAGGACGACATGGAGAAGGTCGCCGCGACGGTCGAGGCGTTGTTCAGGCTCCTCGAGAAGGAGGGCCGTTCATGACGACCGTCCAGGAAAAGGCTGAGTTCAAGTCAAAGGTGCGTGAATGGGCGAAGAAGCTCGACGTTCCTGTGCGATCACTGACCCTCCGTCCCATGCGCAACAAGTGGGCGTCTTGCTCGACCGCCGGGAACCTGACGTTTGATCTCGGTTTGCTCACGCTCGAACCAGAGCTTCGCGAGTATGTCATCGTTCACGAGCTGCTCCATCTCAGCGTTCCGAACCACGGCCGGCTCTGGAAGAGCCTGATGCACGCGCACCTCGGAGAGTACGAATCTCTTCATGAGAGGCTGCGTGAGTCGGCGACGTTCCTCGCCCACCCAGTCCTCGCGAAGGATTTCCGCGGCGAACTGACAATGAACGGAGGGCGGCAGGTCGGCGCTCAGGGGACCTGATGCCACGACGCATCCATTCAGTTGCGGTCCGTCTTCTCACGCAGTCGCAAGATGCTGCGCTAACAGGGGTACAGGTCTTCAACAACCCACTGGTCAAATTCAAGTCTGAGACCTTCATCGTTCTTATGAATATCGCATGGACGTATCTTCTGCACGCTCACTATCGGCGTGAGGGGATCGAGTATCGCTACTACCGCCGTAGTGGGGCTCGTCGGCGTTTTGAGCGAACAGGCGACGGTAGCTTCAAGTATTGGGACTTGAGCCGTTGCCTCGAAGTGAAAGAGTGCCCGCTTGACAGCCCCACGAAGAAGAATCTCCTGTTCCTGATTGGACTGCGTGATGAGATCACTCACCACATGAGCCCTGTACTCGACCAGTTCGTAAGCGCTCGTTATCAGGCCTGCTGCCTGAACTACAACCGGTACATGAAGCAACTCTTCGGCGACCGCTATGGGATCGATCAGTACCTTGGCTACAGCATTCAGTTTCAGAGCATTTCGCGCGAGCAGCTCACGAGTCCTACTGAGGCAGACTTGCCGGCTAACGTACGCACGTATATCGCTCGGTTCGATCGCGAGCTCACAACTGACGAGCTCAACAGTGAGCGATTCGCGTTCAGGATGCTATTCGTCCCGAAACTTGTCGGAAAACCTGGACAAGCGGATGAAGTTATTGAGTTCCTGAGACCTGACTCAGAGATCGCTCAGACGATTAACCGAGACTACGTGGCGTTGAGAGAGGTCGAGCGGCCGAAGTTCCTTCCAGGCCAGATTGTGCGGATGATGCAAGACGAGGGTTACCCGAGGTTCTCGATGCACTGGCACAGAGCTCTGGCGTTCCTCGGATGCAAAGAATCCGGGAAGGGGCTGGGGTGTCGCGGTTGCCGGCGCCTGGTACTGGTACTCGAGTTGGATCGAAGTCGTCCGAGCGCACTGCGAGGAGCACGCGGGTCGGTACCGCTGATCTGGCGTGTTCATTGCCGCTGACTTGCTGGGATAGCTAGAAAGCGGCGTTGTCATTGCTGCGGTCACCAGTACAATCTCCTGGGATCGCGCCAACCGGCCACGAGGTGGATCAAGGTTGAGAGAGGACATCGAAGTCTGCGTCGCGAGCTGGGACGCAAAGACAGACAAGAAGGTTAAGAAGTCCCCCATCATCCAATACGCGCTGGAAGACCTCGATCAGTTCTTGGGAGAGGACCAAGCAATTGCCGTGGAGCCAGCCGGCATCCACGATCCCGACGGTCCCACTTCCGCCTGGGGCATCCTGGCGTTATCGCCTCACCAACTGCTGTTTCACTCAGCGAGCGGACAAGTCCGCTTCTCCTTGGATGAGGTCGACCATTTTCACATCAACCGCCCGGAGAGTCTCGCAGCCTCATTCTTCATGGCAGGCCTCCTGGACATTCGGGCGGGTACGGCCGAGAACTGTTTTGAGATCCTGACGCAGGGCTCGGTACAACGGCTGTGGCCTGAACTTGAAACACAGGTCGCTCAAGCGAAGACTGCCAAGGCCGACGCGAGAAGCCACACCCTCGGACCCGTCAGTTCGGCGAGTGTGGCCGACGAGCTCAGCAAGCTCGCCCAGCTTCGGGCCGATGGGATCCTCACCGATGAAGAATTCAGCAGTGCCAAGCGTCAGTTGTTAGGTGCCTGAGTCGGCATGAACACGCCAGAGCCGACGATTCACGCTCAACGACTTGAGTTCCTTGGCATAACAGCCGTCCCCGAGCACTACCACGAACAGACGGACGACTCAGACGGCAGCCTCTTGATCGAGGCCATCGTCGTGCTTGATTCAGACGCAGACGAACGGCTTGAGAACGCGATCCGCGATCGTGATGAAACAGGCTATTTCGACCTCACCCGAGTCGGAGTCCGCGACGTTCCCTTGCGTGTTCGTTTCGGACGCTGCCTTTGGCAACGTGGTGAGTCTGGTCGGTTGCATCTCTTACGTCTTGTCGCTGATGAAGGCCTTGACCGTGATCTGTCCTTATGGTCCCTCGTCGATGAGCCAGAGAAATCTCGTGTTGCCAGTTTCGCATTGCGCGCCGACGAGGGGGTTGACGCAATTCTCGAGGAACTGGCGACTGCTGGCGTACTCACAGGTGAGGCGATCCAACGAGTGAAGGCCCGGATCGAGTCGGTCGCTAGGCGATCACGGGATCTCGACGAAGCGGTAGACGTTCGAACATTTCTCGGCGATTAGGACGCGTCGAGCTCCGCGCGGCCCTGGACGCGCAGGAGTACGCGTACCGCGAATCGGTGACAAGGGCCGGCGGGCGAGCCGAACGCCGCGGCGCTGCAACACCAAACCGGCCCGAGCTTAATCGTCACAGCTCCAAAGCCATGCGTCGAGCCGTCCTGCGCAGACATGTCCTCCTAATGACCGACGTTGCCAGAACAGGCATCAACGGCGTAAACTGTAGGGACCGAGGTCGTAAGCCCACGCGATGAATCAACTGCCCGCGTTCCAAGGCGACGTCCGACCTCCCCCCTAAACTATTTTCCCTCTTCCGAGGGAACAGACGTACGTACGAAAGGAGACGAAAGCAGGTTGGAGCAGCATGGGTCTAGAGATTGATTTTCTCCCTGTTGGTGACGGCGAGAAGTGCGGTGATGCCATCGCACTGCGCTGGGGTGACCTTCATGGCGGCAGAGAAGCACAAACCGTCGTTGTGGTTGACGGTGGCTTTGCGGACGACGGCGAAGCTCTAGCCAGCCATCTGCTCAATTACTACGGCACAACCAGAGCTGACATCGTCATTGCGACGCACCCCGACCAGGATCACGTCAATGGCCTGAAAGCTTTACTCGGATCAATCGATGTCGGGCTGCTATGCATGCATCTCCCGTGGACTCGCTCCGATGCAGTCAAGCTTGCGAAGTCTGCTGGTTTCGCCAGCAGCGGCATGTTGGAGAAGTTCGCGAAGAACTTCGCATCCGCAGCCGAACTCGAAGATCTTGCGCGCTCCAACGGTATTCCCATCGTTGAACCGTTCGCCGGACAGAGCACACCGGACGGCGTCTTGACGATCCTATCGCCAACGGAGGTGTACTATCACGAGCTCCTGGCCGAGATTGCCGGTGGTACCGAACCGTCTGCGTTCGAGGCGCTGCTTAGCAAACTCACTGGTCACGTCGGCGAAGCCGCTCAGAAGCTGGTCCCGGAAAGCCTCTTCGTTGAAACTCTCACCGACTGGGGCCAGACCACGCCGCAGAACAACTCAAGCGTCATCTGCCTGGTGCGGGTCGATGGTCAGGCTGCTCTTCTGACAGCGGACGCTGGAATGCCCGCACTGAGTATGGCAGCCGACCAACTCGATGCGATGAGCCTCGTTCCGGGCGGATTGACGTTCGTTCAAGTGCCTCACCACGGGAGCCGGCGAAATGTCGGTCCGACAGTGCTCGATCGTCTTCTAGGCACAAAGGGACAGTCCCAGACACGTGGGACGGCGTTCGTATCGGCTTCACAAGCTTCTCCGAAGCATCCTGCAAAGAAAGTGACGAACGCCTTTCTCCGTCGTGGTTATCCGGTGCATGGTGGCGATGATGGACTAGCGCGTTGGCACCACCACAACGCACCCGCACGCAATTGGAACAGCTCTACACCGCATGCGCTGTACCAACTCGTGGAAGACGACGAAGGCTGATTAAATGGTCTGGCTTGACAGTTACGAGAGGCGCGCGCGTCTGATACCAGGCCTCCTGCTCGTTGCACCGGTAGCGATCACAATTGTGATGTTCGGCCTCAAGGACAATCCGGTGGTGGCCTGGATAGTGGGCGCTGTTGCGACGTTCGGCGGCCCCGTGGTTCTCGCGAACTTCGTTCGACACAAGGGGCTCGCGGTTCAGGACAGTCTCTATGAATCATGGGGCGGCAAGCCGACTGATCAACTTCTTCAAAGTGGACCCGTCGCGCAGCGTGACAGCTGGCGAGCTGCCGTCGAAACGGTCGCTGGCAAACAGCTCCCGACCGTCGGACAAGTGGATCAAGGAAGCCAATATGACGCAGCCGTCAAGGTTGTGATCTCGAAGACGCGAGCTAAGCAATTCAAGCTTGTCTTCAGCGAAAACCGTAACTACGGCTACGAGCGGAATCTGTACGGGCTCAGGAATCTCGGGCGGATCCTGGCTGGCGCCTTTCTCGTTCTCTCTGGGATCGCGGTCGGTTTGTTGATCAGCGTTGGTCACCGTAAGACAAGAGCCGAGTGGCTGATCGGACTGACGGCGCTCGCCGGTCTCTTGTTGCTTTGGACCTTGTTGCCGTCACGAGAACGCACAAGGACAACTGCGTTCAAATACGCCGAGCAACTTCTCGACGCGGCAGTGGAACTTGCCAGCTAGGAAGGCCGTGATTATGCCGCTAGTCGTCCATTTTCTGAACGTCGGTCGAGGTGACTGCGCGATCATCAAGTTTCCGAGTGGCCGGGTTGGCGTCATTGATATTGACAACCTCACGACGCTCGATGACGAGACAAGAGCCGAGTTAATCTCCGAGTATCGCTCGTCGTTGAGGTACCTCCTCGCAGCGAACAGTCTTCAGAAGAGTTCGGGTGAAGCCGCGTTCATTCGCGCTGCTGAGGAGAACATCACCGATCCTCTCGAGCGACTCGACGCTTACATCGGCGGCGGTGCAGTCTTCCGATTGCTTATCACCCACCCCGACATGGATCACATGACTGGGCTTGCACGACTGGAGCAGACGCACCGCATCGAAAACTTCTGGCATACAGGAAGCCATGACTTCAACCTGGAGGAAGCATCCGCCGAGGACTGGGAGAACTCACCGTACGATCGAGAGGACTGGGAGGCATACAAGCGCCTCCGAGCGAGCACAAATGACAGTCCTCGCAATCTTCACAAGCATCAAGGCGCAACCGGAGACTATTGGACTGAAGATGGACTTGAGCTGTGGGCGTCGACTCCCGACTTGGAGAAGACTGCAGTCGAGAAAGATAAGCCAAACATCCTGAGCATGGTCATCAAGCTCTCCTACAAGAACCGCGCGATCGTCCTCGGTGGGGACGCTACGAGGGATGAGACCTGGCCCGCGATCTATCCGGTGCTGGACATGGGGGGCATAGACGTTTTGAAGGCCTCGCACCATGGGAGGAAGACGGGTTGCTACTGGCCAGCCGTGAAGGAAATGGCGCCATGGCTGACGATTACGTCGGTTGGTGAAGCAGAGCACGATGCGACCGAGACGTATCGCCGTTACTCGCAACACACCGTGTCGTTACGGAAGTGCGGAGACATCACGATCACGATCGACGACAACGGAAAGCTCGTGTACTCCGCGAACATCGAGGATCACTGGAAGCCGCAGAAGACGTGAGCATGGGGGGTCAGCGTCCAAGTGTCGATGGACCTTCGGAGACTTGTGTCGTAATATGAGTTACAAGTAGGGCGTTTGCGAGGCTCTACTGGCCGCGGCAACACTCAAGGGGAGGGCCAGCAGTTTCCGTAGCGGGACTTCCACTGTTTGAAAGCTGTCGGGTTAGGTCCAGTTCGGGCTGGAGGTATTCGTGAGGGTCGAGCGGAATACGTCTGGCTCACAGAGCTGACTGCAAGCGTACAGACTCACCCCCTGCGGATTTGCCCTGCCGGACTGAGCCGAGGGGCAGGTCGGCAAATGGCGCGCGCGTACTCCCAGCCGCAGAACCCGTGTATGCGATGTCGAACCTGGTTGACTCTTGTTGCTGAAGCGGCCTACGATGACCCCGCTTTGCCACTGGAGAAAGCCCCGCTAACGCGGGGCTTTCTTATGGCACCAGGTTTGCGCCTGTTCGCGGACGCTATGGCGTGCGAGATCCGTGCGAGATCCAGCACGCAGCCATTCGGCAGGCGGACACGGCGGTTCGACTCCGTCAGGCCAGACACACAGAGGAGGCCCGGATTTGTCCTATCGCGACAGGATCCGGCCAGACAAGCGGCGCTGAGCGCTGCTCGTCCGGCGAACGTGGCAGAATCTCTCGATTAGCATGCGTGCTAAATCTCGATGGTCAGAGTTCTTCATCTCGGAAACTACGGTGTTTATGTCCTCTGCGAACGCGGCGAGCGTCACCATCGTCCACACGCCCACATCAAGTTCCGCGGGCTGCGGATCGCTTCCGTGTTCCTGGACACACTTGACGTCTACGACGAGGTCGAGCCTGTCCCACCTCTGCTGCTTGGCGAGATCGCTGAACAGCAGGAGGCACTCCTCGGTGTCTGGGAGGAATTGAATGGCGATGACTGACGAGCGCTGGAACCGGTCGGGCTACAGCGATATCGCTGCGGTAGAAATCGTCGCGGGACGGCTGCGCATCACCTTCGCAAATGGCGACGTGGTGGACGTGCCAGCCGCACTCGCGGGCAGCCTCGAGCACGCGATCGCGTCCTTCGATCCAGATGAGGCGCTCGAGGTGCTCGTTCGCGACGACCGTGAGGGCGAGCACCGCATCAGCTGGACGCAGATCCGCACGGCGACCGACGCCGACTTTGCAAAGCACCTTCGCGACCTCGACGCGGAGGAGTCGAGGCGTCTGGCACGTCGCCTGAAGGCGTTGCGCGAAGACCGCGGCATCCCGCAGGCTGACCTCGCCGCGCTCGTGAACATGACCGCGCCGCAGCTCTCCAAGATCGAAGCCGGCACGCACGACATGCGGCTGTCGACCGTCCGCAGCCTCCTCCGTGCCCTCGGTGCGACCTTCGCCGATCTCTCCGGCGACGTCCCCGAAATGTCCGTGAAGCGGCTCGGCCAGAAGCTCTCCACGGCCGGCGTACCACGCGAGATGGCGGAGCGGCTTCTCGGTCGTGTGCCTCGGCAGGTCGTTCACACGCTTCTCGAGCGAGCGTTCGGCTGGACGCGAGACGCGGTGCTCGAGGGTGAGCTGCGCTCGCGCGAGCTCGCCACCGCCGTGCAGTTCAAGGCGCCGGCGGGCCAGCAGCCGCCGCAGCAGGCGCCGCTGATTCACCTCGGCTGGGCCGTCGCCCGTGCCGGTCGGAACGCCGCAGGCAAGGAGCGGGCCGCGGATGTTCCTGATGACCCGGCCGTCGTGCGCGCGGAGGTGCAGACAGACGACGGCGACATCACGCTTGCGTCCCTCCTCGACTGGACGTGGCGCCGCGGCATTCCCGTGTTGCCGATGCTCGGCAAAGGCGTCTTCGCCGCGGCCGTATGGGCGGTCGACGGCGACCCCGTCGTCGTTCTGAAGGAGGCACGGGACCTCGCGGTCTTCTGGCTCTTCGATCTTGCGCACGAGCTCGGCCACATCGCACGCGGCCACCTGAGCGGCGGCGCGGTGATCGACGTCGCCTCGCCGACGGCATCGTCCGTCGTCTCGAGCACTGACCTGCAGGAGCGTGAAGCAAACGAGTTCGCGCTCCACCTTCTCGTGCCGCGCTACCCCGAGCTCGTCGACGAGGTCCGACAGCGGAGCAGAGGGAACTACCTCGCGTTCAAGGGAGCGGTCGCGACGACGGCGGC
>Ga0187885_10002212_pt1 | contig 19495 bp, 19 predicted proteins | sample June2016WEW_20_1_3_FD_132970 | JGI IMG/M metagenome (GOLD analysis project Ga0187885, IMG submission 132970) | Peatland microbial communities from SPRUCE experiment site at the Marcell Experimental Forest, Minnesota, USA - June2016WEW_20_100 | ecosystem: Environmental > Terrestrial > Soil >... | reverse complement strand
GGCCATCGTCGCCAGCTCCTTGCCAGCGTCGTCCAGTGTCGCGCAGATCGCCTCGTAGGCGGGGCGTGGCAGTTCCCGCCGACCGCGCTTGCCGCCCTTGCCTCGATAGGCGTAGAAGACCGTCTCGCCCTCGAGGCTGAGATCCCCTGCCCGTAAAGAGATCACTTCCGTTCGACGTCTGCCGGTCAGGACCAGTGTCAGCAGGATGGCGCGGTCGCGCCGACCGGCGACGGTGTCGGGGACGACTGCCAGAAGTCGTCGCACCTCATCCGCTGAGTAACCGCGGGCTGGAGCCTGAACGCTCCTGGGACGCTCGACGGCGTCGCAGGGGTTCCCGACGACCAGGCCCATCCGGATCAGGAAGCGATAGAAGGAGGAGAGGCACGCTATTCGGGCGCCGACCGTGGTTGCCGAGGGGGTCCGTCCGGACTTGCCGATCCCGTGAACCCAGGCGAGGACGTCGGCTGGCCTCACTCTCTCGGGAGTCAAGCTGCGCTCGGCGAAGAATGGCCAGAGCATCCTGCTGTAGGACTCGACGGTGCGCCGAGAGCCTGAGCGGTTGCCCTTCTCGACCAGAAAGGCGTAGAGGGCCTGGTCCCAGGCCGACGGATCGCCGCTGGTCAGGGCGGGGAGGGGTTGAGCTGCCATCGTGAGTGACCTCGGGTGCGAGATGGTCGCCCACATCACTCACTCGACTGGCCGCAGAAAGCAACACGATCGCGGCATCGTGTCGGAATACGCTAGCGAACGGGGCTTCCACGCCGCAGCAGCGCACAGCGCCCGGCGGTCCCTGGCGGGCGCGACGGTCCAGCAGGTCGTGCAACGTCAGTCGTACCACACACGAAGTGGCACAGGGGGGGGTACGTCTTCGGCTTGTCCGGACCAGCACTCGGTCAGCTGGCGACAAACGTCCGCACCTACGTGCAGGGCGGGGGGCTACTCCCTGATCCTCGCGCCTACCTGGCACACGTTGTCACCCCGGTCGCGCCACCCACGCGCGCTTACCGCCCGGTCAATCGGCCAGCACCGCCTGCCTCCAGAGTCGCGGGTGTTCGTCGGCGGTGGGTTTGCCCATCTTGATTCCCACCTACGCCCTATCCGGGACATCCTTGACCTCCTAGGCTACGAGGGGGTCGTGGCCGCCGACTACGCGGTCCCACCCGACTGGCGGAACGACGATGTGGCGCGCGGCCTAATGCACGTCTGCCACTACGGCGTCTTCGAACTCTCCGGTCCAGCTGGGCAGCAAATCGAGATCGCCGAACTGCCCGACCGAAAGCACACTCCCGCCCGGACCCTCGCCGTGTGGGACCTAAGGCTCTCGGACCATCCCGCGGTCAGCTACGGCATGGTCCTGGAGCGACTCGCTGACTGGCGAGTCGTGCCCAATCCCTACAATAGCCTCGGTGAACTCCGGGCCATCCTCAAGGCGTGGCTGCCGGCTCGGCGAACGCAATAGGGCGAGAAGGCGGCGCGAGGGATTGAGAACGCGGGCACCCACTCCTCATGGATCACCCCGCAACGCGCGCTGGGTCCGGCGGCTCGCGCAGCCCGGTGCCTCACTTCTCGTGGTGGCGCTACTAGCACTGGTGCTGTCTGCCTTGCTCATGGCTGGGGGGCGGACCGACGTTGCCAACTGGGTCTTGTCTGCCGTCATTCTCCTGACAACGGGCCTGACGTACCTGTGGGTTCTCCCACAACCGGGCCGCCTCCTAGTGGTCAGGCAAGACGAGCTAGATGTGAGCGACCTGATCTTCTTCGTCCACGAGAGCGTGCCACGGGATTACTTACTTCAGTTGCACGTGGCCGTATGCAACGTGGGCGGCCGGAAGGCTGTGCTATCGAGCCTGCGGCTGAACGCGCTCCTGGACGCCGCGGGGCATGCGGTGCAGGGTCTGGAGTTCCCGGGCTGGCTGAATGCCGAGGAGTACGTTCAAATCATGCGCCGGCGCATCGAGAATCAGATGCGGCGCGAGCCTTACAGCGAGACTCGGTCTGGGCCGTGGGTTCTGGAATCTGACGATGTGATCACGCTGAGGTTCAGATCGAGGCAAGGGATCGACTGGAGCCCACAATGGGACCTCGAACGCTTGCGCCGGCTTGCCACGGCGCTCGAAACCGAGGTCTGCGGAGCCCGCTTGGAGCTGGCCTATCGTTGTGGGCGCACCGTTGTTCGCGAGTCCGTGGATGTGGACTGCAAGGTCGAGCAACAGCACCGATACAGAGAGGCCATCCTCGAAGCGACCGCTGGGCTCAAGTCCGTTCCGCGTGATCTCGAGGTTGCCGTTGACATTGAGTAGGGCCGCATGTAGCTTCCCGAGGAAATCTTGATGCGCCTCGCAAGTGTCGCTGCGTGACCGGCGCCACATCGCAGCCGGCTGTGGCAAGGTGCAGTTGACCCCCCCGCTAGCCCCGGGAAAGGAGCGAAGTGCTGCAGCACGTGATCCTGGACACGGACACGGCCAATGAGATCGACGACCAGTTCGCGCTCGCCTTCGCTGCGCTGTCGCCGGACCGGATCAGCCTCGACGCTGTGTATGCGGCGCCGTTCGAGAACCAACGGGCGACGGGACCCGAGGACGGCATGCTAAAGAGCTGCGAGGAGATCCACCGTGTCCTGGGGCGGCTCGGTCTGTCCCAGCCGCCCCCCGTCCTCGCAGGCTCACGATCGTGGATGCCGAGCGCCGGGGTGCCGGTGCCGAGCCGCGCCGCGGAAGACCTCGCGCAACGCTCCAGGGCCGCGGCGCGCGCCGGGTTGCGTCTCCTCGTCGTCGCTATCGGTGCGCCGACGAACGTCGCCTCGGCCATCCTCAGCGACCCAGCCGCCGCCGCGTCGCTGACCGTGGCTTGGCTAGGCGCTGCCCCAACCACGTGGCACACGGCCGATGACTTCAACCTCAGACAGGACCTCCATGCATCGCGCGTGCTGTTCAACTCCGGTGTCGACCTCGTCCACGTGCCAACCTTCAACGTGACCGAGCACCTCCGGACCACAGTGCCCGAGATCGATGCGCAGGTGCGGCCCCGTGGATCGATCGGCGCCTACCTCGCCGACATCTTCCACGAGGCGGTCTCCCATCAGCCCGGCGCATCTCGGGTCCTCTGGGACGTGGGTGCGGTAGCGTGGTCCATCGACCCGGCCTGGGCTCCAACTGTCCTGGTGCATAGCCCGATTCTCAACGACGACCTCACCTGGAGCCACGATCCACGCCGACACCTCATCCGGGAGGTCCTCTCCGTCGACCGCGACGCCATCTTCGGGGATTTTTTCGCCAAGCTCAGCCGACACGCTCCAGCAACGGCCTGAGCCAGATCCGCTTGCGCGGCGCGATGACCACGACCAAACCCTCCCGGCGCCCGCCGTGCCCGCCATGCCCGGCCCGAGCGTGGCTGTCGTGGGCTCGATGAACGTAACCTCCTGACCTCTCGGCCCGCCGGTGGTGAGGAGCCGCCAACGCAGGCGAACGGTCGCGGCCACGGAGCCGCTCCGCATCCTCGTGCGAGCCCGAGACCTGCTCACGGTGCGCCGCGAGCGCTTGGCCCGACGGGCCGCCAGAAGATCGACGAAGTTCGCGCGACGACGGCCCGGTCATCGGCGCTGAGCCGTCGTACCGGCCCATCAGGCCCCCCTGCGTAGCCGAGCCTTCAAAGCTCGCCGGCCAGGCGCTCACGCTCGATCCCGCACAAGCTCTCGAGCAACTCCACGAAGGCTATGCCCGTGGCATCAGATGCCAGAAACATGACCCATATCCTCGTCCCACTACCGCTTCACCGAGCGGACGGTCCGCGCGGCGGCCGGCGCGGCTGTGCTTAGCCCCGACGGGCTCTGGCGCGGCCCTGGCCCGGTCAGGGACGGTTAGGGAAAGCCGGTTCCGCGAGCGTCCTCCCACGTCGAGGCCGACCGGAACCAGCGCGGTTGAGGGACTGGGCTCCGCCACGGACTTGCCTGCTAAAGCATGGCGCCCTTGCGTTAAGACACTTGACATGCTGTCGCGGTGCCTGTCAGACTGCGCAAGTCGGTTGTGCCAATCGTTTTGCATAGAACATGCCGATCCTCAATCCGCCAGCCTTTGCTGCGCATGACCCACGTGACCTTCACGGTCTTCTCGTCGATGAGCTGGCCCAACTTCGGCAGACCGGCCACGTCGTGGACGAAGCGGAAGCGGAGCTGTTGCGTATCGCTCCCGGCGACGTCGCCGCGCTCGAACGCTTGTTTGATCAGTTGGGCGACTGTCGGCAAGCGGACTGGGGCTACGAGGAGCCGCAGGCGCCGACGGATGTCCTTTCTCTGCTACCGTCTCGAGCTTGGGGCTTCGTGGGTTCGGAACGCGAACTCCGCGACAAGGTCCTTGGTGCGTGGCTCGGGCGGATCGCCGCCTGCAACCTGGGAAAGCCAATCGAGCTGGGAACTCACTGGACGCGGGCTCGGATAGAGGCGTACCTCCGGCTGGCGGGAGCTTACCCGCTCGAAGACTACGTGCCGATGCTGGAGCCCCCGCCGCCCGGGTTTGCGCTGCGTGATTGCTGGCCCGAAACGACCCGGGGACGGGTGTCAGGTTCTGCACGCGACGACGATATCGATTACACGATTCTTGGACTGCACCTCCTCGAACGGCGCGGGGTGTCCTTCACGACCGAAGACGTGGGGTCGGTCTGGCTGGATCTGCTCCCCTTCAACCAGGTCTATACGGCCGAGCGGGTGGTGTACGCGAACCTCGTCCGCGGGCTGCCACTCCCTGCCGCGACTACATTCCGCAACCCCTATCGCGAGTGGATCGGGGCCCTGATCCGAGCAGACATCTTCGGGTATGTAATGCCAGGGGACCCCACGGCTGCCGCTCGACTGGCTGTGGTGGATGCCAGCCTATCGCATCGCGCGAACGGCATCTACGGTGAGGTGTGGGCTGCGGCCCTCGTTGCCTCAGCCTTCTCGGCCAACAGCGTTCGAGAGGCGGTCGAGGTTGCTATGGAGTACATCCCCCCTCGCTCGCGGCTGTGGCACTCGGTCACTGCGGTGCTCGCGGACTTCGATAGCGGCTTGACTTGGGAGGAATGCCTAGCGGCCAACGACAAGCGTTGGGACAAATACAGCTGGGTCCACACTGTGAACAACGCAGCTGTTATTACTGCGGGCCTTCTGTATGGAGACGGGGACTTCGCGCGCACAGTCGGGCTCACTGTCCAGGGTGGCCTTGACACTGACTCGAATGGGGCAACCGCCGGTTCAGTTGCCGGTGTGCTGACGGGCGCCAAGGCACTTCCCGCTCGGTTCATCGAACCCCTGGAAGACGTCGTTCGGTCGGCCGTCTTCGGGTTCGACAGATCTCGAATCTCTCATCTTGCGGAGCGGACCGTGTCGCTCTACTACCGATGTCATAGGTGAAGGAGGCCACATGTGAATGATCAAATGGAAGCGGTCGTCCAAATCGCGACCGAGTATCAGGCAGGCACGATTTCCCGCCGAGCCTTCATCGTCCGACTCTTTGCGCTTGGACTATCCCTGACGTCCGTCAGCGCGATCCTCGCGGCATGTTCAAGTTCCACGCAGACATCTCTGGCAACGGGCACAGCCGCTGGCTCCGCCCCGACGCTTCCAGGGTCGCTTCCCGCGTCGGCCGTACCGTCAGCATCGCCGCTGGCTGGGAAGATCACGATTTGGGACGCCTTCAGTGATGACGCTCATGCGAAGTACTTTCAACCGCACTGGATTGACCCGTTTGTCGCCCGGGACCGTGCCGAGTCGGTCCAACTCGTAGTCAAGCCCTTTGACAGCTTCAACCAAGTCTTGCAGACCGCGCTGGTTGCCGGCTCTGGGCCTGACATCATTGTCGCCGGGATCCCGCAGCTAGTAGGGTGGGCGGGCGCGGGGTACCTCGCCGACCTGACGAAATACGCTCAGATCTACGGTTGGGCCGACCAGTTCCAGCCGTGGGCCCTCTCCGTTGGGAAGCTTGGCGGCAAGCTGGTCTTTCTGCCGAACGAGCTCGAAACCATGATCGCCCTCTACTCGCCGGACACGTTCAAGAAGTATGGGTGGTCGATGCCAACCAATCGCGCCGAATTTGAGGCCCTATGCACAGATGCGGCGTCACGGGGCATCATGCCGGTTGGGGCCGGGAATGCCGACTTCCAGCCAGCCAGCGAGTGGCTGGTTGGCATCTTCCTAAATTACGCGGCCGGCCCGCAGGCGGTGTATGAAGGGCTCACCGGCGTGCGGCCCTGGAGTGACGCAGTTTTCGTCGGTGCGCTAAGTCTGTTGATTGACTACATGCACCGTGGGTGGATCGGCGGCGGCGTTCAGAAGTACTTCACTAACTCGTTCGCAACCCTCTATGGGGATCTCGCCAAGGGGACCGCGGCCATGATGCTACCCGGGTCGTGGTCATTCGCGGAGGTTCCAGCATATTTCGGAGCGGCGGCGAATAACACGGCGACGTGGGACTGGGCACCCCTTTGGCCATTCGCGTCCGGGGTTCCGGAGGATCTCTACATGCTAGCCGTTGGAAGCGAATGGGCGGCCAACGCGGCATCGAACAGTCTTGATGTTGCTGGCGACTGGCTCAACTACAGGCTGACCAGCGCCCAAAGACAGGCTCAGGCACTCAAGGACGAAGGGGACGAACCGGCTCCGCTGAAGTTCACCGCCTCCGACTTTGTGGCCGGGACGGACCAACGTTACCAGCGGCTGTACGTCACTCTGGGTGCAGCTAAGAACATTGGATACACGACATGGACCTTCTGGGGAGGGCCATCCGACACCTACCTGTACACCACCATCGATAAGGTCTTTGCCGGGAAGATGTCTGTTGAGGACTATCTGAGCGGATTGGACGTGCAGTTCAAGAAGGACGTAGCTGCGGGAATCGTGCCGCCGATCCCCGCTCCGTCGGCCTAGAAAGGACGGAATTGAGTATCGTCGGGGGTCCGAGGCTCGCCTCCTCGTTGGCCAGGACCGAGCAGCGCACAAGGATTTCCAGGGCGTGGCGGGCGTGGCGGACGTGGCGAGGGTGGGTATTTGTGCTTCCGCTCCTCCTCGTGAACGTCATCATCATTGTGGTGCCTGCTGCCCTTTCCGTCTACTACTCCTTTACTGACTGGCGTGGATTCGGACAAGCCCATCTTGTGGGTCTCGACAACTACTTGCGTCTGGCCTCGGACCCCGACTTCATAAGCGCCTTCGTCCACAACATCGTCTGGATGGTCTATTTCCTCGCTATCCCAATCCCGATCGGACTGGCCGGTGCCTTCCTACTTCTCAGGATACGACGCTGGCGGACGCTCTTCCAACTCATTTTCTTCGCACCATACGTGATTGCGAGTGTGATCACCTCACAGATCTGGAAGAACCTGATCGACCCTAACTACGGTCTCGGGTCATTCTTCGGATTCAACCTACTCGGTGACTATAACCTGGCTCTCCCGACAATCGCCACGATCAACATGTGGGCTTGGTGGGGTTTCCTTGTCGTAGTCTTCTTCGGCGCGATGCAGGCCATTAACCCGGAGCTGTACGAAGCGGCGCAGATAGATGGTGCCGGCGTCTTCGCCATGTTTTGGTCGATCATGCTTCCCGGCATCCGCCCAACGCTGATGTTCCTTGGGCTCATGACCATCATCTGGTCGTTTCTCGCCTTCGACTACGTGTATATCCTGACTCGCGGGGGTCCAGCGGGAGCGTCGGACGTGCTCGCGACACTCCTCTATCGCGACGCATTCAGCGCCGCCGAGGTGGGATATGCCTCGGCAGTCGGAGTCGTCCTCGGGGCGATCAGTGCTGTCATCGTGGGCTTGTGGTTGGTGCTTCGGAGGCTGCGCAAATGGGACATCTAGTGCCCTCCGGAGCCACTCCGTCACGGATCGACAGATCCGAGGCAGCGCGCCTGGAGACAGGTATCCCCGCCGGTGGGATTGGGTCGTACCTCGCCTTGACCCTGTTAGTGCTCTTTGCGATGGGCCCGATCATCCTGTTCGTGTTCAACTCGCTCAAGACGAATTCGGAGCTTGCGATCAACCCGCTCGGTCCGCCCTTGCAGCCCCGGTGGTCGAACTTCATCGATGCTTGGGTCGGTGCGAATTTGGCGGCCGGATTTCTGAACAGCGCTCTGATCGTCAGCGGAACGATACTTGGAACGTGTTTTGTGGCTATCGGCGCGGCATACGCCATGGCCCGGCTGCGCGTCCCGGGTTCGGCCGCGCTGCTGATCTATCTGATCATAGGTAGTGCGCTTCCAACGCAGCTATTCATAACGCCGATATTCTATCTCTGGGTCAAGGTGAATCTATACAACACCCAGATCGGACTCATTATCATCTATATTGGGTTGTTCTCGCCGTTCGCGACCTTGCTGCTGCGTTCCTTCCTGATGGGCATTCCAGTCGAATATGAGGAAGCTGCGCGTGTCGATGGTGCTGGCGATTGGCAAGTGCTGTGGCACATTGTTCTTCCGCAGGCCTGGCCGGGCATCGTTTCGATCGCTCTCGTTTCTGGACTGGCCGCATATGATGAGTTCTTGTATGCTGTCACGTTTCTGCAGGATACCGATAAGCTGCCGGTTTCGATTGCACTGTACTCCTTCCAAACGTCAACGTATATGCGAAACCAAGTGCTGGTGAACGCAGCCGGCGTCCTAATGATGGTACCGGTGCTCGTGTTCTTCTTGCTGGTGCAGCGGCGTCTGGTGGCGGGCCTTACGGCGGGAGGTCTGGTGGCTTGAGGCGACGTGGAGGCAGACGTCGAGGGAGGTTGGAGTTTGCGTTCGTTGGGCGCAGTCTTGGGAGGTAATACTGATGAATAGGCTTCCTGTATTTGGAGGTCCGTTGACGATCGCGGCGGTGTCGTCCGAGCGCACCTACTCAGCTGTCGTAAGTCTGGACGACGTCGATCAAGCAGGGGTGATCGAGGTGCGTCTTGCACCGCCGCCGGCTGCGCCATCCGACGTCGGCATTGGTCATGCCCGGCTGGAGGTGTCGCGGGACAGGAATGGCTTGACTATGGTCGCCGTTGTGGTGCTCGAGGCTCCGCTTGAGGCCGTCAAGATCTCGATGGTCGGATTCGCGGACGGCCAGGTTGTGGCGCCGCCAGGAGTTGTCTACGAGGTCCCGCGAGACACGGGACGCTGCTTTGCCTACCCGGCGGACGGAGGGCTTCCGGTGCGGTGGCGAGGAGGCGAAACCGGGGTCGATCCCGCAACAGGTCCCCTGCCCGGCATCACCCACCAGTTCCTCGCGATCGAGCACGCAACCACCACGACACTCGTCCATAGCCTCGACCGTGAGCGTCGGTTCAAACGGTTCTGGGTTCGTAACTGGGGCGGTGAGGTCGTCGTCGAACTGCTGGAGGAGGCCCCAGCGCACGCGGTTCCGAAAGAGCTCCGAGTCGAGTGGCGCGTCGCGCGATATGGCTCGGTGAGCTCCGCGACTGAGGCGTACATGGCATGGTCAGACACGCACATGCCGCGCCCGACGAAGGCACCTGCGCCTCCCAAGTGGTTGGCTCGGAAGGCGCTGGTCCTCAACTTCCACGGGATTAGCTCGGACGAGCGACGGCTGTACGACTATGCCGGGATCTTGGCCGACCTTACGAGGATCTCGCAGCGGTTCCCGCTCGAGCACACCATTGTGCGGCTGGTGGGATGGGAGGGCCGGGTCGACCACTCGCTCCCAACCAACCGGGCCTCGGATCTTCTCGGGGGGGACGAAGGGCTTGCGGGTCTGATCGAGGCGATTCATGCCTTTGGGGCGCACGTCCTGCTGCACTTCAACATCTGGGGGGTAGCGTATGGGCATCCGGACTTTGGCGTTCTAGCCGAACATGCCGTACTTGACCGACGTGGTCGTCGGACGGGCTGGGAGGTTGACTACAACGGAGATGAAGTACTGGAGCCAATCTTCCTTTATGTGTCGCCCGACGCCGCGCCGTTCCGCGAACGGCTCACAGAGGCGATTGACTTCGCCGTCCGAGCTTATCGGCCCGACGGAGTTCATCTCGACCAGGCGGCCTTTCCGGTGAACGACCTCCACCACGACCATCAGCGAGGGGTGGAGGCGGTGTTTCACGAATTGGCGCGACTGCACCCGCAGGTCCTGCTGACCGGTGAGGGGTTCTCGGAGTGGACCTCCGGTCTGTATCCTCTGTGCGAGGGCCTCTCCAATGTCTGGCCCGGTCTGGAAGTGCGACCTGAAGTATTCCGGAGGACATTCACAACGTACGTGACGCCTTACGCGCATTCGTACTCCCTTCCCCCGACGCCGGTGCCGGGCGTTTGGAGTTACCCTCCGGTCAGGCAGTGGTGGAGCCGGGAGCGGTTCATGGCACAAGAGGCATTCTATGATCGACTCGGAGTGCTCCCGGCCTTGGCGCTCACCGAGCCGGGCCTCGACCTCGATGACGACCTCGTGCAGGTCGTGCTGGCACGGGCCAGGCGGCGTCTCGGTCGGCGGCCGGAGCGAGCTTGAGTGACTCTGGATAATGGTCGAAGCAAGGGACGCGCGGTAATAGCGCAGGTCGCGCAGCACGCTGGCGTCAGTATCACGACGGTCTCTCATACGCTTAGCGGGCGACGGCATGTTGCCAGGGCCACGCGGGAGCGGGTGCTGGAGTCCATTCGCGAGCTAGGTTACCGGCCTAACCAGCTCGCGCGCGGACTCCGTACGCGCCAAAGTCTCACGGTCAGCCTGATCATCCCTGACATTTCGAACCCCTTCTACCCGTCGGTCGCTCGAGGGATCCAGGATGTCCTGAAACCACACGGCTACTACACGTTCTTGTCCAACAGCGACGGTGAGGCCGCCAGCGAGCGTCTGCTCATACGCGACTCTATCGACCGATCTGTTGACGGACTGATCGTGGCTCCGTTCGAGCTTGCCATTTCTGATCTCGGCCCTCTCTTAAACCCATCGGTTCCTATCGTCGTGATCGCTCCAAAGGCCGAGTTACCCTCCAACGATCCACTGCAGTTTGATTCGGTAGTTACCGATGACCGGCATGGCGTGGCGGAGGCAACGAGATATCTCCTGCGACAGGGCCACCGACGAATCGCCTTTGCGAATGGAAGCGGAGCCCCTGCGTCCGAGCGTTTGGCTGGGTTCGCGGACACGATGCGCGGTGCGGTAGGTCCGTTCTCGGAGGGCCTCATCGTCGCCACGGCGTTCACACGACAAGGCGGCATCGACGCCGCCCGGATCCTCCTGGAAAGGCAAGATCGTCCGTCCGCGATCGTCTGTGGGAACGACCTTATGGCAATTGGAGTCCTGGATGTCGCACGCGAGATAGGTCTCGCCGTGCCCGGCGACCTGGCAGTTATCGGATTTGACGACATCGACGCAGCAGAGCTCGCGTCCCCGGCTCTGACCACTGTCGTAAACCCCGCCTACGCGCTCGGGCGAAGCAGCGCCGAGTTGTTGCTGTCTCGTCTTGTTGGCGATTACACAGGTCCAGCTCGGGAAGTCGTCGTGCCGACGAGCTTCGTCATCAGGGCATCCGCCTAGCGAATGCCCGAGCGTTCCTGAGCCGCCTGCACACCTCGGAGGTCACGAGAAGACTGGACAGGGCACTGAAAGGAGGAATTGACCGTGCTCCGCTCGAAGCTGTTGCACCCCGGGATTCTCCAGGCACTAGCAGAGGCAGGCCACGGATCGACCGTCTTGATCAGCGACGGCAATTTCCCTCACGGCACGGCGCCGCGGCCGGGGGTGCCCAGAGTCTACTTGAATCTATCGCCGGGTAAGGTGCTGGTGACCGACGTCCTCGAGGCTATCGTTCCAGCGGTACCGATCGAGTCAGTGGTCTTGATGGCCGCGCGCGCCCCAGTAGTGCCCGAAGCACACGCGCCGATCCGGTCGCTCCTGCCGGATGCGGCGCCGGTCGAACTCCTCGACCGGTTCGCTTTCTACGAGGCCACTAGATTGCCTAACCTCGCGCTCGTCATCGCCACGGCAGACCCGCGCCTGTTCGCCTGTGTGCTTTTGACGATCGGCGTTGTCGAGGCGGACGGAGCCATGTCCACCGGCGCGTAGCGAGAACCGGGCCCGCGGAGGGTGTGGACTCACATGAACTCCTTCTCGACCCGCCAGAGTCTCAACAACGGCCCAACGAAGGTGGAACCCTTTCCGCTGTGCCAGGAGCTCAGGAGGTGGCACAGGGCACAGGATGCCAATCACCACTCAAAGCAACACCGAGGATAGACTGATCGTTACCCCCAATGACGGGGAGAGCGATCAGCGAGGTCGTCGACGATGCACCGCGATTCACAGCGAGAGTATGAGGATGGCATCGTAATTCGGCGCGGCTGCTGACTGGCTAGTGTGGTGATCGTTACCCTGCCGGCCTGCCGCCATTGAGTGAGAGCTCGACTGGCAGCCGAATAGCGCGATACTGAACTTGACCAGCAGGAGCGAGGGACCATCATGGGCGGCGAACCGTTTGACACCAGCGACTTCCGCTGCTTGCTCTCTTGGGAACTAGTTGAACAGCGCGAGGCCGGCTTCGACGTCACTGGTCTGGAGGACGCGGTCGTACGCGCTTTGACGGCGAAGGACCCGGAAATGTGTTCCCGTCTCCTGGAGGCGCTCGGACACTGTCCGCGATTGGCAGCTTGGCCATACGACGAGCCGGAGGAGCTAGCAGACATCCTCGTTGGCACTGGTGACAACGCCGTTAGGCGGCCGCTGGCGTCAACGGAGGTAGCCGGTCGAATTTGGGCGGCGTGGGCTGGGCGTTCGGCGGGCAACATGCTCGGCAGGCCGGTGGAAGGCTGGTCACGAGAGCAGTTGCGTTCATACCTTGAGCTTGCGAGCGCGTATCCGCTGACGGATTACATCCCGGCGCTTGATCCGATGCCCGCGGGATGCAACTTCAACCCGTGCTGGGCCACGACCACACTGGGAAGGATCAGCGAAGTCACGCGCGACGACGACATCGACTACACGATCCTCAATCTGGTTGTCCTCGAGACCTTCGGTCGGGCCTTCACCACTGACAATGTGGGATCGAGCTGGACAACGTACCTCCCGTACCAGAGTGTGTGGGTTGCGTCGCGTGCCGCGTACCGGAATCTGGTGAATGGGCTGCGGCCGCCGCAGACGGCCATCCACCTCAACCCCTACCGGGAATGGATCGGGGCCCAAATTAGGGCTGACATGTGGGGCTATGTCAATGCAGGGCGACCGCGCGAAGCAGCGACGCTTGCCTATCGCGATGCGATTCTCTCTCACCGGACGAACGGCGTCTTCGCGGCGATCTGGGCGGCTGTGCTGATCGCAACTTGTTTCGTCCAACCGACGATGCGCGAGGCCCTCGACATCGCACTGACCTATGTTCCTCACCGAAGTCGGCTGGCTGAGTCGCTGAGGCTGGTCATGACTCAGTTTGACGCCGGATCCTCATGGGAGCATGCAAGGGACGAGGTCGAACGCCGGTTCGGTTCGTACAGCTTTGTCCATGCCGTGAGCAACGCGGCCGTTCTGGCGGCAGCTCTGCTGTGGGGGGAGGGGGACTTCTCGCAAACCATCGGCCTGGCCGTCCAGGGTGGATGGGACACCGACTGTAACGGAGCGACGGCGGGCTCGGCATTCGGTGCAATGCACGGCCCTGCGTCGCTGCCGGACAAGTGGATTGCGCCGCTCCGCAACAGCGTTCGCAGCGCGGTCATTGGCTTTGACCAGATAGGGATCGATGAACTGGCGGCTCGGACTGCGGCTCATTACACGGCTGGGTGAACCCCTCGATACTCGGCGAGCTTCGCCGGCTGGCTCGTCGATCGTCGGTCGACCGCATTGATCTGCAGAAGTCTGCTGTGGATCTGCTGCATCTCACCCGCCCCTGCCTATCCAGCCCGGAACAGTCGCTCTGACTGGACTCGCCGGTGCGGCGCCCATGTCGGCCAGCCGGCCCTGACGCTCCAGGCTGGCAGCCGTGGCTTGATGTCGCCGAAAGTGGGCGGCGGCGTGGCGAGAGGACCAGGAGGTCCGCCGCAACGCCGCAACGCCGCAACGCCACCACGGTGCAACGCGGCGCCCGGTGCAACCGAGAGCACGCCTACACTCAGGCTTGGTCGGCGAGCTCTAGCGTGCCAGACCGACCGCCGCATCGAGGAGAACGTCATGGCCAGAAAGAAGGACAAGAAGGCTCAGAAGGACAAGAAGACGCAGTCCGCGCAGGGCGCCCCGGCCGCAGCTGAGACGGCCGTCGCTCCGTCCGCGAGTCCGCGACCCAAGAAGAGCTAGTCGGTCGTCTCGGCCACGCGTCGGGAACGCACGGTGGGAGCCTAACCGACCGAAGGGAGTCGAGCCCGGCCTGTGCTGGTACTCGTCCGCATCGTAGGTCGCGCCCTGATCCGTCAGGCTGGCCGGCGTCGGTTGATGCCGGGAAGGCGGGAGGTCGGTGGCCCGAGCGGCTCCGCACGCCCGCACGATCTAAACAGCCGTCTAATCTCAGTCCGGCTGAAGACGCCCACGTGCGGCCCACACCACCATGCGTGCGGATCGTGGCAACCCAGGGTCGCGGCGGTCGTCGGCGCGCTCACCTCGACACCCTCGGCGGTCTGGTTCACTCTCGGGGCACAAACAGAGGACGCCTCTCAGAACGGCTGCTGTGGCCTAGCGGGCCGCGGGCCGGCTGTAAGCGCAGCACCACCCGAGTTCGGCAGCGGCTTGTCGCTTGGGAACTGACCCGGCTTGCCAGAATTGCGGGGTAGTATGAGGCGCTTGGTCCGCACCCCGGTGCTCCCGGGCCATACCGGTGAGCACCGTCGCCGGCTCCGTAGGGGAGAGTAGCTAGAGTGGAATGGCTCATTGGCTTCGCGACGGCCGTGGCCCTAGCGTTGGTTGGATACTGGCTCACCCAATGGCAGAGAAGGGCCGAGAACCGTGATGAGCAAATCGAAGCCGTCGCCGCATTGCGCTTTGAACTTGAATCCAATCAAGGTTGGATACATGGCATCCTCGAGTCGCGCATCTACCTACGAGATGAGGCATGGGTTTCGCTCAAGAACAAGGGATACATCTCGTACCTACCCGCGCCTGTTCCGATGAAGGTCATAGCCGTCTACGAGAAGACACATCGCCTGAATGAACAGATCCGTGTTCTCAGGGAGGACGGCAAGTTCGACCCTGACAGGGCAACGCAGGATGCAGCTGATCTCGGGGCAAGCATTGCCGAACTGATCGCTGTGCTCGACACCAAGTACCCGAGAATCGGCAAGAACTTCAGGGCATGAGTCTCGCCGCGGTCAGTCAGCGTCCGGTCTTGACGGCGAGTCCCCGCTCGCATCGCTCCCGCTGAGTGGGATTGAGGGAACACTCCTCCGCCCGAGAGATACGCCGTGGACAGCCTGTTCCAGCGCTCGCTCTCGTCTTGGCGATGCCACCAATGGGGCTGCAATCACGGGTTGGGGGGTCTGACACGATGTTCGCGTCGTGTTGCCGGATGGCTTGCCCTCCTGGCGCCAAGCACAGTCTGTACACTCAGTCAGCGGTTAGAACCCGGAGCAGGAGGGCAAGGTGCCGATGCCGGCTGAGTTCGTGGCGAAGTGGCAGGGCAACACGAGGACCGAGCAGGCCGCGGCGCAGGAGCACTTCATCGACCTGTGCCTGATGCTCGGCCAGCCCACGCCCAACGACGCCGACCCGACTGGCGACTGGTACGCGTTCGAGAAGGGAGCCGGCAAGGCCGAGGGTGGCGAGGGCTTCGCCGATGTCTGGATGCGCGACCACTTCGCCTGGGAGTACAAGGGCAAGCGCAAGGACCTAGCCGCTGCCTACTCACAGCTCAACGGCTATCGCGAGGCCCTGGGCAACCCGCCGCTGCTGGTGGTCTGCGACCTGGCTCGCTTCGAGATCCACACCAACTTCACCAACACGGTTCCGAGGGTCTACCGTTTCACCCTCGACGATCTATCAGCTGACCCAGGCGAGCCGCTGCGCATCCTGCGGGCTGTCTTCACCGATCCCGAGAGCCTCCGTCCGACGCGCCTGCGCGAGGAGCTGACCGAGCGTGCCGCTCAAGACTTCGCGGCCCTGGCCACGGCTCTACGGGCCCGCGGCCACCACCCGCACGCGGTTGCGCACTTCCTCGATCGTCTGCTCTTCGCCATGTTCGCCGAGGATGCCGGTATCCTGCCCAAGAACCTGATCGACCGCCTTTCGAGCGCGACCAAGGGCGATGCCGCTGCCTTCTCTGCCGCCCTACATGACCTGTTCGGCAAGATGGCCAAGGGTGGCGGCCTCTTCGGTGTCGAGCGCATCGAGTGGTTCAACGGCGGCCTCTTCGATGACGCCGAAGTAATCGAGCTCGCGCCAGCCGAGATGGACACGATCGGCCGGGTATCCAAGCTCGACTGGAGTCAGATCGAGCCGGCCATCTTCGGGACGCTGTTCGAGCGCGGCCTCGACCCGGACCAGCGCGCCCAGCTCGGCGCCCACTACACCGACCGGCCCTCGATCCTGCGCCTGGTCGAGCCTGTCCTCATGGCGCCGCTGCGCCGCGACTGGGCCGAGACACAGGCGAAGATCACTCCGCTCGTCCTGGCAGGGCGCAAGGTGACCGCCCGCACACCAGCTGACCAGAACCCCGAGCGCATCTTCCGAACGTTCCTGGATCGTCTGCGCGCCATCCGGGTCTTGGACCCCGCCTGCGGTAGCGGCAACTTCCTCTACATCTCGCTCCAGCTTCTGAAGGACCTCGAATACGAGGCCATCCAGTGGGGCTCGCTGGTGCTTCGCATCCCACAGGAGTTCCCCCAGGTCGGACCGCAGAACCTGCTAGGCATCGAGATCAATCCGTTCGCGGCCGAGCTGGCGCGCGTCACGATCTGGATCGGTCAGATCCAATGGATGCTCGCTCACGGTCTCGGCCATCCACGCGACCCGGTCCTCCAGCCGCTCAACAACATCCGCGAGCAGGACGCCCTGCTCGACCTGTCGGACCCGAGTCATCCGTGCGAGGCAGAGTGGCCTGAGGCCGACGTTGTCGTGGGCAACCCGCCGTTCCTGGGTGGCAAGCTCTTGCGGTCGAACCTAGGCGACGAGCCCGTCGACGCGATGTTCGAGGTGTATGACGGCAGAGTGCCGGCGGAGGCCGACCTATGCGTGTACTGGCATGAGAAAGCCAGAGCGGCGATCGAAGCGGGTCGCCTCAAGCGGGCCGGGCTGCTCGCAACTCAGGGGATACGTGGAGGCGCCAATCGCCGCGTCCTGGAGCGGATCAAGAAGACCGGCGACGTCTTCTTCGCCTACGCCGATGAGCCCTGGGTCCTCGCAGGAGCGAACGTCCACATCAGCTTCGTCGGCCAGGATGACGGCTCGCAACCGGAGCGGACGCTCAACGGCGGGCCCGTTGCGGCCATCAACGCCGATCTGACCGCGGGGCTGGATCTAACGCAGGCCCGTCAGCTGGTCGAGAACGCAGGGCTCTCCTTCATGGGCGACACCAAGGGCGGCCCCTTCGACATCGACGCCGAAACAGCTCGCCGACTGCTGGCCTCGCCCAACCCCGACGGCCGCAGCAACGCCGATGTCGTGCGACCGTGGGCCAACGGCCTCGATATCGGCGGGCGCCCGCGAGGCATGTTCGTCATCGACTTCGGAGTCGACGTGTCGGAGACCGAAGCCGCGCTCTACGAGGCTCCGTTCGAGTACGTCCGTGAGCATGTCCGCCCCGAGCGCATTGGTAACAAACGCGCCGCCTACGCGGAGCGGTGGTGGCTCCACGTGGAGGCGCGCTCAGGTATGCGGGCAGCCCTTGCAGGCCTCCCTAGGTACCTCGCAACAATCCGCCACTCGAAGCATCGGCTCTTTGTTTGGCTGGCAGAGACGACTCTGCCCGATAGTGCCCTAATCGTGATTGCCCGCGACGACGACTTCACGTTCGGGGTACTCCACTCGCGTGCCCATGAACTGTGGGCCCGCGCCACGGGAACCCAGGTGCGAGAGGTGGAGTCTGGCTTCCGCTATACACCAACGACCTGCTTTGAGACCTTCCCGTTCCCCAAGCGCGACGGAACGCCAGCGCGACGCCACTGCCGAAGCTGCCCGAAACCTCGACCGCCTCCGGACGGGCTGGCTCAACCCTCCGGGGCTCTCGGATGCCGACGTCGCGAAGAGGACGCTGACCAACCTCTACAACGTCCGTCCAACCTGGCTCGCCCAGGCGCACGAGCGCCTCGACGCCGCCGTTCTGGCCGCTTACGGCTGGCCTGCCGACCTCGACAGCCAGGAGTTGCTCACCCGCATGCTCGCGCTCAACCTGGCCCGGGCGATGAGCAGCAGCACGCCCAATGCCACTTGAGGACGCTCAGAGACGCTTGTCTTCGCGTCCGTTTCTACGCGAGTTGGTAAGCCCGACATGGCTGGCCAAGCAGGCTGCGGCGCCAAGCGAGTTATGGCACAACCTGTACGCCATGCTGGAATTCGCGGGGGACCACGCCGGTGTTGATGCGTTTCTCGATGGCCTGGAGAGAACCCTTGGGGCCCCGGTGTCGGGACCCTATCGTCGAATCGCCCGTCGTCTGGTTGGCTCCGATTCGGCGGACTATCGCTCGGCTGTGGACGAGCTGTCCGTTGCAACCCGTCTGACGGATTGCGGCTACAGAGTCACGGTCAGTAACCCTGACATCCTCGCGCAGCACGGATCAGAAGCCCTACGGATTGAACTGACCGCGCCGCTCAAGACCAAGGAGTTCTTCGCGCTTCAGAACAGGCTCGCTTCGCAGTGGCACTGGTCCAGCCACCGGCTCATGTTGTTCGTCGGGAACGCCAGCTATCGCCCGACAACGAAGGAGTGCGAAGCTATCGCGGGCGCGATCGAGTTGGTCGTGTCGGGTCTACCGGCCAGAAGAACCGAGGTCGACCTGGGATCCATCGTCGAGCCCAGGTTGCTGCGTGCGGCCATCTACCCAGGATGGCCCGGAGTGTTCACCGCGACAGGCACCCGACTGTGCTCGGAACTGCCTGCGGGCATCCAAGAGGCCATCGAGAGGAAGCGCTCACAGCTCCGCGACAAGGGTGACCTCATGCTCGCCGTGAACCTGGGCGGACTTCACGTCGACCCGTATTCCTGGTCGCTCGGAGCCAGCAACGCCTTCAGGAACGGTGCGACGCCCCAGCCAACCGTGGACGGGCCGACTAACGTCCTGGGGGTCCTTGCCTTCAACGGGGGCGTCCCTGGCCAGGTGCTCACGCTGCCAGTCTGGCTGCCAAACTCCGCCAGGACCGAGGCGGACCCGAAACTGCTCCAGCCTGCTTTGATATGTCTTGGCTGGCCGGGTGTGAGCGTCGGCGGCAGAACGCCCGATGGCCTCTGAACGGAAACGTTTGCCGACACGATGAGCAGATCGTGCTCACACCGTCTCGCTGAATCATCGCCACTGCCAAGCCAACCCACTACCATTCACAGCCGGAGTTCGTTGCGTTAGGAGAGCCCGTGGCCCGCATCAAGTTCGTGTCCGTAGGTGATCTTGTCTCACCCAAGCCGAAGGAACGTCAGCCATCGCCGCGTCAG
>Ga0187885_10002182_pt1 | contig 19686 bp, 15 predicted proteins | sample June2016WEW_20_1_3_FD_132970 | JGI IMG/M metagenome (GOLD analysis project Ga0187885, IMG submission 132970) | Peatland microbial communities from SPRUCE experiment site at the Marcell Experimental Forest, Minnesota, USA - June2016WEW_20_100 | ecosystem: Environmental > Terrestrial > Soil >... | reverse complement strand
ATCGACGACCACAGCACCACGGAGACGGCGGCGGCGCTTGGGATTCTTGCTTTGCGCCAGATGGCGCCGGCCGGCGTGGCGGCGCAGGACTTTTCCGCCAGCCGTAATCTTGAAACGCTTGGCTGCGGACTTTTTGGTTTTAATGCCTTTGGGACGTCGCATAAATCAACTGCTTTCAAAAAAGAGCGCACACCATACGTGACTGTGAACACCGAGGCAAGCGTCATTTTGTTTGTTTTGGTTCAAAAGGCCCAATCACTTGCCATCGCCCGCCTCGTGACCTATTTTCGCGACGATGAAACATCGTCGTTTTGGGCGGACGGAGCTGGCGATGCCGGTGATTTCCTGCGGCGGGATGCGTTATCAATTCAAGTGGCAGGACGTGGACATGAAGGAAATCCCGCGCGAAAATCGGGAGAATCTTGAAGCCATCATCCATCGCGCCATTGAACTTGGCATCAATCACATCGAAACCGCGCGCGGTTACGGCACTTCTGAAATGGAGCTGGGCAACGTGCTGCCGAAATTGCCGCGCGAAAAAATCATCATCCAAACGAAGGTCAAGCCGTGCGCCACGCCGAAGGAATTTCTCGAAATATTTGAGACTTCAATGAAATATTTGCGGCTGGATCACGTGGATTTGCTTTCGTTGCACGGCATCAACAATCTCGAGTTGCTCGATTGGTCGCTCAAGAAAAACGGCTGTCTGGCTGCGGCGCGCCAGTTGCAAAAGGAAGGCCGCGCACGGTTCATCGGTTTTTCGACACACGCGACGACCGACATCATTCTCGAAACCGTCAACAGCGGCGGCTTCGATTACATGAACGTTCACTGGTATTTCGTGAACGACTTGAACTGGCCGGCGATTGAAGCCGCGCACAAGCTCGACATGGGCGTCTTCATCATCAGCCCGAACGACAAGGGCGGAAAGCTTTATGAGCCGTCGCCAAAGATGGTGGAACTCTGCGCGCCGCTGTCGCCCATGCAATTCAATGACCTCTACTGCCTAGCGCGACCCCAGGTGCACACGCTCAGTTGCGGCGCCAATAAGCCGGGCGATTTTGACGAACACATCGCCGCGCTGGAATTTTACGACAAAATCCCGGAAACCATTGCGCCGATTGAAAAACGGTTGCGCGCGGAAATGGAGCGCGTGCTGGGCGCGGATTGGTGCGGGCGGTGGTTTAAAGGCCTGCCGAATTACGTGGATGTGCCGGGACAAATCAACATTTCCGAAATTGCACGGTTGTGGACTTACGCAAAATCGCTTGATCTCGTGGCGTGGGGGAAGATGCGTTACAACCTGCTCGGACAGGCCGAGCACTGGTTTCCCGGCGAGAACGCGGCGAAAGTGCGCGAACTGGATTTACAAACAGCGCTGCGGCACAGTCCGTTCGCAAAACGGATCCCCGAAATTCTGGAGGACGCACACCGGATGTTGTTTGAAAAACCGGTGAAGCGGCTCAGCGAAAGTTGAAATGATTCACTTACGGGCTGTTGGTGCCGCTCTTCACCGGCGGCGTGGTTGTCGCGGCCGGCCTGGCTAGGTCAACGGGCGCTCCGGCGTTGAGTTGGGCGAGGACCGCGGAGGTCAAATCGTTTTCACCGCTGCTGTAAAGTATGATCGGCGTCTGGTTGAGTGTTTCCGACGCGCTGTCAAAGACCATTGCATAACCGGCGGCTTTTGTTTTGGCGGCCACGGCGACCCTGATTTCATTTAGAATGTTGGCGCGCATCCGCTGACTTTGCTCGGCCAGCGTCGCCTGCGCCTGACGCTCGAATTGGGCAATCGTTGTTCCTGAATCTGTAATTTGTATGTATTTGTCGGCGGCGGCTTGTTTGCGCTTGTCGCGCTCCGCGGCGGAAATGGCCTGGTCATTGGCGCCATCCAGCAGTTTTTGATATTCGTCCCTGGCCTTCTTCAAGTCTTCAATAAAACCTTGATCCTCCTTGTCGAGTTCGGCTTTGCGGTCGTTGAGCGCGGCCTCGGCTTGTTTGGTTTTCCAATAACCATCAAAGAGCTTGCGCATGTCCACGGTGGCAATTTTGCCGGTCTGCGTGGCAGCGCCCTTGTTCTGCGCCAGCGCCGGAACGCTCAAAACGGTCAGCAGCGCAACTGTCAAAATTGTCGTTTTCAAAATTTTCATGGGGATAAAGAAACAGAATTCAACCGCACCGCCAACTGAAAACTGGCGGGAACATCAAAACGCGTGGAGCCGGAAGAATTGCATCGGGTTGTTTGGGTTTATCGTGATGGTATAGCTGTTGCTCGTCGGCTGCGGCGCCACCAGCACCCAGTTGGGGGACATGAAGTTGGTATTGGACTCCAGCTTGAAGATTCGCGACAGCTCCGGCTCAAACGGGCTCGAGGGCCACGCGACTTGGATCTGGCCGTTCTTGGCGGATAGGGCAAGGATGGGCGGATCCAGGAAAATCTTGGCGAGAAACGCGTCGTTGGTGCCATTCCGAGAAGATTGAAACGCATTGAGGGTTGGGAAATTGGTCGAGGAGGTGGTGCCGACGACGTAAGCATTGTCTGCGGGATCAACGGCGATGCCGTAGCCGAAATCGGCGCTTGAACCACCCAGATATGCTGAACAAAGCAATGCGGGGGTATTGGTGAATGCCATGACAAACACATCATTGCCGCCGGAATTTGTCGCGCGGAGAAAACCGGAGGCGTCGGGAATGTTGTTGGTCGTCACCGGGAAATTGGTGGAAGTGGTGGTGCCAACGACAAATGCGTTGCCCGCTGGATCCACCGCCACCCCGTAGCCGATGTCAGTGTTGAGGTTGGTGCCGCCGAAGACGGCGGAATAGGCGATTGCAGCCTGAACGCCGTTGGTGATCTTTGTTAGGAAGGCGTTGGTGGTGACGTTGTAGCCGTAATTGACGTTGTTGATGAGGCCATTGGGCAGGCTGGCGACGGTGTTGGGAAAGTTTGTAGAAGTTGTCCAGCCGGTCACATAGGCGGCGCCCTGGTTGTCAACGGCAATGCCGTTGGCAACGTCTCTGTTCATGCCGCCGAGGAAACTGGAATATACCAAGTTGGTGCAGGAAGGCGTGAATTTGGCAATAAACGCATTCGTCCAGCCATTTAAATATCTCTGGAACCAATTCGTGGTCGGAAAATTCGTCGAGGCGGTAAAGCCGGTCACATAAACACAATTGGAGTTGTCAAGGGCTATGCCTTCACCTTCGTCACAATTGGTGCCGCCGAAGTAGGAAGAATAAAGCAAGTTCGTGCCGGAGGTACTGATTTCCACCACAAAAGCATTGCCATTGAAGTAGGGTTGCCAAATTCCACTGGCGACGCCTATGTGTTTTTGAAAGGCGTTCGTGGTCGTTGGGAAATTCGTTGAAAATGTGAAGCCGGTCACATAAACATTATTCGACGAATCCAACGCAATCCCATTGCCTCCATCCATTCCAGAACCGCCGAGATAAGCTGAATACACCAGATTGGAGCCGCTGGAATTCAATTCCGCAACAAAAGCATCAACTGAATATCCAAGTTCGTCCGGTGTTCCACTGATGTTTGTGGAAGTTAGAAGCCCGCGAATGCCGGTTGCTGGAAAATTTGTCGAATCAGTGTAACCCGTCACATAGGCATTGCCCGAATTATCCACAGCGATAGAAGTGGCCCTGTCATTGCCGCTGCCACCAAGATAGGTGAAGTAAATAAGGTTCGTGCCAAGATTGCCGAATTTCGCAATGAACGCGTCGCCGGCATATTGGCCACCGTGATAATTTGTCTGGTATGCTCCCGGTGGCACCGGCCAGTTCGTGAATTGCGTCGAGAAGGTCTGGCCCGCCATATAAATGGAACCGTCGTTTGTGTTGACTGCAACCGACCAAGCGGTTTCACCATAATTGCCACCGAAATAAGTGGAGTAGCTCAAAATGGGGTCAATCACCAACGGCAGACTGTGATCGTAGTTGCCGATGTCGAACGTAACGGTGTGGGCATCCACGATTTTGTAACCGCCGCTGATTTCCTTGCGCGACCCATTGACAGTCTGGTAGAGGAGCGGTTTGGGCTGGCAAATTTCGTCCTTGCCGATGGTCAGAATCAATTCGCCCTGCGGACTGACTGAAATTTTATCCACGCCGGCAAATCGAATTGCAATCTGTTCGGGGTTTGCATGGGGTGCGATGGTAAAATCGTATTCCAACCGTTGCTGGTTGCCGTAATAAATCAGATTGATGCCGGGATAAAGCTGTTCGACCTGCACTTGCGCAAATGTCGCCATGCCGGTGCGCCACCGTGCCGGGTCATTGCCGATGAGATAATTGATTTTGCCGGACTGCTCGGCATCACCGCGAATCTGCGCCTGGGCATTGGCATTGACAAATTGCATCCGCACAGCGCATGAGGAAATTTTGCCTGAAATTGCGTCCGTTTTGCAGAGGATGAGCCGGGACTCGCTCGGAGAAATCAAAAACTGGCAGTCACGCCCGTGCGCGACAAATTGCGCCGGGCCAACGGTCTGGCCGCGGTTGTCTTCAAAGTATAGCGGCAGATTGCCCGGCGTCGTCATGGTTTGCGCCGGGGCTGCGAGTGCGAACAAACCCAGCGCGCTCAAGCAATTCAATCCGACAAGAATTGATTTCATAGACAAAAGTTTTTTAACGCAAGAGATCATGTCAAAATTCACGGGTGTAGCCAAAGCCAAACTGGAATTTGCCGGTGCGGCCATTGTATTGGTCGTGATGAATCGGCACGCCATACTCAAGCCGCAACGGACCGAGGCGGGGAATGTTGATGTGCAAGCCGATGCCCCAATCGTCATCAAAATTTCCCGAGAACGAATAAGACTGCGCGCCGACGGCGCCGGCATCATAGAACAGGGCCAGGCGCACACCAGGACCATTATCCGTTTCAAAAATAGGCAGGCTGTATTCCACCGAACCAAACCAGTAACTGTCGCCCCCAATCGGTTCGTCAGGTATCCCAGCAGGATTGCCCGGGGAGTAATAGGGATCGCGCGGAGCAATGTTGCGGTATTTGAAACCGCGCAAGGAATAGAGGCCGCCGAGGTAATAGCGATCGTAGAATGGCACGTTACCGGAACCCAGCCCGTTTGCCACGCCCGCGCGCCCGACAGCTTCAATGACATGGCCTTTGAACAAACCGCGAAAATACCACGCGGTTTTGAGTTCCATTTTATAAAACGGTACGTCGCCGGCAACGAATTCCGGGTCAAATTCCGTCCGCTGGCCGCCGTTGGGCAGCGTGGTGCTGTTGCGGGTGTCATAAGCGAGTGACGCGCCAAAGCGATGGATGAGATGATCGCCGGTTTGTTCCAGAATGGCGGCGGGCACGTTGGCAGGAATTTTAACTGGCCAAGGATTAAATTCCTTAGCATGCCAGCCGCCGTTCAAAGAAATGCCGATGTCTTCAATCGTGTAGCTGACGCTGCCGATGAGGAAATCGCTCCACAACGCGCGCGTCAGGCTCAAACGCACGCCGGTGCGGGTTTCGTCAAAAATGTTATTGGGACTCTCGAAGTCCAGTTGGTGACGGTAAATATCCACCCCGAGCGCAAGTTTGCGATTTAAAAACCATGGTTCGGTGAACGCAAGTTCGTAGTCCTGGCGCTCGGTGCCCAACTGAACCAAAAGCATCACTCTCTGGCCACCGCCGGTGAACGTGGGCGGATGGAACAAGTCAAAATTGTTTTGTTCGACTTCTCCAAAAACGGTCAACGCGTCCACCGAACTGAATCCGGCGCCAACGGTAATCTTGCCGGTATTTTGTTCCCCGACGCTCACAATCAGATTTTCGCGCCCCGCAATCGGCGGGTCGGTGGGTTCGGGATCCATGCTCACCTTGTCAAAGTATTGCAAGCCTTCGAGCCGTTGCTTGCTGATTTTGACGCGGACCATGTCAAACACTTCACCCGGCGCGATCGCGAGTTCGCGCCGGATGACCTTGTCCTTCGTTTTGATGTTGCCACGAATCTCAATCTTCTCGACGTAGCATCTCTGACCTTCGTTAATCTGAAATTCCAAATCCATCGTGCCCGTGTCCAGGTTGGGAATGCGGACGATTTGGAAGGATAAACCCTGCCCTACGCCGCCGGACGCCCCGCTAATGTAACCCTTGCTGCCGTAAAAATCCTCGACGGCCTGCCTGTCCTTGTCCAAGCCCCCGGGCGAGAAGACGTCGCCCACGTCCATCGGCAGACCATGCGCGCCTAGCTTGGCTTTCGAGTGTTCGTAGTTGTGAATATATTCCAGGCCACGGCGGATTTCTTCGTCATTGAAAACTTTATTGCCGGTGAATTTGACCAAACCGACTTTGTATTGCCGCCCTTCATAAATAAAAAAGCGAATGGTCATCTTGTTCGGCGTCGGATTCGTGAACTTGACGTCCTTGATTTCAAAATCAAGATAGCCGTGACTGTGGTAAAATTCGGTGAGCTGGTCGCGGTCGTCTTCAAACTGGTCGTTCTTGAAAAAATCGCTGCCCGTCAGCCATGAAAACATCCAGCGCCGTTTGGTCTTGAGTTGTTTGCGCAATTCTTTCTGCGAAAACACAGAAGCGCCGATAAACTCAATTTTGATGATTTTTACCTTCGGGCTTTCAGCGATTTGAAACGTCGCCAAGCCGCGTCCGGCGCTTTCATCAATGTCCACGACATATTTGACCTTCGAGCCGGAATAACCCGATATCTCATAAAGCTTTTGGATCTCCTGGCTGTCAGTGAACAGCTGTTGTTCATCGAGCGGTTCGCCGATCTTTGATTTGATTTTCTTGCGAATCTTGGAATCGCTCAACTTTTTGTTGCCCTCCAGTTTGATTTCCGTCAGTCGCGGTCTCACCTGCACGAGGTAGGTGAGCACCACGCCACCGTCCCCGGCCTGATCAACCGCGACACGAATGTTGTAAAATTGTCTCGTGCCGTAGAGCGCGTGAACGTCATTCTCTGTGGCATTCGGACGGTAAATGTCCCCTGCCTTGAGGCGGATGTTGGAACGGATAAATTGTTCGCTGACCGATGCCGGACCGACGAACTTCACGTCCACGCGGTCAATTTTGGGCCCGGTTGTTTGTGACCAAGCAAGAGGTGCCAGGCCAAACAAGAAGCAAATCCCTAAAAGGCGAAAAAATAATTTCATCGTCTATCGATCCACCGGCACATCTTCGTCGCTGACTTTAGCCGCGCTTTCAAAGCGGGTATATTGTTTAACGAACATCAGTTTTACATCGCCCGTAGGCCCGTTGCGCTGCTTGGCAATCAACAGGTTCACCGGTATTGCATCTTGTTCCTCGCCAGCCCCGTCATCTTCATCGTCGCCACCAGCTTTGCCGGGCTTGTAAAGTAGACCCACAAGATCTGCATCTTGCTCGATTGCCCCCGACTCGCGCAAGTCAGACAAGCGCGGTTCGGCGCCCCGTTCGCGCTTCTCTGGTTCGCGGTTCAACTGGCTCAAGACCAGCACCGGCACTTTTAATTCCTTCGCCAGTGCTTTGATGCCGCCTGAAATGTCCGAGATTTCCTGCTGCCGATTTTCCTGTGCCCGGCGCGCAGTAGAATGAAGCAATTGCATATAGTCAATCACGAAAAGCTTGATGCCATGCTGCTGCGCCAATCGCCGCGCCCGCGCCCGCAATTGCAAAATCGAAAGTGCCGCCGAATCGTCAACGAATAACGGCGCGTTCGCCAGCCGACCGGCTGCGTTGGTCAACTTCGGAAAATCCGTCTCACTCATGAACCCTTCGCGGATGCTGCGCAAATTCACGCGCGCAATCGAACACAACATGCGCAGCACCAGCGCCTCTGCGCTCATCTCGAGGCTGAATACGGCCGCCGGCAGTTTCTGCTCCAGCACGACGTGTTCGACAATGTTCATGGCGATGGATGTTTTGCCCATGCTCGGCCGTGCCGCGATGACAATCATTTCGCTGTCGTGCAGACCGTCCGTCAAGCGGTCCAAATCCGGGAAGCCCGTCGCCAGGCCGTTCAATACACCCTTGCGGCTGAAATAATTTTCAATCGTCCCGATGGCCTTGCCCACCAGTTCCTTGACGCCGGCCACGCTGCTTTGCACGCGTGATTCGCTAACACGCAGAATGTCGCGTTCCACTTCGTCCATGAGCGCGTCCACCTCGCCCTCGTAATCATACACACGCCCGACGACGTCCGTGCAGGTGGCAATCATTTTCCGCAGCAGAAATTTTTCGCGGACGATGTCGAGGTAGTAACTCAAATTTGCCGCGCTCGGCACGGCGTCCTGCAACTGCGCCAGATAGGCGATGCCGCCGATTTGTTCCAAAAGCTGCTTGTCCTTGAGTCGTTGCTGAAGCGTGATGACATCAATCGCCTCGCGCGCGTCATACATTGCCACGAGCTCCTCGAAAATGGTCTGATGCCGCAGGTCGTAAAAAACCTCCTTGCCGTCCTTGAGCTTCTCGATGCACTCGCCCATGCACTCGTTCGGCGAAAGCAGCACACAGCCCAGCGCGCCCTGCTCTGCTTCCGGCGAATGCGGCGGCAACCGGTCAACCGATTGACGATTGACGATTGGCGATGGACGATTGCGGCGTGAAGACGGGGTCTTTTTTAAATCGGCTGCTGCGCCGGCGCTGTCGGAAACGGAATCAATCATGCGCCAAGCAGACTCTGTGATTTCATTTACGGCAAGATAAAGTTATTTTTCTTGTTCACGAATTATTCGCCGGATTGGATGGACGCGGTTTTAACGCAGAAATAGTTCCGCCGACGCGTCGGCAAAACGCAAACCGCGCATGGTGAGTTGAAAACGATTTGTGTCGCGCCGACCCCAACCACGCCCGACCAGTTGATTCATTTCGCCCGACCATTCATCGCGCAAATCAAACCCGGTCAAGCGCTGAAACTCTTCGAATGGCCAGCCGGCAACCATCCGCAAACCGAACGCGGCGGTCTCCCCGGCGCGTTTCAGCGGCGGCAATTCTTCGCTGGATTCAATCGCACGTTTTCCCTTTTCCAGCTGCTCGCAGTAAAGCCGCGTGTTCGACCAGTTCTTCGTCCGCACGCCACGCACATAACTCGTCGCGCTTGGACCCAGCCCATAAAACGAGCCACCGCGCCAGTAGTTGACGTTGTGCCGGCAGGCGTATTCGGGGATGTTGAAGGTTGAGGGTTGAGGGTTGAATGTTTTGTGCCGCGCGAAATTCGCGATTTCGTATTGTTGAAAACCCGCCGCCTCCGCTTGCTTGATGAGTTCTTCATACATCGCGCAGGCCAAGTCCTCGTCCACGGCCAATTTGCCGGTTTGGAGTTGCGCGAACAGCGGCGTGTCATTCTCATAAATCACTTCGTAGGTAGACAGATGCTCGCTGCCGAGCGCAAGCGCCTCGGTCAAAGTCCCGCGCCAGATTGCCATCGTCTGGCCGGGAATGGCGAACATGAGGTCGAGATTCAGATTGTCAAAACCGGCCCGGCGCAGAATGTCGAACGATTTGAAAACCATCGCGCGCGTGTGAATGCGACCAAGACGTTCGAGCAATGGTTCATCGAGCGACTGCACCCCCATCGAAATCCGGTTGACACCGAACGAACGGAGCAGTTTGGCCTTGTCGGGCGAAATGGTGGCGGGGTTGCATTCGACGGTGAATTCTTCCGCGCCGAACAGGTTCAAGCGCTCCATCGCGCGCAGAATTTTTTCCCATTGCCGAAGGTTGAGCAGCGATGGCGTGCCGCCGCCTAAGAAGATGGTTTTGGGTTTGAGATCATCCGCAACAATTTCCAATTCGCGGACAAGCGCGGAGATGTAGCGGTTCGTCAATTCACCGGACGATGGCTCGGAGTAAAATGCGCAATACGCGCATTTCCGCGCGCAAAATGGGACATGAATATAAAGGCTGGTGACTAGCGCCGCTTTTGAATCGACCATGAAGACAAACTATCGCCTGCAACCGGCGGCGGCGAACGAAAATCCTTGCGGTCGCGCAACGGCTGAACTTCCAACGGCACGGCTATTGGGGGGCGTTCGCGCGCTGGACGTTCTGGGCTTTTAATCCCTTGTCACTGACAACCACCTCGAAGAGGACTTCTTCGCCTTCGTTCAGGGTTTTAAACCCCAAGCCGACGATGGACGAGTGGTGCACGAACACGTCCTGGCCGGAATTTTGGGCAATAAACCCGAACCCCTTTTTATTATCGAACCACTTTACTTTGCCACTGGCCATAATCACTCCTGATTTTTATTCCACGGCAAAAAAGCAAAAAAACACGACTGAAACCCAGTCGTGCCCGTGATCATTTTTCAGAACCGTTCATGTCTTAACTTTGTCTGTGATAATAAATACTTATTTATCAGTGTCAAGCGCAAGTTGTTAACACTATTTCAACACCGTTTCAACACGAAAGGCGCAACATCTTCTCATTATCCCGCTTGCAACGCCTGATTGAGAAGCTGCGGCAGGTAATTAATCATGGCCGTTTCGCTGACCACCAATGTCGCACCGGCTCTTTGCGCGGCGGCTTGCAATTCAATCGCTTTCTCGTCGGCGAATGCAATGACCGGGATGTGGTTCGTGGTGGAATCGGCCTTCAATGCGGCAATCGCGTGGCAAACCTCGGCGCGACCAGCTAAATCCACGATGATCAGCAACGGGCCATCACTGCGTGCACATTGCTGGAGCAATGCCAGGTCGTTGATGGCCTGAACGCGATAATTCAAGTCCTGCAATCGGTTCACCAACTGGCTGCCGGGCATCAGCTTTTCGTAAAAGACGAGCGCGAGCGGCTGCGTCATGCGATCGGCGTGTGCCATGGATGAATAATAGCAGAATTGTTTCCCCGCGACAACCATTACTCACGGCAAATCCCGTCCGGCTATCAATTAACGATCGCATGGACTTGCTCGCGCCCGCTCGCTCGGCCTTGCGGCCTCCTTCCTTGCACCTGCAAGGGAGAATTTTAAACGGGCAAAGCAGGCCGAACAACCTGAGCGAAGTCACCCGGCGCCTACTACCACCCAAGACCGTTGCCACCCAAAAAAGAGCAAACAAATGGCAATAATAGTCAAGCCCGCACCTTGGTTTCCCATTAGCCTGTGGTCAGGAAGATGAGCAGCATGTGCCAGTGGGTAACAGCGCCGGCAGTACGGACCAGTCGCAACCTCGGCTGGGTCGGCCTGATCCATTGTTTTTTCAGCCAACAATAGAAATACGTTTTATGAACCAACGAGCTTTGAAAACGTATGTTTTTTATTGCTCCAACAATCTGGCGGCCGACCAGTTTGCCGGCCTTTGCCACAGCTTGGAGGGCGACACCATCAAGACCATCAGCCTGCCCTGTTCCGGAAAGGTGGATGTTCCTTATTTGATCAAGGCGTTTGAAACCGGCGCGGACGGCGTGGCGATTGTGACCTGCCCAAAGAACGAGTGCCGCCACTTCGAGGGCAATCTGCGGGCACACAAACGCGCCGAGGCCGTCGAATCATTGCTGGAAGAAATCGGCATGGGCGCGGGTCGGATGGCGGTTTTTGAGTGCGGACAACAGGGTGCCAGCCAGGTCATCGGCGAAATCAAGCAGTTCATTGACCGGGTAAGAAATCTGCCCCCATCACGCGCCCGCAGCGGCGCCGCCAACAAACAGGAGAGCACGGTTGCATGAAAGCAGACAGCAAACTCGCAAAAAAAATTGAGTCGGGAGATTTTATTGTCACCGCCGAGTGTGCGCCGGGCGTCACCGCGACCGGTGCCACCACCGAAGCAGCCTTGAAATCCCTCGGCGGCAAACCGGTGGCCGTCAACTTTCCCGACAATTCCCATGGCGTGACAATTTCATCGGTGGCCGGGGCGGCGACGGCCATAAAGCTCGGCGTCGAACCGATCCTCCAAATGGTCACACGCGACCGGAACCGCATCGCCCTGCAATCCGATTTGCTGGGCGCCGCCAGCCTGGGAGTCAAAAATCTGCTTTGCATGTCCGGCTATCATCAGACCCTGATCGGCTATCCGGAATCCGCCAATGTTTTCGACGTGGATTCCACCCAGTTAATCGAGCTGGCCAATGAGATGTCTGATAACGGCGTCCTGGCCGACGGGACAAAAATTGACGGGCAATTTTCGATGCTGGTCGGGGCGGTGGCAAATCCGTTCCTGAGACCGATGGATCTCAACCTGTTCCGGCTCGGCATAAAAATCGAAGCCGGCGCAAAATTTATTCAAACCCACGCGGTATTTAACCTCGAGGCCTTCACCGAATGGCTCGACGCCATTCGCAAGGAGGGTCTCGCCAAAAAGACAGCGATTTTGGCCGGTGTTCTTCCCTTGGGCAGCGCGGCGGAAGCCCAAAAACTCCGCGACACTTACGCCGAATTTCGCATTTCGGACAAAATCATTGAACGGTTGAAAAAAGCGGGCAATGACGCGGCGCAGAAAAAAGAGGGACTCGCCATCTGCGTTGAAACCATCAAGCAACTCAGGGGGCTCGAGGGTTTGCGTGGCATCCATATTCTTTCGGGCGGCAAAGAAGCATTGGTGCCGGAAATTGTTGCCGCATCCGAACTGTAGTTACCGGGAGAGATCATGCCGGAAAAATATCACATCAAGACCCGGCCGGTCCCGCCGCGGCGGCCGCGCATTGGCAAACATGGCGTGGTGGATTGGCGGGAAGACTGCGCCCGGTGTCATAACTGCGTCAAAAAAGCCTGCGTCTACGACCGCTACAAACAGGAGGCGGATTACATTCGCAATCTCAGTGACGTGGATGCGCTGTTTTTTGAGTGCATGGGGTGTTTTTCATGCGTGCAGGATTGCACGAAGGGCATCTTGTGCCTGTCAATAAATCCTGCCTACGAAAAACTCGGAAACAATTACTGGAAACCCGATATCATCAAAACGACGTGGCTTCAGGCTGAGACCGCGAAAATCCCGGTTTCCGGCGCAGGCTATCGCGGGCCATTTTCCGGTCTTGGTTTTGATTCCATGTGGACGGACATGTCGGAGATTGTCCGCCCAACCCGCGACGGCATTCATGGCCGCGAATACATCAGCACGTCGGTTGACATCGGCAGAAAGCCTCCGTTTTTGGCCCTGAATGGAGACAAGGCTGGGGCCAAGCTGCCGCCGCTGGTCTCGATTCCCATGCCGCTGATCATTGATTTGAGTTCGCCGGCGCATACGCTGCCGCAGCTTGACGCCATCATCGAACAGACCGCCGCGGATACCGGCCTGATCGCAATAATGGATTCGCGTTACCGGCCGGCCGACGAGGCCAAGCTGGAAAACATCGCGTTTTATCTGGGTCCGGACAGCCCGCCGGTGCCGGACTCCATCCTGAAAAAGACCCGGCTGGTGGAAATTGCCGACAGCCCGGCAGTGGCGAAACGCATCAAGGAAATCAAAAAGATCCATCCGCAAATCGTGGTCGCCATCCGCGTGGAACTCACTGCGGCGGGCATCGGGCGCGCCATCGAATTGGCCGGACTGGGCGAGGTCGAGGTGATCCACGTCGTGGCCGATTCCAAGGGCAATGAACTGATGGCGCAAAAGCCGCGATTTGTGAAGGACATGATCCGTCAGATTCACACCACCCTCATAGAAAAAGGAATCCGGGATGAAATCACGCTCATGGCCGGCGGCGGCATCGCGCTGCCGGAGCACGTGGCCAAGGCCATCATCTGCGGCGCCGACGTGGTCACCATCAACCTTCCGCTGCTGATCGCGCTGGAATGTCATCTGTGTGACAGTTGCCAGCCCGGCATGCCGTGCCCGGCCCGGCTGGAGAAAATTGATTTCAAATACGGCGTGGGGCGGATGACAAATCTGATCGCGGCGTGGCACGACCAGTTGATCGAAGTGATGGGGGCCATGGGCATGCGCGAGGTCCGCCGGCTTCGGGGCGATGTCGGCCGCGCCATGTTTTTTGAAAATCTTGAGGAGGAAACCTTCGGCAAACTTTTCGGTGCCAGAAAGGGAGGGTTATGAACACTTTGCCTGAGAATACGCTGAAAACTCGCGTGCCGCAGGAGGAAGTGAAGCGGGTTGTCAAACCCGCGCCGTCCCGCTATCGCAACGAGATCGCCAAATACATCATCCATCGCAGCCTGAACTGTCAACGCTGCGGCAAGTGCATTGAGATTTGTTCCCATGCAGTCCATGTGCGAAAACCCGGGTATGAATATTTCGGTGAACCAAACCATCACTTGTGCATCGGGCCGGCCTGCGCAAAAAACGGGCATTATTGCGTGGCCCATTGCCCGCAAGGGGCGCTGCAGATCCGGGAAAATCCCATGTTCAAGGCGCTTGGTGATTTTCGCTGGACGGCGGACTTGATCCTGGCGACATGGAAAATGGCCGAAACCGGTGATTTGCCCTCTGACGAATATGACTATAATTATGAGTGCGGCAATTCCGGCGGCGGCTTTGACAAGCTCCGGTTCAAATTTCCCAAACAGCCACCCGTAAAACTCGACGCGGACCAGATTGATACCAGCATATCGTTGAACAAGCGCAATGATGGCCGGCCGGAAATCAAAATTGACGTTCCTTGGTATGGGGGCGGCATGTCGTTCGGGTCGGTCAGCAATGTAACTCAATTGTCAAAGGCACGGGCGGCCGTGGCGTGGAACACATTCACCTGCACCGGTGAGGGCGGATACATGGAACGTATGCGGCCGTATGACGACCACGTGATTACACAGGTTGCCACGGGCCTTTTCGGTGTGCGTGAGGAAACCATCCAGCGGGTGCCGATTGTGGAATTCAAGTATGCCCAAGGTGCCAAGCCCGGCCTGGGCGGACACCTGTTGGGCGACAAAAACACCCCGGCCGTGGCCAGAATGCGCGAGACTGTGCTCGGCATATCGCTGTTTTCACCGTTCCCGTTCCATAGCGTCTATTCCATTGAAGATCACGCCAAGCATATCGACTGGGTCAAGCATGTGAACCGGCGCGCCTTGATTTCAACGAAAGTTTCGACCCCGACGGATGTGGACATGGTTGCGGTGGGCAGCTATTCCGCCGGCACACACATTGTCCACATTGACGGAGGTTATGGCGGAACCGGCGCGGCGCCTGACATTGCCAAAAAGAACATTGCCATGCCCATCGAATACGCCATTGGCAAGGTGCACAATTTCCTCACGGATGAAGGCGTCCGTGACAAGGTGACGCTTATCGCCAGCGGCGGAATCCGCTCGGCCCACGACATCGCCAAGGCCATAGCCCTGGGCGCCGACGGAGTCGTCATCGGAACGGCGGAACTGGTTGCGCTGGGATGCGTGCGGTGCAGCCTTTGCGAGAGCGGACGGGGTTGTCCGCGCGGCATCGCCACAACCGACCCCGAGCTTTCCGGAAAAATGGATTTAGACTGGGGCACCCAGCGGCTGATCAATCTCTACAGCGCTTGGCGCAAGACGCTGGTCGGAATTTTGCTGCGCCTCGGCCTGCGCAGCGTCAGTGAACTGCGCGGACGCACCGATCTCCTGATGCATCTTGATTACGCCAACGACGTGCCGGCAAAAAAATGAACAGTGAATTGATAAAACGGTTTGGATATTCAAGAAAACGGCTGGCGGAAAGCCTCGGCTGTTCCCCGTCCATTCGGAAGGAGGCGGAAGAAGGCGGTTGTGGCGTGGTCGGTTTCTGCTGCAGCAAGCCGGTGCCGGGCAGGCATATTTACGAACCGTCACGCCAGATGCACAACCGCGGAAACGGCAAGGGCGGTGGCATCGCGGCGGTGGGACTCGTCCCGGAACAGCTCGGCGTCAGCCGGGAAGTGCTGGACAACCATTACCTGCTGCACGTGGCGTTCATTGACACGAAGGTACGGCCGGAAATCGAGGCGCAATTCATTAAGCCGTTCTTTGACATCGCCGCTTCCGCGCAACTCGACAAGGTTGATGACTGGAAATCCGTGCCGGGTTTGGAAGTATTGCCGCCCGATGTCTGCCGTTACTTTGTCCGCGTCAAGCCGCTGGTGCTCGATACGTTCATTGCCAAGAATCATCTGCAACAACTCGACCGCGGCGAGGCGGAGGATGAATTCGTCAACCAGAACAGCTTCAACCTCAATCAAAAATATTACGCGTCTCTGGGCGAAAAACGGGCCTTTGTGCTCTCGCACGGCCGGGACATCATGATCCTCAAGGTGGTCGGTTATGCCGAAGCCATCGTAAAATACTACAGGATCGAGGAGCTTTGCGCCCACGAATGGATTGCCCATCAGCGTTTCCCGACCAAGGGCCGCGTCTGGCATCCCGGTGGCGCCCATCCGTTTGCGGCCATTGACATGGCGCTGGTGCATAACGGCGACTTCGCCAATTACCATTCGGTGACCGAATATCTCAAACAGCGCCACATTTATCCGCAGTTTCTCACCGACACGGAAGTTTCCGCCCAGTTATTCGACCTGCTCACCCGGACATACCATTATCCGCTGGAGTATATCATCGAGGCGCTGGCGCCCACCACGGAACTGGACTTTGACCGGCTCGACCCGGAGAAGCAAAAGATTTACCGGGCAATTCAAGCCACCCATATCCACGGCTCACCCGATGGCCCGTGGTTTTTCATCATCGCCCGCAACATTCCCCGAAAGAAGCAATTCCAGTTGATGGGCATCACCGATACCGCGATGCTCCGGCCCCAGGTGTTTGCTTTTTGCGATGGCGAAATTCAGGTGGGCCTGATTGCCTCGGAAAAACAAGCCATCGACGCCACGCTGTTGAGTCTCTCGAAGGATGACAAACGTATCTGCCCCGTGGCCGACCGCTACTGGAACGCGCGCGGCGGCAGTCATAACGACGGCGGAGCGTTTATTTTCAACCTGCAAAAAAATCCGGCTGGCAAAATACGGATTTCGTGCACGGACAAATTCGGCAACCCGGTTCCCATGCCGGGAGGGACCGAACCGTGCGATTTTTCGCGGGAACCGCCAGCGGCCACCGAATCCGGGGAGTCCAAACCGGCAATCGCCAATGAACGGTTTGTTTCCGGCAACAGCCTGGCGATTTTTGAAACGCTGCGTGAACATATACCCCAATGGACGTTTGATGAATTTCGCCGCGCGTGCCGGGAAATCACTAATCAGGGAAAAGATCCTTCCCGGACGGCGACGACCATTGAGGTATTTGCACTGCTTAACGACCGGCGTTACTCAACCGGCTCGAAGAAACGCAGCCACGTTCTTCACGTCATCCACACTGAGTTGAGCCGGTTGCTTGGCAACATTCCCAACATCGGTTCAAAAGATTCCGGCAAGGGCGCGTTCCGGCTCATTGATTTCGCGACGCGCAGCAGCCTGCGGCAACCGCAGGAGAACGAAACCACGCTGGTCATTGACGCCGCTCATTTCCCGCCGGAAGGCAACGACTGTGACGCCGCCCTGTTGGTGGATGCGTTCATGAAAGGCTGGCGGCATTTCATCAGCTTTAATTGCATCGGCCAGCGATATATCGGCTGCGGCCTCGGCCCGGAAACCGGCGATGTGACCATGGATGTTTATGGCAGCAGCGGTGATTATCTGGGTTCCGGCATTGATGGACTGACGATTACGGTGCACGGCAATGCCCAGGACCAGTTGGGTCAGATTATCAAAGAAGGAAAAATGGTCGTCCATGGCGACGTGGGCCAGACGTTCCTGTATGGCGCCAAAGGCGGCGCTGTCTTTGTGCTGGGCAACGCGGCCGGAAGACCGCTCATCAATTCTGTTGGCAAACCCCGCGTGGTCATCAACGGCACCTGCCTCGACTTTCTGGCCGAGTCCTTCATGGCTGGCGACCCCAATCACGGAGGCGGCTTCGTGATCTTGAACGGCGTCAAATTCGATGATGACGGACACCTGGTTCCTCTGCCCGAGCCTTATCCGGGCAGCAATCTGTTCTCGCTGGCCTCGGGCGGTGCCATTTTTGTCCGCGACCCCGGCAAGACCATGGTCGATCAGCAGTTGAACGGCGGCAAATTCGCCCGGGTGACCGCCGAGGACTGGGAATTGATCCTGCCGTATCTTGAGGAGAATCAGAAACTTTTCGGGATAACCGTTGAGCAGCTTTTGACGGTGAACGGCCAGAAGTGCAAACCCGCGCAGGTCTATCGCAAGGTTGTTCCCGGCAATATCAAGGCCATTGCCTCGGAGGACACCGACGATGTCGGGGTCGAAGAACTTGTTGGAGAGCTGGCCGCGAAATAGCGGGAGATAACGACGTGATAACCATCAAAAATAAAAAGAACGGAGCTGGCCTGAAGCAGGCCGTCGAAGAGTTGTCCGGCGTGGACATCAGCGTCTGCTTCCAGTGCAAGAAATGCTCCAGCGGTTGTCCGGTGACCAAACTCACCAGGTCCCGCCCCTCGGAAATCATGCGGCAACTGCATCTGGGCGTTGGCAATGAACTGCTGGAAAGCGATCTCGTCTGGATGTGCGCCTCGTGTGAGACCTGTTCCGCCCGCTGCCCGATGGGTATTGACGTGGCGGCGGTCATTGACGCGTTGCGCCGGCTGGCCCTGGCAAGAGGGGCCTCGAAACAGAAAGGCAATGTGCCGCTGTTCAACCGCGCCTTTTTGAAAACGGTCGAAACCTTCGGCCGCTCCTACGAAATCGGCATGATCACCGCCTACAAACTCGGCACGGGCAAGTTGATGAATGACACGGAAAAATTCCCGGCCATGTTGAAGAAGGGGAAAATTGCGTTGCTGCCTCCCCGTGGCAGCGACCGGAAGACCGTGAAACGCATTTTCCGAAAAATTAAAGAAAACAAAGGGGCCAAAGCATGAGATACGCCTATTATCCCGGATGCTCGGCTGAATCCACGGCCCGCGACATGCACCAGTCCACCCTGGCGGTTGCCCGGGCGCTGGGCATTGATTTGGTTGAACCCAAGGGCTGGACGTGTTGCGGCGCCACCGCCGGGCACCAGACCGACCGCCTGCTGGCCGTGTCCCTGCCCGCCGCCAACCTCTCCAAGGTCCAGGACATGAAACTGGACATGCTCGTCAATTGCGCCGCCTGCTACAATCGGATGAAAGTGGCCAACCACGAAATCGCGGCCCATCCCGGAATCCGCCGGAGCGTCCGCGAAGCGCTCGACCGTGATTACGACGGCTCGGTCAAGGTCCACCACCTCGTCGAGGTGTTGCTCAAAGATGTCGGCCTGCCGACCATCAAAAAGTCCCTCAAACGTTCGCTGAACGGTCTCAAGGTGGCCTGTTACTACGGCTGTCTGCTGGTTCGTCCGCCAAAGATTTTAAAATTTGATGACCCGGAAAATCCGACGTCGCTCGACCGGCTGGTGACCGCGATGGGCGGCACGAGCCTGGAATGGCCATGCAAGGTCGAATGTTGCGGCGGCGGCTTGTCGCTTTCGCGGACGGACGTGGTGATACAGCTTAGCGAAGGGATCATTGAAATGGCCAGCGCATCGGGCGCGGATTGCATCGCGGTCAGTTGCCCCATGTGCCAGGTCAATCTTGATTTGCGGCAGCAGGACATCAACCGGCAGACCGGAAAGAATTATCAAATCCCGATTGTTTACATCACCCAGCTTCTTGGGCTTTGCCTGGGCATCGGCCCCGGTGAACTCGGGTTCGACAAGCTGATGGTCCCGGCTTCAAACGTTTTGAAAAAAGTTGAAATCAACGGTCATGAGTAAATCCGACGGCAAAAAAATTGGCGCGGTGCTGGTGCAAGGCGGCGGCATTGCCGGCGTCCAGGCCTCCCTCGACCTGGCCAACAGCGGCTTCAAGGT
>Ga0187885_10002169_pt1 | contig 19762 bp, 16 predicted proteins | sample June2016WEW_20_1_3_FD_132970 | JGI IMG/M metagenome (GOLD analysis project Ga0187885, IMG submission 132970) | Peatland microbial communities from SPRUCE experiment site at the Marcell Experimental Forest, Minnesota, USA - June2016WEW_20_100 | ecosystem: Environmental > Terrestrial > Soil >... | reverse complement strand
CGGGGATGCTGGGCAGTCCGCCGCCCAGGCCCGGGATGCTGGGCAGGCTCGGGAGGCCGGGGATGCTGGGCAGTCCGCCGCCCAGGCCCGGGATGCTGCCCATCGCCGAATCAGCCGCAGATTCGGCCATCTGTTCAAAGTCGTCGCTCGGATCGCTGATCGAGAACCGCGCCACATGAGCGCTCCCGACCGGAGTACCGCTGACGGGCCCGTTGCGCTGCTGGACGACGTGGGCGAGCTCGTGGGCCATCGTTCGGTCGTCGCTCGAGCCCTCGCCCTGGACGATGTCGCTGCCGATGGTGTAGGCCCGGGCCTCGAAGGCGGTGGCGGACGCCGCGGCCTCAGGCCCGCTGTGGACCCGAACGTCGGAGAAATCGGTCCCAAACGCCTGGGCCATCCTGGCGGCAAACGCCGGATCGAGCGGCCGACCGTCGCCCGGGACGGGGTCGATCCCGTCGAGGTCGCCCATGAGCGACGCGACGGCGGAGTTGCCGGCGGCCCGCTGGAGATGGCGCAGCGCCGCCGGCCCAAGGCTGGCCGGGCGCCCGAGATCGACGGCATGCAGCGCCCCGACCTCCACCGCGTCCTCTCGAGCCGGCTGAGGCCGCCGCGTCGCCGGCGCAACTTCGGCCTGTGCGTGCGCTTGGAGTCGTGTGCGATCTCGGATGGTCATGCCTCCGCCTCCGTCACGATGCCAGGGGATGGAAATACGGTCCGAACTCGGCCTCCGTGCTGAGGTGTCCGAGCTTGCGATATTCACGTTCGGTGCCTCTGATGAGGTCGGCCATCGCCACCGGCCGGTCTCCGGCCGCCGCGTTGTAGGCGGCCGTGGCCACGATGTTGCGAATGCTTCCGCCCGACACCCGGAAACTGCGGGCCAGGAAATCGAGGTCCACGTCGTCCGAAAGAGGCAGGCTGGGTGGCAGATGGCGGGCCCAGAGCCGGCGGCGCTGGGCCTCGTCCGGCATCGGGAAATCGACCAGCACGTCGAGCCGACGCAGGAAGGCCTCGTCGAGATTGGCGCGCAGGTTGGTGGTCAGGATCGCCATGCCGTCGAACCGCTCCATCCTCTGGAGCAAGTAGGCTATCTCGACGTTGGCGTAGCGATCGCGGGCGTCGCGAACCTCGGAACGCTTGCCGAAGATGGCGTCGGCCTCGTCGAATAGGAGGATGCCGTTTACGCCGTCGGCCTGACTGAAGACGCGATCGAGGTTCTTCTCGGTCTCGCCGATGTACTTGTCCACGATCGACGACAGGTCGATCAGGTATATCTCCAGGCCGAGAGAACCGGCCACGACCTCGGCCGAGAGCGTCTTGCCCGTCCCCGAGTCGCCGGTGAACAGGACGGTCAGCCCCCGGCCCCGGTTCTGATCGCCGAGGCCCCAGCCGTCCAGCACCTGGTCGCGATGGCGGGCGCGGTTCGACAGGTCGTGGAGGTGCTCGACGATGTCGGGCGGCAGGATCAGGTCAGACCAACCGGCACGGGGCTCGATCCGTCGGGCCAGCTTCTGCAGGCCCGTCGCGTTTCCGGCCCGGACGCCTGCCGCCAGGTCGGACGCGACCACCGGTCGATCCGCGGCGGCAGCGGCGAGCCGGGCCAGGCCTGCGGCCCGAGCGATGTCGGGCGGCGCGAGGCGGAACGGGTACGCCGCCACGGCGGCTGCAACGTCGTCGGCCTCGCGCAGCCCCTCGAGCGAGGCTCGCCAGACCCGCCACCGTTCACCGGCGGTGGCCTGGGGCGCCTCCAGCATCAGCGGAAGACGTTTCGACCAGCCCGGATCCCAGGAGCGCGTGCCGTGGAGCACGACCGGGCACGCAAGGTCCGCGAAGGCTGCGACGGCCCAGGGACCCAGGTCGACCAAGCCGTCGAGCGGTCCCGCCACCACGCCGCCGCCACGAAGGCGCGCCTCCAGTTCAGCAGCTGCGGCCACGGCCCGAATCTCCGTCCCCGGCGGCAGCGAAGCGAGATCCAGCGCCACGACCTGGGCTCCAGTGCGAGCCAGTCCCGCCAGGGCCATTCGGCGCCCGTCCGATCCCATGCCGTCGCGGACGTAGGCCAATCCGGCGCCGGCGAGAAGGCCGCGCTGGAGCATTGCCTCGGGCTCCGATGGAACCGAGCCGGGAGCGCCGGCGTCCGGCGTCACCGGGGCATCAACCGGCGAGAGGAGTCCCTCGAGCTGCGCGTCCGGCGTGGGGTCGCCGAGCAGGAACCCTACGACGCGGTCCCGGACCCGGAGGGCACGCGTCAGGAATGGCCGGCCCGCGTCCTCGACGTTCAGCAGGCGTCCGGCGACGAGCGGGCCGGAGCTGCCCAGGCGGCCTCGCCCGATCCCCGATGTCATGGACGCGCCGCACAGGGTCAGAGCCAGACCGACCGACGCCCGCCGCCGCGACACGTCGTCGTTCAGGTAGCCGTACAGCCTCTCGTAACGAGGATCGAGATCGGGCGCTAGGGCAACCAGGAGCAGCTCTTCGTCTACCGGCGTCAGCCCGAAGGATCGGGTCAGGGTTCGCAGGCGGAGCTGCAGGCCGCGCCCCTCGGCCCGATCGGCATCGGCCTCGACCCCGGCCAGGGCGGCCGTGATGCCACCGTCCGTCGGCGCCAGGTCGGGCGGCGCAGGGCCCGTATCGGTCAACGCGGCGGCGAGAGGGCCGGCCGAAGCGCCCGGCCGGCCGCCGCCGGACCGTGCGCCTCCCGCTCGAGCCAGCATCGCCGCCTCCGAATCGGAGACGTACAGGCCCCGAAACCGGTCCTCGGGGTTGGCGTCCACCGCCCGCCTCGCCGCCACGAGGATCGCCACCCGAGCCTCGACGATGGCCATCCGAGCGGCCAGGTGCCGCAGGGACGGATCCGCCTCGGATCCGGCGCGCGCCTCGCCGGTGCCGGGTTCTCGGGCCGCGGCCGCGTCCCGGACGCCGGTCCCGGTCATGGCCTTCGGACCGATCGAACGCGGACGATCCGGCCGGGCTGCTCCTCGCTCCCGCCCGTGACCGTCTCCTGGGCCAGACCCGTGTCGGCGCCGCCGCTACCGTCGCCGCCGGAGCCGGCTCCGCGACTCGCGCGGGCCGCCTTTTCCGAAGGCGGGCGGCGCGTCGCCAGAGTGACCCGGGGCGCCTCGAGGACCGGCGGCCCGGCCTCCTGGTGGCGGTCGACGACGAACGGGACGATGGCCACCAGATCTATCGACGGCTTGAGCTCGCCGCCCAGGGCCGTCCAGACGTCGGCGATCGAGCGATCTTCGGTGGGCGGCAGAGCCACGTTCAGTTCGACCGGGTGAGGCTGGGCCGCGAGTGAACCGGAGAGCTCGCGGGGGGCCAGCGTCTCGTGTCGCAGGAAGCTGGCCAGGCAAGCGGACAGGAGACGATGCTCGTCCTCGGGCCGCTGGGTCCAGGCCGTCACGATGTAGGAAAGGCGGAAGCGGTGGACCGGTGGGCGCCTCTCCGTGATTCTGCCGGTCGGATCGCGGACCTCGTCGTACTGGACCTCCCGGCGCGTGAGATCGTCGCGGATGTCGTACAGGTAGAGGTTCACGACCGGGGCGTTTCGCCGGGACGCCCAATCCTTGGTGGGCGCGTCGAAGGCGATCTCGACCTGGCTGCCGTTCAGGACCTCGCGCCGCACGAGCTCACGCAGAGTCTCGTCGAAAACCTCGATCATGCGGCCATCCGGTCGGCCCGACCCATTAGCTCCTCCGTCCCGACCCTGACGTCGACGGCAGGCGGCCACGCGCCGCCCGGTGGCAGCGCACGCCAGCCCACAGGTTCGGGACCGCACGACGCGGCCGCAAGCGGCTGTCGGGCAGCCGTTCGGGCAACGCCGCTGCCCTGATGAGCATCGGTTTCTTCCCTCTGGACCGCCCGCCAGACCATTGTCGCGACCGTGGCCGGAGCGGACCCTCTTCTTCGTCCTACACCTCCGCAGTGTTGGAGACGAAACGCATGCCGAATTACCTGTCGCCCGGCGTCTACGTCGAGGAGGTCGAGGCCGGCTCCCGCCCGATCGAGGGCGTCGGGACCGCCGTCGCGGCCTTCGTCGGCCTTGCTCAGCGAGGTCCCGCCAACGCGCCCGTGCTGGTCACGAACTGGACCCAATTCACATCCACGTTCGGTGACTTCATGGAGGGTTCGTACCTCGCCCATTCCGTTTACGGCTACTTCCTGAACGGCGGTGGATCGGCGTACATCGTCCGCATCGGAGCCGATGGCGTCGCTCCGGCCGCCCGGCTCGAGCTGCCCAGCTCCACCGACAAGTCGGTACCGGCGTTCCGAGTCATCGCTCTCGAGCCCGGCGTGTCCGGCGACCAGATCTCGGTCGAGGTGGCCGAGCCGTCAGAACCCGGCGAAGGAGTCTTCAAGCTCGTCGTGTCGGTCGGCGGAAAAGAAGAAGAGGTCTACGACAACGCAACCCTCAAGAGAGGCCGCCAGAACGTCTTCACCCAGACCAGGACCTCCCACCGGATCCGGCTCGAAGAGGTCACCAAGTCAGAGCTGACGCCCGCCATCGGCAAGATGACGCTCAGCGGCGGCACGACCACGGGCGCGATCCGAGTTACCCCGGACGAATACGCCGGCAACCCGGCGGAGCGCACCGGCTTCGGGGGCCTGGAGGCGGTGGACGAGGTGACGATGGTCGCCGCCCCCGACCTAATGGCCCTGTACCAGAAGGGCGCCATCGACATGGAGGGTGTGAAAGCCGTCCAGCTGGCGATGATCGCCCACTGCGAGCTGATGGGCGATCGCGTTGCGATCCTGGACGCGCCGCCCGATTTCGGCGCCCAGCAGGTCCACGAATGGCGGACCGATCGGGCCGGCTACGACTCCAAGTACGCGGCTCTGTACTGGCCGTGGGTGAAGGTCTTCGATCCGCTGGTCGGCCGGGCGGTCTTCGTGCCCCCGTCGGGCCACATGGCGGGGATCTGGGCCCGCAGCGACGGCGAGCGCGGCGTCCACAAGGCACCCGCCAACGAGGTGGTCCGAGGCGCCATCGCCCTGGAGGTGCAGATCACCAAGGGCGAGCACGACCTCCTCAACCCGATCGGGGTCAACTGCATCCGCACCTTCCCCGGCCGCGGCATCCGCGTCTGGGGCGCACGGACTCTGTCCTCCGATCCGGCCTGGCGGTACCTCAACGTTCGGCGCCTCTTCAACTACGTGGAGGAGTCGATCCTCGAAGGCACCCAGTGGGTCGTCTTCGAGCCCAACGACATGGCGCTCTGGGAGCGCGTCAAGAGAACGATCAACTCGTTCCTGGTCCGCGTCTGGCGCGACGGCGCCCTGTTCGGCGCGACGCCCGGCGAAGCCTTCTTCGTCAAGTGCGACGGCGAGAACAACACGGCCGAGACCATCGACGCCGGCCAGCTGATCATCGACATAGGCATCGCGCCCGTGAAGCCGGCCGAGTTCGTGATCTTCCGGATTGCCCAGTTCTCCGGCGGCGCGTCGCTGACGGAATAGGCGCCAACCGGTAGGAGCGCAAGGAGATTCCGAAATGCCAGGTGGTGTGCCAAACCTCCCCCAGGATGCCCTCAGCTCTCAACGCTTCTCGATCGAGATCGACAGCGTCAGTCTCGCCCAGTTCCAGGAGGTAAGCGGGGCTTCGTCTGAGATTGACGTCATCGAGGTCAAGGAGGTCGACAAGACGGGTCGGCCAACGATCAAGAAGCAAATCGGAGCGATCAAAGCGCCGACGATCACCCTCAAGCGCGCCGCCAACCAGTCCATGGACCTCTGGAACTGGCACCAGGCGGCGCTCGACGGGAAGCTCAAGGACGCCAGGCGCAACGGCTCGATCGTCCAGTACGACTTCGAGCACCAGGAAGTCGCCCGCTACAACTTCACCAACGCCTGGGTCTCGAAGCTGACCGTGAGCGGCTTCAAGGCGGGGGAGAACCAGCCCTCGGTCGAAGAGGTCACGATCGTCTGCGAGACCTTCGTTCGGGTACATAAGTGATGGTCGCCGAGGCGAAGCCGCTGCCAACGACGGCGGATCGGCCCGGACCGCTGCGTACCGAGTTCGCGTTCGTCCTGCCGCGCGGTTACGTAGACGATGCGGGGGTCGTCCACCGCGACGGCGTGATGCGCCTGGCGACGGCCCGCGACGAGATCCAGCCGATCCGCGATCCGCGGGTGCGGGAGAACGAGGCCTATCTGACGGTGATCCTGCTCAGCCGGGTCATCACCCGGCTGGGCACGCTGCCCCAGATCAACCCGGGGATCGTCGAAGGGATGTTCGCCTCCGATCTGGCCTTCCTGCAGGATCTGTACCGCCGCATCAACCAGGACGGGACCACGCAGGCCGCGGTGACCTGCCCGGCCTGCCTCCACGAGTTCACCGTCGAGATCGGCGGTGGTCCCTCGGGGGGATCGTGACGTACGCGACCGACCGCCTCTTCGAGGAGATCGCGTACGTGGGCTATCACCTGCACTGGTCGTTCGAGGAGATCCTGGATCTTGAGCACCCGGACAGGCGGCGCTTTGTCGACGAGATCGCCGGCATCAACCGCCGACTGACCGGAGAGGAGTGAGGTCGCCGTGCGCTGGCCGTTTAGCCTGCCTCGCCGATCCCAGGGGCCGACCCTGTCGGCGGACGGGTCCCACGCCCCGGCCGCTCCGGCGGAGGAACCGCCGGAGCCGAGGGGCACGGGTCTCGAAGCGCTGCCCAGGACACTTGGGTCGGCGCCCCTGACCCAGCGAGCGGGCGAGTTCATCTCGAGCCTGGCCTTGTCTCACGGCCTGACGCCCACTCTCCGCCCCCTGGGGCACGCGACGGCGGCGGGCGGGCCAACGGGCCTGATTCGAGACCTGGCCATGCCGGTGGCGGCGCCGGCGGCTGGCGGCCCGGCGGCGCGCTCCACACTCGCGCGGTCCACACCCTCGCCGGCCGGCCAGACGGGCGGCGACACCGAGCCGGCCGCGGCGCGAGGCCAGAGTCCCGGCGCCACAGCGGAGAGCTCGGTCGCGGGGACGGCCGCGGCTGGGACTTTGCCGGGGCCCGTCGGCGGTCTGGCGGTGGGCAAGGACCTGGTTCCCACGCGGCGGCTGCCAGCCGTTGACCCGGCCGCCGCGGAACAACGCCGCTCCTACGCCCGGGTCGACCCGGCGTCCGATCCTGGTGGGGGCGCTGGCCGCATGCCATGGAGCAGCGCCGGGCAGGGCGAGGCCCTTGCGACTCAGGCCGTCCACGGCCAGGTCGGCCTGCCGGCCTCTGCGGGGTCCACCGCAACCGACGCTGCGCGCGCCGACGCGGGCCTCTCACCGGGAGGGGGTCAGGCCCAGCTTTCACCGGGTCGAATCCGCCGGGTCGGCCTCGGCGCGCCCCTGGCCGGGCTGCCCGGATCCGCGCAACATCGTGGCCTCGGCCCGATCCAGCCGTTTCCAGGGGCCGCGCCGGAAGGGACCTGGGGATCGGTCCCGCCCGGTGCCGCGGCCGAACAGGCAGGCCGGCGCCCGCCGATCAGGGGCGGGGCGCCGCAGGCGCTGCCGGTCCTGCCGGTCCTGCCGGTCGCGTCGTCGCCGGCGAGCTTGGCTTCGTCCGGGCTGGATCGCGGATCGGACGCCGCCCGCGAGAGCCGGACCACGCCGTTCGCCCCGCCCGGGCCTGCGCTCGGATCGCCCAACGGCGCGCGGCCGGGCACGGCGAGAACCGCGCCGGCGGCCACGGGAAACCCTGGCGGCCCACGTTCGATGTCGGTACAACGTGCCGTGGCGGGGCGGGGCCCCGATGCTCTCGGACACCCGGTCGCCGGTTCCGATGCGCCCTCGGCAGGTTACCCGCCGGTCCAGGCCCGGCCGGTCTGGAGCCAGGGCCCCGCCCGGGCGGGGGCGAGCCATGCGCAGTCGGTCGACGCTGGACAATCGGAGCTGCCCCTGGCCGGGCCGCCCAGCTCGCCGGCCGCGTCGCCGACGTCCACCGTTTCGGCCGTTTCCCCAGCCCAGCCCGTCATTCAACGCATTCACTCCCCGCACGCCGACGAGCCCGACACGGCCGGCGGTGGCGACGTCGTCGTCGCCCGGGCTGCGGGCTCTAGCGGCGCCGGTGGCGGATCGCAGGGCCCGGGCGCGGCGGCAGGGGCCCAGACGATGCCGGACGACCAGGTCGAGCAGCTGGCCGGACGCGTCTACTGGCGGATCAGGGACCGTCTCGGCGCCGAGCTGCTGCGCGATCGGGAGCGGGTCGGCCTGCTCCCGGACCGATGACGGGGCGAGGTGACGACAGATGGCTGAGATGACCGAGATGAAGCCGACATCGGGCGGTGCCTGCGATGGCTGAGTCCGGGCTCGCCCTGAACTTCGTCGTGACTATCGACGGCCACGACCTCGGCGCCTGGACCAGGTGTGAAGGGCTGGGCGTCACCTACGACGTCTTCGAATACAAGGAGGGGGGCAACAACGGCTTCGTCCATCGGCTTCCGGGACGGGCCAAGTACGAGAACGTCAAGCTGACGCGCGTGGTCAACGAATCGACCGCCGCGGTCATGAAGTGGCTCGCCTCCGTGCAGGGTTCGATCTCGTACGCGACGGCCAAGATTGCCGTCATGGACTCGTCCGGCACGGAGATCGCGAGCTGGAATCTGACCGGCGTCTACCCCTCCCACTGGAGCGGCCCGACCCTCAACGCTGGCGGTAAAGAGCCGGCGACCGAAACGCTCGAGCTGGTCCACAACGGGTTCCTGGGAGCATAGCCGTGGCCCTGGGCAGCTCCTCTCTCGAACGCGCCTCGCTCGTCGCATACGCCGACAAGAGCCTGAGCGCGCCTTTCGCGACGCTCGTCTTCAGCTACAACCCGAGCGAGGTCAAGACGTCCAGATCGGCCACCTGGAAGAAGCCGGACGGCGCCATGACGGACCGGCCCGAGTACATAACCTCCGGGCCTCAGAAGGCTCAGCTGTCGATCTTCTTCGACGAGTGGAGCAACCCGGACGGCGACGTTTCGAAGCAGGTCAACAAGCTCCTGAGCTGGACCAAGCCGAGTCAGGCGTCGGTGGCCCAGCACGACCGGCCCAGGCCCCCGGTCGTCGCCTTCCAGTGGGGCCAGAGCGGGGCGCTGGCGGACCACAAGTGGTGCATCGAGAGCGTGAGCGCCGAGTACACGATGTTCCGGTCCAACGGGACGCCCATCCGGGCGACCTGCGACCTGAGCCTGAGCGAGTACGCGGACGATCGCCCGCTAGCTCAGAACCCGACCTCCGGAGCGCGCGAGAGCCGTCGGAGCCGCATCCTCGCGGATGGCGATTCGCTCGCCTCGGTCGCGTTCGGCGAGTTCGGCGACGCCACGTTGTGGCGCGCCCTGGCTCGTCTCAACGGCATCGACGACCCGATGGCGATCCCCCCCGGGACGCGCATCCTCGTCCCTTCCGCGGCCGAGGCCCGGCAGCTCGACGCGGCGGAGGAGTGACCCGATGCCCGCCGCGACTGCCACCGGCGCGACCATCGAGATCGATGGGCAAGCCCTGAGCCCCGCCGTCGCCGGTCGCGTGGCGGAGGTCGTCGTCGATCAGGACGTGCACCTGCCGGCCAGCTTCGAGATCAGGTTCAGCGACCCCGACCGGACCGCAACCGCCGACATCCCGGTGAAGATCGCCTCCAAGGTCAAGGTCACCGGCGCGTCGGTCGATGGCACGCCTTCGCCGGTGCTATCGGGCGAGGTCACCGCCCTCGAAGCGGATTACTCGGAGACCGGCTCGTTCCTGGTCGTCCGCGGCTACGACATGGCCCACCGGCTGCACCGTGGCCGCCACACCAGGGTCTTCACCCAGATGATGTACTCGGACGTCGCCCAGCAGATCGCCTCCGACGCCGGCCTGGACGCAGGCACGATCGACCCCACCGGCCAGGTCAAGGACCACGTCCCGCAGGTGGACCAGTCCGATTGGAGCTTCCTGCGCGAGCTGGCCGACGAGATCGACTACGAGTTGAGCGTCGTCGACGGCGCCCTCAACTTCCACGCTCCCACCGACGCCTCCCAAGCTCCCAGCACAGGGACCTACGGCTCAAGGGTGACCCTCCAGCTCGTGTTCGGCGAGGACCTGCTGGAGTTCCGGCCGCGAGTGACGGCCGCGGGTCAGGTCGACACCATCGAGGTTCGGTCCTGGGACGGCCTCAACAAGCAGGTCCTGGTGGGCACCGCCCAGACAGCCTCGTCCACGGCCTCGCTCGACCAGGACCCACAGGCTCTCAGCGGGCTCTTCGGCGATGCCAAGCTCGTGGCGATCGAGCCGCGGGCGACCGACCAGGATTCCGCCGACAAGAGGGCCGCCCGGATAGCCCAGCAGGTCGGGACGACCTTCGCGGAGGCGACCGGGACCGCCCGCGGCAACGCGCAGATCCAGGCCGGCCGGGCCATCAGCGTGTCGGTCGTCGGGGAACCCTTCGTCGGCAGCTACACCCTGACCCACTCTCGGCACGTCTTCGACCACCGTGGATACCGGACCTACTTCGTGGCCAGTGGACGCCAGGACAGGTCGCTGCTGGGGCTGGTCCGCGGCGCGACCGCGGGACCGACCGGTGCCCCGATCGCGGGAGTGGTGTCGGGCGTGGTCACCGACACCGGCGACCCGCAGAACGCGGGCCGCGTCAAGGTGCAGTTCCAGTGGCTGGCGGACGACTACGTGAGCGACTGGGCCCGGGTCGCGCTGCCCGGCGCGGGGCCGAGCCGAGGGGTGGTCTGGCTGCCGGAGGTCAACGACGAGGTCCTCGTGGCCTTCGAGCACGGCGACGTCCGGCGGCCCATCGTGCTCGGCGGGCTGTGGAACTCGCGCGACACCGCGCCGCCTTACGGGGTGCCCAACGGCCAGCCCAATGCCCGGGCCCTCGTCTCGCTCAAGGGCCACAAGATCGTCCTCCATGACGAGAACGACGGGTCGATCGAAGTGGCGACCCCGAAGGGCCTCTCCGTCCTGCTCGACGACGACAACGGCCAGATCTCGATCAAGGCGGGAGGCGGAGCCAAGCTCGTGATAGACGCCGAGGGCGACATCTCGATCTCGGGTCAGGGCAACGTCGAGATCAAGAGCGGCGCCAGTCTCAGCCTCTCCGGCGCGACCGGCCTCGAGCTCAAGAGCGACGCCACGACGACGGTCAAGGGCCAGATGCTCCAGCTGAACCCGCCGGGATGAGAGGAGGAGCGGTAGATGGGCCAGCCGATCGTCCAGGGAGACCAGGTCCAGGCGGTGTGCTCGATTCACATGATTCCGAACCCGGCCACGGGGGCGCCCCAGCCTTCGCCGCCGCTGCCGTTTGCCGCGCCGCTGACGACCGGTCTCTCGACGACCGTGACCATCGGAGGCAAGGCCGCGGCCGTGCTCGGCTCGGGCGGCCTGAACACGCCACCGCACGTAGGCCTCCATCCGAGCGATCCGTTCTTGGCGCCACCGAGCCAGCAGGCTCAGATCCTGAGCGGCTCGGCGAACGTGTTCATCGAGGGCAAACCGGCCGCAACGACCGAATCGCAGGCAACCTGCTGCGGCTTGCCGGGCGGCAGCTGCATACCAACAACCACCAACGTGATGATCGGTTGAGGAAACGGGCATGACGGACGAGTTCATCGGCGCAGGCTGGGCCTTCCCGCTGCGGACCGATTCGAGCGGAGGTATCGCCCTGGTCTCGAAGGGCCGCGAGATCGAGGAGGCCATCCGGCTGATCCTGGGCACCGCGCCCGGCGAGCGGCCGATGCGGCCCGAGTTCGGCTGCCGGATCCACGACGAGGTCTTCTCGGGCGCGGGCGCCGGCGTGGCCGGTCGAATTGCCCAGCACGTACGGGACGCCCTCGTGCGCTGGGAGCCCCGGATCGAAGTGAACGACGTCGACGTGAGCGTGGACGGAGCCGATCGATCCGTCCTCTACATCGAGATCACCTACACCGTCAACGCGACAAACGATCGCAGGAACCTGGTGTTCCCCTTCTACACGATCCCCGAGGAGGCTGAGTGATGGCCCTCCCCACCCCCAATCTCGACGATCGACGGTTCCAGGATCTGGTCGACGATGCCAAACGCCTCGTCCAGCAGCGCTGCCCGGAATGGACGGACCACAACGTCTCCGACCCGGGCGTGACGCTCATCGAAGCGTTCGCCTACATGACCGACCAGCTCATCTACCGGCTCAACCGCGTGCCCGACCGGCACTACGTCCGCTTCCTCGACCTGATCGGCGTGCGCCTGTTCCCGCCGATGGCCGCTCGGGCCCCGCTCACCTTCTACCTCAGCGCGCCTCAGCCGGACACGGTTCGGATCGCCGCAGGTACCAGGGCCGCGACCGTTCGCACGGAGACCGACGAGGCCATCGTCTTCAGCACGCTCGAAGACCTGGCCGTGGTCGCCTGCTCACTCAGTCGCGTCGCCACGTCCGCGGAGGGGGCGCCGGTGCTGGACCGCTCGGAGCTCCTCGAAAAGGGCACGCCGTTCGAAGCGTTCTCGCCGGTCCCCCAGCCTGGCGATGCCCTGCTCATCGGCCTCAGCGATGCCGTGCCATCGTGCGCGGTCGCCCTGTCGATGCGGTGCTCGATAGAAGGCGTGGGCGTGGACCCGACCCGACCCCCGATCGTGTGGGAGGCCTGGACCGGGGACGGATGGACCGGCTGCGACCTCGAGTCGGACTCGACCGGGGGGCTCAACCGCGATGGGCGGGTGGTCCTCCACGTTCCGGCCGGCCACGTCGCCTCGCTCGTCAACAGGGCGCGCGCGGGCTGGTTGCGGGCGCGGGTCATCAGCTCGGAAGCCGACGTGCCGGCCTACTCCGCCTCGCCGCGGATCCACGGCGTGGCGGCTGAGACGATCGGTGGCACGGCTGCGGCGGTCAACGCCCAACCGGTGGGCGGCGAGCACGGCGGTGAAGGCGGCCTGGCGGGCGAGATCCTCGGTGTCAGCGCCGGCGTCCCGGGCCAACGTTTCGCGCTCCTCCACCGGCCGGTGGTTCCGGGGGAGCATCCGCCGGTCCTGCGCGTCAGCGAGACCGATGAATGGGTCGACTGGGAGCAGGTCCCGGACTTCTCCTCGAGCGGCCCCGCCGATCGCCACTTCGTTCTCGATGCCGTGGCCGGGGCGGTCCTGCTGGGGCCGGGCGTGCGTCAGCCGGACGGCACGTTCCGCGAGTACGGCCGCGTCCCGCCCAAGGGCGCGCGCCTGCGGCTGGACGCATACATGACCGGCGGCGGCCGGCACGGCAACGTTGCCGCGGGCGCCATCAGCGTGCTGAAGTCGACCATCCCGTTCGTGGCCCGAGTCTCGAACCGCCGGCCCGCGTCGGGCGGGGTCGACGGCGAGGAGATCGAGAACGCCAAGCTACGAGGCCCGATCTCGCTGCGAACGCGCGGCCGGGCGGTCACGACCGAGGACTACGAGCAGATCGTCCTGGAGGCCGCGCCCGAGATAGCGCGGGTCCGAGCGGTCGCGGCGACGGCCAAGGCCGACCAGGGTGGCGTTCGCGTTCTCGTCGTGCCGCACGCCGCCGACCAGGACGGCCGGCTCCTCTTCGAGCGGCTCGTTCCGGCCGAGGAGACGCTGGCTCGGATCACCACCCGGCTCGATGAGTGCCGGGTGATCGGAGCTCGCGTCGTGGTCGAGCCGCCGGATTATCGAGGCATCACCGTGGTCGCGAAGATCCAGCCCAAGCCCAGGACCAACCCGGCCAGGCTCCAGGCCGCCGCCACTCGGGCGCTGTATGAGTACTTCAACCCGATCACCGGCGGTCCGGACGGAGGCGGCTGGCCGTTCGGCCGGCCGGTCCAGGTGGGCGAGGTCTACGCGGTGCTTCAGGCCGTCCCGGGGACGGCGCTGGTCGAGGACGTCCGCCTCTTCGGTGCCGACCCAATCACCGGGCAGCGCGGCAGCGCCACTCAACGGCTGGACCTGGAGCCAAACTCGCTGGTGTTCTCGTACGAGCACCAGCTCATGGTGGAGGGGGCCTGATGCGCGGACTGGTCGACGGGCTCGAGACGCCCCACCCGATCGGCGAGACGCTGCCGGCCCTCTACCGGGACGACGATCTGGCCCAGCGCCTGGTCTCGGCCATGGATGCGGCGCTGGCTCCCATCTTCGCCTCGCTCGACGGCTTCGACGCATACCTCGATCCGGCCTACGCCCCGGAAGACTTCCTGGAGTGGCTGAGCGGCTGGGTTGGTGCCACGTTGGACCACACCTGGCCGCTCGAGCGGCGCAGAATGATGGTCGCCTCCGCCGTCGATCTCTTCAGGCTTCGCGGGACGGCCAGTGGCCTGGCTTCGCAGGTCGCAATCTATACGGGCGGGCAGGTGGAGATAATCGAGTCCGGCGCAGCCGGCTGGTCGAGCTTGCCGAACGCGGCGATCCCGGGAGATTCCACCCCGTCGCTCGTCGTGCGGGTCACGGTGCGCGACTCGAAGGCGCTCTCGGCCGCTCGACTTGACGCGCTGGTCGCGGCAGCGAAACCTGCTCACATACCTCACGCGGTGGAGGTCGTCGAAGGCTGACGAAGGGGACGAAACCGTGATCATCTGCACCAAGTGCGGTTTCCAGAACTCCGACGACGCGGGCTTCTGCGGATCCTGCGGCAGCTTCCTGGAATGGACCGGGGAGAAGGTCCAGCCGCAGACCGCGCCGCCGCCCGAACCGGAGCCGACCGAGACCGAGCCGGAGCGCGGCGGCCTTCTGGTGCAGGCTCGCCGAGCGCTCGGCCTGGAAGAGAAGCCCGGCGGCGAGGCTGCCGGCGCGACCGGCGGCCGGGCGGAAGGCGCGGCCCTCGACGCGGCGACAGGCCCCAACGCCGGGGTCGTGGCAGGTTCGAGTGCTGCCGTCTCGCCGCCTTCGGTTGCGCCGACACCGGTCGTGGTGAGCACCAGACGGGTTGCCCCGGCGGTCGAGTTCGACACGATCGACACGTCGGCGACGGCCACGGTAGAGGCCGCCCCGTCGGTCCCGGCGCCGACGGGCGCCGCGCCGGAGATCCCTGCGGCCGGCGCCCAGCCTGCGGCCGTACAGCCTGCGGCCGTCCAGCCCGCAGCAGTCCGGCCCGCAGCAGTCCGGCCTGCGGCCGGCCAGCCAGAGGCCGCCCAGCCTGCGGCCGCCCAGCCTGGAGCCCTTAAGCCCGGCATGGCCCGCCCCCGCCCGACCCCCGCTCCCGTCGCGCCGCTCGAGGAAGGACCGCGACCGGGCGAGCTCGTGTGTGGCAGCTGCGGAACCGGCAACGAGCCCACGCGGCGGTTCTGCCACCGCTGCGGGGCCTACCTGGCGGTGGTCCCGGTCGCCCGCCGAGTGCCCTGGTGGCGGTCGCTCTTCACCCGCCGGGCCACGGCCATGCCCGCCGGTGCTCGACCGCTCAGCGTTCAGCGGCAAGCGGCACAGGCCGCCGGTGGGGGCGGTGGCACGCTCAGGAAGCTTCTCGCCGTGATCTTGATCGGAGCCATCGTCGTCGGCGCCGCCGGCTTCGTCCTGGTGCCGGGGGTCCGCGACGCGGTCGAGGGCGCGGTGAACCAGGTCCGGGTCGCCGTGGCTCCCAACTACGTGCCCGTTCACGTCGCGGGTCAGGCGACGGGACCGTCGATCGCCGGCCACGGGCCGAACCTGGCCTTCGACAGCTTCAGCAACACTTACTGGGCCGCGCCCGCGAGCGAGAGCCAGCCCTGGATCAGCGCCACCTTCTCGCCTCCGGCGGATATCGCCAAGGTGCTCATAACTTCGGGCGACCCGGACAACTTCGAGGCACAGCCTCGGCCGCACACGATCCGGCTGGACTTCATGAACGCCAAAGGCGCAGTGGTCTTCACCCGGCAGTTCGACCTCCAGGACGCCAAGGACTTCCAGACCCTCGACGTCGACGCCAGGGGCGCGGCGTCGATCAAGCTCACGGTACTCAGCGTTTATCAGTCGACCGCCGGCCAGAACGTCTCCGTGGCCGACATTGAGTTCCGGTCTCGCCAGTAGTCGCCCTGGCGGCTGCTCCGGCCGGATCTCGTCCTCACGCAAGCCGGGCGAGACGGAGTTCAGGGTTCGTCAATCCGCCGCCGGACGCGAGCCCGCCCGTCGTCCCCGGCTGCCGTCAGCCCCAGCTGGCCCAGCATTCTCTCGTAGCCCTTACGCGCCGTCGCCGCTGCGGCGTGGTCCCCGGCCCTCTCGCGCGCGGCGATGAGGAGTCGCCACAGCCCATCGTGGTGCGGGTCGAGCCGCAGCCCGGCCGCGCACGCCTCCGCGGCGCCGTTGGGGTCCTCGTCCAGGATCATCTCCCCCAGTGCACGTGCCGCGCCGGATAGCTCGATCCTCGTCTCCTCCCTGCGGTAGACGACCCAGTCGGCAGGACCGTCCTCCGGCAACAGCTCGCCGCGCGCCAGTTCGATCGCGCACCGGTACGCTGCTGCCTCGGCGGCAGCATCCTTCCGTCCGTGGGCGGCCCGCGCCGAACTCAGCGCCTTCTCCGCTTCTTGCAGGTCGACCCGGCCGCCCGGCGGCACGACCAGTCGGTACGCCTCGCCTTCTCGGACGAGCACGTCGCAGCCAGTGTCATTGTCCGAACACAGCTGCTTGCGCAGCCCCGAGAGGGCGACGTGGACGTTTCGGGCGGATGTCGTCGGGTCCGCGTCGGGCCAGAACGTCGCGGCCAGGACCTCGCGGTGAACCGGTCGTCCGGCGTTCAGGGCCAGGAGTCGCAAGACTGCGCGCGGCCGAGGCTTGATGGCGGCGAGGTTCACGGAGCGACCGGCGATCTGCATCGCGAATCCGCCGAGAAGCCTGACGTACATCGGAGTCGCCTCTGCCGACGGCGGCTGATCGCGGTCCTGGGGCACCTCCTTGGCGGGCCGGCCCCCTGCCTCGGACGGGCCCTCCCTGTCGCCGCCGGACGGGTCGTCTGCGCCGGCCGCGTCGGCTGGCTGGTCCCAGACGGCGGCCAGGCCAGTCTCCCGGGCGATCGCTTCTGCCAGGGCCCGGTGCTCGGCCGATCGATCCGGATCGCAGGCTGCCATGGCCGCGTAGATCGGAACGCTCGCTCCAACCACCCCCGTCACCCGAGCCTGGCTCTCGGCGTGGAGGGCCGAATCGCGCGCCTCGGGCAGGCCGGCCCTCGCGGCGGCGAGCGCCCCCAGCCCCCTGGCCCAGGCCTCCAGCGTCCCCGAATTCAGGCGTCGTGCCCCAGCCACGGCAAGCTCGAGGGGCCGAAGGGCCGCTTCCCGGCGCCGAAGCAGGACCCAGCCCTCTGCCAGCGCCTCCAGGACCTCGCCCCACGCGTCTCCCTCACGGGCCGATTTCTCGCGGAGCATCCTCAGCTCGGCAAGTTGCTCTTCATTCGACGGCCCGGCCAGCGAGACGGCGGCCCTGCCGAGACGAGACAGCCAGCCCTGTCCCGCTCGCTCGGCCATCGCAGCGCCCCTTTCGAGGTCCGCACGCGCGGCCCGGTCGCCGGCGAGGGCGCCGGCCGTGCCGGCCCCGATGGTGGCCGCGGCGGCTATTGCCGGGTCGACGTCGGGATCGAGGGCAACGTCCAGCAGCCTGGTCCTCGCATCGACCACGTATCCGGCGGCGAGGGTTGCGAGCCCCAGCGCAAGTCGATCCGGCGCGGTGTCGGTCGCCGGTGGACGGGGCTGCCCCGACCTCGTCGCCCGTCTTCCCAGGGGATCGCGGCGCAGAGCCGCGCGAAGCGCGCCCGTCCAATCCAGGGGCGGCCGCGCGGTCGGATCGAAGAAGGCCGCCAGGGTCTGGCGCTCGGCCCTGCAGGCGGCGGCCATCTCCGCCGCTCCGAACGCCGCCTCAGCTTCGGCGAATGCCCCGAGCGCTCTGGCCCAGTGGCCTTCGGCTCGAAGCCGGCGGGCGCTGCCCAGGCGGAGCCAGGGATCGTTGCGGATCACGGCCGGGGCGACTTCGGCCAGCCAGTCGGCCGAGCTGTCGCTCTTCAGCCATTCGGCGCCGGTCCCGAGCACCCGGGCCGCGTCCTCCCACTGATCGGCGCGACAGTAGGCGGCAAGCGCCTCGGCCGCGAAGCCGCGCTCCTCCAGCAGCTCCCCTGCCCGGGCGGATCCGGCGCGGGCGGCCGTCTCGCCGCGCGTCTCCGTGAGAACCTGTTCCAGGTGGGACTGCAGCACCTCGTGGTAACGGTAGGTGCCATCGTCCAGCGAGACGGTGAAGACCTGGCGACGCTCGAGCTCCTCCAGCAGCGCGGCGCTGCCAGTGCGATGCAGGTACACGTCGCACAGCGGGCCCGACAGGCGCCGAAGTGGGCTCGTATCGACCAGAAACGCCCGTAGCTCTTCGGGCAGCTCATCCAGGACGTTCCGGGCCAGGTACTCGCGAATCAGCCGCGTGCTCCCGCCGAGGGCCGCCAGCAGGCGCGTTCGCTCCGCCGGCGACTTGCCTTGCGTGGCCAGGTGGAAGAACTGGAGCCCGGCGGCCCATCCTTCCGTGCGTCGGGCAAGACGACCCAGCTCGTCACCCCTGAGCACCTCCCCGTAGTACTCGCGAAAGAGCCTTTCCACCTCCCAGGAGCGAAAGCGCAGGTCATCGCCGGTGATCTCCAGCAGATCGCCCGACAGTCGCAGCCGGGAGAGGTCGAAGGAAGGCAAGCTGCGGCTTCCGACGATGATCCGTATGCCCGGGCCGGCGAGGTCGACGAACCGCCCCAGCGCCGCCTCGGCGGCCGAGCACGCGAGCGCATGCAAGTCGTCGATCACGAGGAGCAGCCCCTCGGCGCTGTGACCCTCCAGCCACGCGGCCGCCTCCTCGATGGTCCGCCAGGGCCTGCCGCCGACCTGGGCCGAGGCATCCCCCTCGCCGCGTCGCCCGAGCGCCTCGCCGATGGCGAGCTGGAGGTAGCCCAGGAAGGTCGCCGCCGTCGAGTCCGTGCTCTCGGCTCGATACCAGGCGACTCGGGTGCCGGCCGCCTCCGCGGAGCCTGCCCAGCAGGACATCAGCGTCGTCTTGCCAGAGCCCGCCGGAGCAACCACGAGGGTCAGGCGGTGGCGCCGGGTCTCCTCGGCGAGGCGCTCGAGCCGCTCGCGCGACATCGAGGCGGCACGAGGCACGCGCACCTTGGAGCGTACGAACTGAGCCGCGACCGGAGGTTTTCGGGCTCTGGCTCGTGACGACTCCGCGGAGTCCGATCCGCGGTCGACGTTCAGCAGCCCAGGCGGCGCGACCACGAGGGCCATCAGCCTCCCCCAATGTGGACCCGGGTGATCCTGCAGCGCTCGTTCGGGGCACGGCAATCCCGGCGAATCCCGACGGCGCCGGACCGAGTCATGCTAGATCGGTTGCCTGCCCGCGGACAACACCGATAATCGCACCGCGCAACGAAGCCCTCCGGTCGTTCCCGGCACGAGGCCTGCCCCGGCTTTCGCGCCGGGCCATGGCAACCATGGCGCTACGGCTTTGCGTGACCCCGGCTAGGATCGGACCGTGAGACCGATCGATCGAATCCCCCCGCAGCGGCCGTGCGCACCCGCCGGTCGCCGCCTCGGCCATGAGAACGCTCGGCCGCAGGGATGACGCCATTCGAAGCGGGGACAATCACCGCGGCCGGGCTTGCCGCCGGCACCATCAACACCATCGTCGGCTCGGGCTCGCTGATCACCTTCCCTACCCTGCTGGCCTTCGGCTATGCGCCAATCGACGCCAACGTCTCGAACACCGTCGGGCTCGTGCCGGGCTCGATCAGCGGCTCGCTTGGCTATCGCCGCGAGCTCGCCGGGCAGCGCGGGCGCGCCCTTCGGCTCGGCGTCGTCGCCGGCGCCGGCGGGCTGACCGGGGCACTGCTGCTGTGGGCCTTTCCCGGGGCGTTCGCGGCGATCGTGCCGATCCTCATCGGAGTG